>Ga0070698_100009163_pt1 | contig 10624 bp, 8 predicted proteins | sample KBSK1502metaG_FD_65477 | JGI IMG/M metagenome (GOLD analysis project Ga0070698, IMG submission 65477) | Corn, switchgrass and miscanthus rhizosphere microbial communities from Kellogg Biological Station, Michigan, USA - KBS K1-50-2 metaG | ecosystem: Host-associated > Plants > Roots >... | reverse complement strand
CGAGCCGGCTGACCGTGTGGATGAGGCGGGCACTGGGCTCGGCTTCAAGGGCCGCGCCGAACGGGCGCCAAGGGGTGAGCACGAGGACGTCGTCCTCGAACTGCGGCCGGATGGCACCGAGCTCGTCGTACGTGCCGACGGCGAGGGTGTCCAGGCCGAGCCGGGTGGCCTCCTCGGCCAGCCGGGACAGGCCGAAGCCGTAGCCGTTGCCCTTGGCGACCGGCACCAGCCCCGGGTTGCGCTCGGCCATCGCATCGAGGTGGGCGCGCCAGCGGGGGCCGTCGACGTTGAGGGTCAGGCTCATGAGCGGCGCCTCATGTAGACGTCGAACGCCTTGTAGAGCGGCCGGTTGATCGGCAGGTCCCACTCGCCGGCGTACTCGACGGCCTCGCCGCCGGTGCCGACCTTGAACTGGATCAGCCCGACGTGGCTGTCGTCTGGATCGAGGGTGTCGGTGATCCCGCGCAGGTCATAGACGTCGGCGCCGACCGCCAGGGAGTCGCGGATCATCGCCCACTGGATCGCGTTGGAGCCGCGCACCTCGCGCTTCTCGGTCGACGAGGCGCCGTAGGAGTACCACGTGTGGGCGCCGACCCGGACCCAGATCGTGCTGGCGACCAGGTCGCCGTCGTGATGGGCGAGGTAGAGGCGGATCCGATCAGGTTCCTCGGCAAGCAGGGCGTCGAACATGGTCTGGAAGTACGACAGCGGCCGCGGGGTGAAGTGGTCGCGCTCGGCGGTGTGGACATAGAGGTCGTGGAACAGCTTGAGGTCGCCATTGTCGGTCGAGCTGGTCGAGAGCCCGTGCCTGACCTCGACGCCTTCCTTGTCGGCCTTCTTGATGTTGCGGCGCCAGAGCTGGTTCATGCCGGCCAGGACGTCGGCCTCGGTGCGTCCGCCGAGCGGGATCTGGAAGTTGTATTGAGGCTGCCCGGCGGCGAACCCGCCCTCGACCGCCTGCAGCTTCCAGCCGAGCTCGTTGAGCTGGCTGACCACCCGCGCACCGGACTGGCTGCGCTCGGTGGGCGCGATGTCGCCGAGCCGTCGTACGTCGGAACTGGCGATGCCGTCCTTGACCTGCGCGGCCGACCAGCGAGCGGTGACCACGGGCGGACCCATGCGCACGCCGAAGGCGCCCTGCGTCTTCAGGTGCGCCACCAGCGGAGCGAGCCACGCGTCGAGGTCGTCGGTCTCCCAGTCGATGACCGGGCCCTCGGGGAGGTAGGCGAGGAAGCGCTTGACCTTGGGGAGCTGGCGATAGAGCACCAGGGCGACCCCGAGGATCTCACCGTCTCGAAACCAGCCGAGGGACTCGCGCCGCCACTCGGCCTTGACCTTGCCCCACGCGGGCGTCTGCAGGAACGACGCCGACCGCTGGCTGCGCAGGAAGTCGAGGTGCTCGGCCTCGCTGATCGGGCGAAGGGTCAGCGGGGCGGGGGAAGTCACGGGCCCGAGGCTACCGAAACAAGCACGGAGGGGATCCGAGCCGCCCCCCGCGCGGCTGGGATCCCCTCTGACTGTGATGGAGAGAACTACTTGTTCGGTTGTGCCCCCCAAGAGCGGGCACCGACCGGTCAGATACGACGCGGACGGAAAAAGTTGGTTCAATTTCCGGACGCTGGTCTAGACCGGTATCAAACGGCACAGGCGCCACTCTTTCCCGGTGTGACAATGCTTGCGATGGCGGTGAACCAGACCGAGGTGGACACCTCGCCCGACGATGTCTGGTCCGCGTCCGCTCGATGCTTCGGGGATTGGGTCGCGGGCGACTCCGTTGCGCTCGATCGCCTCGTCGCGGTGATGACTCCCGTGCTGTGGCACGTGGTGCGCTCCTACCGGTTGAGCGAGGACGTCGCCGAAGACGTCATCCAGACGACCTGGCTGGCGCTGGTCCGCCGGCGCGACGCCATCAACGAGCCGGCCGCGATCGGTGGCTGGCTCACCACCACAGCTCGGCGCGAGGCGTGGCGGGTCAGCCGGAACGGCACCAAGGCCATCGCCGTCGAGGACGAGGACCTGGCCATCCGCCTCCCGCAGCAGCGCTCAGCCGAGATGGCCGCCGTCGAGATCGACGAGAACCGTCAACTCTGGGCAGCCGTCGACGGGCTGCCCGAGCGGTGCCGCCGCCTGCTGCGCATTGTCGCGTTCGAGAACCGTCCCGACTACGCCAAGCTCGCCGTCGAGCTCGGTATGCCGGTCGGGAGCATCGGCCCCACCCGTGGTCGGTGCCTTGCCAAGCTGCGGGTCGCCCTGATGCAGACAGGAGCCGGATCATGAGCGAGTTGAGCCGCGAGAGGCTGTTGGCCGTCGTACGCCAGGCCTGGAACGCCATGGATCCTGTCCCCGAGGACCTGATCGTGAAGATGCAGGCCGTCGTGGCCTCCGAACAGGTGACCGATCTCGACTACGAGCTGCTCGTGCTCGTCGAGCGGTCCCGCGAGCTCGCGGGCACCCGCGGCGGTTCGGCGTACACCCTGCAGTTCGCACACGGCGACGTCGCGTTGTTGGTGCGGGCCGCCGGCGCCGAGGAAGGCACCTCGACCGGTCGGCTCGACGGCTGGCTGGCCCCCGCGGTCGCGATGACCGTACGGGCCTCCCGCGTGGACGATGGCGGTGGTGACTGGGACGTCGAGGCCGACGACCGGGGCCGCTTCGAGTTCAAGAATCTTCCCTCCGGGCTATTCCGCCTCTGGCTCACGCCGCGGGATGCTGGCGCTCGACCGTTCGGAACGCCCGCGTTCGAGATCTGACGCCTGACCCGAAGGACCCTGATGCTGCCTCCCGGTGTGCCTGCGCCCAAGCGACCCCAGATGGACCGCGAGCCGAAGCTGCCGCCGCGAGAGGTGATCGCCAGCGTGTCAGGCAGGGTTCTCGACCCGGGTTCGTCGTTCGTCATCGAGGGGGTGAGTGCTCGGCCGACGGCCTACGTCGGCAATCGGCTGACGATCTCGAAGTCCACCGACGTGGATGCCCGCTACGAGCTCATCCACGGGGTGGCCAGGACGCTCGGATGGACTGCCGTCCTGGAGGATGAGGATCCCAAGACGGTAGGTCTGAAGTTCGGCCTTCGTCGCGTGACCCTGGCCATCGACGCCGGGAGCGTGGCCGTGCTGGCTCCGGATGCGTGGACGCTGCTGCAGCAGCTGCGGCTGCGACACAAGGACTGGGCGGAGCTCGAAGGCATCGGTCTCGACCACGTCGTCGCTGGTGCCCCCTGGGACTCCAGTCACCCCTGGGACTCCAGTCACCCGTGGGACTCGAGCCACCCGTGGGACTCCAGCCACCCGAGCAACGCGCCGGGTTGGCCGGTGTCGAACTACGGCATCCCGGGGCAGGGAGGCCGGCAGCCTGTCGCGTACGTCGGACCGCGCCCGCACCGCAGGCCCGAGGAGGAGATCGCGGGCCGGCGACCGGTGGTGGCGATCCTCGACACCGGTTGTGGGGAGCACGACTGGCTGGCCCCGCCGGTCGTCACGCGGGGGCTCAAGCTCGACGGCTTCGACATCGGGTACGACATCGCGGCGACCAGCCCCGAAGAGTTCCCCGACCAGACCGGGGCGCTGGACGGCATGATCGATCCCCTGTCCGGCCACGGCACCTTCATCGCCGGGCTGGTGCATCAGGGCTGTCCTGACGCCGACATCCTCTCGTGGCGGGTGGTGCCCAGCGCCGGGCCGATCGTCGAGTCCGACTGGGTGACCGCGCTCGCGCAGATCGCCGAGCTCGCACGACGGTTCCGTGCCGGAGAGGAGGGCGGACACGCGATCGACGTACTCAGCCTGTCGATGGGGTACTACCACGAGACTCCTCAGGACCTGCTGTTCGATCCCACGCTGTTCGCGATCCTCGATGACCTGGCCGGCAACGGCACGGTCGTGGTCTGCTCTGCCGGCAACGACGCCACCTCGCGGCCGTGCTTCCCTGCCGCGTTCGCTCCCTGGGCCGACGGCAACAACGTCGTGACCTCGCCGCCCGGCCATCTTCCGATCGTGTCGGTGGGCGCGCTGAACCCCAACCACGTCACCGACGCGCTGTTCAGCAATGCCGGCTACTGGGTGCGGTCCCACGCCGTCGGCGGTGGGGTCGTCAGCACCGTGCCTGCCTTCCAGGGCGGCTTGCTCCCGGTGGCGCGAACCGTGGCCTTCGGCCGGGTGCGCGACAACATCGACCCCGACGACTACCGAGGAGGCTTCGGGGTGTGGAGCGGCACGTCGTTCGCCGCCCCGCTCAAGGCCGGACAGATCGCGCGTCACCTGCTGAAGGACATGGCCTCAGGCGACTCGATCGCCGACGCGGTCGCCCGAGGCTGGAAGGCAGTAGAGGCGCTCACCGAGATCAAGCAATGATGGGGCGGTGCAGTCCGCCGCCGAGCTTCACCGCCGAGGCGTCAAGGCCATCAATGCGGGGCGCTTCGACGTAGCCCGCCCGCTGTTGGCTCGCGCGCTGGCACGTGATCCGGACCTGGACCTCCGGTCCCGCATCGAGGCGAGCATGGCCTATGTGGCCTCGGAGACGGGCGACGCCGAGGAGGGCCTCCGACTCTGTTCGGAGGCCCTTGCCCGCCCCGGCATCAGCACCGAGACCCAGGGCATCATCGAGAGCCAGCTCGCGCTGCTGCAGATGCGGTCCGCGGATCTGGATGCCGCCATCGCGTCATGGGCGAACGCCATCGACAAGCTGGAGGACGTGCCTGTCGATCAGGGCCGGGCCTTGATGAACCGGGGCGGTGTGCACCTCCAGCGCGGCGATCCGGCGGCCGCAGCCGACGACTTCACCGCCGCGGAGACTGCCTTTCGCCGGGGTGGTGACGAGGTCGAGCGTGCCAAGGCACAACACAACCTCGGATACGCCGACATGCTCAGGGGGGACCTGATCTCGGCTCTCAACAACATGGATGCGGCCCGACCGCTGCTCCTCCCGCTGGGCCGCTATGGCGCCGCGCTGTGCAACCAGGACCGGGCCGAGGTGCTGATCGCCGCCGGCATGGTCACCCAGGGCCGCGCCGACCTGCGCGAGGCGGCCCGGATCTTCGGCGAGCACCGTCGGCATCAGCGCCGGGCGGAGGCGGAGCTCACGCTCGCCAGAACCCTCCTGCAGACCCACCCGGCCGAGGCCCTGCAGTTCGCCCGGGCTGCGCGATCCCGGTTCGACCGGGTCGGGGCGTCGGCCTGGCGGGCCCGCGCCGAGGGAGTCGCGCTCGCTGCGGAGGTCGACTGCGGGCGCTCGGGCAGTGGGCTGATCGACCGGGGCATCGCGCTCATCTCCGAGCTCGAGTCCCAGGGCCTCTATTGGGGTGCGGCCTCGGTCCGCCTGCACACCGCTCGCGTGATGATCCGGCGCGGAGACTTCGACGCGGCGCGTCGCCGCTTGGGTCGGGTGCGGATGGACGAGTCGGCCCCGCTCGCCGTACGCCTGCTGGCGCGGGACGTCCGTGCCGAGCTGGCCTCGGCACAGGGCCGGCGGGCGGCGGCCCTGATGCACCTGCGGCAGGGACTCGAGGAGCTGCACGCGTGGCAGAGCTCGTTCGGGTCGCTCGACCTGCAGACGATGGTGATCGGGAACGGCATCCGGCTGGCCAAGCAGGCGCTGGTGCTGGCGGTGGAGTCGGGTCGACCGGAGATCGTGTTCGAGTGGTCGGAGCGAGCGCGGATGCTGGCCTCGCGCGTCCAGCCGGTGCGGGCCGAGCTCGACGACGAGCTGGCCGCAGACCTCTCCGAGCTGCGCTCACTGCAGTCGAGTGAGGACGGGCCGCGCATCCCGTCGCCCCGCCGGGATCGTGACGAGGAGCTGCGGCAACGGGTCCGTGAGCGGGCCTGGCGGCTCGCGGGTTCCGGAGAGGTCACCGACCCGGCGTCGCTGTCCGAGCTGGCGGAGGCGCTGGGCGACGACACCGCGCTGGTGGCGTGGGTGGCGACCGACATCGCCGAGCGGGTGACGGCGCTGGTCGTGACCGGGGCCGGTGCCCGCGTGGTCGACCTCGGGGCCCGGGTCGCGCTGGACCAGCTGCTCGAAGGTCTGCTTCCCGACCTCGACGTCGCGGCCTCCGAGCTGCCGCCGATGCTGGCCACCTCGGTCCGCGCGCAGCTCGCGGATCGCCTGGACGGCCTGGGATCCCTGTTGGTCTCGCCGCTTCTGGACCTGGTCGGTGCACGGTCCCTCGTGATCACGCCGAGCGGAGTACTGGCGGGCGTGCCGTGGACGCTCCTCCCCGGACTCGTCGGGCGGCCGCTGACCCAGGCCCGCTCGGCCACGCGCTGGCTGGCGCACCGCGAGGGCCTGTTGCGTACGGCGGGATTCGTGGCCGGCCCCCGGGTCGAGAGGGCCGAGCAGGAGGTGTCCGAAGCCGCGCTGTGCTGGGCCGGGTCGGACCTCCTGCTGGGTCCGAAGGCGACCACGGCGCGCATCAGCGAGCTGGCTGCACGGGTCGACGTACTCCACATTGCGGCGCACGGCCGGCACTCCGGCGACAACCCGCTGTTCTCCGGAGTGGAGTGCGTGGACGGGCCGTGGTTCGGCTACGACATCGACCAGCTCGAGACGGTGCCGCAGGTCGTGGTGCTCTCGGCGTGCGAGGTCGGCCGGTCCTCGGTGCGCGCCGGCGATGAGCTGATCGGCATGACCGCGGCCTGGCTGCACGCCGGTGTCGGCTGCGTCGTCGCCTCAGCTGCCGCGGTGTCCGACGAGGTGGCACACGAGGTGCTCACGGCGTTCCACCGCGGGCTCGCCGAGGGTCTGCTGCCCGAGCAGGCGCTCGCGGCCGCCGTACCCGCTGCCTCCGAGGACCGTGCTCCGGCGCCGTTCGTCTGCTTCCGCTGACCCTGTTACACACCTTTAACAGCCAGGCGGGTTCACCGGAAACGGCTCCGGCCTGTACTGGATGACGACCCGCCGATCTCGGCGGGGCGCCCCTAGGGTTCCGCTCCCGTACGCCGGGAGGACTGGTCCGAGAGGGGAGGCGGACTCGGCCTCAATGGCGAGGAAGGGTCCGTTCCACGGCGGGACAAAAGCCCGGGAGGCCGAATGGCCCGCCGTGCCTGCAGCGGGCTTCCTCATTCAGGAGGCATCCGATGTCCAGCTCCCTCGACACTTCCGAGGACCAGGTCGCCGCCGGCGACCTGACCTCGTTCGGGTATCACCAGCAGCTCTCCCGCCGGGTCGGGACGTACGCGTCCTTCGCCGCCGGCTTCTCGTTCGTCTCGATCCTGACGACGGTCTTCCAGCTCTTCGGGCTCGGCTACAGCTTCGGCGGTACGGCGTTCTTCTGGACCTGGCCAGCCGTGCTGGCCGGCCAGTTCATGGTCGCTCTCTGCTTCGCCGAGATGGCCGCCCGCTATCCGATCTCCGGTGCGATCTACCAGTGGTCGCGCCGCCTCGGCGGTCCGCTCGTCGGTTGGTGGGCCGGCTGGACGATGGTGATCGCGCAGACCATCACCGTCGCCGCCGCGGCCATCGCCCTGCAGGTCGTCCTGCCCGCCGTGTGGGGCGGCTTCCAGCTGGTCGGCACCGACCCGTCGCTGATGTCGAAGGACGGCGCGACCAACGCGGTCGTCCTCGGCTGCCTGCTGCTCGTGGCCACCACCGCCCTCAACGCCTTCAGCGTCCGGCTGACCGCGATCGTCAACTCCGCCGGGGTGACCTGTGAGCTGATCGGCGTTGCCCTGTTGGTGATTCTCCTGTTCGGCCACGCCGAGCGCGGCCCGTCGGTCGTCTTCCACACGACCAACCTGGACAGCACGACCGGCTACCTCACGCCCCTGCTGATCTCGGCGCTGATGGCGGCGTACGTCCTGGTCGGCTTCGACTCCGCCGGGGAGCTCGCCGAGGAGACCCACAAGCCGCGAGCCACGACGCCGCGCACGATCCTGCGCGCTGTCCTGGCCTCCGGCCTCGGCGGCGCCTTCCTGATCGTGGCCGCGCTGATGGCCTCTCCGTCCCTCGCGGTCGACGACCTCGGCCTGGGCGGGCTGCCGTACGTGCTCACCAGCCAGCTCGGTACGACGACCGGCAAGCTGCTGCTTCTCGACGTGGCCTTCGCGGTCTGCGTGTGCACGCTGGCGATCCAGACCGCTGCCGCCCGGATGATCTTCTCGATGGCACGCGACCACGTGCTGCCGTTCTCGGCCCAGCTCGCCAGGGTCTCCCCGAAGACGGGCACCCCGGTGCTGGCCACGATCGTCCCCGGTGTCGGTGCGGCGCTGTGCCTGCTGGTCAACGTCGGCAACGCCGGTCTCTTTCTCGGACTGGCCAGCGTCTGCATCCTGATGCTGTACATCGCCTACCTGCTGGTGACCGTCCCGATGCTGATCCACCGGCTCCGTGGAGGCGTGTTCATGGGTGGCCTCGACGAGGACGGCAAGCCGCTCTTCTCCCTCGGCAAGGCCGGCATCGTGGTCAACGCCCTGGCCGTGGGCTACGGCCTGCTGATGGCCGTCAACCTGGGCTGGCCGCGGGCGGAGGTCTACGACCCGGCCGGCGACGGCTGGTACCTCCACTACCTCCCGCTCCTCGCGCTGGGCATCACCGCGGTGGCCGGCATGGCGGCGTACGTCGGTCAGCGCACGGCGTACTACCGGGCCATCGGCAAGCAGCTGCCGGTGCACGGCTCTGTCCTGGGCGGGCTGGTGGAGGAGGCATGAGCTCCACTGCTCACTGGGCGCACGAGATGCCCGGCGGCGCGGCGTGGTCCGCACCGGTCCGGGCGGGCCGACTGGTCACCTTCACCGCTCTCGGGGCCGACGCGAACGCGTCAGTGCTGCTCGTGGGCGCCGACCGGCTCGACCGCCTGAACATCCCCGACACCCTGAAGTCCCAGATGTCGGCCTGCATCCGGCCGCCGATGGTGCTGATGTCGGATCGCGGGGTGGGCCTGGCCTCGGTGGTGGCGTCGACCCTGGACTGGCACGACTGCCTCACCGGCTTCTCCCACGATGCCCACCTCGGGCGGCACGGGCGGTCGTCGTACGCCCTGGATCGCAACGACTGGCGACGCTCGGCCCGCTTCGGACTGGTCTCGGAGCTGACCAAGCACGGGCTCGGCGAGGCCGACCTGCACGGGTGCGTGAACCTGTTCACCAAGGTGGCGATCGACGCCGATGCGGCACTCGGGTGGACGCCGGGCTGGTCGCAGGCCGGCGACACGGTGACGCTGCGGACCGAGACCGACGTACTGCTGCTGGTCTCGACCGCGCCGCACCCGCTGAACCCGGGCGGCTGGGCGCCGCCGGGAGTGCGGATCGATGTCACGCCGGCCGGGCCGGTCGCCTCCGACGACCCGAGCCTGGTCTTCCGGGCGGAGTCGGCGCGCGCGCTCGAGGCGGCACGGAGGGCCGTGGCATGACCGCGGTGCAGACCTCCACGACCCTCGATCTGGTCGTGGAGCCGGGCGACGGCGCCCTGGTGGCGGTGCCGGCGGGTGGGCGACTGCGCATCGTCGACATCTTCGGCAACCAGGCCGTCGACACCCTGCTCTACGACGCGGCCGACATCGACAACCGCTACTCGGCCTTCGACACGGTGCGCGAGCAGGGGGCGGTCTACCTGACGACTGGCTCCCGGCTGCTCTCGACCCGGCTCGACGAGCTGGCGGTGATCTCGTCGGACACGTGCGGCCGCCACGACACCATCGGCGGCGCGTGCGCGCAGGAGTCCAACGTGATCAGGTACGGCGAGCACGTCCGGCACCAGCATGCGTGCCGCGAGACCTTCCTGCGGTACGGCGCGCCCGCCGGCATCGGCCAGCGGCAACTCGGGCACAACATCAACTTCTTCATGAATGTGCCGGTCGAACCGTCCGGTGCGCTGAAGTTCGAGGACGGCCTCTCCGCGCCGGGCAAGCATGTGGAGCTGACCGCGTCACGCGACCTGTTGGTGCTGATCAGCAACTGCCCGCAGCTCAACAACCCGTGCAACGGCTGGGACCCGACCGCCGTCCAGCTGCTCGGGTGGTGGTCGTGATGGCGGGCCTGCCCGCCACCGTCACCGTCACCAGTCCCGGGATCCAGACCACCGTCCAGGACGCAGCCGGCCGCACCGGTCTGTGGGACGTCGGCGTGCCCCCGAGCGGGGCGTACGACGAGCTCGGCTTCACGCTGGCCAACCTGGCCGTCGGCAACCCGGACTCGGCGGCGGGACTGGAGTGCGTCGTGACCGGTCCGGTGCTGACGGTCTCCGAGCCGCGGCTGGTCGCAGTGGGCGGCGCCGCCTCGGCCGCAACTGTCGACGGCCGGCGGATCACCGCGGGACGGGCTGTCCGGCTGCGACCCGGACAGGTGCTCGACGTGGGACCGCTCGACGGTCCGGGAATGCGGGGCTACGTGGCGATCGAGGGCGGTCTCGATGTTCCCCGGGTGCTGGGGTCGCGGGCGACCTTCCTGCTGGGCGGCTTCGGCGGGCACGAGGGACGGCCGCTGGTGCCCGGCGACGAGCTCCCCCTGGGGCGCCGGGAGAACCTGCTTGCCCCGATCTCCGCAGAGGCTCCCGAGCTCACGGAGGCCTGGGAGCTGCGGGTGATCGCCGGGCCGCACGGCGCTCCGGACTACCTCACGCCGGAGGGGGTGTCGTCGTTCTTCGACGCGTCGTGGGTCGTCGATCACCGAGCGGACCGGACCGGCGTACGACTGGTCGG
>Ga0070698_100009161_pt1 | contig 10625 bp, 9 predicted proteins | sample KBSK1502metaG_FD_65477 | JGI IMG/M metagenome (GOLD analysis project Ga0070698, IMG submission 65477) | Corn, switchgrass and miscanthus rhizosphere microbial communities from Kellogg Biological Station, Michigan, USA - KBS K1-50-2 metaG | ecosystem: Host-associated > Plants > Roots >... | reverse complement strand
TCGACGCCGTGGATCTCGACGCCACGCTCCTTCAGCGGGAGCGCGATCCTGCCGGTCCCGATCGCGAGCTCCAAGACCGGCCTCCCGTCTGCGAGGTCGATCAGCGTCTCGACGGCCTGCATCGGATCGAGCTCGCCGTGGATCGAGTCGTACTCGGCTGCCCACTCCTCGCCGTAGGTGCGCTGCGTGTACTCGTCCACGGCTCGAGCCTATACAGCGGCAGCTACATCGATTGAGGCACGGAGCGAGCCGACGTAGTCGCGCAGCGCTGACGGCCCTTTGGCGGCGACCTCGATCGCCCGGGAGCCGACGACGACGCCGTCTGTCAGCTCTGCCGCGGCCCGGGCCTGAGCCGGGGTCGAGATTCCGAACCCGGCGTAGAGCGGAACGTCCGTGCGCGCGCGGGCGCGCTCGGCGAGTCCTCGGAGGGCGGGGGAGAGGTCCTCCCGGGCGCCGGTCGTGCCCGCCACGGTGACGAGGTAGAGCCAGCCGTCCGTTCGTTCCGCAGCCAGCGCGAGGCGCTCGTCGGTCGAGGTCGGGGCGACGAGCTGGATACGGCGGAGCTCCGGCTCCGCGTCGACCGGCAAGTCGGCGACGATCAGGCTCGTTGCGCCCGCCTTCTCCGCCGCGGCGGCGAAACGCTCGTAGCCGTAGGCCTCCAGTAGAGACGCGTAGGTCATGGGGATCAGCGGTACCTCGACGCGCCGTCGAGTCGACGCCAGGCAATCGAGGCAGGCGGCGGTGCGCATTCCTTCCGCGAGCGCGCGCTCCGCCGCCCGACGGATGACGGGGCCATCGGCGAGCGGGTCCGAGAACGGAAAGCCGAGCTCGACGATGTCGGCGCCTCCGTCGACCGCCGCCTCTGCGAGCTCCGGCGTGCTTGCCCCGCACATGAGGTAGATCGCGAGCGTCTTCACGACGGTCCACCAACCGGAACACAATCGGCGCACTCCCGCCACAGACCGGGGGCAGGTTGTTCGATAGCGTCATCCGCCGAGGGCGGAGGGAGCGGCCCCGCCCAATAAAGGGTGGGGGTGCGGGCTCTACGGCGGCGGGCTTCGGCGAGCAATCGGATCAACGGGACAGGACCTCGGCCAGGTCCTTGTCGCCTCGGCCTGAAAGGCAGACCAGGATCAGCTCCTCCTCGAGCTGGAGCGCCGTCGCGAGGGCATGCGCGGGCTCGAGCGCGGGGATGATCCCTTCGGCCTCTGCCAGCAGGCGGAACGCGGCCAGGGCCTCCTCGTCGCTCGCGGTCGTGTACTCGGCTCGGCCGGTGTCGCGGAGGAACGCGTGCTCGGGGCCGACGCCCGGATAGTCCAGGCCCGCCGAAATCGAATGCGCGTCGAGCACCTGTCCGTCGTCGTCGGCGAGCAGCGAAGAACGCGAGCCATGAAGAACGCCCGGGCGGCCGGTCCCGAGGCTGGCCGCGCCCGCGGCTTCGACCCCGACCAGCCGGACTTCCGCGTCCTCCACGAAGCCGGCGAAGAGCCCGATCGCGTTCGAGCCGCCGCCGACGCAGGCGACGGCGACCTCGGGCAGACGGCCCTCGGCACTCAGAAACTGCTCCCGCGCCTCACGGCCGATCACGGCCTGCAGCTCGCGCACGATCTCCGGATACGGGGCGGGTCCGACACACGAGCCGATCAGATAATGGGTCGACTCGACGTTCGCAATCCAGTCGCGGATCGCCTCGCTCGTCGCCTCCTTCAGCGTCTTCGTGCCGAACTCGACCGGCCGGACCTCGGCTCCCAGTAGACCCATCCGCTCGACGTTCGGCGCCTGACGGCGCATGTCTTCGACGCCCATGTAGACGACACAGTCGAGGCCGAACCGCGCACAGACGGTCGCCGTGGCGACGCCGTGCTGGCCTGCGCCGGTCTCGGCCACGATCCGCCGCTTGCCGAGCCGCCGCGCGAGGACGGCCTGGCCGAGAGCGTTGTTCAGCTTGTGCGCGCCGGTGTGCAGCAGATCCTCACGCTTGAGGTAAAGGCGTTTGCCTGGGGCGAAGCGCTCGGCGGGCGTGAGCGGCGTCGGTCTCCCGCCGTAGGAACTGCCGAGCTCGTCGAGCTCGGTGCGGAACTTGGGATCGGCGAGAGCATCACGCCAGCCCTGCTCGAGCTCTTCGAGACCGGGGATCAGCGTCTCGGGCACATAGCGGCCGCCGTACTCACCGTAGGTCCGCGCGGGGGTGCTCACCGGGCCGCTTCGGCGAAGGCGCGGACGCGCTCGTGGTCCTTGATCCCCGGCTCGATCTCCAGACTAGAGCTGGCGTCGACCGCCCACGGTCGCACCGTCTCGATCGCTTCGCGCACGTTTTCGGGAGAGAGGCCACCCGCGAGGACGATCCGGCCCTCGGCGGTGCGTGCGCGCTCAATGTGGCCGGGATCCTCCCGTTGCCAAGAGCGGTCGACGACCTTTGCAACCTGCTCCTGACCGCGGAGCAAGACGCCGTCGCGTGCGCGGTGCCCGTTCTCGCGCGCGTAGAGCTGGTCGAGATCGCTTGGCGCGTCGCCTCGCTCGCCGACGTAGACCGCGACAGAGAGCATCGTGTCGGGGACAGGAAGAACCGACGGCGCGCGCCGGGGGCTTTCGCGCGCGAGGACGAAACCCGCGAGATCGGCCCCTGACTCCGCGGCTACGGCGACGTCCTCTTCACGCGTGAGACCGCAGACCTTGACGAGTGGCCGCGAGAGCAACTCGCGCAGCTTCTCGGCGGGATCGGGCGCCAGCATCAGTGCCGAACCGACGAGAATCGCATCGGCGCCGGCAAGCTCGGCGGCGGCGCCATGCGCGCGGGCCGCGATGCCGCTCTCGGCGACGATGACGCGGTCCCGAGGAGCTGCCGCGACGAGGTCCAGCGCTGCGCGGCGGTCGACTTCGAACGTGCCCAGGTCGCGGGCGTTGATCCCGATTACGTCGGCGCCGAGCTCGACGGCGCGTTTCACTTCGTCCGCGTCATGAGCCTCGACCAGGGCGTCGAGGCCGAGCTCCTCGGCGCGTGAGAGCATTGCGGCGGGCCGATTGCCGTCGAGGTCTCGCAGGAGCAGGAGCACGGCGTCTGCGCCCGCCTCCTTCAGCTGATCGAGCTGCGCCTCCTCGCGGAAGAAGCCCTTCGCCAGGAGCGGGATGAAGCTTGCCGATCGAGCTGCGCGCAGATCGGCGAGGGACCCGCCGAAGCGCTCGTCGACGAGGATCGAGACCGCGGCCGCCCCTGCCGAGGCGAACTGGGCGGACAGCCGGCCGGGATCTGCGCCCGGCCGGAGATCCCCCGCCGAAGGTGAACGGCGCTTGACCTCGGCGATCGCGCTGAGGCCCGGCGCCGCGAGAACGTCCCGGAAGCGACCCATCAGGCGGCCGCCTCTTCGCTGAAAGCAAGCAACTGCTGCAACCGCGAAGCTGCGGCGCCTGAATCGACAGCATTGCGCGCGAGCTCCAGCCCATCGCGGAAGTCCTCTGCGTGGCCGCTCGCGGCGATCGCGCCTGCCGCGTTGAGCAGGATCGCGTCGCGGCGGCCACCGTTTTCGCCTGCGAAGACGGCGTGAATCGCGGCTGCGTTCTCCTGCGGCGAGCCGCCGCGCAACACGGCCGGATCGCACGGCTCCAGTCCGAGCTCGAGCGGATCGATGCTCCGCGTCCGGACGTCGCCGTCAATTACCTCGCAGACGACATTTGGGCCTACAGGCGAGAGCTCGTCGATCCCGCCCGCGCCGTGGACGACGAAGGCACGGGTCGCCCCGAGCCGGACTAGCACGTCCGCGATTGTGCGTACGAGCTCCGGCGAGTAGACGCCGACCACCTGGGCGCGGGCGCCGGCCGGGTTTGTGAGCGGGCCGAGCACGTTGAAGACGGTACGCGCGGCGAGCTCACGCCGCACCGGTGCGGCGTGACGCATCGCGGGGTGGTTTGTGGGTGCAAAGAGGAAGCCGAAGCCGAGCTCGTCGATCGATCGCGCGATCCGGTCCGGCGGCAGCTCAAGATTGAAGCCGAGCGCCTCGAGCACGTCGGCCGAGCCGGACGCAGACGAGACGGCGCGGTTGCCGTGTTTGGCCACGCCGGCCCCCGCCGCCGCCGCGACCAGCGCCGCCGCGGTCGAGATGTTGATCGTCTGCGCGCCGTCGCCTCCCGTCCCCGCGGTGTCGACGAGGTCGTCCCGCCGCGGGCGAACGGGCAACGCATGCTCGCGCATCGCCTCGGCGCATCCGGCGATCTCGTCGGCGGTCTCGCCTTTCGCGCGCAGGGCGATTAGGAAGCCGGCGATCTGGGCGGAGGTGGCCTCGCCGCGCATGATCGTGCCCATCACTTCGCGCGCTTCCTCGCGCGAAAGGTCATGGCCGTCGAGGAGCCTAGCCAGCGCCTGCTGGATCACGATCGCGCCTCGAGAAAGTTCTTGACGAGCGTCGGTCCCAAAGGGGTCAACACAGATTCCGGGTGGAACTGAAGACCGTCGACGGGGAGCTCACGGTGTCGGACCGCCAACACCTCGTCCTCCGGGCAGGTGGCCGAGACCTCGAGCTCACCCGGAATCGAGGTCGCCGCGAGTGAGTGGTACCGGCCGGCCTCGAACTCCTCCGGGAGCCCCGCGAAGATGCCGCGGCCGTCATGACGCACGGGGCTCGCCTTCCCGTGGACGAGACGCTTCGCCGGCCCGAGCTCGCCGCCGAAGGCCTCGACGATCGCCTGATGTCCGAGGCAGACGCCGAGGGTGGGGATTCGCGGGGCGAGCCGCCTGACGATCTCGAGGGTCGCGCCGGCGTCACCCGGCCGGCCGGGACCGGGGGAGATGACCAGCTGACTCGGCCCGAGGTCCGCGGCCGTGTCCGGATCGATCTCGTCGTTCCTGACGACCTTCACCTCGCACCCGAGCGCACCGAACAGATGGGCCAGGTTGTACGTGAACGAGTCGTAGTTGTCGATCAGGAGAATCATTGCCGAGCCTCCGCGAGCTCGATCGCCAGCTCGAGCGCGGCCAGCTTCCGCAGGCACTCCTCGTGCTCCGCCGGCGGGTCGGAGTCGGCCACGATTCCAGCGCCGGCTTGTAGCAGCGCCAGGCCGTCGTGCAGGACGATCGTTCGAATCGCGATGCAGGTGTCGAGAGTGCCGTCTGGCAGCGAGTAGCCGACCGCTCCCGCATACGGGCCGCGCCGGTGGCCTTCGAGCTCCGAGATGATCTGCATCGCGCGGACCTTGGGCGCTCCCGAGACGGTGCCCGCCGGGAAGCAGGCTCGGAGCAGGTCGAAGGGCGAGACGCCGGCTTTTAGCTCCCCGGCCACTTCGGAGACGAGGTGCGTGACGTGAGAGAACCGCTCCGGCTCGAGGAAGCGCTCGACCTGCACGCTGCCCGGCACGCACACGCGTGAGAGGTCGTTGCGGCCCAGGTCGACGAGCATCACGTGCTCGGCACGGTCCTTCTCCGATGAGAGCAGACGCTCGGCGTCGCCGCTTCCGGGCGCGGTCGTCCCGGCGATCGGGTTCAGGCTTGCGCGGCGGCCCTCGAGCTTGACCAGCGTCTCCGGCGAGGAACCGACGAGTGCAAGGCCCTCGAGCTCGAGCAGGAAGAGGTAGGGGGAAGGATTGACCCGCCGCAGCGAGCGATAGAGCTCGAGTGCGGTCGCCGAGGTCGGACGCTCGGCACGCTGGGAGAGGACGATCTGGAAGGCGTCGCCGGCGCGGATGTGCTCCTTCGCCTTGACGACGCTGCGCTCGTACTCATGACGCGACGGCAGCCGCCTGGTCGAACCTGCGCGGCCGCGCGCGCCGCCGCCCGCATCGGGCTGGGGCCCGCCCAGCAGCTCTGTGACCTCGGCGGGCTGGCCGCAGAGCACCTCCGCCATGCCGAGCCCGTGGTCGAATCGAACGAGCGTGTCGGCGACGACGAACCGGCTCTCGGGCAGGTCGCGGCCCTTGCCTGGCAGGGAGACGGTGGGCTCGAGCCGCGTCGCGTGGTCGTAGCCGAGGTAGCCGACGACGGGTAGTCCCAGAGTCTCGGCCTCCTCGAACCCGACGAGGCGGGAGCCGGTACCGATGAACGAGTGCCGCCCCAGCCGGCCGTGCTCCACCGACTCCAGCAGGAACGAAGCGAGCCCCGATTTGCGCAGCCTCAGGTACGCCCCGAGGGGGGTGAGGAGATCGGTGGAGATGACGGTGGTCGCGTTCATGTCAGAGCAAACAAAAAGACCCTCCGGCTGGAAGGTCTTGCGAGCGAAACAGGCGTGTGTGCCTAGGTCAGGTCAGGCGACGCTCCCGCCACGCTCGTTGCGCCAGGTCCAGGCCCAGGTCTGCGTGGCAGGAGACATCGCGCTGAGAGTACGCGTGCGGTGTCCCGCCCGTCAACCTCCTGATTAGGAAATGTCTGGATTCGGTAACGAAGGGCGTGGACTCGAATCTGCTCGCACGCGTCGATGCCGTCCTCGGCGACCGGATCGACGCGCTCGTTGCGGCGCATCACCGCCGGAGGCTCGACCGTGTTGGTTGGGCGAGGGCTCTCGAATCGGCCTCGACGCTTTGGGCGGACGGCGAACCGCCGGCTCGCCCAAGCAACGAGATCGAGATCCTGATCGACGGCGCGACCTTTCTGCCGCGGATCGCCGAGGAGCTCGCACGTGCCGAGTCGTACGTCCACATCGCCGGATGGCACATCTCGACGGAGCTCGCGCTCGAGCGCGGAGGGCGCCGACGCGTCCTGCTGGATCTGCTCGCCGAGCTTGCCCAGAAGGTGGACGTGCGTGTACTGCTTTGGGCCGGAGCGCCGCTGCCGCTCTTCAAGCCGTCGCGTGGGGATGTCGCGGAGGTTGCAGAGCGGCTGCGCGCCGTCGGCGTCCAGGTCGCGCTCGACTCGAAGGAGCGCCCGCTGCACTGCCACCACGAGAAGCTCGTCGTCGTCGACAACCGCGTAGCAAGCGTGGGCGGCATCGATCTGACGACGTTTCACGGCGACCGTTACGACTCGAACGAGCACCCCTGGCGCCCGTCGCTCGGCTGGCACGACGCCGCGGCCCTCGTTCGCGGCCCCGTGCTCGAAGATGTCGACAAGCATTTCCGCTTCCGCTGGCGCGAGGTCACCGGCGACGACCTGCCGACCGCCGAGCGGCCTCCGGAGTCCGGAAACCACGAGCTCCAGCTCGTCCAGACGATTCCCGAGAAGGTGTATCGCGGCCGCCCGCGGGGAGCCTTTCGCATCCTCGAGACCTATGTTCGTGCGCTTAGCTCGGCCGAGCGGCTGATCTACCTCGAGAGTCAGTTCCTCTGGTCGCCGGAGCTAGTCGAGATCCTCGTCGACAAGCTCAGGCGGCCGCCGAGAGACGACTTCCGAATCGTCGCGGTGCTCCCGTCGCATCCCGCCAGCGGGGACGACGACAGCCGCGGACAGGTCGGGGTGCTGGTCGACGCGGATCAAGGCGCCGGCCGGTTCCTCGCGTGTTCGCTCTATGCGCGAGCCGGTGAGCGCCGGGAGCTCATCTACGTTCACGCGAAGATCGGGATCGTCGACGATCGCTGGCTGACGCTCGGCTCAGCCAACCTGAATGAGCACTCCCTGTTCAACGACAGCGAGGTCAACCTCGTCAGCTGCGAGCCGGAGCTGGCGCGGACGACGCGCGAGCGGCTGTGGGCCGAGCACCTCGAGCTCCCGATCGAAGGGGTGCGCAGGCGCGAGCCGGCCGAGCTGATCGCCGAACACTGGTTCCCGATCGCCGAAGAGCAGCTCGATCGCCGGAATCGCGGCGAGCCGCTCACCCATCGGCTCGTCAGGCTACCCGGCGCCTCGCGACGATCACGCCGACTGCTGGGCCCGCTGCAGGGGCTCGTGGTCGACGGCTAGGAGGGTTTGGCGGTGAAAACGCTCGTCGCCGGGGCGAGCAGCGCGTTCCGGAGGCACAGACTTTTTTGCCGCCAAACCCTCCCTGGGCGCGGCGGCGGCTAGAGATGCCGCCGCCGCGTTTCGACCGGGACTACTGAGCTTGGATCCTGCCGAACAGGCCGTGCGACTCTTCGTTCGGGCCGGCCGTGAAGTAGAGGGCGTTCCTCGCCCCCGAGCCGGAGCCGTTCCCGAAACCGAGGCCCCAGAGACCGTCGATCGTCACTGGTTTGTGGTCAGCCGCGCGCAACTGCCCGCGGTGCGCGAAGGAGCCGTCCGCCTGTGGCGCATAGGCGTTGATCGTCCCGTCGCCGAAGTTGCCGACGAGCAGGTCGCCGCTGAAGCGGCCGAAGTTGCTTGGCGCCATCGCCAGTCCCCAAGGAGCGTTCAGCTGGCCACGCGTGGCGACGCGCGTGATGAAGGTCCCGTCTGTCGCGAACTCGTCGACAAAGCCGAGGCTCTGTCCCGCCACCTCGTCATGGCCTCCGCTCTGCTTCGCGTAGGTGACGAACAGGTGGCCGCCGATGTTTTGGATCCCGAATGGGCCGTAGCCCGCCGGCAGGCCGGGGTCGATGAAGGACATGTCGACGGGTTGGAAAGTCTTGTCGAAGACGTCGATGTGCCCGTTCACGAAGTCGGTCGCGTAGAGGAAGTTGTCCGTGCCGACCGAGCCGATCGCGAGGCCCTTGAAGACGGATCCCGCAGCGGAGTTGTCGACCGGGGCTTCCGTCTGGGTCGACAGCGGGGGTGGCGGAACGCCCGGATTCCAGCCGCGGATCGTCCCATCCTCGGTTGCGAAGATGAAGACCGCCTTGCCGCTTGCGCCGCCGCTCGAAACGACAAAGTCGTTCGTCGGGTTCGCAACCGCACCGGTCGGCGCGTTCGGGACGCCTACGACGAGCGGCGTCGGCCCGAACTGCGCTACGCCGTCCCCGTTGTAAAGGGTTGAGGTGCCGGTGCCGTTGTTTGCGACCCACCAGGGCGACGAGCCGGTTGCCGTCAGTCCCCAGGCGTTGACAAGGTTCGCGTCTGTATGGGCCGCGGGAATCGTCCCGTCCGAGACGAGATTCGTGACCATGTAGGTCTCGTGGCCGACCGCTGTGCCGCCCGGCGAAGCTCCGGCCGTCAAGAGCACGCCGAGTCCGGCGAGCAGACAGAGTGTGACCGCCCTGCTGAAGCGGCGGCCGATAGAGGGTCCTGGCATATCGATCTCCCTTCCGATCGTTGAATCGGTCCCCAGGGTCGATACGAAGCCGAGGCGAGACTGGTTTGCCGGGCCGGCTGGCTGCGGCGGTCCCGTTGTTACCCTGGCCAAATGGCACGTTCAGTGATCGTTTCCGCCGTCCGGACGCCCTTTGGCAGGCTCGGCGGCGGGCTGAAGGACTACGAAGCGACGGAGCTCGGCGCGGAGGCGATCAAGGCCGGGCTCGAGAGGATCGGCCTCGAGCCGGATGAGGTCCAGTACGTGATCATGGGTCAGGTGCTCCAGGGCGGCGCGGGCCAGGCTCCGGCGCGCCAGGCCGCAATCGGGGCCGGCCTCCCGATCGAGGTTCCCGCCGACACGATCAACAAGGTCTGCGCCTCGTCGATCCGGGCGATCGAGATCGCCGACTCGATGATCCGGGCCGGCGACGTCGAGGTCGTGATCACGGGCGGTATGGAGTCGATGTCGAACGCGCCTTACGCGCTCAAAAAGGCACGCTTCGGCTACCGGCTCGGCGACGGGACGCTGATCGACCTGATGACCCACGACGGCTTGACCTCGAGCTTCGACGGCCGCCACATGGTCGAGCAGGCCTCCTTCGTCTCACGCGAGCTCGGGATCTCGCGCGAGGAGCAGGACAGCTGGGCGCTGCGCTCGCACCAGCGCGCGACCAAGGCCCAGGATGAGGGTTTCTTCGAGAGCGAGATCGTGCCGGTCGGCGACGTAGCGGCCGACGAGGGCCCGCGCCGGGACACCTCGATCGAGGCGCTTGCGAAGCTGAAGCCGGTCTTCGACCCGGAGGGAACGACCACGGCCGGCAACGCGCCGGGCGTCAACGATGGAGCCAGCTGCGTGATCGTGTGCTCCGAGGAATTCGCCAAGCGACGTGGGCTGGAGCCGCTCGCCACGATCCTCGCGCAGGGTTACGTCGCGGATGACTTTGCTTACCTCGCCCGCACGCCCGCGAAGGCGGGCGCGCAGGCGCTTGCGAAAGCCGGTAAGTCCATCGAAGACGTCGAGCGGGTCGAGATCAACGAGGCCTTCTCGTCGGTCGCGGTGAACTCGCTGAAGATGCTCGGCGCCGATTCGGATCGGGCGAACGTGAACGGCGGTGCGGTTGCACTCGGGCACCCGATCGGCGCCTCGGGCGGACGGATCGTCGCGACGATGATCAACGAGCTGAGCCGAAACGGCGGCGGCCTCGGCCTCGCGGCGATCTGCTCCGGCGGTGGCCAGGGCGACGCGTTGCTGATCGAGGTCTGAAAGCCCTCTAGCACCGGCGACGTTGCAACCGGGATGAGCGGACGCACGGACAAGGCCCGCGCGTCCTTTTAGGCGGCATTGCAAGCGACGCCTCAGCTGCTCCGGCGGTGGCCAGGGCGACGCGCTGCTGATCGAGGTCTGAGCTCTAAGCCTCGAGCTTCTCCTTCAGGCGATCGAAGTCTTTCCGGATCTCGTGGGCGGCCGCGTGCTCGACCACGGGGCGCATCAGCCGGCCGATACCGCCTGGATCCGCTTCCGCCTCGATCTGGATGTGCGTTCCGGTGGCCGTTTGCTCGAGCCGGTGCC
>Ga0070698_100009160_pt1 | contig 10626 bp, 11 predicted proteins | sample KBSK1502metaG_FD_65477 | JGI IMG/M metagenome (GOLD analysis project Ga0070698, IMG submission 65477) | Corn, switchgrass and miscanthus rhizosphere microbial communities from Kellogg Biological Station, Michigan, USA - KBS K1-50-2 metaG | ecosystem: Host-associated > Plants > Roots >... | reverse complement strand
GGCACGCTGGCGTCCCAGCGCCGCAAAACGGCGAACATGGCCGTCGAGGACCCGGCGAAGCCTGCCGTCATGAACACCGTCAGAGCGCTCTGCGGGCCGAAGAGCAACGTCACCGGGGCCAGCAGCACGCCGGGCAGCAGCATGAACGTGTTCCACATGGCGTTCACGCCCTGGGGAGCGTTCATCGCGGTGGTCACCAGCGCGGGCAGCCGTCCGTGCGCGACCGCGGTGGCGTCGTACCTGAAGAACCAGGCGAACTGGTCGGCGTCGTTGGGGTTGCCCGCCACCATCCTGGACGCGGGATCCCGCCATAGCCACAGCGTGACCGCCAGCGCCGCCAGCAGGTAGTAGACGGCGGCCAGGGTCACCACGCGGCGATCGCCAGCGGGCCGCGCGGGCTCGGTTGCCGCCGGGGCCGCGGGGGTCTGGACGGCCGTTGTCGCTGCTGCCACGGCTGCGAGCCTAACTGGAGTCGTTCCTGCTAGAGCGGGACTTGCCGTGACGTCAGCAAATCATTAGCTTTGCCGGCCGGGCGGCCGGCCTACACGGCTAGCCGCGAGCCGGATCCGCCGGGCCGTCCGGCACCACCTGGCCGCTCACGACGCGCCCGTTGTCGCTGCTGGCCTGAGGCTGCCCGGGCATACCCTTGCGGACCGAATCGAGGATCGTCAGGCCCTGGCTGACCAGGCCGGCCGCGATCTCACTGAGGCCGTCGGCGCCGTTGAGCACGCTCACGTTCGCCCCGGCCAGCCCGGCCGCGGCCTCCTTGACGATCAGCGGCAGCTGGTTGATGAGTAGCTGGTCGAGTGCGACGCGGTTGTAGGACGCGGCCGCTTCGGCCTGGATGCGGGTGCGCTCGGCATCGGCCTTGGCGATGATCCTGACCCGTTCGGCCTCGGCCTCGGCGGGCTTGACCACCTCGGAGAGCAGCTGCTGCTGGCGCAGCTGGGCCTGCTGCTGAGCCAGCTCGGCCTGGGAGTTGATGACCGCAAGCTGGGCGTTCGCTTGCGCCAGCGGGCCCGCCTGGGCCGCCTCCGCCTGCGCCTTGTCTATCTCGGCCTTGTACTGCGCCTGCACGACGGAGGTTTCCCTGGCGAACTCCGCCTGCTTGCGCGCCGATGCTTGCTGCGCCTCGGCCGCCGCCTGGTCGGCCTGCGCCTGCGCGATCTTCGCCTGGCGCTGGATGGCGGCGTTGTTCGGCGCGGCCATCGCGGCGATATACCCGGCGCCCATGTCGTCGATCGACTGGATCTGCAGCGAGTCCACGATCAGCCCGATCCTGGCCATCTCGCCCTTGGACCCGTCGAGAACCTCGCTGGCCAGCTTCTGCCGTTCGGTGACGATCTCCTCGACCGTCATCGAGCCGATGATCGAGCGCAGGTGGCCGGCGAAGATCCGCCCGGTCAGCACCGACATCTGGTCCTGGTCGGACAGGAAGCGCTGTCCGGCGTTGACGATAGATTCCTCGTCGTTGCCGACCTTGAACGCGATCACCGAACGCACGTTCAGCGAGATGCCCTGATGCGTCACGCAGGTCTCCGCGACCTCAGCCTCCTGCATGGAGAGCGTGAGGTACCGGACCTTGCGGAACAGGGGCGTGACGAAGGTGCCGTGGCCGATCACCACCCGGAACGGCGCGCCCTTCATCCCGCGCCTCCCGCCCGAAATCAGCATGGCCTCGTCGGGGGCCGGAACACGGTAACCGAACATCTTCGTTCATCTCCTCAACAGAAATAACCTCGGAACGCGCGGGGCGTCGCCAAGCGCGTCTTCCCACTCGATGACGTCGACCGCCCGCGCTCCGCGCGACTCGATGACAAGGACGGTCGCCCCCCTGGGCAGCGGCTTGTCCGACCAGGCCAGGAAGGTCTCGGAACCGCCGCGGATGTTGATGAGCACCTCACCTGGCCCGGCCGCGCCCCGTGTGCCCACGGTGAGGACGCCTACGCAGCCGACCGAGGACTCATCCCTCGCCAAATGACAGCCCCTTTTACCCGGAAGTGCCGTCTTCCAGCCTAGTCCCACGGACGGGCACGCTGGTGTTCCACGCCAGCGCGGAACGCGGCGCGCATCCTCAGCTGAGGTCCACCACGACCGGCGCGTGGTCGGACGGCCCCTTGCCCTTGCGGGCCTCGCGGTCCACGTACGCTGCCCGTACCCGGCCGGCCACGGCCTCGGTCGCGTACACCAGGTCGATGCGCATGCCGTTGTTCTTGGCGAACATGCCGGCCCGGTAATCCCAGTACGTGAACGGATGCGGTCCCTTCATCGGGGTGGGCACGACGTCCCGCAGGCCAAGGGCCCGCAAGTCGGCCAGCGCCTGCCGTTCGGGCGGCGTGACGTGGGTGGAGCCGATGAACACCGCCGGATCCCACACGTCATCGTCGGTCGGCGCCACGTTGAAGTCGCCGCACGCCGCCAGCTGCGGCTGGCGGTCGAGTTCGGCGGCAAGCGCGGTCCGCAGCGCCGCGAACCAGCTGAGCTTGTAGGCGTAGTGGGCGGAATCAGGCGTGCGCCCGTTCGGCGCGTACAGCGACCAGACCCGGATGCCGCCGCAGTTCGCGCCGATGGCCCGGGCCTCTGGCCGCCGCAGGCCTGGCTCGTCGATCAGGGCGAGCTCACCTGGCTCGCCCTCATAAGCCGGCTCACCGGGGAAACCCAGGCTCACGTCTTCGAGGCCCACCCTGGAGAGCAGCGCCACGCCGTTCCACCGGCCGTCGCCGTGGGCCGCCGCCCGGTAACCCAGCTCGCCGACCTCGTCCGCGGGGAACAAGGCGGCCGCGACCTTGATCTCCTGCAAGCAGACGATGTCGGGTTCGGTCTCGGCCAGCCACTCGAGCAACCTGGGCAGCCGGGCCTTGACCGAGTTCACGTTCCATGTCGCCAAACGCACCCGTATAGCCTCCCACCGCACGGCTGCCTCGCGTCAGCCGACCGGCTCCCAAGAGGCGCGCGCGCCAAGGGTCACACCGGGAAGTCGGTGGCGCACAGGGTACGTATGAACGTGCCCGGGGGCACACCGACTCCATTCGTGGGCGCGCATGGTGGGGCGTGGGTGGCGGGGGTGGTAATCGTGGGTGATGCGGCGGCAGGCCACTCGGCGCCAGCGCGGGGAGGGCTCGTCGGCGCCAGCGTACGGAGGGCTATTCGGAGTCGGCGGAGGACTCGGAGTCGTAACGGAGGGCTATTCGGAGTCGGCGGAGGACTCGGAGTCGTAGCGGAAGCCTTCGATGAAGCGGCGGAACACGCCGCCCTCCCTGGCCAGCGGGGGCGCGGGCGGAGGGGCCTCGGGACGTTCCCGCCCGACGGGCTCGTCGTAGTCGGCTCGCGCGATGGCGTCCACGATCTGGGCCTCGTCGAACGTATCCGAGCCCGGAATCTCCGGCATGAAGCCGACCAGGTCCCCGTCGAGCAGGACCTCGGCTTCCAGGCCCGTGGTGCCCTCGGAACCCCAGACGGCCTCACGCCCGCCCCCCGCGAGTACCTGCACCGCGTACGCGTCGATCCCGGACTTCTTCAGGTGCGCGTTGATGCCGCGGTCTCTGAGCGCATCGGTGACCCGGCGAGCACGATTCTCATCCATGCCTGCCAGGTTACCTAGCCGAGACGGGCGGATGACCCGCGTCACGGAGATCGCGAGCCGACTAACTACCCGCCCCGCCGGCGGGTGCTGGCGGCGCCATAACCGTCCCCAGCGGCTGACACGGGCATCCACGGCAAACCGGGGCCCCCGGGTTGGTGCCTGCTGCGCCAGGGCGTGTCGCCGCGGTCCGTTCGGACTCATGATTGATCCCTATAATTCGGCTGTGACGGACGCGGAAGGCGGAGCCTTCGAACTGGGCACCGACGGGCCCATGGTCATCCTGGTCGGGGTCGACGATTCCGTCACCTCACTGCGGGCCGGAGCGTACGCGGCCGGGCTGGCCCGGCGGCAGGGGGCCCGCCTGGTCATCGTCTACGTCGAGCAGCACTCGGCCATCTACGGCGCCGCGGCCGGCACCGGGGCGGGCGCGATCGCCGCGCAGGACCAGGCGCTCGAGGAAACGGCCGCGGACCTGCGGCAGCGGGCCGAGGAGTACGCCGGGGGCCTGGGCCTGCCGATCACGTTCGTCGCCGCGCGCGGCGATCCGTACACCGAGCTGCGGCGCGTGGCCGACGAGGTCCGCGCCGACGCCGTCGTCGTGGGGGCCTCGGCCAAGGCCGGTCACCGCTGGGTCGGGTCGCTGGCGGTCCGGCTGGTCAAGGCCGGCCGGTGGCCGGTCACCGTCGTGCCCTGAGCACCATCCGTCCATCAGCACGTCGTCCACCAGCACAGAGAGGGCTTACCGCGATGAGCGTGGCTGTCGTCACCGGAGCCGGCTCCGGGCTCGGCCGGAGCATCGCCAGGACGCTGCTCGGCGCGGGCTGGCAGGTCGCGCTGGCGGGCCGGCGCGAGGAACTGCTGGCCGAGACGGCCAAGGCGGCGGAGACCACCGACACCCCGAGTCCCGGCTGGCCGGCCGGGGCCGCGCTCGTCGTCCCGGCCGACGTGACCTCGCCGTCGTCGGTGGCAGCGCTCTTCGACGCCGTCCGGCGGCGCTGGGGCCGCCTTGACCTGCTGGTGAACAACGCCGGCCTGTTCGGGCCCGCGGCCCAGGTGGACGAGATCGACCTGGCTGACTGGCAGCAGGTGGTCGACACCAACCTCACCGGCGCCTTCCTGTGCGCGCAGCACGCGGTGAGGATGATGAAGGGCCAGGACCCGCGCGGCGGGCGGATCATCAACAACGGCTCGATCTCGGCGCACGCGCCGCGGCCGAACAGCATCGCCTACACCGCCACCAAGCACGCGATCACCGGCCTGACCAAGTCCCTCGCGCTGGACGGAAGGGCGTTCGGCATCGCCTGCGGGCAGATCGACATCGGCAACGCGGCCACCGAGCTGACGCAGCGCTTCAGCCGCGGCGTGCTCCAGGCCAACGGCTCCGTCGCCGCCGAGCCCACCTTCGATTCCCGTCACGCCGCCGACGCCGTGCTCTACATGGCGTCCCTGCCGCTGGAAGCGAACGTCCTGTTCCTCACGATCACGGCGACCACGATGCCCTACGTCGGCCGGGGCTGAGGCCGGGGGCTGAGGCCGGGGGCTGAGGCCGGCCGACCGGGTTGTTTGAATCCGCCCGCCGTCAGGAGCATGCTTGCTGGTGAGGCCGCCACGGCGGTGACGGGCCGCAGCGGCGCGGACTGGAGGATGCGATGACGAATCTAGGTTCCCTGCTCGACCAGGCAGCGGCCGGCCAGCCGGACCACCCCGCGCTCCGGCTGGACGATCTCGTGCTCACCTACGCCGGGCTGAACGAGGCCGCCGGGCGGATGAGCGCGCTGCTGGCCGCCCGCGGCGTGGAGCCGGGCGACCGGGTCGGGATCATGCTGCCGAACGTGCCGGCGTTCCCGATCGCCTTTTACGGCGCGCTGGCCGCGGGGGCCGTCGTGGTGCCGATGAACCCGCTGCTCAAGAGCCGCGAGGTCGCCTACTACCTGGACGACTCCGGGGCCCGGGTGGTGCTGGCCTGGCACGCGGCGGCCGGGGAAGCGGCCAAGGGCGCCGCCGACGCCGGGGCCCAGGCGATCGCCGTCCAGACCGCCGACCTGGCCGACGTGCTCGGCGAGCCGGGCTCCGCGGCCGGCGCCGTTACGGCGCCGTCCGGTCGGCAGGGCGAGGACGACGCCGTCATCCTCTACACCTCGGGGACCACCGGCCGGCCGAAGGGCGCCCGGCTCACCCACGTCGGCCTGATCCGCAACGCCGAGCTCACCGCGCGGACCCTGCTGAAGAACAACGCGGACGACGTGGTGATGGGCTGCCTGCCGCTGTTCCACGTCTTCGGCCTGACCTGCGGCCTGAACGCGACCGTCGCGGCGGCCGGCACCCTGACGATGCTGCCCAGGTTCGACCCGGCCAAGGCGCTCGAGATCATCGAGCGCGACCGGGTGACGATCTTCGAGGGCGTGCCGACCATGTACGCCGCCATCCTGCACCTCCCGCAGGATCTTGGGTCCGACCCGGCGATGGCCGCGACGCTGCGGGTGTGCGTCTCCGGCGGCGCCGCGATGCCGGTGGAGATCCTGCGCGGCTTCGAGGAGAAGTTCGGCTGCATGATCCTCGAGGGGTACGGGCTGTCGGAGACCTCCCCGGTCGCGTCGTTCAACCATCCGGACCGGGTCCGTAAGCCCGGCTCGATCGGCACCCCGGTCGAGGGCGTGCAGTTGCGGCTCGTCGACAACGACGGCCAGACCGTCCCGGCTGGGGAAATCGGCGAGATCGCCATCAAGGGCCACAACGTGATGAAGGGGTACTGGAACAAACCCGAGGCCACCGCCGAGGCGATCACCGACGGCTGGTTCCGCACCGGCGACATGGCCAGGGTGGACGAGGACGGCTACTACTATATCGTCGACCGCAAGAAAGACCTGATCATCAGGGGCGGCTACAACGTGTACCCGCGGGAGATCGAGGAGGTCCTGCACGAGCACCCGGCCGTCGCCGAGGTGGCCGTGATCGGGATGCCGCACGCCGAACTCGGCGAGGAGGTCGGCGCCGCGGTGGCGCTGAAGCCCGGCGCGAGCGCGACGCCGGACGAACTGCGCGCGTTCGCCAGGGACCGGGTCGCGGCGTACAAGTACCCGCGGCGCGTCTGGCTGGTGGACGCGCTGCCCAAGGGCCCGACCGGGAAGATCCTGCGCCGCGAGGTGCACCCACCCGAGGACGCCGAGTGACCGCCGCCGCTCAGGAGCCGGCCGCGAGCCAGACGTGGGCCGACGACGCGGTCGAGGCCGCCGGCGGGCTCGACCTGCTGCTGACCGACGCGGCGCTCGGCGTCACGCGCCGGTTCCGGCCGGACAGCTCGGTGCTGCGGCTGGCGGCCGGGCTGGCGCGCCGCCCGCGGCTGGTCGGCCGGGAGACGGCACGGCTCGGCGCCGAGCTGGGCCGGATCGTGGCCGGCCGGTCCGAGATCGCGGCCGGCCCGCGCGACCGTCGCTTCGCCGATCCGGCCTGGAAAGGCAACCCCATGCTCAGGCGCAGCGTCCAGGCCTACCTGGCGGCGGGCCAGTCCGCCGAGGCGCTGCTGGCCGGGGCCGAACTCGGCTGGCGCGACGACACGCGGCTGAAGTTCCTGCTCAGCAACCTGATCGCCGCGGCCGCGCCGAGCAATAATCCCGTGCTCAGCCCGGCCGCCTGGAAGGCGCTCATCGACACCGGCGGCGGGAACGGCGTGCGCGGCCTGCGCGCGCTCCTCGCCGACCTGGCCAATCCGCCGCGGGTGCCGTCGATGGTGCCCGCCGACGCCTTCGAGGTGGGCCAGGACCTGGCCATCACGTCGGGCGGCGTGGTGCACTCGACCGAGCAGTTCGAGCTCATCCAGTACCAGCCCGCGACCGAGAGCGTCTACCGCTATCCGCTGCTCATCGTGCCGCCGATGATCAACAAGTTCTACATCGTCGACCTGGCGCCCGGGCGCAGCATGGCCGAGTTCCTCGTCGCGCAGGGCCACCAGGTGTTCGTGATGTCCTGGCGCAACCCCGACGCCAGGCACCGCGACTGGGACCTGGACACCTATGGCGGCGCCATCGTCGCGGCGCTCGACGCGGTGCGGGCGGTCAGCGGGGCCGGGAAGGCGAGCGTCTGCGCCCTGTGCTCCGGCGGCATCGCGACCTCCATGGTGGCCGCGCACCTGGGTGTCACCGGCCGGCTGGGCGAGCTGGCCAGCCTGTGCCTCGCCGTGGCGGTGCTCGACCAGACGCAGGCCGGCACCGCGGGGGCGGTCATCGACGAGGCGACGGCCGCCGCGGCCACGGCGGTATCGGCCGCGCGCGGATACCTGGACGGGCGGGCCCTGGCCGAGGTGTTCGCCTGGCTGCGGCCCGACGACCTGATCTGGAACTACTGGGTCAACAACTACCTGCAGGGCCGCACGCCGCCCGCGTTCGACATCTTGTACTGGAACGCCGACGTCACCCGGCTGCCCGCGGCGCTGCACCGCGACTTCATCAAGCTGGCCCTGGCCAACTCGCTGACGCTGCCGGACGAGGCGACCATGCTGGGCTCGCCGGTCGACCTGTCCAAGGTCGACGTGGACGCCTACGTCATCGCCGGCGTGGCCGACCACCTGTGCCCGTGGCAGTCGTGCTACCGCACGACGCAGATGCTCGGCGGGCAGGTCAAGTTCGTGCTGTCCACCAGCGGGCACATAGCGTCCATGGTCAACCCGCCGGACAACCCGAAGGCCGCCTTCCAGACCGGGCCTGACCGTTCGCCAAGCCCGGCCGACCCGGGCGAATTCCTCGCCACGGCGACGACGGTGCCGGGCAGCTGGTGGCTGGACTACTCGTCCTGGCTGGGCGAGCGGAGCGGCGGGCAGAAGAGGAGCCCGGCCAGGCTCGGCCGGAAGGGTTACCCGGTCCAGTCGGCCGCGCCCGGAACCTATGTTCACGACCGCTGAGGTACGCAGCGTCGCGGTCGGCGGCCAGCTGCTGCGGGTGGCGATCAGACATGGGCCGAACGAGGCGGGTCAGTCGCCCAGGTTCCCGTTGCTGCTGATCAACGGCATCGGCGCCAGCCTGGACCTGCTCGAGCCGTTCGTCGCCGAGCTCGACCCGGCCGTCGAGGTGATCAGGTTCGACCCGCCCGGCGTCGGCGGCTCACCCCCGTCGGCCGGGCCCTAGATAAGGGAGAACTGGCATGACAAGCGCCGCCCAGGACGCCGACTTCTACCTGCTCGAGCGGACGCTCGAACCCGAGGGCCGCCAGCTCCTGCTGCGGATCAGGGAGTTCATGGAGAAGTCGGTCGGGCTCACCGAACCCGAGGTCGGATCGGGCGTGGCGGGCGGGCTGACCACCACGGCCCGGCGCGACGGCGACGAATGGGTGCTGGACGGGCAGAAGAAGTGGATCGGCAACGCGACGTTCGCCGACCACGTGGTGATCTGGGCGCGGTCCCTGGAGGACGGGCAGGTCAAGGGGTTCGTGGTGGACAAGGGGACGCCCGGATTCGCCGCCTCCAAGATGCGCGACAAGATCGCGCTGCGGGTGGTGCAGAACGCGCACATCACGCTGGAGGGGGTCCGGGTCCCGGAGGAGAACCGGCTGCAGCGAGCGGACTCCTTCCGCGACACCGCGGCGGTGCTCCGCCTGACCAGGGCCAACGTCGCCTGGCAGGCCACCGGGTGTGCTCGCGGCGCCTACGAGCACGCGCTGGCCTACGCCCGCCAGCGCCAGCAGTTCGGCCGCCCGATCGCGAGTTTCCAGTTGGTGCAGGACCTGCTGGTGCGGATGCTGGCCAACATCACGTCGTCGGCGTGCCTGTGCGCGCGGCTGTCCGCGCTGCAGCAGGCGGGCCTGGCCGAGGATCACCATTCGGCGCTGGCCAAGGCGTTCTGCACGGTCCGGATGCGGGAAACGGTCGGCTGGGCGCGCGAGCTCCTCGGCGGGAACGGCATCCTGCTGGAAAACCACGTGGGCCGGTTCGTCGCCGACGCGGAGGCGATCTACTCCTACGAGGGCACCCGCGAGATCAACACGCTGATCGTCGGCCGCGCCATCACCGGCCTGAGCGCGTTCGTGTGAGCGAGCTGGAGGGGGCAACGAAGGGGGATGAGGAGATGGGTGGGGCCCCGGAGGCGAGCGGGAAACAGAGGGTGAGGCTGGCTATACATACGATGTGGCGCTCTACCCGATAGATCGGGCAGAGCGTCACATTGATGTGTTCGGGACCGGTTCAGCGGGCCGACCAGCCGCCGTCCAGGACCCACGAGGAGCCGTTGGCGAAGGAGGCCGGACCGGAGCAGAGGAAGGCCACGAGCTCGGCGACCTCAGCCGGCTCGATCAGCCGCTTGATGGCCGGCTCGGTCAGCATCACGTCGGTGATCACCTCTTCCTCGGAGATGCCATGCAGCCGGGCCTGGTCGCTGATCTGCTTTTCCACCAGCGGCGTGCGCACGTACGCGGGGCAGACCGTGTTGGAGGTGACCCCGCGCGCCCCGCCTTCGAGCGCGATCACCTTCGACAGCCCTTCCAGGCCGTGCTTGGCCGCGACGTAGGCTGCCTTGTAGGGAGAAGCCCGCAGGCCGTGCACCGATGAGATGTTGATGATCCGGCCGAAGCCCTGCTCGTACATGTGCGGCAGCGCGGCCTGGGCCAGCCGGAACGGGGCTTCGAGCATGACGGCCAGCAGCAGCCGGAACGTGTCGAGCGGGAACTCGTGGACCGGGGCGACGTGCTGCAGGCCCGCGCTGTTCACAAGGATGTCGGCCTGGCCGGCCAGCGCGGCGGCGTCGAAATCGCCGGCCAGGTCGACTTCGAAGGCGCGTCCGCCGATGCGGGCGGCGACCGCCGTGGCGGCGTCCAGGTTGATGTCGGCGACCACCACGCTGGCGCCGCCCGCGGCCAGCCGCTCCGCGCAGGCCTGCCCGATACCGCTACCCCCGCCGGTAACCACCGCCACCCGCCCGGCCAGTTCCTTACCCATGTGGTGCCTGCCTTCCGTGATCATGTGTCATAGAGCTCCGGAAATGACGTTCTTCGACACATGATCCCAAAGGCGCGCGTGGTCACCTGCGCAGCTCTACCCACACGGTCTTACCCGCGTTCCC
>Ga0070698_100009159_pt1 | contig 10626 bp, 6 predicted proteins | sample KBSK1502metaG_FD_65477 | JGI IMG/M metagenome (GOLD analysis project Ga0070698, IMG submission 65477) | Corn, switchgrass and miscanthus rhizosphere microbial communities from Kellogg Biological Station, Michigan, USA - KBS K1-50-2 metaG | ecosystem: Host-associated > Plants > Roots >... | reverse complement strand
CGGCCCGCCGCCAAACGGGCACCACGCATAGCGGTGCCGAGCCTTCTCGTGCTCTGGGGTGAACCGCTCAGGATCGAAGCGCTCGGGCTCGTCCCAGAACTCCGGGTGCCGGTGAACGACCCAGGGTGCAAGCAGCACGTCGGTCCCGGCGGGGATGTGGTACCCGCAGACCTGGTCATCGGAGACGGCGCGCCGGCCGAGCAGGGGCGCCGGGGGATACAGCCGCATCGCCTCCTTGAGCACCATCGCGGTGTACGCCAGCGCCGGGACATCCTGCGCCGTGGGCGTTCGATCGCCGACGACCGCGCTGACCTCCTCGCGAACCCGGCGTTGCACGTTGGGATGCCGGCCGAGCAGGTGCAGGGTGAAAGTCAGCGCGGTCGAGGTGGTCTCGTGCCCGGCGAGCAGGAAGATGAGCACCTGGTCGCGGATCTCGGCGTCCTCCAGGGCGTTGTCGTTGTCGCGCGCGTCCAGCAGCAGCCCGACCAGGTCCTCCTGCCGGTCGCGGCGGGCTCGCCGTCGGACGATGATCTCGTCGCAGACGCCGTGCAACGCCTGCCGCGCACGGACCAGTTGCCGGTTCACTGGGGTCGGCCAGCCCGCCGGCAGGCGCACGGGCGCCATGCCACGCCGCCGGACCGCCTCGCCCAGGGGTCCGAACGCACGCTGCACCACCGGCAAGGCCTGACCGACGTCGGCGCCGAACAGCACGCGGCACACGATCCGCAGCGTCAGGCGGGTCATTTCGTCATGCAGGTCAACCATGCCAGCAGGCCGCAGCCGCCACTCTTGGGCAAGCTCTTGAATCTGCTCGCTCATGACCGCGGCATAGCCGGCCACCCGCTTGGCCGTGAACAGCGGCTGCAGGAAACGCATCTGGCGCTGCCAATCGGCATCCTGACTGGTCAGCACTCCGTCGCCAAAGGCGCCGCGGACCTCGCTATAGAAGACGTTCTCCTTGCGGTAGTTCCTCCAGGAGCTGGCGAGCACGCGCTGCGCCGCGTCGGGATGGGACAGCAGGTACAGCTCCAGGCGCAGCCGCGGTGGGCCGATGAGGAACCGGACCACGTCGCCGTGCTGGTGGAACGCTTGCTCACATACCCCCAACATGTCGCGGCGCAGCTCGCGCGCCGATCCCAGCAGGAACGACCCGGGCACGACAGGCGGAACGCGGAGTGTCATGCCGGCCCGCACAGTGGTGGGTGAACTCATCATGTTCGCCCCTCTCTGATCCGGTCGACGCGACCCGCTCGGGCATCGCTTCGCCGGGCGATTGCCCCGAACGCACAGTTACGACGTCGAAGGGCGAGGCGGAGTCAGCGTGTGAGCCTGGCGGCGAGGCCGTGCCACCCGGCGTCGGCCCCGGCGACGGCGACGTGGCTCTGCACTCGCCGATCGCGGCCCGGCGCGCACGCTCCAAGTCCGCCCGTCCAGTTCGTCCCAGATCGTCATCGCCCAGTACCTCCTTTGTAGGAGGAGCCTTCTACTCAGCAGCTGATACGGCACGGTCATGCTGAGCATGACGGCTCGGTCCGGCTGCCAGCTGTGCCAGCGGTCACAGCCGGCACGTGACGTTCAGCACTGCTGTGCCCTGCGCGCCGCGCTCGAGCGGACCGTTGCCACCGCTGTCACACCCGCCAGCTACAACAAGGAGGACGCCGCCCGATCACCTCAGGGCCGCCACCGAAGTTCCACGGAATTCAGGACATCCTCCGTCCAGGTTCAGGAGGCTGCTGTCGTCAGCATGATTGAGACGTCAGCCGTGCTTCTTCACGCCGAAGTGTAGGAGATGGCCCCCGTGGGAATCGTGACCGGCCTACTGGGGTAGGAGGAGGAGCCTTTCTCGCGGCTTGGTGATCGCGGGCGCAAGGCGTACCAGCGGCGCCACGACAACACACGCTGAACCTGGTCGAGGAGTTCGATGCGGTCGGGCCGGGCCGGTCGCGGGAGCTCATCGCGTGGCACGTCCGGCGGAGTGTCACGGCCAGGCCGTCATGCCCCGGCCGGTTGCTGCAGGATCGCCTCCACCTCGATGAAGAGCTGGATCATGTCGCCGATCACCACCCCGCCGCCGTCCATGGGCATGTTGGTGGTGATGTTGAAGTCCTTCCGGTCGATCTGGCCGGTCGCCGAGAACCCGGCCCGGGTGTTGCCGTAGGGGTCCTTGGTGAACCCGTTCACGTCCAGGGCCAGCGTCACCGGCCGGGTCACCCCGTGGATGGTCAGCTCACCGTCGAGGTCGAACCCGTCCTCGGTGTGGCGCACACCGGTCGAGCGGTAGCTGATCGTCGGGTACTTGTCGACCTCGAAGAAATTGGACGAGCGGAGGTCGTCGTCGCGCGTGGGGTTGTTGGTGTCGATCGAGTTGGGGTCGATGGTGGCGGTGGCAGAGGAGTCCAGCGGGTTGGGGGCGAGCACGATGTCGCCCTCGACCTTGGTGAAGTGGCCGCGGACCTTGCTGACCATCATGTGGCGGACGGTGAAGGCGACGTCGGAGTGGCCGGGGTCGAGCTGGTAGGTGCCGGGGATGTAGCCGGGGATCTGGACGGCGGTTTCGGCCATGCAGCGCTCCTTCTTCTGTTGGTCCCGATGCTGGTCCCGTTGCCATGGGTCTGTCTTGTAACCCTGGACATGATGGACTAACCAAGAGGAGAGCGAGAAGACGACACGTAAACGTGTCCTGGTGGCGCTGTTGCGTCGCGATGACCGCCTTCGAGCAGCGAGACTACCGGCACATGACCACTCGTCGCCCTTGCCCGCTCCCATCGCCCGCGGCCGGTCTTGCGGCGCAGCACCCGAAGCTGCTGCCTCAGGACCAGGATCTCCAGGTCCTTGGTGCCGCCATCAGCACGGGGGAGGACCAGCAGGCGGGTCAGCAGGCGGACGGCCAACCAGAGCAGGAAGCGCAGACGGCCTGGCCGCAGGCGTACCGTGACTGGCATGGGCGAGCAGCTCAGTCCGAACGCGAGCCCGGCACCGCCGAGCCGCCGGGTTCGGGTGCGGTTGTGGGTGCTGGCCGTGGTGTCGCTCGTCGCGATGATCTCGATGTCGCTGTGGCTGCCACCTGTCCCCACCGCAACCGCCGACCACGACACCTGGGAGCTGTTCGGTCGCCCGCCTGCGCCGGGCAACTGGGTCGCTGGAGACGGCGCCTACCCGGTCCCGCTGCCGGGCGGCCGGGTCACCTGGCTGTTTGGCGATTCGCAGGTTCGCCGCGCCGACGGCACCGACGCCATCGTCCACAACACGATCGTCGTCCAACACGGCCGTGGCCGGCTCCGCACCCTCGCCGGTGGCACCACGGCGCAGCCAGCCGACCTGATCCCTCCGGTGCAGCCGGGCACCTGGCTGTGGCCGGCCAGCGGCTTCGTCGAGCACGGTCGGCTCATGGTGTTTGCCGAGGAGTTCATCCGCCCGGCCAGCGGCGGCGATGGCTTCCAGGCGACCGACCGCCGCTATCTGGTGCCCTTCCAGCTTCCCGACCTGGTCCGGGGTACGCCACGGGCGGTCTACGCAGGGCCGGTCGCCTGGGGGCACGCCGTGCTGGTCAGCGGCGCCTGGGTGTACGTCTACGGCAACCTGCAACGCGACGGCTGGACCAACCTCACCTACCTGGCCCGCTTCCGGCTCGGCCACTCAGGCGGGTACTGGCAGTTCTGGAACGGCCGTCGCTTCGCCCCAGAGCTCCTCACCGCCGCGCCGCTGCAGGGGCCCGGCGGCAAGGCGCTGGTCGCCAAGCTCGCCAGCGTCATCCCCACCCCCTATCCCGCTCCTGCCGGCGCTGGTGGCGGATTCGCCGCCCTGACCATCGACCCGTTCGCCACCACCATCGACCTGCGGGTCGCCCCCAGACCGCAGGGGCCGTGGAGCGCCAGGCACACCCTGTACGCGGTCCCGGAGCCCCACCCCTACCTGCCCCACGCCCGCACCGACGCCAGCGGCACCGTCCGGGTTGCCTATTCGGTGGCTGACGGCCGGCCCCGCTACCTCACCCTCAAATAGGGGCGGCTGGCGATCGTCACTGACTCGGCCACGAGCACCGCCCCGCTGACACCAGGCTTGTGCACCCTCACCGTAGCCCGATGGGTGGGTGCGCGGCCTGTCTTGCGCTCCCAATCCTGGGTCAACCGCCAGTCCCCCGGGGTTACCCCGAAGGTTAACCCGATGGAACTATGGAGTTCGCTCACCGTACTGGCGGGCAAACCTGCTGGTCAGAGCGCCGCGAGGGAGTCGAACCCCAACCGCCAGATCCGTAGGCGGCTGACCAGTTTCTGACTGGTTGGCTCCAGTGGGATCCACCCTGCTCATGTGGGCCGCGCCCTCTGTCCCGTTGGGTTCCGGCGGGGCGAGTCGGATCGTCTGGATGACCATCAGGATGACCACGCCGCGAACCGCCGGGCGCCAAACTCAGAATCTGGTGCTCTGACCATCTCCGTGCGAGCGAGCTGGGGAAACCGCCGTGCCAACCTGCGCTTCCCTGCTCGCTGGACTCCAGAGACGGCGAAGTGATGCGCTCTGAGCCGGCCGTGCCCGGGCAGGCTGTCAAGGTCATTCGTCCGGAGGGCGGTATATCCGGAGAGGCAAGAGCGGTGATGGGATTCCGCATCGTCGCAACTAGCCTGCGCTGCACCAGGCAGCCACAACCAGCGCCCAGGCCCATGGAGGATTACGTCCCGAAGATCAAGTGCGGGGAGCTTATTCCTCATAGGCGGCACTGGATCACCTTTCTCCAATCCTCCTACTCGCGCCGCTGTCGTAACATGCTATGCTACGTTGGGTTAGTTGCCCCGAAAGGGGGGTTAGGGATGAGGGTTACTTTTTCTCTTTTCTTTCTGTTCACGGTTACTATTGGAGTCCTGCTGTTTCTGCGGCGGCTGCGCGTCGCTGCGTTTCTTGTGAGTGCAGTTTGGGGTTTCCTGCTGGCGCAGACGGCGGCAGCTCCTGGTGTAAATAACTTTCTGACAGATATAGCTCGACTGTTTGGCGCCAAATAGGCTGCCGCTGGCCCAGGGCCTCCTCGCGGGCATCTGATACCCTCCCGTGCATGACTTGGCCTTGGCGGAAGACGCGAGCACGCGAGAACGGACTCCCCTGCAGGCGGCCGATAGGGGATCGAGGCATAGCGCCGCAACGCTGGAGGTGACCCACTGAGCGAGAAGCTCCGCGAGGGAGCCGCCCACCAGCGGTCAGCGGTGAAATTGAATTCGACTTTGATCGAAACACGTGGACTGGTCCGGAATCATCTTCAAGTCTGTCGACGTGTCCATACCGCTCACCATCGGGGACGCGGCCGAGAACCTCCGGGGTGCGCTCGACTACCTTGCCGGAGTCCTCGTCCGCGAACAAGGCAACGACCCGGTGGCAGCCAAGACTCAGTGTCCTATTCTTGAGACACAAGGACGCGACAAGTTTGGAGCGACCAAGCCCGTAGGGTGCGGAAACTCCGACATGGTGTCCTCTGAGCTGCCGGTTCGCTCAATCGTGGCACGGTAGTGTGACGCCTCCGCCGATGTCTCGGAGGCCATTTGGGTGCTCTCGAAACTCGCCTACCTCACGCTCTGCCGCTCCATCCAACTGCTCGCCCTGCTCGCCTGCGGCGACGCCGCCAAGGACTTGGAGATCCTCGTACTGCGCCACAGCTTGGCGTGCTGCACCGCCAGATCCCACGACCCAGGCTCGAGCCCGCCGACCGCGCCCTGCTGGCCGCGATCAGTCGTATGCTTCCTCGGACCCGCTGGTCCTGCTTCTTCGTTACCCCGGAGACGCTGCTGCGCTGGCACCGGCGCCTGGTCGCAGGCGCGTGGACCTACCCGCGCCTTGGCCAGGGGAGGCCGCAGCTCGACCAAGACATCCAGCAGCTGATCATCCGCCTGGCCACAGAGAACCCTCGCTGGGGCTACCAGCGCATCCAAGGTGAGCTGCTGCACCTCGGCGTTCGGGTCTCGGCAACCGCGATCCGCACTACGCTGCGCCGCCACGGCCTGGATCCGGCACTTCATCGAGCTGGACACCCGGCGAGTCCATCTGGCCGGGATGACCGCCAACCCCGACGGCGGCTGGGTCGCCCAGCAGGCTCGCAACCTATTCTTGGTGCTGGAGGGAGCGGGGACGACGGCTCTGCTTTCTGCTGCGCGACCGGGACGCGAAGTTCACCCGCGGGTTCGACGTCTTCGGTTCGCACGGTGCCGAGGTGCTCCTGACGCCGGTGCAGGCGCCGAATGCAAACGCCTACGCGGAGCGTTGGGTTCGCACCGTCCGGGACGAGTGCCTGGACTGGCTCCTGATCGTCGGACCAGGCCACTTGGAGCAGGTCCTTCGGGTCTACGCTGCCCACTACAACACCCATCGTCCGCGCCGGGCGCTCGGACTGGAACCGCCGGATCCACAGGCGACGGCCGGGAAGGTGGGCCAGGCCGACGCCGGCACCACGGCAGACAGCTCAGACCTCAAGGCAATCCACCCGGGTGCCAGTTGCACAACGAGTCATACCGAGGTGCCAGCATCAGAGCCTGACAGCGATCCTCCCGGACCGCCTCCCCCACACTCACAGTTTCACAAACCCCCGGGCGGTCGCTGTGCGGTCGTGGAGACGCTGACGTAGCTCGTAACGTTGTCGGAACGCTGGCGGTGCATGCTGGCGGGTGGAGCACGGTCACCGCGGAACCGAGGGTGCTGGTGGTCGTCGACGACACTGAAGGACAGCACGTGGCACGTTCGGCCAGACCTGCCACCTGGGCTCCTTGGCGGTGGCACGACGCGGATCCGAGGGGCCACGCTGCGGTGTGGGTCGCCTGGGTCACCCTGGCGACCTACTGGGGCCTGGTGGTGGCGAGCTTCCTGCTGCGGGCGATCAACGATCCCACCACCGACGTCGCCGACGCCGTGCTCACGCGGCTGGGTTGGGGAGCCTATCCGACCGTGGGGGCGGTGATCGTGGCTCGCCGGCCACGCAACCCGGTCGGCTGGCTGTGCTGCGCGGTGGGGCTGCTGCTCGGCCCGGCCTTCTTCGGCCAGGACTACGCCTGGTACGCCCTGGTCCACAACCCGGGATCGCTGCCCGGCGGCCAAGCGATGGCGTGGCTGGGCCAGTGGCCGTGGCGGGTCGTGCTGGGGCTGCTCTCGTTCCTGCTGCTGCTATTTCCCAGCGGGCAGCTGGTGTCCGCGCGCTGGCGGCCGGTGGGCTGGGCGGCCGCGGCCGGTACCGTCCTGCTGGGGCTGTGGGCGGCGTTCGCGCCCGCGCCGCTGGAAGGGGCCGGCCTCGAGCGGCTGACCAACCCGCTGGGCATCCACGGCGCCGAAACCATTTTCAAGGTGCTGCAAGCGGCCGCGGCGGTGCTGCTTGTGGTGACGATCCTGGCGGCGGCATCCATGGTCGTGCGTTTCCGGCGAGCGCGGGGCGAGGAGCGCCAGCAGCTCAAGTGGTTCACCTATGCTGCCGTGCTCAGCGTGCTGGTGTGGCTGCTGCTCATCGTTACCGGTGTTGCGGATCGGCTCCCGGCCGCCCTTGGGATCCCTGTCCTTCTGGTCTGGCTGGTCGCGGTTCCGGCGGCGATCGGCGTTGCCATGCTGCGCTACCGGCTGTACGACATCGACCGGCTCATCAACCGCACGGTCGTCTATGGGCTGCTCACCGCGCTGCTGGGCGGCGGCTACGCCGGCCTGGTGCTGATACTCGGGCAGCTGTTCGGCCGCTCCTCGAGTCTGGCGGTGGCGGCCGCGACGCTGACGGTCGCCGCGGCCTTCCAGCCCGCCCGCCGCCGCATCCAGGCCGCGGTAGACCGGCGCTTCAACCGGCGCCGCTACGACGCCGCCAGGACGATCGCGGCGTTCAGCGCCCGGCTGCGGGAGGAGATCGACCTGGACTCGCTCTCGGCTGAGCTGCTGGGCGTGGTCGACCAGACCATGGAGCGCACCAACGCCACGCTGTGGCTTCGACCCTCGCCCGACAGGATGGTGGAGCCCCTGATCCGGCCGGCCGCCGGTTCGACAGCCTCGAACCCGGTTCGCGGGGGTTTGTGAATCAGCCTGTCAAGTGTCAAAACACCTCAGCGACGGGCCACTAGGATCTGCCTGGTTCTCAGGAGGTTGACATGAACCAACTGCACGCACCGCGCTAGTTGGGGCGTGGCGGCTGATCTCCTGGGAAACCGGGCCGCTGACGGCCAAGTGAGCCATCCAATGGGCACCGACTCGGTCGGCCACCTGCTCTACACCGCCGACGGCCGCTTCTCCGTGACGATCTCACGGGACCGCCGCGCCCGGTTCGCCGCTGGTGACCTGCTCAGCGGGACAACCGAGGAGCGGGCCCGGGCCGCGGAGGACTTTGTGGCCTACGCCGGCCGATACACCTTATGGCGACCGTGTCCCCGCCAAACCCGGCCATGCCTGACTAGGGAAGCTCCCCGGGGTGTCTCTTTCTGGCTACGTTACGGCCGAGTCCTAGCAGCGAGCCAAGCAACTGCCCGAGTGCGTGACGGGCGGAACGTGACGCGAGGATGGGCAAGCAGCGCGAGCGTTACGGCTGGTTCGTGCTAGGGTTGCTGTCACGGCGCCGCACCGCGATCTGATCCAGATGCCAACTTCCTGGCTTTGGGGTCTTGACAGCCAGGCCTTGATGCCGCGGCTGCACCACGATCGCCCGGCAAGCCAGGCGGCCCGTACGCCGGGGAAGAAGGGGTCCTCCCCAGCCCCCCACCCGGTCCTTTACTGCGGTCTCCAGTCGGTCAGCGTCACGGCGGGCCTGTAGCCTGAGGCTGGCGGAAGTTCGAGTCGTCCTGGCAGCCAGCGCTTCCGTGGCGAACTTCCAGCGCAGCATCGTCACCGATGTTCTGGCACCCACCCGGACACGGCCTGCATGGCGACCGCCATCAGCTGCCACCTGCAGGAGGCCCACGATGCAACCCACCGACAACACCGGAAAGGCCGGCCCCTCGACCAGGGCGCCAGACCGCGTGCATGACGCCGCGGCACCGGCCGCAGCCGACGTGGCCGACCACCCGTTGGGGCCGCACGCGCCCGTGATCCTTGCCACCGAGCACTGGAGCCTGCTGGGGACACGGTCGCAGATCTGGAACGAAGCGTTGAGCCGCGCGACGGTCTTCCTGACGGTGCTGTCTGCCTCGATCATCGCGCTGGCGCTGCTGGCCGACGCGACCGGCTTCGGACCGCACACCACCACGGTGGCGCTGGTGCTGCTGCCGGTCGTGCTGCTGCTGGGCATCGCCACCTACGTGCGTCTGGTCCAGATCAACCTCGAGGACGCCAAGCTGGTGCTGGCCATGAACCGACTCCGGCACGCCTACCTGAAGATCGAGCCCGGCCTGGAGCCCTACTTCACCACCGGCCACCACGACGACGAGCGCGGCCTGCTGGCCACCTACATGGATGACCGCAGCCGGCGATGGCTGAGGTACTTGGTGTATTTCCTGATCAACACGCCGACCATCGTGGCGACTGTGGTCGCGGCCTTGGCGGCGGCCATTGCCGTGCTGGTCCTGCAGGCCGTCGAGGCGCCGAGGGCCGCGGTGGTGGCCGCTGGGGTGGTGGCGTTCCTGGCGCTGTGGGGAGGGCTGATGCCGCTGCAGCGGCACAGCATGGACCCGCTGCGCGACACGACGCCGAGGTTCCCCACTCCGCCGGACATACCCTAAGTAGTGAAGTACTGGCTGTGCGACGCCCCGGGCTGCCTGATGCCTTGTATCGGACTGACCGTCCCGTAGGCGGTGGGCCCATCCTTCCCATGGATCGGGGGCGCAGCGCCGTGCTATCGGCGTCCTCGCAGGTCGCAGCGCACCGTGGATGCCGTAGTTATGGGTTCAGTTGTTGCACCTACATGCCCACCGTCCCGACCGTCATCGGCGGAGCGGCCAGTGCCCGACGCAGGCGCGCTGCGGTAGGGGAATCACCCGCGCGTCTGGCCTCCGTCTCTTGCAGCACCTCGGGAGCGACGAAGATCGGTGCCTGCACCAGCGCCGCGAGGTTCAGCGCGTCGCTGGGCCTGGCCGATCTCGATGGCAAGCTGCCGGTCGCCTGACGCCTCGTCCAGCACGACGTACTGGAACAGCTCGTCGTCAGCTGCGCCAAGCCCAACGACCTTAGCGATCCGCATCTCGTCGTAGCAAGGGAAATCTCCCCCCACAGCCTGCTGAGGGCGAGCGGCCCGTGTGCCGAGGAGCCTTCCTGGATATTCGCGTCGTCCATGATGACCAGGACCGCTCGCCGTATGTGGCAACCAGGCAGGCTTGGATTACTGCCGAAGGCCGCACCACTCCCCAAGGGGCTCTACCAGCGGTGATGCCGCCGGCCAGCGGTGAGACGGTACGTGCGAAGTGCCCTCAAGCTGCCGGCACGATGCTCGAGGGCAGGGTCGACCACTCATCGGGGTCGATACCCACCGCGACGGCCACAGCGCCGCGATCCTGGACCCCACTGGCGGACTCATCGCCCAGATCAAGGTCCCAAGCAGCGAGGCCAGCTATGCGACGCTGCTGAGCTTCGTCGCCGAGCGGACGCTGGGCCGCCGCTGCTGGGCGCTTGGAGGGACCGGCTGCTACAGCGCGGGCCTGACCAGCTTCCCGCCCAACTATGGCGAGTGGTGATCGGGATCGACCGGATAGCGGACCGGCG
>Ga0070698_100009158_pt1 | contig 10627 bp, 8 predicted proteins | sample KBSK1502metaG_FD_65477 | JGI IMG/M metagenome (GOLD analysis project Ga0070698, IMG submission 65477) | Corn, switchgrass and miscanthus rhizosphere microbial communities from Kellogg Biological Station, Michigan, USA - KBS K1-50-2 metaG | ecosystem: Host-associated > Plants > Roots >... | reverse complement strand
TCTTGCGCAGGCTGAATAATCGCCACTTGACTTCACTCACAGCGAATTGAATGATTTCTGGAAACAGGAAATAAACAATTCCTGCACAGAGCAAAACCAATATGCCCGAATAAAATAACCACCTCTTCTGAGGAAATCCTAAAAACCATTTCCATATCAGAACAAGCAGCAACACCGCGCTGATGGGAAGCACTGTCAGTTTAGTAGAAAGGGGTAAAAGAATAGCAAGGATAGTCAAAAGCAGGCCGAATAGATTAGATGGTTCTTTCAAAAATCGAATTACCAGGTAAAAGAGCAGCGCGCCTGCGAGTGTGCCAAGCGCATCATTATTGACCGAGGACATGATGTGCAGATATTGTGGTGTTAAAGCAGCGAGGGCAAGCGCCGCGAGACACAGAGTTGCTTTTTCAGGAGCGATCAGTTTGAATGTTTTCCAGTCCAGCCACAACGCGAGGCCACCGAAGAGAATGTTGAGCCAGCGTAAGGCATACACCCCCAACAAAAAACGATAGTTTTCATCCGTCCAATCGAATCTGCGTTCAGGGCTGCGGATGTTATATTTATATTCCTTTGGGAAATAATAAGTTGTTAAGTCAGGGTTGATTTTATCCACTGCACGTAATACTAATGAGCCAAGATAATAAAACAGGCGCGGCTGTCCCGCTTCGTAGTTTTTTTCAGGGGATGCGTATGTATTCTTATAATGAAGATACCATGCCAGATGATAATGTGCTCCTTCGTCGGGCGCCTCCCAAAGAGGCATTAGCACGCTATATCCAATTGCCAATAAGAAATACATAGCAAAGATCAATATCAACCAGCGGCGTTCACTTACCATAACTGATTCACTGTCTTGAGTATTTCATCTTCGGATGTACCGATGCGCAGGCGATGCAAGTTTGCCTTGCGAAGCATTAAGTCAACTCTGTGAAGATTTTCGTTCCATAATTCTGGTGTATCGTAGTGCAGACTATTGATCATGATCTCGGGCCAGAGTTCAGCTTCTGGTAGAGACTCAATTTTGCTTTCGAATTTGTCCCAACGCTCAAGCAGGCAGTATTCCACTCGCTGGATTTGGATCATATTCCGAACAGCTGACTCAGGATCAACTCGCATCAAATCGACCCGGTGCTTGATCTCGTTTCGAACGGGTTCTGTCTTCGCCTCAGCCGCCATCGCCGGGAAAAGCGGAAGCATGTCCGTGCGGAGTTTGATCCGCCCGACGGGAAATCCGCCTATCCACAATGTACTGCCTCGTTCGCTTAGGTAAATCTGGCTGTCCGAAAGCAATTGATATCCATTCAATAGCAACCGCAAAGCAGTCGTCGATTTTCCTGTCCTGTGTGGCGCCTGCAAGATAAGGATCTGATCATCTTTTACAAGCGCGCTGGCATGCAACATGCTGTACCCATGGCGAGTGAGAAAATTATTTAGTATGGTGTTAATAAATAGCTGGCAGACCTGTTCAGGATTTCCTGCAAGTGATGATGATAGAACTGCGTAAGCTTCACAGCGTTTCATGTCCGCGAAGCAGTTACCCCATTCCTGCGAGTCAATCCATAGCCAGTCATCAGCGCCCGCGTAACGCATGAGGTCAACGAGGCGCTCCGGCGACGGCGAGGGTTGAGGGTCCAAATCATGAACCATGAGATGGACACGCCAGGTCGAATCGTTGAGTGAGTCCCAACTGGAATACATTTGCTCGGCAAACGCTGCGGCGTCCAGCACTTTTTCATGATTGCTTTCAAAAACGACGCGTTGTCCGAAGATGTGAATCGTCTTTTCGTAATTGGGTGCGTTGGCGCGGCGCGACCAGAAATCTTCCATTTCAGAGTTGTATTTGCGATAGAGTTCGTTGAAATCAGGCATGGATTTATTTGAGGAGTTCAGAAGCTTGATTCTGCTTCTCCAACAGCTCGCCGTTGGATTCCATATGCTGAATTTTGAAAACGTAAAGCACCAGACCTGCAAAGCTCAACAACCAGCCCGTTGCACCAAATGCGAGCACGGCACTTTGCAGGGAAGGCGGAAACAGATTCAACAGGGTCCATTCGAGTGCGACCGCGCTTCCCAACAGGATCACAAAATTACGCGGCTTTTCTACAAGATAATAATTCAGCCAGATTGAGCTCAACGATACACCGATCATTGCGACTCCCATCCAGCCGAGCAGTGGAGATGCCATTTGATAACCTTTTCCAAAAATGATCCTGATAATTTGGTCGCTAAATACGAAATACATGAATGATAGCGCGCCACTCGCTGCAAGAATGATCGCGCCAGTCTGAGCTAGAACGCGCGAAGGGAGAATCCCTTTTGCCAATAAATTTGCGACGCGCGGAAACATAACCGTGACAGCCGCGCCGGGCAGAAGCGCAACGATACGTCGCAGCAACACCAGACCCGCATATGGACCAGCGACTTCACCCGATAAATTTTGATTGACCCATACCAGATCAAGACTGGTCAGTGACATATAGGCAAGATAAGCGAGCAATGCATAAAATGAAAGCTTCCATCCCTCGCGCAAAATGCTTTTTGAAGCAGGATTCGTTTTCGCCCACAAGGGCTTACTGAGAAACAGAAAAGCACAAAGCACACTGACCAGCCAGCCAAATGGCAGGGCAATTACGGCGCCTTTCAAACCTAACCCAGCTTGAACAAGGAAGAACAAAAGGAACAAACGGCCCAATGCCAGTGCAAGACGGGCAAAGCCAAAGGCGATGAAATTTTCACTTCCCTGTAGAGCGCCAGCCGCGATAGGACGTAGGGTGCTAAGAAAAATAAGTGCCGCACTGATTTGAATCGTCCACGTCGGCACATGAATCAATTGCGCGATGTTCTTGGAAAAGATGAAAATAAATATCCCCAGAATGATTCCAAGCCCAAATGCGGCACGCAGAAAGGCTTGAAATATTGCAGGAATGGAAGCTTCCTGTCCCTTGCCGCGTGCTTCGGCGATGAAACGACCGACAACCGGTTGAAAGACTCCGCTTGCGGTCGTATACACCAATGCGACTGAATTCAACGTTTGCAGAATAGCAAAATCAGCAGGGATCAATACCCGCCCCATCCAAAAGTGGAAAGCGAAATCAATCCCGTTTGTCAGTCCATCGAGAATAAATAAAACAGCAGTTTGTACACCCAATTCAGAATGAACCTGTGGAAGCCGCATCACCAGTTTCAAAGGTGAGTTTCCAGTCTGTTAAATAAAGAGGCGCTTTTGCCGAGGCGTTTGAGCCGGAAATATCTTTCCATGCCGAAGTAGAAGATGTCCCATCCGAAGCGGAGGGTCTGTGAAAAAGCGATCAGCAAATGGTGGATTCTTGTGATGAAATTTGTCTGCCTGTAACGTCGGTACAGAAAATCGGATGGAGGGAAAAAGTAGGAAATGGTTTCCAACATGCGGATGGGACGCAAAATGAACGCGCCGTTTGATGCAAGCAAAAGTTTCCAGAAGCGGCTTCCCTCGTGGCCTTCATAGGCAGCTAGTTTTTGTTCGGCAGCACGCGCCATCAAGTTACGTGTGACAGGCCCATATTTTGAAATGGGTAGCGACGAAAGAACTTTGTCCGGGATAGGCGCGTCGAAGTATCCTTTGCACACTTGTAGCACTGAACCGATGATATCCCCTGCGCCCCATTCATGAGCAAGTCGGATCGTCAAATCCCAATCAATATCCCGGTGTTGTTTCAGAGTTTCAGTGACATCGAGATAATACAGCAACATCCCGTCTGCCAGGATGATGCGCAGTAAATCTTCGCGATCCAGCAGGCTTGGCAAATAGACTGCATGCTTGACAAGATGAATAGCAAGGCCAAGTAATAGATCTGGCAGGGACATTTCCTGTATCGGCGCGCCCAATAATTGAGCGGGTTTTGCGCGCGCAAAGATACTTTCATAATCAACGGTCAGCAATGTGTAGGGATGATCCAACGCCCAGTGTATTTCGAACCAAATGTTCAGATCCGAGGTGGAGCGCTGTTGGTGCAAATGATGATGGGTGAAATATTCATCCTTCAACAGATTTGGCCAGAACTCGTCAATGCCCTGTTCAGCGAGCAATTCGAGGCAGGCATCCACCTCGTTACGATGGACAAGAATATCGATGTCGCCACCCGGGCGCATGGATGACACATGATAGATTTTCTCACATAGCCAGAGACCTTTAAGCACAATGGTCTGAATGCCGCGAACCTCCGCAGATTTGAGATATGTCGTCAATGCATTGCCAAGCTTGGCAGAAGAGCGTTCATATTTATCCGTTTGCTCCCTGACGATCTTAAGCGCATCTGATGGAATCGACGCGTCGACGCGTTCAAAGATCTGCATGGCAAGCACAGCCATACGATTTTGGGTGAGGAGGTTTGCAAAGCGGAGCCAATCAATGTTTTGTAAATCTGGACGATAATTTTCATCGTGCCAGTGCCGGGAAAATTCATAAGCAAGTTTTTCTTCGGGAGTCAATTGCATTTTGATTTCCTAGGGGCGGTTTCGATATGGCAGTTCGCCGTCTACTCAACCACCGAGTAATTGTTAGGTAGAACTTACATCCCTTGTTCAAGACTATAACCGATCAAGCCGAGGCTAAGAACCGTCAGTGTGATCATTAATCCAGTGGGTAGCACCCACCACTTCCATGCGTCCGAGAGGAACGCGCCGCTGGCACGTGCAAAATAAAGCATCGTGCCCCAGCTTTTTCCAGAGGGATCGCCGAGGCCTAAAAAGCTCAGGCTTGACTCTGCAAGGATGGATGCCGAGGCAACCAACACAACCTGGACGAATGCCAGCGGTCTTACACTTGACCATAAATGCCCAGCCATGATCTGAAGCGGATTCGCACCCAGCGCGCGCGCTGCTTCGATGTAGGTATCTGAGCGTGTGCTCAAGACGCGGGCACGGATAAGCCGCGCCGGTCCTACCCAAAAGAAAACTGATAATACGATGATGATGTTTCGCTGACTCGGACCAAGATAAACACTAATCAGAATGACCAATGGCAGGAAAGGTAAAACCAGGACCAAGTCTGTGATGCGCATCAGAAGCGCGTCCACCCATCCTCCCAAATATCCGCTTGCCAGGCCCACGATCACGCCAATGAAGACTGCAATAAGTGAAACGATGACACCTGTGAGTAGTGACGCGCGCGTCCCGGCAATCAGTTCACTGAATAGATCCTGCCCCAGATCATTTGTGCCTAAAATATTTTCCCTGCCCGGTTTTTGAAGAGGCAGCGCGACGGTTTTTGTTGAATCATAGGGTGCAATGACTGTTGGAAAAAATGCAAAGACGAGCATGAGGATCAATACAAAGGTTCCTGTCCATCTGGAAAAGCGCGCAAGGCGTCGGGGTGGAGAGATGCGGCTGTTTAAATCCGCCAGAGTATGCACGCTCATGCTGTCCTCCGCAAGCGCGGATCCAGAAGCGGATACATCAATTCGGTGATGATGTTAAGGGCCAAAATGGTGAGGGTGAATAATAAAAATCCACCTTGTAGCAGCGGGTAATCACGCGATTTGACGGCTTCGAACATCATGTTGCCGATGCCGCGATAGTTGAAGACGGCTTCGATCACGGTCACGCCGCCCAACAGCTGGCCGAAATCCACCATGAAAGAGGTAAGCACTGGCAACAAAGCATTGCGCAACCCATGCTTCAGCACAACCCAGCGATTGGGCACACCTTTGGCGCGCGCGGTGCGGATGTAGTTCGACTCCATAATACCAAACATCGCAGCGCGCATGATCACAAACGCAGTTGGCAAGTAAGCCAGCGTAAGAACCAGAATTGGCATGAGTGCATGGCGCGCAACATCTTTAACGTTTTCCCAGCCCTCCAAACGCGGAATGGAGTAGGAATCCCCTGCAGGCAGGTAGTGAAATTGAATGGCGAAGATCGGGATTAGTAACATTGCCAGCCAGAAAGGGGGAATGGCGCGCAGAATGTAGACTCCGCTGAGCAATCCAAAATCAATTGGATCGCCGCGGCGTGTGGCGGACCAAATTCCCAATGCTGAGCCGATCAATAATCCGAAAAGCATGCTAGCGCCAACCAGTAGAAGTGTCCAGCGAAAATTCTCGCTCAAAACTTCCACTACAGTTTTGCCTCCACTGTAACGATAGGACATGCCTAAATCGCCGTGCGCTAATTGCTTGAGATAAATCATAAATTGTTCCGATAAAGGTTTATCGAGTCCGTACTGTGCGCGTAGGGCTGCAATGCGTTCCTTTCCCAGTTGGGGCGCTGCGTCGCCTGCAATCAACTTTATCGGGTCGCCGGGGACAAGACGCGGCAAAAAGAAGTTGATGGAAATGGCGAGAAAGAATGTGATGGAAAACTCAAGGGCGCGGCGGCTGAAGTTCTTCATAGATTGCTTATTTCTTGTGTCAATGACTTTAAGCGGTTGTAAACAATACCATATTGCGAAGCCCAATGCATATGCGGCGGCGTTCCTTCGGGGTATGGATGAATAGCCACATGACTTGCAGGTGCGGTGAGCCAGAGTGTTGTCACAACATCCGCGTGGAGCTGACGAGCGTATCGCTCGTCAGGAGACGGGATGTCCGAATTGATTTCGGCGCGATAACACCAATAGAGGTCAAGCAACTCCGAGCGTGGAATGAGGCGTCCACTTTCGAAGGGTTGCACGTCAAGATATGCGAGATCAAATTCGGGCATACCAACTCCCACATCCTGCCAGTCGATCAGAGTTGCAAGTTGCGCGTGCTGCGCACGCAAATCTTTTGGAAGCGCTGAATTGGTCGGAGTAGTATCGCCATGCAGGATGGATAATCGCTCACCTTTATATTTCTTACAACTCTCACAAGCATAGGCAATTAAGTGCGAGAGTTCAGGCAGATCACCCCAAATTCCGGCGTGCTGGACGATGGCGACTTGTTCAGGGATTTTTTCAAACCTCAACAGGCTTTCATGGCGAGGCACCAGCCAGGCATAATTCAGGTTTTCAACCATACTTGTATGAAGATACGCATACGCATGAAGAACGGATTTCAGTTCATCGTGCGTCCATTGATAAGGATGAGTTGGGATATTGTGAGTTGAAGCCAAATCTTCCATCACAATCACATGAAAGCCGGTTGCTTCGTCGGTGGTTAGATAATAAATTTCAGGCTTAGGTATTGAAAGTTTTGGGTGGAGGATCTGATAGAAACGTAATTCGCGTTCTGCATCGAGCTGAGTGGCTGGACCGTTGGGATCAATCGTTTTGATGATAACAGATTCGCGCGTCGAGCGACCTTGACCTCTACGGGTCAAGGTCACTCGGTACACGCGACTCCACCCTAGCGCGATTTTTATCAACTCTGCATGACAGTCTTTTATGTTGTTGCCAAATGCCTGCCTGAGCAGATCAAGTTTCGGTTCAAAGATTGGCACGATGGCTAAGGAATGTCCTGCGCTCCTTCAGGCAGGAAGGACCAAACTGTCATGATGCCTGTGCCTTTCATGTAGACCCAGCCATCATACGCTGCTGGGCGATAGGCAAAGTTGCCGCCAGGTGACATGAGAGGAATGAACGGCAGGTTCGTCGCGATACGCTCCTGGATCTGTTTTGAAAGCTCTTCTGTTTTTGCAGGGTCAGTGTTCGACACAAATTGATCGAGAAGACCATCCAATTCCTTATCACAGATGCCCGTCAAATTACCCCACCCAATTCCACCGAAGTCACAGTTGGTCAGGAACTGTACAAAGCCACGTCGGGCTTGCGGAACAGCAGACCAACCCCAGATCGCCATGTCATAGTCAGGTTTAGGGACCGCCACGAAGTTAGGCCAAATCTGCGAAACGGACAAGTCAATATCCTGGCAGATCCGATGTGTGCCGATACCCACATCTTTCAGCCAGCCTGCGATCAATTCAGTGGCACGTATCTCGACAGGACTGTTAACGTCACATAGAATACCAAATGCTGTGTTTGCACCGTTGAACTCACGAATCCCATCACCATCGGAATCTTTCAGCCCCGCAGCATCCAACTCGGTCTTTGCAGCTTCCGGGTCAAAAACATGAGGGATATCAATCGACCACGGTAAATCGGGGTGATACCAATTGAGCGGAAGTTGAACGCCCTGACCAAGCGTAACCACATCAACCAATGTCTTGGTATCAATCGCTTTGGAGATGGCTTGTCGAACGGCAGGATCGTCAAACGGTTTGCGCGAGCCATTGGTATAGAAGATATAGTTGAAGAAATCGGAGCCTTGCGCCAGTTTGATGTCGGCGTTGCCTTGAAGGTCAGCTGCGATTGCAGGTGGTACTGAGGAGAGTACCGCGTCCGCTTCGCCGGCGCGCAGCTGGTTGAATTGCTGCGTACGGTCTTTGACAATTTTTGCAACGATTTCTTTGACGCGTGGTTCACCGCGGTAGTAATCAGGATTCGCTTCAAACCGGTAGAACTGGCCTGGCTCCACTTCGACGAGTTTATAGGCACCCGTGCCAATCATTCCCTGGAACTGGCTCAGTTCCCCACTTACAGCCGTTTGATCCTTCCAGATATGTTCAGGCAGGATGTACGTAGCCGCCAATCCTTCACTGAGGAAGAAAGGTTGAGGATTCTTCAGATGGATGGTAAGGCCATAATCTCCATTGGCTTCCGTGCTTTCGATGGCTGCGAGGTTATTGGCGCGGCCGGCTTTTACGAGGAAGTCATAGCTAAAAATTACGTCTTTCGAGGTGAACGGTTCGCCATCATGCCACTTGACGCCTTCACGCAATTTGATATCCCAGGTGAGTCCATCTGCACTGGGTGTTGCCGAAGTAGCCAAAGCAGGGATAGGTTGATAGTCAGGCGATTGGATGTAAAGTGCATCGTATACCCAGCCAACCATCCAGCCGCCGATAAAGGTGTTGAAGTTGGCAGGTGTGATCGGGCCTTCATCATTGTCAATGAGGACCGTAAGTGGTCCAGTAGGCTCAGGAGTTGCAGTTGGTGCTTTGGTGGGTACTTCAGTAGGCGCTTGGGTGGCGGCGGGCGCTTCAGTTTTTGCTGGTGCAGCTGTCTCAGTTGCGGCTGGACTCCCACATGCCGCCAGGAGCAGACTGAACAATACCAGGCTGCTCAAGAGCAAATACACTTTGTTCTTCATGAGTTTTCTCCTCCGGTGGATTTAATTAATGATACGCACAACTACAAAATTTGCATCTACAAATTCGGCGCTTCGATGCAAATCCAGGATTGTTTAATTACGGGAGATATATGTAGATAGATTTGGCAGCAATAATTTTACCTAGTATAAGTCATTGGTCAAAACTTTGCTGGGTTACTTTGGATGAGTGATCAGTACGCCTGACTACGCACACTCGCGCGGGGCGAGCAGAAGCGGAGGAAGCGCAGGTTGGTCAAAATCGAAGCAATCCAGCATGTCGCTGGCATTAGCGTCACGCTCAGTCAATGGCTCTAACCCAAAGATCGTTTCTACAAAATGTAATAAGCTGACGTGTGAATGAAGGGTATGAGATATATAACCTGAGCGAGCATATGGGCTCATCACAATGCAAGGCACACGATGACCATAACGAGAGGGCGTTCCATCATTCCACCGTTCTACGACAGGTGGATCCACATGATCGTAAAAGCCGCCCCAATCATCCCAAACCAAAAATAATGCTGTCGTCGACCATTGTGGGCTGTTCATTGCTGCATTTAGTACGCTTACTGCATAATTCTCCCCTCCACATAGACTGGCCGGAGGATGCCCGCTCTTCGCATCTCCATCTACCAAAAATCCTGAATTCAGCCAGGCGACATTTGGCAGAGTGCCCATGACTGCATCTTCGAAAAATTTTTCAGCATGAAAATCCATCACTTCTGATCGCCCGACCAGGCTTTTGATACTAGTGAAGATGCCACCGTAATCACGCCAAGTCAGGCCAGTTGCGTCGAGTTGATTTGGCAAGACCGGAATATCCAAACAGAAATCCGGGCAGACGTCAGAGGAAAAGGGTGTGTTGATGATAGGTGATTGTCCAGCAATCATCATTAAATAATTGGGATGTGAAGGGCCCCGCACATCGCTGAAGTAGTTATCACATAATGTAAATGCGCGTGCTGCTTTCCAGTAATTGGGAGCATTTGCTTCCGTATATGAGCATCTTGCTTCATCACTTGTTGTACCATCGGAACGCAAGGCGTTCAAATGTTCATGTGGCGGATCCTTTCGTAGTGCATCTGGGCATTCGTGCTCAGCAATCTTACTATTCGCCCCGGGAAAACCAGGAAAGAGATTATCGAAGGAATGATTCTCTTGAATGAAGAAGATAATATTTTTTATTCGATCAAGGTGTTGAGTATTTGCGTTATTCGGGTGTAAAGTGCGTAATAACCCAGCGGCAGCTAGTCCACCGCCCACTGTAAAAAGGAGTTGTAGAAAATTGCGGCGCGTAAGTCCTGAGGAAATTTGGGTCATTTCTAATTTCACTGCTTCTAATATGTTTACATTCTACCGCGCTGGCTTGCTGGCTCTCCTATCTTAATAACAAAAACGGGACAGCTGGTTAAGCCATCCCGTTCGAATGAACATTGAACCTTGGTTTAGTCTGCAGCGGCCATCGCTTCGTCAAGCACTTCGGTACTGGTAGTGGCAGGTTTGAAGACCAGGAAAATTGCATT
>Ga0070698_100009156_pt1 | contig 10628 bp, 4 predicted proteins | sample KBSK1502metaG_FD_65477 | JGI IMG/M metagenome (GOLD analysis project Ga0070698, IMG submission 65477) | Corn, switchgrass and miscanthus rhizosphere microbial communities from Kellogg Biological Station, Michigan, USA - KBS K1-50-2 metaG | ecosystem: Host-associated > Plants > Roots >... | reverse complement strand
ACCGTGACCAGAAGCTGCACTTGCGGCAACGCCTGCTCAACCAGCAGGTCGACACAGACGACTCCGCCCAGACTGTGCCCGAGTAACACCACGGGGGGGGGGCAGCTTGCTGAACCAGTCCAGTAATGAAGGTGCGGATTTTCTCCCCGCGTCCCTGGTAGAGTATGGTATCACCGGCGCAAGGGTAGGTCGCATCCGTGAGCGATCCCCGCTTCCGCTGCACCTGATCCATGATTCCCAGCGTCAAGGCGAGCTCGAAGAGCTGCTTTGCGGCCCAGCTACCGAACGCACGGCGTGTCCCTGCCAGTTCATTTCCCACCTGCTCGATCAGCCGGTCTCTCAGCCGCGCGTCAGTGACAAGAGGAGCATATGTCTGCTGCTCCTCACACACCTCTATCGCCCTGGCTACCAGCGCTCTGGCAGTGACAGCCCTGTACCGATCCGGAGCCTGTGGAACTGCCAGGAGTGCTCTCCTGTAGGCGGCTGAACCCTGTACCGACTGCCGGGCCGTTTCAAACACCTCAGCGATGCCCGCCTCCTCCAATTCCGTCTGCAATGTGGTTGAAGGGGTAAAGGTGCGTAAGAGGTCAGGCTGGGGAGGGCCTCCTCTGCCCTGAGAAGCAGCCGTATCGTCCTCCTTGATGGACAGCAAGCGCAACTCAAAGAGGGGGTCGCGGTAGAGTTGCTCCCAGAGCGCTATCTGGTAATCCTCCTCCGTCATCTCCTCAGGCCCTCGTGTCGTTGGGTAGTCAGGGATAGAGGCACCATTGGCGTATAATTCTGCTCCCAGAGGTTCACCCCAATAGCAGGGTGTGACCGTCAAGCCCGGTCTGCTGGAGAGCAGGTTGCGTTTGATTACCTCAAAGGCTGCATCAAACTGTGGTCTCCTGGTTCCTATCCCGTGAACAAACAAGACGCTGGTCATAAATGCATCTCCTTGTATTGAAAAAGTGATCAAGCAAAACAAAATGTCGGACCTACCATCCATTCACAGTAAACGCCGCCCAGTAGTAGGGATGCGCAAAAGGACACAGGTCAGGATACTTCTGTGCCAGGTTATGGTAATGACGCTTATATTCGAGTAATGCGCTGTTCTCCCTCGAGTAAGATTGTCGGTACCACTGCTCGATGTATTGTGCCACCTCCCCAACATGCATGTCTCGTACCCACCGTTGGGCCACTCCCAATGCCGCCGGAAAGTCCATCCCTTCATTCAAGTGGTTGTGGTACAAACGCTCCATTAAGAGGGCGGTCGAGAGATCTGGTACGGCCCACAGGCTGCTAATGACACATGGCACGCCAGCGATCATAAAGCCAGCTGGAATTCCCACGTATTCTTCGGCACTGCCCTTCACGATGTCGATCATGCCGGTTTCACAAGCTGAGAGTGTCACCATTCGGGCGGTAGACAGATCAGCTAACCCTTGCTGCAACTCAGCAAGGGTGAGGCGACTGTCGGAAAGGTCGAGGCCAGATGCCGTTGGGTCGTCCCAGTTGTAGCTGCCATGGCAGGAGAAATGTACGTAACTCCTCCCCTGTACTCCATCAAGCACGTGTTGCTTCGTCCCATCTTGCCCTTCGTCGATGGCATGTTGTGCAAAGAGTTGGGTAATGGCTGCCCCTTCGATTGGGGTGAAGATGAGTTCAGGGTCAACTTGGGGATTGATGACGGCGTACAGTTCAGGCTTGGCAACCTGTATAGCCCTGGTTCGGGTGTCTGCTAGAACCTCGAGCGAAGGGATATAGCTGATCTGATATCGGTCGCATACCAACTCTGAGTCATTGTTCGTCAGTGGTACGGCGTGCAGTGGCAAGAGGAACAATTCAGCCGCAGGCAAGAAGATGATTCGCTCAACGCTGGAGGGCAGTGCAGATAGTATAGGGATGAGGAGGCGTTGACCAAGTTCGGCAAGGGTAGCCTTGATTGTTTCCTGCCATGTATCGAATGTTGCCTGGGTCTGCTCAGATCGGTAGTTATAATAGTCTCCCAGCCAATCACCGATAAGACGAAGCAATTCAGTTTGAGTGAAGCTCGGCACCTCTGTCACCTGTATATTCCGATCGTGGCGGCTCACCACAAAGCCCATACTACCCTGAACGGTAACGCAGAAAGCCACCAAGACAGTGTGTTCATCAGGGAGCATGGCCTGAGTCATGGGAAGGTTCATCGTCTCCAGAAATTCTGGCGCGTGAAAACGGACGAGCTCAATCGCTGCATCCAACGCAGCGTTGGCGGATCGAACGATCTGTTCGCGTGCTGCGTAGATCCGCACAAGATCACGCTCTTCCCCTGGTATAGCTGTCCCCTGAGATTGTACTGTACGGACTGTTGCAGCTGCATCTTCAAACGTGCTCCAGACCTCGTCAGGAGTATTTGCCGGACGGCGAATGCGCAGATGCAAAGCTTCGGCCAGTAGTCGCGTCTTACCCCGCTCTAGGATAAGTAACGCTTCGGTTATCTCCCCACAGCGCACCGCAGAGAAAGCAGCATGACGGTAGAGAGCCGCATTTTCGGCTGCCTCGGTTGCCTTGCTTTCGCTCGAAAGCCCAGCGCGGTAAAGCCGCTCTTCAACATCTATTGCAGCACGAAAGGCATCAAGAGCATCGTGCCATTCCTCCTGAAAAAAGTGAAGAGCAGCTAAATTGCGATTGGTCACGCAACATTCATAAGGCGCGGTCACTGGCGTCCAAATACGCAACGTTTCCTGAAAACAGGTGATGGCGCGCTCCACATTGACCGCTCGATTCCCCGTTGGCAGTTGTTGATAGGCATTGCCCAGATTGTTCTGAATGTTTGCATAGTCGTAAGGTGCGGTCTCCGGCGTCACGAAGCGTAACGCTTCCTGGTAACAGGTAATGGCATGCTCCAGGTTGACCGCTCGATCATCCGTCGGCAATTGGCGGTAAGTAGCGCCCAGGCTGCTCTGAATGGTTGCATAGTCGATAGGCTTAGTCTCCGACGTCACGAAGCGTAACGCTTCCTGGAAGTGGGAGATCGCCTGTTCCAGATTGGCAACCCGATCACCTGCTGGCAGGCGGCGGTAGGCTACACCTAGATTGCTTTGGGTGAGTGCATACTCAAAAGGTGCGATCTCTGGCGTCCGAAAGCGCAGCGCCTCCTCGTAACACTTAATCGCTTGTTCCACATTGGCAGTTCGGTTGCCCGACGGCAGTAGACTGTAAGCATAGCCGAGGCTGTTCTGAGTAAAAGCGTAGTCCAGAGGTGCGATCTCTGGCGTCCGAAAGCGCAGCGCCTCCCGGTAACAGGCGATGGCCTGAAGCAGATTCGCGGTTCTGTCGCCCGTCGGCAGTTGATCATAAACATTACCTAGATTACTCAGAACCAGGGCGTAGTCGAGAGGCGCTGTCTCTGGCGTCCAAACGCGTAGCGCCTCCTCGTAACAGGTGATCGCACGGGCCATATTAGCCGCCTGGTCGCCTATCCGTAGTTCGTTGTAGGCGAGACCCAAGTTGTTCTGGGCGGTTGCATAATTTATAGGCTCGGCTTCAAGAGTCCAAATTCGCAACTCTTCCTGAAAACAGGTAATAGCCAGTGTCAAGTTGGCCGAATGGTCACCTGTCGGCAGATCATAGTAGGCACGAGCCAATGTCTGCTGAGCGCGTGCATATTCGAGAGGCGCGGTTTCAGGCATCCAAACGCGCAGTGCCTCCTCGTAACAGGTGATTGCACGGGCCAAGTTCTCGGCTCGATCACCTGTTAATAGGTCATCATAGACAAGACCCATGTTGAACTGAGTTCGTGCATACTCCAGAGGTGCGGTCTCTGGCGTCCAAAAACGCAGTGCTTCTCGGTGGCAGGTGATGGCATATGCAAGGTTGGCAGCCCGGTCACCCGTCGGCAGCTCACGGTAGACATTACCCATGTTGCTCTGAACCAAGGCGTAGTCGAGAGGCGCGGTCTCCGGCGTCGCAACTCGCAGTGCCTCCTCGTAACAGGCGATGGCCTGAGCAAGGTTGATAGCCCTGTCACCAGTTGGGAGGTCGTGGTAGGCATTACCCAGATTGTTCTGGGTAATTGCATATTCGTGGGGTACCTTCTCTGGTGTAAAGCGCAGCGCTTTCTGGTAGCACTTGATTGCCTGTTCCACGTTGGCAGCCCTGTCACCAGTTGGGAGGTTGCGGTAGGCATTACCCAGGTCGTTCTGAACATTTGCATACTCCATTGGTGAGTCCTCCGGAGTCAAAAAGCATAAGGCTTCTTTGTAGCGCTTGATCGCCTGTTCCACATTAGTTGCTCGGTCGCCTAAAGATAGTTTGCGGTAGGCATTACCCAGAGCGCTCAGGGTCATAGCATAATAGATAGGATCATCTTTGGGCCGCAAGCGGCCTAGTATTTGCTCAAAAAGTCCGACCTGGAGTATCGAAACTCGTGGGTCTCGTTGCATCTCGGCCTCGAGAAATGTCGCCAGGAAGATATCGGCCTCAAGGTCTTTACGCTGCTTTCGCGCCCGTAAACGTACCAGTACTACATATATAATGATAAGCGCAAGCAGCAAGACGCAGATCGTCAATAACCAGCGCCAGATATCCATCTTTTGCCTCACTTCCCCGGTTTCCTTACGCTAACTGACAGGTACAACCACACTGTCCAGTCTAATCTCAGTACAGAGGAGTTTCCTTCCTGTACCTTTGCCAGCAGAACAGCAAAGACAGGATAGGCCAGTCACCTAGGATGGCCTCACCTCTAGGCTTAATCGTAGAGCGTTGGATTCCCGAAGCACTTTGTCCACCGACATCTGCAGGCGACCTTAGAGTCAAGGTGAGCGTCTCCGCTAGTTCGACCCACAAATTACATCTGAACCAGGCGATCAACCAGAGGGTCCTAGATTTGGTTTCAGAGTTGTACCATCGCAAACGGATCGGCAAAGACGGTGTAAGCCAGCCAGGTGGGATCTCCTGCAGCTTTGATCGCCAGGCGGGCTTCCTGAACGGCTTTGCCCATTGGGAGTCCGGCGAGCAAGCGATTGTAGACCTCCCTGGCAAAGTCACAAGCGGGTTGATCATACACCGACCAGTAGGCACCGATAAATGCACCAGCCCCGGCAGACAGGAACTGCTTAGCCCAGCCGCCGATGTCGGTTAAGGACATTCCGCTGCGCCCAATCTGACAGGCATTCAGGAAGACGAGCGGTCGGGCAATGCCAAGGTTTAGTACTTCACCTGTGAGATTCTCCGGAGTGAAGGGATCCCGGTTTTCCAGGTACATAGTCGACTTGTTGGGGTCGGGAGAGCGAGAGCCGCCATGCCCACTGAAATGCCAGCCATCGTAGGTGCCGGAACTCAGCGCACTATGCACATCTGGGAAGCGAGCAGGGATGCGCGTCACCTTCCGGCTGCCCTGAGCCAGGGACAACAGGTAGTCTCGCTCAGTGCCCGCCAAGGGCAAGCTCGAATCGGACGGCACTACGACGGCCATGTTCTGGAGCTTCAGCGTTGGCTTGAGTCCCACACCGGGTATCCAACGTGTGACGGAAAACGCTTCGCATAAGAACGGGCCCGCGACTATCCGCCCGTTTTCTTTCCCTGAGAGTTTGCAGAGCTCCCAGGGGATCCACGGCTCTTCAGACTGTACCAGCACCGATGTGATTTGGTTCCTCAAATCCCAGAGTAAGTTTTGTACCTCGGGAGGGAAGAGCTCACTAAACAGGAAGGTCCCTTTGTCAGCCAACCTTTGGGCGGCATTGGCCTTATCTGTAGGTGTTGCCAATGCATAGCCGTCGATGTCTTTGTAGAACTCCTGGAAATAGGACCCCGGATCCGTGCGGAAGGCAATCGGTCCGAATTTTTTCGAGTTGAGAGCCAATGCCGGATTCGTCGCATGGATCCAGAGGATGTAACCGGGCCTGCCGTCCACTTGGGTTTGCTCAATCAGCAGGGACAGATCGGGTAACCGAACGCTCACCGGCGCGAGAGCCTGCTCGTGCCAATGAGAAGCAGCAGCCGGGAGGCTTGCGGACACCTCTATCACCATCGGCGTCAGTGTCATCGCGCCAAGGGCGATCCCGTCGTGCAGGGCCAACACCCGGATCTGGCCCGGTCCTAGAGTCGTCCCCCGCAGCTTGAACTGGAGAGGGAGGGTTTCCTGTGCATCGGTAATCAGCAGGCTGCCCTCCCCTCTTCCTTCCAGAACGAAGCCGCGTCGGGGCTGGACGATGATATCTACGGAGGTACCTAGCGGTAGCGTGATAGGCAGGCTACTCTCCGTCGGCGTGATGGCCGAGAGCGAGACCAGGAGGGAGACGGTTTCCTCCAATCCCACTTGCTGCGGGAACTCCGCCACCAGCGACCGTTGTACTGGTTCCGCCGCAACCGCTGTTCCATTCTCCGTTCCTGTACTGTTCCCCACGCCACGCTTCGTGCCCAGGGAAGGCGGGATGCTCACATCGACAAAGCCAATGAGGCGACCATCCACAAGCACGATACACCGCTCAGGGGCGCTCTCTGCATTCGACGTGCCCTCTAGAACCGGGGTCGCTCCCGACTCGTGCAGGTCGAGCGCCGTGCGGATGGAAGATGAGCCTGGGCTCTGGCTCAGGAGACGGAGTACCTCCTGGCGGCTAAACAGGTAGTAATAGTCATCGGGATCGCTGCGATGCACGATGACGTGCGGAGTCTTCAAGGCCTCGACAAACTCATACCCTTTGGTCGCTGGCCATTCGGCTTGAAGCAAGACAAAGTTCGTTAAAGTAATGTCTTGTAAGTCTATTGCGTGCTGCAAGTTCATCGCCCCCTCCTTCTTTGTAATGTGCTCACCAATAACGTTACATAGTGAAAAGCCAGAAGCAGTAAAATACTGCCATGCCTTTAGAACAAAAGCATTGGCCCTTCTCGCTAGAGTACCAATCGATAAACGACGACCGCCGGTATTTTTATGGTATGGTCTTGTTTTTGTCGAATGTTGCTCGCTCTCCTGCTGACAGCGGACGTCATCGAGATGAGCCTGGTCATCATTGATCTGTCCATCTTGTATGCCGTGCTAGCCAGATGCCCTTCAAGGCTCGGGGTTGGCTACTTGACTTCTCCCCTCCATACCTACAGAAGTCAAACCGTGATGAGGCGTATCACGTTGTTCTCTTCCTGCTTGTGCAGAAATGGATGTGCAAACAACCACTACAGGTAACGGAAGTTGGCGCGTTTCTATCCTGGAAACACCACGGCTATGTGATCGTGAGTGGTGGCTGAATACTCAACCGTGCCTGACTTTGGATGAGCTTCTAGCACCGTAGGTATGGCGCGAAGCGGCAAACCGCCCTCCCTTTGTCACCTTATTAAGCTCCATCGTACTTCGTCACACCGAAGATGATGTAGTTGTACGGAATTAATTGCTTGGGATCGACCTTACTGACGATCTGACCATTAGCCCGATTGAATACCCACTCGTTCCAGTCCCAGATCAGAAGCGAAGACTGGGGGATCTGGACGGCTAGGTACGAACCCTCAGCCAGGCGTGCCCCAGCGGGATCGTCACTAAAGTCTAAGCCCATGAGGAACTCTTGCACGGACACGTTCTGGTTGCGCTGGGCAATGGCCTTGGTTAAACCCAGTGCCATCCCAGTAAGCGGAGCAATAGCCGGTTGCAGTGTGGTGGCAAGTTGCAGCCCTGCTTTGAACACGTCAGTATCCAGAAACTCTAGGAATTTTTGGTCGTTGTCATTTTGCACATTGACGGTTTTGCAGCCGAAGGCAACCCCTTCGGCGCCCACATTCAGACCGACGAAGATGGGATGACCAATAACCGCAACTTCCTGACCTTCCTCGGCACGAAAAGTCGCGTTGAAGTGCAACGCCTCAGCATTGCCCGGCACCTCATTGCGCGCATAGAAATCCAACAGGATACGATGCGTTCCGCTCCCGGGGTACCGTGCCACGCGCAAACGGTTGAGCGTGATACGAATACGGCTATTTTTGAGTTGGGTATCACCATCCATGTTGCCAGCGTGCCGGATGGGTAGTATTCCTCCTTCGGCCGATCCAGGTGCCAGATAACCGAAAGCATGTGCAGTATTGGCCCATGCAGGGGGTGTTAGCCCGAGAGATGAAAACATGTTGGCGAGGCCATCAAATGCCCCTCGTGTGCGTGGTGCTGTCTCGAGTGCATCGGCAACTTCATCCTCACCTATTTCGCGCAATTTCGCGATCGCCTGCTCTGGTGCCATGTCGCCCAGCACAGGCAGGCCGTCGAACTCCTGAGATGTCATCATGGTGCTCAGTTCCTTTCTTTGATACTGGTTGCTCGCTATTCTTAGTCAAGCCTGCGCCTCCTGCAGCTCTATGAAACATGGCCAACACTTCCTGCAACGGTTGACCTGGTGGCCTCGGACCGCTCCTTTGCTTCATCAGTCCAGTCGTTCTTATGTGGCGCAGGGGTTCTATGACAACCCTTCAGATAACCTAAAATACGTCCGCCACGTTCTTGTTCCATAAAAGGACAACAGTGGTGTCATACAAAATCGTCCTGGTTCACCTACAATCCATTGACAGTGAAAGCTGCCCAATAAAAGGGATGCCCAAAAGGACACAAGGTTGGCTTCTGATCAGCTTGGAGACGATAGTAGAGCAAGTATTCGAGGAACTTGGCTTTTGTCGTATCCTTCCGCTTATACTCACGATAATACTGCTCAGCATACTGCGCCACTTCGCCACTTCCCAATTTCCGCACCCATAGCTGAGCTTCGCGCAAAGCTGCAGCAAAGTCCATTCCTTTAACCAAATGGTTGTGATAAAACCTTTCCATTAACAGGGTAGTTGAGAGATCTGAAACGGCCCAAAGGCTGCTGACCACGCAGGGCGCTCCAACCAGCAAGAAGCCAGCCGGGATGCCCACATATTCCTCGGCACTCCCCTGCAAGACATCGCTGATGCCGGTTTCGCAGGCCGAGAGCGTCACCAGCCGCGCAGCCGAGAGATCGACTTCTCCCTGCTGCAACTCAGCCAACGTCAAGCGACCATCAGCCAAATCCAGTCCGGAGGCAGGTGGATCGTTCCAATGGTAGCTGCCGTGGCAGGAGAAATGCACATAGGTCCGTCCCTGCACTCCAGCAAGTACGCGTTTTTTCGTGCCGACTCGCCCGACGTCGAAAGTAGGTTGCGCAAAGAGTTGGGCTATGGCGACTCCCTCAATCGGCGTAAAGATGAGATGGGGGTCCTCTTCGGGATTGATTACCGCGTACAATTCAGGGAGCACTGCCTGCCTGACCTTGGCTCGCGCATCAGCGAGCACTTCGATGGAGGGAGTGTAGCTGACCTGATAGCGATCGCAGAGCAGCTCTGAAGGGTGACCAGAGAGCGGGACTGCGTGCAGCGGGAACAGGAAGAGTTCTGCCGAAGGCAGCACGATGATGCGCTCGATATCAGCAGACAGGGCAGACACAAGAGGGGTAAGTAAGCGTTCACCGAGCTCTGCAAGCACCCGCGTGATGGTTCCCTGCCAGGCCTCGAAGGCGGTAACCGTGTCGTCAATGAGATAGCGATTATAGGCGCCGAGCCAGCCGCCGCTAGGGTATCCATCAGCATCCCATTCGATGAGGAGACGGCTCAGATCGGTTTGGGTGAAGGTTGGTACCTCAACCACCTGGATCTCCCCCTGATGGTGCTGGCTCACGACAAAGCCCATGCTGCCCTGCTCGGTGATGCAGAAGGCAAGCAAGGCCGTCTGCTGATCCAAGAGCTGGGCATCAATAGTCGAGAGGTCAATTGCTTCGAGAAAATGCGGAGCGTAGGTTCGGATGTGTGAAATTGCCGCATCGAATGCAGCGCTCGCTGCTCGCGCCGCCTGCACATGAGCCTCATAGGCCTGCACAGGGTTACGCGCCTCCGCGGCCACGGGAGGCTTTTCAGCTTGCTCAGCACGCACAGCCGTCCCTGCCTGTTCGAATGTGCTCCACATCTCATCAGGAACCTGAGGCGGACGGCGAACGCGCAAGTGCAAAGCTTCGGTCAGCAGGCGGGTCTTGCCACGCTCCAGGATGAGGAGGGCTTGAGCCGTCTCTCCACAGCGAACCGCTGCGAAAGCGGCATGGGGGTAGAGAGCGGCGTTTTCAGACACCTCTGCCGCCTTGCTGGTCGTGGAAAGGCCGACGCGGTAGAGCTGCTCTCCCACATCCATCGCCACACGGTAGGTACGAAGCGCTGTATCCCATGCTCCTTGAGCAAAGTACAGGTGAGCCAGGTTGGTGGTGGTCCTGCGGCATGCTAATGGCTCGGCCTCCGGCGTATAAAAGGGCAGGGCTTGTTGTAAGCAGCTAATGGCCTGCGCCAGGTTCGCTGCTCGGTCCCCTGTCGGTAGCTGAGAGTAGGCACCTCCCAGGTTGTTCTGGGTCCGGGCATAGTCACGAGGAGCCGCCTCGGGCGTCTGAAAGCGCAGGGCTTGCTGGTAGCAGGCGATGGCCTGGGTCAGGTTGGCTGCCCGATCCCCTGTCGGCAGCTGAGAGTAGGCACCTCCCAGGTTGTTCTGGGTTGAGGCATAGTCAAATGGAGCCGCCTCCGGCGTCCGAAAGCGCAGGGCTTGCTGGTAGCAGGCGATGGCCTGGGTCAGGTTGGCTGCTCGATCCCCTGTCGGCAGCTCATTGTAGGCATTGCCCAGGTTGTTCTGGGTCCGGGCATAGTCA
>Ga0070698_100009155_pt1 | contig 10628 bp, 13 predicted proteins | sample KBSK1502metaG_FD_65477 | JGI IMG/M metagenome (GOLD analysis project Ga0070698, IMG submission 65477) | Corn, switchgrass and miscanthus rhizosphere microbial communities from Kellogg Biological Station, Michigan, USA - KBS K1-50-2 metaG | ecosystem: Host-associated > Plants > Roots >... | reverse complement strand
CGGTGGAGTAACCCACGCTTGTTCCCCTTGGAGTGCTCCCCGATTAAATCGCGCACCGGGGACGTAAGATGCGGTCACTGGTGATAATCCCTAATGGGATTTCAGGACCAGCCGAGGCCGCACCGTCGTGCTGGAAGGTGATCTGGTCGAACTGATTGACCGTCGCTGGGAGGCCCGGCTGTTCGAGAAGGACGGCAACGTGCGAGTCGCCGCGCTCGTGTTTCACCGCAACGGTGAGCCCGTGGGAGACTTCCGAAAGGCCTGGGCTACCGCCTGTCAAGCTGCCGGGGTCCCCGACAAGCTGTTCCACGACCTGCGTCGTACCGCGGCTCGGAACATGGTCCGTGCGGGTGTCCCCGAGCGCGTGGCCATGGCGGTGACCGGCCACATCACCCGGAGCATGTTTGACCGCTACAAGATCGTCAGCGAGGATGACCTCCGGATGGCGACGCAGAAGACGACGATGTACGTGGACACGCTGCCCACCAAGCGCGTTCCTGGGTGATTCCCGGGTCGCCCGTCACCGCAGTCCTCTCGACGAACCAGGGTGACTGGGGCAGTCGCGGCTTGATCTCCTACCAAGGAAGTGAACGCCCGGTTGGGCTTACAGGGGTAAAAGGGGTTTTCGCAGTGGTTTCTTAAGAGCGCGTTCGGCGAGCCAGATATTCTTACCCGCGCCATGCAGCCAGAAATAAGTGTTCGCCTTTCTGTTCGGGAATATTCGTACCTCCGATTGGGTCAGACTTTTCTGTCTCTTAGAGCCACACCGCGAAAACCCGTTTAACCGCGAAAAGAGCCAGGCGCCGCCTCCCGCCTGCATTCCTGTGGCGGCTCAGAGGACGACGATGTACGTGGACACTCTGCCCCTCAAGCGAGTCCCTGGCTAACCGTCCAGGAAACAAGAGGGGCAGGTCCCCGCTGCGTTGAACTAACATCCCCGAGATCATGCGTCCACCTCACCCGGGGGCCCCCTCTGCATCACGAAAACGGGCTTCGTTGAATGGACGTGTCGGTACGTTTGACACCTTCGAAACTCGAGCGATTGCAGCAATTCATAAACATCGATCACCGTTAGGGTGGCGGCGATATTGCTCACCCTGTGGCACAGCGGTTCGATCTGGACATCCTTCCGACACTGAGGGAACCAAATTGAAACCGAGACAGCCGGCCAACTCCAAACGTTCCGCTTTCAGTATGCGATCCAGACCCTGTCCGGAGACCTCATCGAAGACGCCAGTGTGACCATGCGAGCAAGCCAGACGGGCACGGGCCAGGTCCAGATCCTTCAGGGCGTCTGCCCCGGGGGCCAAGTAGATAGTTGCCTCGCTGCCCCGGGGCACATCCCGCTAACCCTGATCCTCAATGGCGGAGAGAGTATCACCGTCGCCGAAGCGGCGTTTGCACCGACGTCGGTGGTCGTCGAGGGGACGGACCTGTCGGTCGCGGGGGGAACGGATGGCACCGCGACGCTTTCGGCCTTCGCGCAATATTTTTCCGAGGTCCCCGAGCAGGCGGTGCCTGAGCCAGCCTCGCTCGCGCTGCTGGGGAGTGGCTTACTGGGCTTGAGCCTGCTCCGCCGTCGACGCGGATGACCGGGCCGTTCAGAAGGGGCCTAGAGCAGAGGAAAGTCAAGAGCAGAAAGCGTCGTTCCGAAGTAGCGAGCTGCCAATGAACCAAGGATCGCCACGATTCGGACAACCGGAATCGTTAACGTGAATCCTGCGCGAAAAAGGCTACCTCCACCTTGAACTGCAGTCATTCGATCACCTCATCCGCCCGCCCCAGCAGCGACGGCGGGATTGTCAGCTTGAGCGCCTTGGCGGTCTTGAGGTTGATGACCAGCTCGAACTGCGTCGGCTGCTCGACGGGCAGGTCGGCGGGTTTCGTACCCTTGAGAATCTTGTCCACGTAGACAGCTGTCTGCCGGACCATATCCCGGAGACTCGGGCCAGGCCAACAAAGCTTGGCCTTCGACGTACTCCGGGGTCGGAACGAACGTTGGCACTTTGTGCAGGGCCGCGAGCTCGTTGATACGTTTCCGATGGCGGAACGTGAGCGGATCGCCAACCACGACTACAGCCTCGACCCTGCGTAGGTTGGCGGCGGCCATCGTCCTCTCGATGTCATCCGCGCTCCGGATCTCCAAGTGGTGGAGCTGGATCTTCAATACCCGGGCGGCAGCCGCTAACTCTCCCGCACTCGCCGTTGCGTAGTTGAGTCGGTTCGCCGCATTGAACAGCAATCCAACGCGCGCAGTATTTGGAAGGACTCGCGTGGCGCCAGCATCGTTCACAGCGCTGCGCCGCTGCGGATCTCGTCCGCAATCTTGCGGTAGAGATATTGGCCGTCTTTTAGCTCACCGAAGAACTGGCCATTCTCGACCACGACCTTGCCGCGCAACACGGTCAGCGAAGGCCACACATCCACCTCATGACCTTCCCACGGCGAATAATCGGCCTCGTGCAGCATCTCCTTGCGTATCGTCGTGCGCTTCGACGGGTCAAGCACTGTGATATCGGCATCGGCCCCGACCGCGAGCGCGCCCTTGCGCGGATAGAGACCCATGATTCTCGCGGCATTGGTCGACACGAGGTCGACGAACTTCTCGATCGAGTAACCACGCCGCCCTACCATCTCGGTGAACATCAGCGACACGCGCGGTTCGACGCCGACGTTGCCACCGGTGGTGTCGTCGATGCGTTTACCCATCAACTTGACCTTCAACGAGCAGCAGACCTCATCCGTTGCCACCGTGTGTATCGTGCTCTCGAACGTACCGGCCCAGAGCGCGTCCTGGTCGGCCTGGGACTTGATTGACGGATACGTATGGTACATCTGGCCGTTGAGACGCTTGTAATCCTCGGATGTGTACATCAGGTACTGATGCAGCGTCTCGCCGTAGACCGGCAGTCCGCGCGCGCGCGCCTCGCGCACGGCCTGCACGCCGGATGCGGCGCTCACATGCATGAAGTAGAGCACGATGCCCGGGACGTTTTGCGCGAGCCCGAGCACGCGGCGGAACGACAGGTCCTCCGACATCGTGTTATGAACCTCCGCCATGTTCTCGAACCCGACGCGGCCCTCGCGAATCAGCTTGTCGTACATGTGCATCACGATGTCGTTGTCCTCGCCGTGTATCACGCACATCCCGCGCTCCTGCGCGACGATCTTGAAGACTTCCCAGATGTCGCCGAAATCGACCATGCGGCCGCGCCGACTCGGCGTGATGTCGGTGGTAAAGATCTTGACTGTCGGGTAGCCCGAACGCAGCGCTTCGCCAAGTTGGCCGAATATCTCAGGCGGCAGCGCGCCCTCGACCATCACGTGAAAACTGTAGTCGCAGTAGCACTGGGCGGTCCAGTCTTCGTGCCGGCGCTCGATTGCTTGCTGAATCGTATTGCCGTGCGTCCAGCGCACGAAATCGATCATCGTGGTGGTGCCGCCGTACAGCGCCGCGCGGCTCACGACGGATGGCGGATCGGTGTACGTCACACTGCCGTCAGGATGCGGCGTATACCACTTGAGATGGACGTGCGGATCGATACCGCCCGGCATCACGATCCTGCCGGTGGCGTTGATCAGCCGCTGGACGCTGTCGGCCCCGAATGTGCCGGCCGCCGCGACCGCTACGATCTTCTCGCCCTGGATTGCGACGTCAAAGGCGCCGACGCCCGCGGGTGTCACGACGCGATCACTGCGGATCACTAGATCGAACATGTGAAACTCTCCAGGATAAATGTGGCCAAGGTCAAGGTCTGCCGTCGCGGCGCGGCCCGTCCTGGCGTGAGCGCGAGCTCAGGATACGCGAGCAGATCCACGCCTTCGGCGATGGCCTGGTCCATGAGCGCCAGCATGCGCTCCACCATCTGCTCGCGCGTGGTACCCTCTGGGATGGCACCGAGCTGGGCGGCAGCGACCTTCAGATAGCGCGGCACACGTGACTCCTCACTTCACCTCGGTGGGCGACTTCCACTTGACCAGCTTGGGATCGACCTCTTCCAGGAGCTTCGTGTAGAGCACCTGCTCGGCCGGGAACTTCTGCTTGATCCGGTCGAGCGAGTGGAGGAAGTCGATGAACTCCGTCATCCCTTTCTGGATCTTGTCGGTCATCTCCATCGAGTAGATGTTCAGCGCCATGATGTCGCGCGCCGCCCCCTCCTCGATCTTCATCTCGGCCGCGACGATCTTCACGGCGGCCTCGCGGTCCGTGTTGATCTTCTGCGTCGCCTTTTCGAGCGCGCGGAGCACGGCCTTCAGCGTGTTCGGGTTTTTCTTAAGCATGTTGCCGTTCGTGACCACGCCCGCGTGCACGTGGAGCCAGTCCACCGGGCCTTCCTTGCCGGGGATGAAGCTGCGGTTGCCGGTGAAGTACACCTTGCCGCCCGCCTGCTTCACGGCGTTGAGCGCCCACGGCGCCCACAGCGCGACGGCGTCGACGTCGCCCTTCGCGAGCGCGATGATTGCGTCGGGCGGCGCCAGGTTCACGAACTGAATCTTGTTGAAGTCGACGCCGGTGTCCCTCGCCATCGCCTGGATAGCCATGGTAAGCGACGCGCCCTTCGGCATGCCGATCTTGAGCTTCTCGAGGTCTTTCGGCGAGCGGACCATCTCCTGCGCCTTCTTGCCGAGGACGACCTGCTGGGTCCCCGCGATGTCGCTCTGGGGGGCGATGTTGTAGATCTGCTGTCCCGCCGCCGCGATCGGCACGACCATCGTCGCGGTCGCCGTGGCGAGCTGGACGTTGCCGGCGCCCCACATCGACGGCAGCTCGGGCCCGTTGATGTACCAGCGCGGGTTGACCTTGAGGCCCTCTTCCTTGAAGTAGCCCATCTTGTCCGCCACGGCGAACTGGGAGGACATCTGGAGGTCGCGCACCAGCCACGCGTCGATCTCGGTCATCTCGGGCTTCTGGGCGCGCGCCTCGACGGACATGCCCAGGACGAACAGCAGGACCGCGAGAAGGATCCGGACTCCCATGGATAGCTCCTTTAGCGATACGTCGTGTGAAGAACTCGCCGCTCCACTGTGAGCAGTAACGCATTGACGAGCGAACCGAGGAACCCCAGCACGAGGGCCCCCATGACGATCGCTGGCGGATTGAAGTAGGTCCGCCCCTCCATGATCAGGTTGCCGAGCCCGGCGTCGGCGCCGATGAACTCCGCGCCCACGATGACGAAGAGCGCGAGCCCGAAGCCGAGGCGCAGCGCCACGATGATGGCGGGCAGCGCCGCCGGAAGCACGACGCGGCGCACGAGATCGGCGCGGGTCGCGCCGAGGCTCGCCGCCGCCCGCAGCAGCATGACGTCGACGCGGAGCACGCCCGCGGCGACGCCCACGAACATCGGAAAGAACGTGGTGTACGCGATGAACGCGACCTTCGACGTCTCCCCCAGCCCGAACCACACGAGGAACATCGGCAGGAAGGCGAGCGGCGGGATCGGCCGCACGAACTCGATGACGGGCTCGAGCATGAGCCGCAGCGGGGCGCACAGCGCCGCGAGCGTGCCGAGCGTGAGCGCGGCGACGGCGGCGATGCCGAAGCCTTCCACGATGCGGGTGAACGACGTCAGCAAGTTGCGCAGCAAGGTGCCATCGCGCAGAGCCGCCACGGTCACCGACACGACCTCGCCCGGGGTGGGCAGAAGCACCGGGTTCATCGCCTCCACCACGCGGTTGCCGTAGGCCACAACCGCCCACGCGGCGAGGAGCAACAGCAGCGCGAGAACGCGGCTCCTCACTCGTGCACCTTCGCGACTTCTTCCTTGACCAACCGCGTGATCTCGGCCTCGTACTGGGTGAAGTCGGGGGCAAAGCGGTCGCGGACGTCGGGGAGCTTGATGTCGAAGACCTGCTTGATGCACCCCGGGGCCGACGTCATCACCACCACGCGATCCCCGAGGTAGACGGCTTCTCGGATCGAGTGAGTCACGAAGATGATCGTCTTGTGCTCGACGCGCTGGATCTTCGACAGTTCGTCCTGGAGGATCTCGCGCGTCTGCGCGTCAAGGGCGCCGAACGGCTCGTCCATGAGGATGATCGACGGGCTGTTCGCGAGCGCGCGCGCGATCGCCACCCGCTGCTTCATGCCGCCGGAGAGCTGGACCGGGAACTTCTCGGCGTGCGCGCGCAGACCGACCATCTCGAGGTAGCGCGCGGCCGTGCGCCGCCGTTCCTCGGTCGGGACGCCCGTCAGCGTGGGGCCGAACTCCACGTTGCCCGCCACCGTGAGCCAGGGAAAGAGGACGTACTCCTGGAAGACTACGCCGCGGTCGGCGCCGGGCCCGGTGACCGGCGTACCGTCCACGAGCACGCGGCCCGTCGTCGGCGCGAGGAACCCGGCGACGATGTTGAGGAGCGTGGACTTGCCGCACCCGGACGGCCCAAGCAGGCACACGAGCTCGCGCGCCGCGACATCGAGGTCGATCCCGGCGAGCGCGGGCACCCCGTTGCCGAACGCCTTGGAAACGCCGGCGATCTGGATCTTCGCCATCATGGAAACTGCCAGCGGAGCAGGCGCCGCTCGGCCAGACGAACGAGCGCGTTGCCCGCGTAGCCGAAGAGCCCGAGCAGGACCGCCGCGCCGAGCATCTGCGGCACGAGGAAAAAGCTCCGGCCATCGTTGATCAGGAACCCGAGCCCCTGCTCCGCGCCGATGAACTCCGAGATCACGATGACGAAGAACGAGAGCGCGATCCCGAGCCGGAGGCCCGTGAGCACATCGGGCAGCGCCGCGGGAAGAATCACGCGGAAGAAGAGCTGCGACGGCCGTGCCCCGAGGCTCTGCGCCGCCCGCACCAGCAGCGGATCCATCTGCCCGACCGCGTGGACCGTCGTGAGGAACATCGGAAAGAACGTCGCGTAGGTGATGAACCCTACCTTGGAGGTCTCGCCGATGCCGACCCACACGAGGAAGAGCGGCAGCATCGCGAGCGGCGGGATCGGCCGCAGGAGCTCGACGACCGGCTCCACCAGATTCCGGATGACGCGGAAGTACCCCGTCGGGAGACCAATCCCGACCGCGAGGACGGCGCCCGTCGAGAAGCCGATCGCCACGCGCTCGAGCGTGGCGGCGATGTGGCCCCAGAGCTGCCCCTTCACGGCGAGCGTGACGAGCGCGCCCGCGACGACCCACGGCCCAGGCAGGAAGATCGGATTGAAGAGCTTCAGGAGGATGACAGCGGTCGACACGGCACTCCACAGCGCGAGGAAGCCGAGCACCGCGATCAGCTTCAGACGAAACGCACGAGAGGGAGCGAGCGTGGGGCCGCGCAGCCCCCACTCCATCAGCTGGGGCACCGTGCTCAGGAACGAAGACCCGCTGGTCATCTGCGCAGCTCCTCAAAGCTCGATGTGCCGTCGAGGGCGACGCTGCCTGCGCGGGCGCATAGGAAGCATTAACGCCAGTCCCCACTACGCGACCCGCGCGGCGGGCATCCAAGACCCCCCGTGGAAGACCCCAACGTCGTTGCCCCGCCGGCCCCGGAGCTCGCCCCGGGATCGAGGCGCCCGGCTCTGATCCTGCTGCCGCGGTGATGGTGCTCTCGCGACAGGGACGTCGTCAAGGGCCGCGCGAGTGGGTGCTGTTGGTCTATAGAAATGTCATCCCGTAACTGTTCAGTGAGAATGTCACCCCATGAAGACATGGGAGGCATTCACGATGAGTCGGAAGGAAGTGCCGCGGGCCCGACAGGAAGGGGCCCTGCAGCATGGCGCGAGGGTGGAGCGAGTCGCTGCACCCTGCGACGAGGTTGTGACCTCGAAGCGAAATTCCAACAGCCTGCTTGCCTGCAGGTGGTTGCGGGCCCACGATATGAACCAGCGACCGGAGGATCCAGCTGACGTCGCAAACGCTGACCTTTGGATCACTGCTTCACGGGTCACGACGTACCGAGGAGCCATGGACGGGTGCTGTGAGGCGACCTTCATGACGAATCCCGCTGACTAGGAACTAGGGGGTCCAACTCGGGCGTCCGTTTGAACCAGTCCGTGCGCTGGCGTTTCACTTGTCCCGGGGAGTCTACTCCCGCCTCTCCGGACCTACAGGGCTGTCGGCAATCTTTACGATCTCGCGGATGGTCAAAGGCTCTACCACACGGAACTATCAGTAAATATTCGACTCGGGCTAGGTGGCACGACCTATGCGCTAGACGGACTCGTTTCTAGAGAGCTGATGAGCGAAAGGAAGATGGCCATGAAACTCCGACCCCTCGCTCTTCTCGGTCTGGCTTCATGAGGGCACGGATGAAACTCTTTGTTTCCGTGTTCCGCGGGCTGCCCGTCCGGTTGCCCTTTCTTCTGCTTTTGCTCTGCCTGGCTCCGGCTTTCCCGGATGCAACTTTCGCGGATGCAATCTGTACGACCGGTAGTACGGGCGGGGCATGTCCGGGATTTTTTGCCGGGCCTCCTTTCGCTACCCCCTTCTTGCCGGTGCCGGAGGCACTAACTCAGTTCATTCTGCCGCCTGGAGTTTTTGTCGTGGCTGGAGACGTCCTGGTTTTCGATGACCCAGGGTTTACGATCCTCGGAGACGTGCTTAGGTTTCCCGATATCGGAGGAGGTATTGCACATTTTGTCATCCTGCTTTCCGATCCGCCCGATCCCGAGGACACAGGCCTACCCGCCTCGTTTCAGGCGAATACTTTTTCCATGGTCGAGAATGCCGGCGGACCGACCTTATATACTGCAGGCCCAGGCGGGCAGGTCTACGATATTCTGAGCGACGCCGAGAGGGTGCCGGATGCGTCCGTGCCTGAACCCGCTTCGCTGCTCCTCCTCGCCTCCGGCCTCGCTGGGCTCGCGGGTACTGCGTGGAGGGCGCGCGGCGCGAAGTAAGCTCGTCGCTCGGTAATGAGTTCTCTGCGAGCACCGAGTCACCTTCGGCGCTCGTTGTGCTTTCGGGAGATCGGTTGGTCGCTACGTGGAGGGTGGCGATGACCAAGATCGTCCTGTTCGCTCTGACCATGCTCGTGTCCGTGCTCCTCAGAGACGCGGCGGCAATGCCAATGTCAGTCACGTTCGGCACAACCACGGTGAGCAGAAATGAACACGTAGATTTGTCCGTGGCCCACGCGTAGCCGGTATTACTTTCCCCGTGCTTGCCGGTGACACCGGCCAATCAAAGCGGCGAGCTTTGCGGCAGCCGTCAATGTTTCTCCCGTCTTCGGCGGTTTTACGGTGCTCAGCGTCAGTGGTCCAACTGTCACGGTCGATGCGAAACGCACCGGATCTGTGCTAACCGGAGCCTCCGTCCTCGACGCGACGCATGAGGGCCATATTCTCGCGATGCTCGCGTCACCATCCGCGGTGACGGGAACGATAAAATTTGTCGGAGACGTCAGCCCTTTTGATGCCCCGGGTGGTCCGGCGGTTTGGCAGGGCGAGGCGTTGTCGAGTCTGTTCGCCGCAGTGAGTACACTCCCCCTCGAGCTTTCTGACGCATTCGCGAGAGGCCCCGCCTTCTTCGCCAGCGCATCCCGGCGAAGCGCCCGTTCCGACCGCACCCGATTCCCTGGATAGTCGTGAACATCGTCGCCTTGGCCGTGAAACCATTCGAGAAGCCGGGACTCCCGTGATCCTCTCCGTGGGGGCCCGTCTCGGGACCGCTAGGCAGTCTGCGCCAGTGGAAACGGCGTGCACCACCCCGTGACGATGAGAGGAGGCGGGAGGACCAACGAGCCGTAGCATGACGGACTCGACCGCGTGCTCATCAGGCTCCAGGACAGGTGTGCCGCCACCATGATTCGGAGAATGATACCGCGTCCTGTGTCATGCTTGCATGGCTTGGTCAGGCCCGACTTGCTTCGGCTCGTCCGGCGGCACTCACGTCCCCCAGGGAGTTGGTTCCATGAAGATCGAGGTGCGCGACAATCAGATCGAGCCAGCGCTCAAGGCGCTCAAGAAGCTGATGCTCAAGGACGGCCTGTTCCAGGAGATGAAGCGGAGGGAGCACTACGAGAAACCCTCCGTCAAGCGAAAGCGGAAGCAGGCCCTGGCCAGAAAGAAACTTCGCAAGGCGATGAAGCGGGACTCACTCCCGAGCGATGCGTGAGGGGGCGAGCCGCCACTCCGGACAGATACGAGTCGACCTCAGTGGTTGATGAAGAGTGCCTGCGCGGAACGGCGAACTCTTGTAAACTAGTTGAGTCGTCTTCGTGGAAGAGACGAGCGGGGATTACCGACCACGCTATCTTCCCCAGTTCTTGCTTGTCGTGCGCAACCTGTTGTCTGCTCTATCTCAGTATGGAACTGCAGACGGAGGAGCGAGATCAGTGCCGCGCCTAACCAGCAAGGTGTTCGGCTGCAAGGTCATTTCTCAGGCTGTGCACATTTCGCTTCGGCGACGCCTCGTGGTTGGCGGTAACGGCAAGTTCTTCGTCCACTGCAGCGAAAGGGACTGCCAGTACGTCGATTCGAACGAGCTTCCGTGTCCTCTTACACTCGATCTATTCGCTGCGGAGATTCAGGAACGGATGGCGCAACGCCCAGAATGATGATCCGGCTGGGCACCCCCATCGAGTCCGTCTCACTCGGGCGAGGAGGGGTTCCAGAATGCTCTCGGAAGAGTGCGGGGCAACTGCTGGTTTTCAGAAGTCTTAACGAAGAGTTCGGCTGGGCCCAAAAAGGAATGA
>Ga0070698_100009154_pt1 | contig 10628 bp, 9 predicted proteins | sample KBSK1502metaG_FD_65477 | JGI IMG/M metagenome (GOLD analysis project Ga0070698, IMG submission 65477) | Corn, switchgrass and miscanthus rhizosphere microbial communities from Kellogg Biological Station, Michigan, USA - KBS K1-50-2 metaG | ecosystem: Host-associated > Plants > Roots >... | reverse complement strand
GCGGGAGTCGCTCGATTCCGGTAAACGTGCAACCCCGGAAACCCAGGAGTTCGCTTCGACTGATCCAATACCCAAGCAACTTCGTAATCAGTTGCGGACCTCGGTCGACTGCCATCCGGCATGACACACTTCTGGACCAGTGCGGTTCCAAGCCGGGACCAGAGAATACAAATGACAAGGTCATATTGGCCCGTGTTCGGAATCTGGTCCAGGAAGTCGTCTCCCTCCAACTCCGGATACTCCCAAAAGCATGGACGCAAAACGAGGGTCGATTCGTCGCCGAAATCTTCACGCTCAACGCTAATTTCGTCCTCCTCCTTCGATCCTCGTAGTGGATTGGAATAGGAGACGTTTATCGGGAGATTAAACTCCGCGGCAACCGAACGAATCAATTGTTCCGCTACAGCACGTTCCTTTTGTACGTCTGCGGGGGAAGAAACGAATATGTCGATCGTTCTCATGTCGACGGGAGTGCCTGGATTCGCTTCAGCTCGCAGAGAACAGAATTCCCTCCGAATTTGTGTTCTATGCGGCTAGAGTGTCGCAAGAAACTGGTACCACCGGCCGCTATGTTTAAGCTAATTCGAAGGTTTCTCTCCGGAGCCACCCCACTTTTTTCTCCTCAGCGCCGCCCCATTTCATTTTTCTTCGGCGCCCCCACTTTTCCTCAGAGTTGACCCGCTCGGGTTCCCGAGAACGGCGAACAACAGGAGCGGAAACAGGAACCGACCAAACAAAAAAATAACACCTTCCAGGAGGACAAAGCGATAGCCTTGCACTTTCTAATATGCTGGCCCGTATGAATGGTCTGGATATTGTATTCGGTTCCGATACCTATAACCGATTGCGAGCAAACCTGTGAGCCGGAGGGTGTAGCCGCCTCAAGCTTCCAAGCTTGTTTATTTACGAGAGAGATACAGCGCGTCTCCTAAGGCAAAATAGTCATGAGGGTTCGATTCCCTTTGAGCGGCTTGCCGCAAGGGTTGCGTCCCGCGACGCCAACGTGCTGAAGGCGATGCGCATCGCATTATTGTCACGCTCTGGGGAGGGAACCACCCCCTTAGGATGTCCCGGGGGGGCGGGCCGCTACGGTCTGGGTTCGTGCAACGTCTCACGGGTAGCTCAGGAGATCGACGACCTGGTTCGCGGTGTTTGCCGTACCGCCGGTGCCATTGATGACGTGCTCGATGGTGCCGACACCGCCCAGGGAAACGGTGACGAGATCGTGGAATTGAACCCCAGGAGTATTGGGGACCTTGAAGGCATTGGCAGTGACGATGCTCGGGTTGACGTTGAAGAAGCAGTAGGCCCCCAACCCCCACCCTTGGTGGGACCTGACGTCGTCGGCCACCTTGTAGGATGCGAAGCCATCGATGCCGTCATGCGACCAAGCGAGCTGATTTGGCGGGTCGTAGGGCATCTCGTTCTGGAACATGACCGTGGTCCCGTTCTCGCCGTTCCAGATGACCTCGTCGCTCTGGTAGTGCTCGACAAAAAGGCCGTAGGCGGTGACGTTATCCCCGTTGACGATCAAGCCGTGCGCAGCGGTGTTGCTCGTCCAGCCCAAACCGGAGCAGCATTAATTTTGTCTACGGCGTCAGTCGGCTGGGCGATGAAGAAGTTGGCAATCCGGATCGACGAACCGGCCGCCGGTCCGTTCCCCCAACTGCTGTTGCGAGGCGTTGACGACGAGACCGTCGAGCCCAGAGGGGCCGCCGCCGCCGACCAGCGAGTCGGCGAGGAAGCCGCCACTGGAGAACCCGCCCTGGTGGGGGAACAGGAACAGCGCGCCTCGGATGTGGACCCGCCGCAGCGGAGCGGCCTGCGACACCGCCCACTGGTCGATCGCCGCGCCACCGTAGTAAGAGGGGGCAATGGGGTTCACGGACAAGTTCTCGGCCGACCGCCAGAAGTTGACCAGCGCGGAGAAGCTCCCGTCGGGTTGCAGCTGTCCCTCGACTCGCACCTCGCCGTTGATGGTCACGTCGTCGGGCGATAATCCCAGTCCGGCGACCGAGGTGTAATAGCCGAGCTGCGCGTCGACGCTGTACTGGCCGGGCTTGAAGAGGAACGCGTGGCGCACCGTATTAAACTGGCTCGAGGGCAACGCCTGAACCTGGGAGACCGCGTCCACCGCGCTCTGAATGGTGCTGGCGGGCATGCTCGGGTCGAAGATAGTCACGTTCGGACCGAAGTCGGGCTGCATCGCGTGAATCAGACCGAGCGGGCCACTCAAGAAAAAACAACAGAGAAAAATCCGGGGGGGAATCTTCATAAGGGATGAAGTTTCTGCAGTGAGGTGCGTGCGTCGCAGCACGCGCTTTCTTTGATGAATTCAATGTGCTGAAGTTCCCATCGCAGTGTCTGGATCCCTAACGGCCCTCATCTTCTGGACGACTCGCGCAGCCTCTTGTTCTCCTCCTTCAACCGCTCCACCTCTTTTATATAACCCGCAATAACCGCTTCTCGTTCGCGCAATTCGTGCTCGGTGACCAGCAAATCATTTTGGCTGGCTATTTGCTTTCCAACTGTTCCGCATGCCTCGCTCATTTTTCCTCCCATCCTCTCGATTGCAGGAAAGCATCGAGAAACTGAAAGTGCTATAAAGAATCTGCGTTATCGCATTGTAGCCGTAGACGGGGATCTCAGCCAATTGCCGGCCGGTTTTACTATTGCATGTCAGCGCCGCGCCTTTCCTGGTAACTCCACCTTTTTTGCTTCTAAAACGGCCGCATTTAGGCACAATATCGGGCAAACTTCGACGGAAACTAGCCATGTTTTGTCGCAAAATCGGATCCGATTCCATAATTCAAGCAATTTCACGACAATTTCGAATTTTTGAGAATTTTGTTGACATCTTTGCGAGAAGGAGAAGTTTCCGGGCTTAATGACTCCCGCCTTTATGAGATTGTTCCCCCTGCTGCCGGTGAGGTTACCGTTCTTGGTTTCAAGCCGGGCTTACGATTATTTTCACAACAAATCTGAGGCATCCACCGCCGGCTCATCCAAAACCGTCCCGGCCGGCATCCTATTGGCGATAGTCTGGATGATGTGTGCTATGTCTGCAGACGCTGCCGTCTGGTATGTCAATCGCTCGGCGACTGGAGGTAATATCGGCGCGGACTGGAACAATGCGTGGACCGATTTTTCTAAGATAGACTGGTCGAGCGTATCTCCAGGGGACACCATCTACGTTGCCGGCGGATCATATGGATATTTCACGGTAGGAGCGTCCGGGACAGCATCCTCACCCATCACGATTAAGCGCGTGCGAGCGTCTGACGCAATCGCTGTCCTTGCCGCCGGGTGGCATCCGGCATTCGATTCTCAAGTCGTTCAAACCGTCCCCAAAGGCCAATCGGGAATCTACATCAACCAAGGAATAGGGAGCTTTCTCACAGTCGACGGGAGAGTCAATGCTGGTTGGCGCATCAATATTTCTGACGCGTCAGCCGGTGTAGAGATCGACCAGGCAGCAGCAACCAACGTAACCTTGAATTATATCCAGGTAAACGGTCCTGGCGTCATTACTGAGACCGGCGACGTTCGGGGATTTGATCTCACCCCCACCAATGGAAAAATGTCCAATATCACCGTGTCGCATTGCGAGGTAATGAACGGCTGCGATGCCGCGATGTACTTGACGCTAGCCGACCATGCCGTAGTCGAATATTGCTCTTTCCATGGCCAAGATTCGCTGAACCCAGCGCAGTTCCACACTAACGTCATCTACTGTGGGCAGATCACCAACAGCACCTTTCGCTTCAATAAGCTTTACGATATTCAGGTCGAAGGCCTCTTTTTCAATGATCCCGATAATAGCAATGTTCTGATTTACGGGAACCTATTCTATCAAGGATCAGTTCCCCCGAATACTGGGAGAGGAATCCAGTTCACCGGCACCGGCAATAGCGGTATTCTAGTCTACAACAATACCTTCGTGGATCTACCGATCGGGATTGAGTTAGGAGACCCTGGAACCTATTCCGGTTGTGCATTCCGCAATAATATCGTTTATGGCTGCACGCTGACTCTCGGATCTGGATGGGTTAGCGATCACAATCTAATTGGCGATTCACCTGATCCATTCGTGAACTCTGCCGCATTTGATTATCATCTGAGCCCCAACTCCCCCGCAATTGATGCGGGATTAAATCTAGGCACGCTGTTTAACCTCGTTGGCACGCTGCTTAACGTCGATATGGACGGCGTTGCGAGAACTGGGTGGTCGATTGGAGCATACGAGTATGCCTCAGGCGCTACTTCGGGCGCAACGCCAACTCCGACCCCAACGCCAAAACCGACCCCGACCCCAACGCCAACTCCGACCCCAACGCCAAAACCGACTCCGACCCCAACGCCAACTCCGACCCCAAAGCCGACTCCGACCCCAACGCCAGATCCGACTCCGACCCCAGCGCCAAATCCCACTCCGACGCCAACCGTATCGACGCCTGGATTTGTGCAGGCCGCGTATAACGATCCACCTTCGGCCGATTCAGTGCCGGTGGATTATTCTGGGGCGCAGACAGCGGGGAATCTGAACGTGGTTGTCGTGGCATGGAACGATACGACCGCACAGGTTAGCTCCGTCACGGATACCGCCGGAAACGTCTATCAGTTAGCGACGAGACCAACCCAAACGAGTGACGACGGTGGCTTGTCTCTATCCATCTACTACGCCAAGAACATCGCGTCGTTGGGCGCGAACACCGTGACGGTTACTTTCAGCCAGACAGCGCGGTATCCAGATATTCGGATCTTGGAATATAGTGGGATTGATCAGGTCAATCCGGTGGATGTGGTCGCCGGACAGACGCAAAGCTCTGGCGCGACAAGCGATAGCGGCGTTGTTGCCACCACCAATCCCACGGATCTGCTGGTCGGCGCCAATATCGTCCAGACGTTCACGGCCGCCGCGGGTGCGACTTTTGCTGAGCGAGTGCACAGCGAGCCGGACGGCCAGATCGCGGAGGACCGGATTGTGACAGCGACCGGTTTATACAGCGCGAGCGCGGTCCTTGATAGTTCGGGCGCGTGGGTGATGCAAATGGTAGCCTTCCGGGCGGCAAGCACTCAACCATCAAGTACGACGGCTTCCGCCAGAAGCGCACTCCTAGTGGGACTTCGCGAATAACATCCAGAAACCGAGCCCGGTTCACCGGGCGCTAACGAGAGCGGTCGGCTGCTCGACTACACCGATCGCGCGAATCACATTCAGCCGGATTGCAGCTGGCTCGATTCGTCGGTATAGCTAGCACGATGGAAGTGCTCCAAACGTTAGCGGTCGCACTGGGGTTAGCGGCTCTTTCTGGATATAGCCTGTACTTAACGGTCTTTCTGACCGGGTTAGCGATCCATTTTGATTGGATTCATCTGGCGCCTCAATACGCTTCTCTTTCCGTACTCGGCGAGCCGACGATAATCATAATTTCTGGCGTTCTTTTCGTGCTGGAATTCTTTGTCGACAAAATTCCCTGGCTCGACTCCATCTGGGACGCTATTCACACCATCATCCGACCCGTCGGCGGCGCCCTCCTCGCCATTCAAACGCTGGGCCATCCTCAGCCGGCCTTTGATGTAATCGTTGGTCTGTTAGCCGCCTCGGTGACCTTTACGGCTCACAGCGTGAAGACGGGAACCCGTCTAATGGTGAATCAGTCACCTGAACCGTTCTCCAACGTGGCGGTAAGCTTGGGCGAGAATATCTTGGTCAGCGGCCTCTTTGCCCTGCTCTGGAGCCATCCCCTCATTGCAATCATCATCCTGCTCCTTTTTTTCTCTGTGGCGTTCTATTTTTTGCCCAAGATCTGGCGAGCAATCGGAGTTCGCGTCTGGTTCATCCGCCGAAAGTTGAAACAACCGGCTCGAGGACAATCCGAAACCGTTTTGCCGACAAAGTTGCCAGGCCGGTATCAGCATGCCTTGAACCAATTATCGAATCCGCCGCAGCAAATCGCATGGGCGGTACCTTCTATCACTGGCAAGGGAAAGCTTATCCCAACCGACCGAGTCGGATATCTGGTCGCTTCGACCGATCGACTTCCAAAAGTCTATTTCCTGGTCAAAGGCTGGTTTGGCGCTGCGAACTTATACGAGATTGACGAGTTCAGCGTCACGCTCCGCCAAAGATTCCTTTACGACGAACTGATTCTCTACACCCCGGGCAAACATGATCGCTACACTTTCCGATTCGACCGGAGTACCGCCGGCTTCGCTCCGTTGATTGCAGCCGATCTGCAATCCCGAATCGATGCCCCAAAACCATTGAGCCTGATTCCGTCAGTGCAACCGGCCACCGACGAGCCGAGCGTGCATCAGAATCCAGAATTTAGGAGCTAGAATCTAGAATAAGGAAATCGATGACGGCAGCCAGGGCCATTTCGCAACCCGCATTTGGCGTTCCGTATTCCGTGTTCTAGCCGCTCCGGCTATCTGCTATCTGCTATCGGCTATCGGCTATTGGTTACCTGCTCTATGCCAGACATAGTCATTACCGGCGCATCCAGTGGCATCGGATTTGCAGCTTGCCAAGTGCTTGTTCGGCGCGGATTTCGCGTCTTTGGTAGCGTGCGCACACAAGTCGATGCGGACCGGCTAAGAGAGCAACTGGGCGCACGCTATGTCCCACTCATCTTTGATGTGACCGATCCGGATTCGGTGAATCAGGCCGCAACGGCCGTCACAAAAACGGTAGGAGAGCAGCGGCTTTTCGGATTGATCAACAATGCTGGGATAGCGGTCCTTGGTCCCCTGGCCTATCTTCCGCTGGAGCGTTTTCGACTGCAAATTGAGGTCAATCTTCTGGGCGTTCACACCGTCACGCAAGCCTTCTTACCCTTGCTCGGAACTGAATCGAGTCGCGTTGGCGAACCGGGGCGAGTCATCAACATCAGTTCGATCAGCGGGCGACTGGCAATGCCATTTGCCGGCGCTTATGCCGCTTCCAAATTTGGGTTGGAAGGATATTCGGATAGCCTGCGACGCGAATTGATGCTTTTTGGGATCAAGGTCATTCTGATCGAACCCCGCGCCGTGGTCACACCAATCTGGAACAATGCGGAAGGAGCAGTAGTCCAACAGTTTCCCAATACGCCCTACGACCGTCCGCTCCGCGTCTTCGCTGGGCAAGCAATGAGAGAAGCGAAAACCGGCTTTCCGTCCCAAAAAGTAGGCGAACTCATTTGGCGTGTCTTGACCACGCCAAGGCCACGGGCTCGTTACCCGATCTTACCTCATCGACTGGTCGAATGGAGCATACCCCGCCGGCTACCGACCGAGTTCCTCGATTATTGCATTGCGAAGTTTTTCCGGCTGCGGTAGTCGATGGGCATGTGGGGCAGCCGGGGCGTTGTCGCCGGTGCGGCATCTCACTGAAGTTTCGCCAGCACCTCTTGCCCTTGGCGCTTGGTCTCGGGATCGTCTTTCTCCGTATCCGGCATCGCCAATCCCTTGGAGATCAAACGCCGTGCATCCTCGGTTCGTCCCATCTGCGCGTAGACTCGTCCCAGTTCGATGTAGTGCATGGGGCGATTCGGATTGAGTTCGATCGCCTTCTGGAAGCACTGAGCCGCCTCTTGGTACGTAGATGCCGGCAGCACCTCGCCGTAAATGACTTGCGCCAGTGCCCGCTTGGCCGCGCTGACGTCGGCGAGCTCGTGATGCCAGCGGCCCAGCACGTGCCACCCTAAATCGCTGTGCGGATCGAGTTTGATCACCTTGTCGGCCGCGTCCTTGATGACACGCGAGGCCTCGATCTTATCCCAGTTGCCCTCTAGGGGCTGCAGTTTCCCATAGCTGATTGCCACCGCTAGGTAGGCATCCGGGTCATTCGGCCCGAGAGCCACGGCGCGCTTCGCGTAATCCGCTGCGATCCCTCCGAGTTTGCGTTTCTCCTCCGACTTCGTGGCGTCGCTCATCAGGTGGCGATATTCGCGCGAGATGTGCACCAGGAGGCGCTCGTTATTCGGCTCAAGTTTCTCTGCAGGCAAATAAAACCTGAGCGCGTTGGCAGCCTGCAATTTTGCATAACAGCCATCGCCATTTTTGATGAGCTCGTCGGCGGACTGTGCCTGGAGCGCCGCGCCCATAGGTAGAAGTGATACGACCGCAGAAAATGCAGGAAGCACTTTGGATAAGGCAGAATTCATCGCTTTTACAGCCCGATGGCGCGAAACGTCTAGCTCGCGAGGCTCATTCTAACCGCTCAGTTCGCATCGGCAACTCAAAATCGCCGCGCGTATCAACTTTACAGCGTCTTTTAGTTTGCCTGGGTTTTGGAAACTTCGACCTGTCGATCAAGCAGTGAACGCTCGGCCTCAATCAGGCGGCCCGCATTGAGCAGTTCCGCTTCGCTCAACCGGGGCCCGACCAGCTGCAGGCTCGTAACCGAAACACGCTTGTCATTCACTGGAATCGGTATCGCCAGCGCAGGATTTCCTGCGAAATTCACGGCAACGGTATTTTGCAGGCCCAACACTCGCGCTTCCAAAAAGGCTATTCTTCCGATGAGTGGAATCGTTGGCGGCAGCGTCTGAAGAGTCGGCAGAGCGATGAAATCAACTTTTTTGAAGACCTGCCGGAGAGCATCCTGCCACTCCGCTTGCCTCTGTAGAGCGTTGCGATAGTTCGTCGTGTAATCAAATTCTCCCAAGGCGATTATTGCTTCAGTTTTGGCGCTTACTCCTAGTTTGCCGAAGTATTTTTTGTAGTTTATCCAAGCACCAGCTGCCGCCACCGTGTCCCCATCCTTCTTGGCTTGGTCCCACTTGGCCGTGAAGGCCTTGTCCAATGTGATTACTTGAAAGTGTCCTTGGGCGAGAGCGTCATCAACCGCCTTGTCGATTTTGGGATCAGTGCCGTTCAGGTAGAGCCGTCCGATCCTGATGTTTTTGCCCAACGGTTTGGCGGCGATGGCTCTTCGGTATCGAGCCGTAAACCCGCTCTGCAAGAGATCCATCCCTTGGACGACATGATCCACGTCCCTGGCCATCGGACCAACGGTATCCAGATGCTTTGGCTCAACCGGTAACACGCCTTGCAAGGAAACAAGCCCAAAGGTCGTCTTCAAACCGACGATGCCGCAACAGGCCGCGGGAACGCGGACGGAGCCCGCCGTATCCGTTCCAAAGGCGACGTCCGCCGGTCCGTCTGCAGCCGCCACTGCCGAACCGCTTGATGACCCCCCCGGGATAAACCTCCGTAATTTGCTAAAGGGGTTCTTCGGAGTTCCGTAATATCCGTTCAGGCCGGAAGGGGCCACCGCAAATTCACTGAGATTCGTTTTTCCCACGATCTGCACGTTTCGCTTCCGTGCTATCTCCAGGCACTTCGCATCGCGGGAAGCGGCCTGACTGGTCTTGGCGAGATATTCGGACCCAGCCGTGGTCACCACACCTTTTACGTCGATGTTATCTTTGATTGCCAGGCGCAACTGCTTACTCTCCTTCGGTGGCCAGTAAACAATGAACGCGCGATGCTGAGCCGTACGTCCTCGCGGAATCGCGCAATCGCTGAAACAAGTTACCAGTAAAAGTCCGGTCAGAATCGACCGCGCGGTGATGTAGCGGGACTTTTTCATTTATTAAACGGATATCGCGACCTCCACTGGAAAGTGCGTCTAGTGACCGCGCGCGGATTTCGCGAGCAAGGACCTGTTGATCAAGCGCTGTACGCTAGCCTCAATCAGACGGCCCGCATTGAGAAGTCCCGCTTCGCTTAACCGCGGCCCAACTAGCTGCAGGCTGGTGGCGGGAACGATCTTATCATTCAATGGAATCGGTATCGCCAACGCAGGATTTCCAGCAAAGTTCACCGGAACGGTGTTTTGCAGGCCCAACATTTCCGCTTCAAAAAGGGCTATTTGCGCTTCCAAAAGAGCTGTTTTGCCGACGAGCGGAATCCTTGGCGGCAGTTTCTGAAGAGTCGGTAGAGCAATGAAATCAACCTTTTTAAAGATCTGACGGAGAGCGTCCTGCCACGCCGCTTGCCTCCGCAGAGCGTGCCGGTAGTTCGTCGTGTAATCGAATTCACCCAAGGCGATTATTGCCTTGGTCCTGGCGCTTACTCCTATGAGTTTATCGAAGTATTTTCGATCGCTGATCCAAGCGCCGGCTGCCGCCACCGTGTCTCCATCCTTCTTGGCTTGGTCCCACTTCTCTTCGAAATCTTGGTCCAGTGGAATGACTTGAAATTGTGCTCGGGCCAGAGCGTCATCAATCGCTTGGTCGATTCTAGGATCGGTGCCTCTCAGGTGGAGCCGTCCGATTCTGATGTTTTTGGCCAACGGTTTGGCGGCGACGGCTGCTCGGTATCGTACCGCGAATCCGTTCTGCAAAAGATCCATCCCTTGCACGACGTGATCCACGTCTTTGCCCATCGGGCCGACGGTATCCAAATGCTTTGGCTCAACCGGAAACACGCCCTGCAAAGAAACAAGGCCAAAGGTGGTCTTCAGACCGACGATGCCGCAACAAGCTGCCGGAACGCGAACGGAGCCCGCTGTATCGGTTCCAAAAGCAACGTCCGCTTTTCCGGTTGCCACCGCGACCGCTGAACCGCTGGACGAGCCCCCCGGGACAAGCTTGCCCCTCTTGCTCAAGGGGCTCCTCGGAGTTCCGAAGAAATCG
>Ga0070698_100009153_pt1 | contig 10628 bp, 9 predicted proteins | sample KBSK1502metaG_FD_65477 | JGI IMG/M metagenome (GOLD analysis project Ga0070698, IMG submission 65477) | Corn, switchgrass and miscanthus rhizosphere microbial communities from Kellogg Biological Station, Michigan, USA - KBS K1-50-2 metaG | ecosystem: Host-associated > Plants > Roots >... | reverse complement strand
CGAAATATGATTTCCATTCGGGATGCTCTGTCTTTTCGCTGGCCACACTCGACATTCCAAGACTCAAGCAAACTGGGAGAACCAATAAAACTGTTCGCATTGGCGATCGACATACCGAGAAAGGCATTGAGCGCAAGGGCGCGCAAGGTCTTCTGCACCTCCCGGGGAACAAAACGCTGCTGAATCCCGTCGTATCCGTGAGGCTATTCTGACGCGCCCTACCGAAGCCTGGTATGTACTGCGCTCTCCTTGTGCACTCGAAACGACTCGATCGCCTCGTATTCAGCTAGTCCCAGACGGTCGTAATGTTGCGCAGTTTCCCGGTTTATCTGTTCGGCCTGCTGCCAGCCTTCGCCTGCTTGGGTCTCGGTGAACGGAGTTTGGCTCCGCTGGGACCGGTGATGATAGAGACAATCCAACTTGATGGCGAGCTCGGCCGGGCTCAGAGGCACCGCCATGTCGATCTCGTGCGGAGGCCATGGCCGCTCGTTGGACGCATAAAGCCAGATCTGACAGTTAGGGAACCACGGCTCGTTGGTGCAAGTCCGCAACGCCGCAGAACCCAATTGAAAGGCGATACCCGCCACACTGCTGGGATCTGCTCCAGCGCCGGTCAGATAGATCTGGTGAGGTTGAACCAGGCAGATCAGGGCGGCAATCGACTTAACATCATCTGGACCCCATCGGAACTGCCGATACCGCCCCTGCTCGTAAAACGCTAAATCAAGAAAGCGAACTCGCTCCAGATTCAAACCAAGGATTTGGCAGGAGGCGCGCGCCTCTGCTTTGCGAATCAGGCCCTTGAAGCGACGAAGTTCCGGGCTGTCCTCGTCAAAAGGGGCTTTCTTTTCAGTCTCCTCGGCGAGCGCCCCGAGACGAGCCAGGGAATCTGGTTGAGATACTCCAAGCTCATGCAAAAGGCTGAACGCCATTCGGGCTTCTCCGTCGGGAACACTGAGATTGCCTGAAGTAAGATAAGCAAGCGTAACCTCGTGCCGTTGGTTGACCAGCCGATGAAGCGTTCCGGCCATCCCGATCTCTGCATCCAACGGCTCCGGACTAAACACCAACACTCGTTTAAACGGCGGCTCAGCCGGGACAGGGCGATTGGTATCATCAGCATTCGGCTTACCTCCTGGCCAACCGGTGATCGTGTGCTGAAGCTCGTTGAAGATCCGGATATTCAAACCATAGGCCGAGCCGGTCTCCATCAAAAGGGGAGCAAGGGCGTTCTCGGTATAATCCTCGTCCCCGAGTCGGAGGACAGGTTTCTTGCGCTCGCCAGCAAGCCAAGCGACAGCCTTTCGGGTGAGGTTTCGATCCCATTTAACCGGACCAACTTTCCAAGGAGTTCGGAAACGCGATAATTCGCTCGCGGCGGCTTGATCAATATAACAGCCGCAATCGGGATGGCGCTGCAGGAAACTGGCCGGTACCGCATCGGTCTCAGGTCCTTCAATTGCAGCACGCAGAATCGGCGCTTTGGACTCGCCCCAAGCAAGTAACAGAATCTGGCGGGCCTGAAGGATGGTGCCAATTCCCATGGTAATCGCGTAGGCCGGGACATTGGCTTCGCCACGAAAGTCCCGGGCAGCATCCCGCCGAGTCAAGCGATCAAGAGCTACCATCCGAGTCCGCGAGTCAGGGCCTGATCCGGGCTCGTTAAACCCAATGTGACCAGTCCGACCAATTCCAACGATCTGAATATCGATCCCGCCGACTTCCTCTATCTGGCTCTCATAGTCAGCACAATATTCGAATACCTTATCACGTTCGACCAAGCCATCGGGCACATGCGTCTGTTTGGGAAGCAAATCGACATGACGGAAGAGCTGAACCTCCATGAAATGCCGATAACTCTCCGGATGATCGGGAGGGAGACCATAGTATTCATCGAGATTGAAGGTGACAACGTTTTGGAACGAAAGCCCTTCCTCTCGATGGAGACGAATCAGCTCCTGGTACAGCTTCACTGGTGTGGAGCCCGTGGCAAGGCCGAGTACGAAGCGACGATCCTCACTTTGCCGTTGTCGAATAATATCCGCGACAATTGATGCCAATTCGCGGATAGCTGTTTCCGAGCCAGGAAAGACTTTTGTCCGGATCTTTTCGAACTGTTCGGCTTCAGTGGTGGAATTAGGCATGGTATTCAAATTCGTGCGGAACGGTGTGCGGTTCAGTTGGAACGGTACAATTCGATGGGGAAGCACTCGTACCGGATTCCTCGAGCCAGCTCGATAAATGCAACCGCAGCGTGACAACGGCAGGCGTTGTGCGGCCGTAAGAAAGCGATTTTATGATTTGAGGAGGGAAAGCCGCGGAGGCTAATTCGGGCCAGATCTCCATGTCGCTCCCGGCAAACCGCATGGTCGGGCAGGATCGCAGCAGAACCGCTCTGGCGGACCGTACTGAGCGCATCTTCGACCGATGCCATTTCGATGATCGAGGTAGGAGAACCATTCCGCCAATTCTCCCCGGTCAGAGGCCCACGGCTCAACAGAACGATTGGGCCTTGGACGAATTCGTTGAATGCCACATATTTGCTGCGCGCGAAACGATGGCCTGGCGGCACCACTCCGATCAAGCGCTCCTCAGCAAAAACCGTAGCTTCAATCGCTTTGTCGGGGGAAGGGTGATATCCGAGACCCAGGTCAATTTTTCCGGATAACAGTTGAGCCGAAAGCTGGTCGATCCCAAGCTCGGTCACTGACAGAGTAATTTTCGGATGTCTTTTGACGAACTGCCTGATGAATTCAGGCGGTAGGCAGACGTTGATCGAAGGTAGAACACCGATCCGAAGCTGGCCCCCCTGAAGTTCAGTAAGCTCGACGATCGCGCGCTTTGCTTCACCAAGCTCACGGAGGATGCCGTGAGCGCTTCGCAATAGAATCTGTCCGGCTGCGGTCAGCCGAACGTCTCGTCGGGAACGATCAAGCAAAATCGTCCCGATCTGCAGTTCGAGCTGAGCAATCTGATGAGAAAGCGTGGGCTGCGATACACGCAAAGCGGAGGCTGCCCGTCGAAAATTTCTGAACTCAGCGACTGCGATAAAATAGCGCAGATGCCGGAGCTCGGTATTGCCAGTCTTAATAGATGGCATCGATCGTTCTTATTAGATCAAACGATTGGATAAATCAAGATGACCGAGGGATTCTCTGCCAGGGGATGTGACATCGTTGCAGAAATTTGCACAAAGCATTTTCCCGTTTTCTGAAACTATGCATACTGCAACGACCTAGTTCGCCGCAAAAAAGCATGAATTTTCCCGCCCAGAATGAACGTTCATCCCTGTATCGCCGCTTACCTATCGAAAGGAGGCAAAATCAACTACTCAAGCATCCAGATCTAATTAATTGCTCGGCTGGTCTTTGTGACCGCAATTGCTGCTGATCCGAAATGGGAAGCACCACACTTGGGCCTCTGACGTTTTGGATTACCAACTGGCACAGGTTAATGTGCAAGAGAAGCAGCCGAACGGCTGCACATCCCATTTTCCCCCTTTTATCCATGAGAAAGCTTTTCTGTAACTTCATTTTCCTCCTGCTATCCGCCAGCACCCAGTTTGCCGGCGCCTGGTCGCTCGAAGAAGCGGCTAAACCGTACAGCGGCACGGAAGTTTCCGTGATTTTCCTCGATCGCCCCGGATACAACGCAATCATCAAGTTGCTTCCGGACTTCGAGAAGAGGACCGGCATCAAAATCAAATACCAGATCGTTCCTTACGAAAATACGCGTGAGAAAGAGGAACTCGATTTCAGTTCCAACGGTGAGTTAACTGTGGCCTTAGTTGATCTCGTTTGGATTGGCGAATTTGCTGAAGCCGGCTGGATTGTACCGTTCGAAGAGATCAAAAAGAAGTATCCCGATATCATCGATCCGAATTTTGACATTAACGACTTTATCCCGCTGATCTTAAACGCGTTCGGGACCTGGCAGGGCAAAGTCTACGGTCCCCCATTCGACAACTATTCGGGCCTCCTCTATTACAACAAGGACATGCTCAAGGAAGCCGGTTTCGATAAGCCACCGGAAACCTGGGATGAGCTGATCAACACCTATGCTCCGAAGCTGACCAAGAACGGGAAATACGCTTTTGCCCTGCAGTCCAGACGAGGAGAAACGCAATCGTGTGATAGCTTTATGCGGTTTCTTTGGCCTTGGGGTGGATCACTATTGGATGCCAAATTCCACTCGAATTTGGGCAGCTCAAAGAGTCAGGAGGGTCTGAACTTCCGGCAGTCGTTAGAAAAATACATGCCGCCAGGGATCGTGGACTACGATCACAACGATGCGGTTAACGCGTTGGCCCAAGGAAACGTAGCCATGATTACTGAATGGTCGGCATTTTATTCCACCCTGGTTGATCCGAAGAGCTCCAAGATCGTGGACAAGCTTGGCGTCGCGCCCGAACCCAAAGGACCAGACGGCCGCAAGCCGGCGCTCGGTGGTTTCTCGCTCGCGGTAGCCAGTCAAGCCAATGACAAACAAAAGGCAGCCGCCTGGTTGTTTATCCAATGGGCTACGGGCAAAGAGATCGGAAAACAATATGTCGAAGCGGGCGGTATCAGTGGACGTCAATCGACCTATAAAGATCCTGCCTTGTTGGCGAAATATCCGTTTATCCAACCGATGCTCGATTCATGGCAACAGGGCGTACCGGAGTATCGGCCGCGATTTTCGGAATGGTCTAAGCTGACCGATATCATTGCTGAATGGGGTACCAAGATGATGCTGAATCAGGTTTCGGTAAAACAAGGTTCGGATGAGATCGGTACGCGAACCGAAGCCGTGCTCAAGGATGCCGGCTATTACGATGGCAAAAAACCGCTAGCGCAGTGACGAGATCTGGAACGCGCGCTTAGGGCTCGAACCCGAGCGCGCGCCCGCGCGACCCTGACGACGGAGGGAAACCGCTTGCGGCTCCCGGGAACAGCCCATGATAGAGCAGCGATATCGCATTACTGAACTCGATTCCTCGGTGCGCGCGGGATTATTCCCGGGCATCGCACGTGTCCGATGCTGCCGAGCCGCAAGTCAAGATTTATGACGACTCGGGCTGCACCCAAAAAGACCTATTCCAGCGGAGTCATCTTCTTTCTTGCTCCAGCGGTTATCGTCCTTCTGGCGGTTGGGATATTTCCTCTGCTTTTCGCGGTTTGGAATTCGCTGCACGAGTTTATTCTGAGCCGGGCCCGAATCTACGCCTTACATGGCCAGCCATTCCTTTGGTTTCAAAATTATTTGGGCCTGGTGAATGATGCTGGATTCAGGGAATCGCTGTTTCGCACATTTGTCTTTCTTCTCATCAATCTTCCGATCCAACTCGTTCTTGGACTGTTTATCGCGCTATTGCTGCACAAGGTTGGCCACGAATGGCTGAAAAACATCTGCCGCGTTTCTCTTGTGATCCCGCTTGCCACGACTCTTGCCGTCGTCGGCTTAATGGGGCGCCTAATGTTCAACAGCAGCTTCGGTGTGGTGAACTATGCCGTGGCAACCGTTATCTCGCTTTTCCATTCCGTCGGACCGCTGCTCCAGGGACATTTTCAAGTACTGCACGGTTTCTGGCATCACGTGGTTCCCTCGAACATGATCGACTGGCTGGGGAATCCAAACCTGGCCTTCGCCACCGTCTCCATTATGGACTGCTGGCAGTGGACACCGTTTTGTGCGCTCGTCCTTCTATCCAGTCTTACCCTCGTACCGCCAGAAATTGAAGAAGCGGCCAAGCTCGAGACGGATCGCTGGTGGCAAGTGCTCTGGAGAGTGCAGTTGCCCTTCCTGCTGCCAGGAATCACCGCGATTTTGATTTTGAGAACCGCTGACATTTTGAAAATGTTCGACGTGGTCTATACGATGACTCAGGGAGGCCCAGGTAACGCGACCGACTTGATCAGCGTCTATGTTCAGCGGGTTGGTTTTCGACAAGTCGACCAGGGCGTTGCATCGGCCCAAGCGATCGTGCTGCTGATCATCACGATCGTTCTTTCTCGCATTTACATCCGCTACTTCTATCGGGAGATCTGAGATGGCTGCCTTTCAAACCAGCAAAAGGCGGTTCGGTATTGCCCATTTGATCGGGCTGCTGCTCATTCTATTTTTCTGCGTCTTTCCGTTTTATTGGATGGTTTCTTCTTCACTGAAAGACCCGCAGCTCATTCTCTCGCAAAAGCCGACGCTGACTTTTCAACCGACATTTGAAAACTACCAAGATGCTTTCCAGCGGAATGTCGGCGGCAGCCTCGGAATTTCTTTGTTTGTAGCGTTGACGACTACTGCGCTTTCCTTGTTGTTGGGCACACCCGCCGCCTATGCCTTGGCCCGTTTCGATTTCAGAGGAAAGAAAGATATCTGGTTCTGGTTCATCACGAACCGGATGATAAGCCCAATCGTATTGGCGCTTCCGTTTTTCCTTTTAGCGAGCAACTTTCATCTGATCGGCAATCCAATTGTCCTGGTTTTCATCTACCTGACGTTCAATGTGCCAATCGTGGTTTGGATCTGCTCCGACCAATTTCGTGGAATCCCTAAAGAGCTGGACGAGGCTGCCACCCTGGAAGGCTACAATTCGTTCAGTATCTTTTGGCGGGTTGCCCTTCCCCTCGGCGCACCAGGTATCGCCGTCTCCGCCATTTTCTGTTTTATCTTCTCCTGGAACGAATTGCTTTACGCGCTCATTCTGATGCGGAGGGAAACTCAAACCGCCCCGGTGGTCGCGACCAGTTTCATGAGTGGCTATCAGGTCCCCTGGGGTCAAATCATGGCTACTGGGACTCTGGTTGCCCTTCCGGTAATTATTTTCAGCCTGATTGTCTCCCGACAGATGGTCCGCGGTCTGACCATGGGGGCGATCAAGTAGCCCCGAAAACCTTTCGGGGTTAGCGGCAGTTGTATTTGTGACCGAATGTGCCTCAATAAATTAAGTACTTAAGAAAATTAACCCCCGAATCAGAAGGAGGATCAGTCCGTGAGCAGTGTCGTTGATAAATTACCAAAGTCGGTACCGGCTAAATCCGGGAGCACCGTAGTGGATAAGCTACCGAAATCGATGCCAGCCGTAATGGCGCACGGCCCGCACGATTACCGTATGGAGGAGCGTCCAGTCCCGAAGCCCGGACCCGGAGAAGTGCTCCTCAAAGTCAAAAGCACTGGGGTGTGCGCAAGTGATATTAAATGTTACACCGGAGCCGCGCTCTTTTGGGGTGATGAACATCGCGTTGGGTATTGCCAGGCGCCCGTAACCCCGGGTCACGAATTCGTCGGCGAGGTGGTCGGTCTCGGCGATGGCGCCGGGGAACTCTATGGCCTGAAGATCGGGGACCATGCAATCAGCGAACAGATCGTCCCGTGTTGGAATTGTCGTTACTGCAAGATGGGCGCTTACTGGATGTGCAATGTTCATGACATCTATGGCTTCAGACAACGCACTTTCGGATCTTGGGCCGAGTACATGCTATTTCCGGCCGGTGCCTTAAACTACAGTGTCCCCAAGAGCATCCCGTTGCATCACGCGGTCTTCATTGAACCGCTTGCTTGTTCCATTCACGCGGTGGAGCGCGGCGACATCCAATATCAGGATACGGTCGTCATCGCCGGTTGCGGACCACTCGGGCTAGGTATGGTCGCGGCAGCCAAAATGAAAGGACCAGAACGGCTTATCGCCCTCGACCTGAGCGACGAGCGACTCGAAGTGGCTAAGCGGTGCGGTGCCGATCTGGGTATTAATCCAAAGAAACAGGATGCAGTCCAGACGGTACGGGATCTGACTGATGGCTATGGGTGCGACGTTTATGTCGAAGCCACCGGGCATCCGAGCGCGGTGGAACAAGGTTTGCACATGATCCGCAAGCTTGGGACATTTGTGGAATTCAGCGTCATGCGAGAAAAAGTGACGGTCGACTGGACGATCATCGGCGACTCGAAAGAACTCAACGTTCACGGCTCGCACCTTGGTCCTCGTTGTTATCCGGTCGCTATTCGGATGATCGAACAGGGTCGCCTGCCGATGGATGAAATCGTCACTCATCGTTTACCACTGAGCGACTACCAGAAAGGTATTGATCTGGTTATTTCCGGTCTGACCTCCGTAAAGGTTACCCTAGAGCCGTAACAAAGTTACAGGTTACAAGTTACAAGTTACAGGTTGTCAGGTTGGCGGTTCGCGGCGGCAGTCGCGGACCACGACCTCTAGGTTGTTAGCTCGCTCTTGATCGGTAGGGCGAAAATCTCGGCGCGGTTTCGGGCACATTTTACAAACTGCGGCGCTCGCGCCGGATTTGAGCCACGTTGGCGGCGAATTTTTGATAGTGCGCCCCTATCGCTCACGCCCGATCGACGCGGCAGGCGTAACAACCCGGGCGGGCATTATGCACATGGATATAGGCTACCCGTGCATCACCGAAAAACCGTTGAATCGACTGTTCGATGTCCACACCGTTTATCGCGTCTGCCCCAACCAGCGCGTCCTTATCATCATAGGCGCGCACAGATAGTAAACGTCCCGGAAACAGAAGAACTTCCGGAATTTCGTTGGCTTTCGAGTAGGTTTCGGAGGCCGATTCTCGGACAAAAATGGGTCCGACACTTCGATAAGGCGACAATCCGGGCAAATGCTCGAAGTTAAGCAGCAACACGGATTCTCCGATCTCTGCATCTACTAAGCTAACGCGGCACGGAAATCCGGGCTTTTCGTCCGCGACCCGTCGAATCACACGGTGCTTTTGTAGTTCCTCGTCGGAAAGATGGCGGTATTGGTCTATCACATCGGCTGAAATTCCGGAGACGCGGAAGGTGTAGGGCGGGCTTGTGTTCATGCAGTTATATAGGTTCACGGGCAAGGATCGTCTGGCCATTTTCGGACACACAATTCAGCGTTCTCGGCTTTTGTCATCGGTAGCGGCGACTAGCCTGTCCGACATAGTCTGTGGCTTTCACGTGGCGGCCTGTTGCATCGAGACGACATCGGATCCCCAATACGACTCTGGTTTTGGCCCGACCTGAAAATCGATCGCGGAGCCGCTCGGTTGACGCTACCAAAAGCCGCGGTCGCCATTGTTTGCCATCGCACGGAACGTGCGGCCCAGAATCGGCCAGAAGAGTCGAACAACAGACGGGTTAGATTCTATGCTAGAATAGAAATGATGGAATCCGATGAGCATGACTATCGAAACTTCCAACGTCATGTTGATCGGCTCTGCTTTCTCATCGTCGCCACCGACTGCCCAGAACGCGAGATCGATATCGAGAAGCTCCATCTCCGAGTCCAAGCGATGCATCTATTCCCGGACAAGATTTCGCTCTATACGCTGATTTATGAGAGTCGTTTCCGGCGATTGCGCGAACAGTTTCGGCCAGATAGCGCCATAAACGGACAAAGAAATAATCCTTCACCACTGGAGCCAGCAACCTAATTTTAGATTGATTCTTTTGCGATTTAACTATGATACCGCATTCCCTGCAGTACGTCGCGCACGAGCCCGGTGGAGGACCGGAAGTGCTGCGGATTGAGTGGCGAGAAATACCAGAACCTGGAGCACGCGACGTATTAATTGAGGTGAAGTTCGCGGGCGTTAACCGGCCTGACTTGCTGCAGCGCTCCGGAAAATATCCGCCGCCTCCTGGGGCTTCTCCAATCCTCGGTTTGGAGGTAAGCGGACAGATTGTGGCTCGGGGTGCAGAGGTAACGGAATGGAACATCGGTGATGCGGTTTGCGCTCTGACGCCGGGCGGCGGCTGTGCTGAATACTGCCTGACGAACGCCGGTCACTGCTTACCGATTCCACGGGGGCTCGACCTTGCTCAGGCAGCCGCATTACCGGAAAATCTGTTTACGGTTTGGACAAATCTGATCGACCGGGCCCGGCTCAAAACCGGAGAGTATGTATTGATCCATGGTGGCTCGAGCGGTATCGGCTATCTGGCGATCCAACTCGCCAAGGAGCATGGCGCGACCGTTTTTACCACCGTTGGCAGTGAAACCAAAGCGGAGTACTGTCGTTCTCTCGGTGCGGCATTAGTGATCAATTATCGAAGCCAGGATTTCGTGGATGCGGTCGAGAAGGCGACTAATGGTCGGGGGGTCGATGTTGTGCTGGATATGGTCGGGGGAGACTATCTCGCGAAGAATATTCGATTGCTGGCCCATGAAGGCCGTCTGGTCCAGATCGCTTTCCTGCAAGGTAGTGCTGTTCAACAATTCGATTTTCTGCCTGTGATGGTGCGCCGGCTAACAATCACAGGGTCGACTTTGCGTCCCCGTAGCATCCAAGAAAAGTCTGCCATTGCCGAAAATCTTCGGCAGCACGTCTGGCCTTTGCTCGAGTCAGGTAAGATCAAAGTGGTGATCGATCGCATTGTTCCCATGGAGAAGGTGTCTGAAGCCCATCGGGTTATGGAAGCCGGCCAGCACATGGGAAAGATTTTGCTGCAGGTGCGGTGAGGTGCCCAGCCCTCGTGTCGGCCCGCTAGCAAGGGTGTCCGTCATGGGTCCCATAGGTCCTATATGACGTATAAGACTATACGACCGATACCAAGCAGCTCTTCCTACCGGCCCGCAGTCACTGGCTCAACCGGGATCGCCTGTTCATTCTCGTCGAATAGATACAGGTGCTCCGCCGGCAAATGGAATT
>Ga0070698_100009152_pt1 | contig 10630 bp, 10 predicted proteins | sample KBSK1502metaG_FD_65477 | JGI IMG/M metagenome (GOLD analysis project Ga0070698, IMG submission 65477) | Corn, switchgrass and miscanthus rhizosphere microbial communities from Kellogg Biological Station, Michigan, USA - KBS K1-50-2 metaG | ecosystem: Host-associated > Plants > Roots >... | reverse complement strand
AGGTGCGTCAAGAACTGACGCATTCCCAATTCGTCATCAACTATTAAAAGATTGGCCATAACTAAAGCAGAGACACGATTCAGAGTTTTGAAGACGTTACACTATTTGATCGCACTGTTCGAGCATCATTCAAGCTTTTTTGACTCTTGAACTTTGATCCCTGACTCGATTTCAACAACAGGTAACTCAATTGTGATCGTTGTTCCTTGTCCTTCACGGCTGCGCACGTTAATTGTACCACCATGATCGCGAATGATTTGATAGACAATCGAAAGCCCAAGTCCTGTGCCCCCGGTTGTTGAGGAAAAGGGCTCGAACAAATGTTCCACTTGTTGCGGCGACATTCCCCGCCCGCTATCAGCAAAGGCGATTCTTAGACGGTTGTCCTTTTGCGCGTGCACTGTTGCCCTGAGTTCTCCCCCAGCCGGCATTGACTGCAAGGCATTGCGAGCAAGATTCCAGAAGACCTGCTGCAGTTGCTCGGCATCGGCGTCGACCAGTACCGGGGCGTCCGGAACCACTTCCTTGATGATTTGACGCCCGTCTATTTCGGCACTGTTGCGCAGGAGGGTGAAGGTCCTTCGCAATAGTTCACCAACATCTACCTTCGATTGGATTATTGAACGCGGACGAGCGTAATTCAGAAAGTCGCTAATGATCCGGTTCAGCCGGTCCGATTCGCGTAGGATGATCTCCATGAGTTCCGTTTGTGACGATTCGCCCTCCATATCGGCCCGCAGCATCTGAATCGAACCACGCATCGCTGCAAGTGGATTTCGAATTTCGTGGGCGATTGAGGCAGCCATGCGGCCGATGGCGGCGAGTCGATCCTGGCGTCGCGAGGTTTCCTCCAGGGCACGGATACGCGTGAGATCCTGAAACGTGATGACCGTGCCGGTGGTATCGCCAAGCTCAGAAAAGAGAGGCGAAACAGTGAAGCCAAGTCGCAGCCGCAGCCCATCAGCCGTCAGGCAGTCGGCTTCAAAACGCGGGTTCGTTTCGGCAGCTCCGACAGCTGCCCTCGACTCGGCAATGATTTCTTTGAGGTCGCCAAAAAATATTGATGCATCCTGTCCGCGAACATCGGCCTCATGGTAGCCAGTTATCTCTGCCGCCGCTGCATTGAAGGTGTAGATACGACGTTGCAAGTCAGTGGTTACAACCCCCGAACGAATCGATTCCACGATCCGCTCATGAAGCGCGCGCAAAGTCGCCAGAGACTGGGTGGCGGCTTTCAGGCGGACTTCAGATCTTGATTGGCCCGCAGCCAGCCGAGCTGAAAGCAATCCGACGACGAGAAACGCGATATCGAACAGGCCGACAGTTTGAAATGATTGTACTCGCGCTGAATCGAGCAACTCAGCCGATTGGATCCGACCAATGCCATTCAACACAGCGACCGCGCCGGCGGTTAACGCGACGGCGCACGCGAGTGAAATAAGGATTGCGTCCCGCGAATCCAGGAACAAACTTGAGGCGGCAATAACGACAATGTAGATAGCAATGTATGGTGAGTGGATGACGTCTGTTGTCCAGACGAGCCAGGTTACAAGGATGATGTCTATTACGAATTGAATGCGCGCTTGCAGGAGAAGTGCTTTGGAGAAGGTACGAGCGAGCGCGTACAGCAGGGTGAGAGCGGCGACGACAAAAAGAGGCGACAACGTTGCCAGCCAGGCTTGTAAGTTACCTCCATGAATCCAAAACCCGCGCGCCACAAATAAACCTATGGCGGAGGCGAGACGCCCGATGATCAGCCACGAAAGCTTTTGACCTAGCGAGTATCTATGTTCTGTGGCTTCTTCGAGGCCCATCCTGGGGGCAAGCCTACCACAGAGCGCTTGCGCTGCGGCAAAGTTTGCCTATGCTGGTAGGGAAGCGGTCCTGAGTCAGACAGGCTTTTTTTCTTCTCAAACAACAGCATGGACCTGACTCTATTGGAAGGAATGGAATGACATTAGGCGAGAAAAGCGGAAACACAGCAGACGCTGATCAAGATGACACTCCTTCATCGCGGAAAGACGAGGAGTTGCTGGAAGGCCTCGACTACTATCTTGAGGATGGCCTGTTTGTTTTTACGGCTGCCTTTTTGCGCAAGCGTGGATACTGCTGCGAGAGCGGCTGTCGCCACTGTCCTTATCAGAACCGCGAACGGTAGCGAACCCAATTCTCAGGCAAGTCTGGCTAATTCTTCCATGTCCTGCTTTGCCAGATGAAAGACAGTCCAGTCTCGCACAGGCGCGGCGCCGAGCTTTTCATAGAATCCGATTGCTGATGCGTTCCAATTGAGAACCGACCACTCCATGCGGCCACAACCACGCTCTTCGGCCCGTCGCGCGAGAAAGGCCAGTAATTTCTTACCGACGCCGAGGCCGCGAAAAGCAGGACGGACGAATATGTCTTCAAGATAGAGACTGGGTAGTCCGGGGAAGGATGAGTAGCTGAAGAAGTAGAGCGCGAAAGCTGCGGACTCTTCGCCAACATAGACGATGGCGGTTTTAGCGTAAGGTTCCGGTCCAAACAGCGTGGCGCGCAGGATTTCTTCAGTCGCCGTCACCCGAGCGAGCTCCTTTTCGTATTCAGCAAGCTCACGGATGAACTGAAGAATCAGCGGGACATCTTTTTCGCGAGCTTCCTCAATGCGAAGTGGCAACCCAGTAGATGTAGACATGGTCGATCCTCCAATTCTCTGCGAGTAGGAGTTGGCGGTTAGCGAGAGGCCCAGCGCCATAACGGCTGATCGAACTTCCCGGTTCCCGCAATCCTTGTCTCCCCAAACTCCTTCTCGAGCCTTACGGAGTTACACTCAGAGTGTTCTTCTAATACGCCGATCAACTTTGGCGCGTGCGTCACAACCAACACCTGTGATCGTGCTGCTGCGCTGGCTATTAAGCGTCCCAGGGCAGGTAGCAGATCTGGATGCAAACTAGTTTCAGGCTCGTTGAGCACTAATAATCCGGGAGGACGTGGAGTCAGCAAGGCGGCAATCCAAAGCAAGTAGCGAAGGGTTCCATCTGAAAGTTCAGCAGCCTTGAGGGACCGCAGGAGACCATGTTGGTGCATGGCAATTTCAAAGCGCCCCTCCAGGTTCAAGACCGAAATACTCGAGCCCGGAAAAGCGTCCGCAACAGCATCGTCCAGCACTACAGGATTGCCAATTTCCATAATCGTTTGCAGTGCTGCTGCCAGGTCGGATCCATCATTACTGAGTATCGGAGTGTGCGTTCCCACTTGCGGAAGTCGAGCAGGCGCATCAACGTCAGTGCGAAAGTGATCGTAAAACCGCCAGGAACGAATCTGTTCCCTTAGCATTAACATCTCGGGGGCGTTTCTCGGATCAGCAAACTGCGACATCATGCTGTCGAAAGTTGCGAGTTGATACGAGAGCGTGTCCCACTCACCGTCGCCGTTCCTTGTGCGGACAACCCAGGCGCGGCGCTCAACCAGCAACGTCGCCGGCCGGAGGATCGGGCCGGCCCAAACGCATTCGGTTTTTATTTCTGGATCCAGACCAAAAGCTGACTTGCTGGGTGAGGGAAGCCCGAGGTCAATGGCGTAACCAAAATCGTCTCCAGCAAACCCCAGCCGCAAATTCACCCGTTCCTTGCGGACCGTGCCTTGGATTCTATGCTCGCCGCGCTTGACGGCAGCGCTAAGCTTTTCGGGACCCGCCCAAAGAGTCGATTGCAAACCACCTTCGCGAGCGAGAGACGGTATTACTCCTCCCTGGGCCGTTTCACCTAACAACCGTAGCGCCCGGTAGACACTAGACTTCCCGCTACCGTTAGGTCCAGTGACAAGATTCAGCTGCCGAAGAGGGACGATCAGATTACGCAGCGAACGATAGTTGGAGATGGCGAGAGTTGTGAGCATTAGTTCTTAGCCGAGCTCTTCAGCAGTCTTAGGCCAATCGTCTCGCAGAATACGCGAGAGGGCACGATCCGCAAGTAGTTTACCGCCGGTTTGGCAGGTGGGGCAGTAGTTCGTTTCGTTTGAGGCGTAGCGAATGCGTTGTATCCTGGCGCCGCACCGTGGGCATGGTTCTTTGTAGCGTCCGTGAACTGCCATACCTTCGCGAAACGCTGTGACGCCTTCCGGAAAACCTTCCCCTGATTCTTTTCTAAGCCGTTCAACCCACTCAGTCAGCGTTGTGCGCGTTGCAGTGTAAAGGCGCTCAACCTCATCGGAGGTTAATCTTTGGGTGAGTTTAGTTGGAGAAAGCTGGGCTTCGAAAAGAATCTCGTCAGAATAGGCATTGCCGATACCGCTGAATAGATGAGGATTGGTGAGCGCACGCTTCAGAGTGTGATTTTCGGATTGAAGTGCCGCCGCAAAAGCCTTGGAATCCTTCAACTCAAAAATTTCGAGGCCGCCGGGATTCAGATCGCGAAGGCCCGCTTCGCCTTTAACAACGTGGAGAGAAGCGCGCCTTTGAGTGCCCGCCTCCGTTAGAGTCAGTCGACCGTTTTCAAATTCGAAGGCCGCCAGGTCACGCTTCGAACGTTTGGCCGGCGTCGCGTTAACTTTCTCTTTCCAGTGAAGCCTGCCCGCGATCATCAGATGAAGGACGAGCCATCCGTCGCCTTCAAGTCCAACGCAAATTCTTTTGCCGAGCCTGTGAACAGCGACGACCCTCTTGCCTTCGACACTCGAGAGTGGTGGTGCCGCAGTGCGAAGCAGAAAAGGTGACGCTATGTGCACGCGCTCCAACCTTCGGTCCCGTATCCGCTTTTCGAGCGCCTCGATGTAAACAACGATGTCAGGATACTCAGGCATATGGCTGGGAAGTACTTGCTTAATCTACTCCATTACGTATGCGCGTGAACCAAAGCGATCAGAATTTCCGCCGGTTACCAAAAAACTCGCGCGCCGGAACATCGCGAATGCTAATGACCTGGATAGTAAAGCGACTGGCTCCCTCTGAACAAATACTACGTAGCTTGAGATCCTAAGTCGTGGATAAAATTTCTGAGACTGATTCACATCGGGCCCAGGTCAGATCTTCGATGAGCCTTGTGGCGAAAAAAAAAGAGGCCCGCATTACGCGGGCCTCGTATCTCAGGCACTCAAACCTTAGCCTCGACAGAACTCAGTGTCCGGCGTTGGCAAGTTTTCCGATCAGAGTGAATAGTGGTAGGTACATAGCGATGACGATAGAACCGATAGTGACGCCGAGAAATCCGATCAGAATCGGCTCCATAAGAGTCAGCAAGTTAGCAATTGCCGCGTCCACTTCCTGTTCATAGAAGTCAGCGATCTTACCGAGCATCGCATCGAGAGCGCCGGTTTGCTCACCGATGCCGATCATCTGCGCCACCATGTTTGGGAAAACCTCGGTGGCCTTAAGCGGATCGACAAAGTTTTCACCGCGCTCCACTCCAGTGCGCACGCTAATGATAGCCTCCTCGATAACAACGTTGCCTGCGGTGCGCGCCGTGATGTCGAGCGACTGAAGAATCGGCACTCCAGATGAGAGCAAGGTTGAGAGTGTGCGTGAGAAACGCGCGACCGCAATCTTCTGAAGAATCTTGCCGAACACTGGAAGCTTCAAGAGGATTCGGTCGATGACTTTCCGACCACCTTGTGTCTTGTAGTAGAAGCGGATGCCTATCACGGCCCCAATTATGGCAACGAGTATCGCCAAGCCACCCCAGCCGGCAAGGAAATTACTTATGCCAACGACGATTCGCGTAGGTAGCGGCAGCTGCTCGCCCGGACCGAGCAAACCAAGGAAGATATTTTGAAACTGAGGAATTACCACGACCATGATCACCGCAACTGCAACGACGGCCAAAACGATGACTGCGACCGGATAGATCAACGCGGAAATCACATCCCGTTTCAACTTAACGATTTTTTCGATGAAGGTTGATAGACGCTGCAGGATTAAATCGAGGATACCGCCCGTTTCACCGGCTTCCACCATGTTGGAGTAAAGCTGATCAAACACCCGTGGATGGCGAGCCATGGCCGCGGATAACGTTGAGCCTTCTTCAACGTCTTGTCGAACCTGGAGCAATATCTGCTGAAAGTATTTGTTCTCCTGTTGCTGCGCCAGGATTTCCAGACACTGGACCAAAGGCAGTCCGGCGTCGATCATCACTGAAAACTGTCGGGTGAATATCGAAAGATCTTTCGCTTTGACTTTCTTGCGGCCGCCAATCTTCGGGATTCCTATCTCGCGACCCTTTTCCTTCACCGAGGTAAGGGTGACTTGCTCGCGACGAAGAATCTGTCGCAAGGCATCGCGATTATCGGCAACACGCTCGCCGACGACAATTTCGTTTAGCCGGTTGCGGCCTTTGAATACATAAGTAGGCATAGCTATTTAGCTCCAGAGTCTAACTATTTGTTGACCGAAGGTCTGGTTCCAATTGGCCGGCCCTGGGCATAGGGACTCGGGTGTTGTTTGTTACCATTCATGGTATTGAGACCTGATCCTCGATCGATCAGTTCCCTGAGTTCATCTATGTTTGAGGACCGCTGCATCGCGGTGTCCAGTGTGATCTGGCGTTTATGATAGAGCGTAGCCAACGCCTGATTGAAAGTTTGCATTCCATACTTGTCCTGGCCAGTTTGCATCATTGAATAGATCTGGTGGACCTTGTCCTCGCGAATCAGATTTCTGATAGCACTGTTGGGTATCATGATTTCGAGCGCCATGGCGCGTCCGGTTTTCTCGGCACGCGGCAATAGTGCCTGGCACATGATTCCCTCCAGCACCAGTGAAAGCTGGGCGCGGATTTGTGACTGTTGATCGGAAGGGAAGACGTCAATGATGCGGTTTATCGTCGACGCCGCAGAATTTGTGTGCAGAGTAGCGAGAGTGAGATGGCCTGTTTCCGCGATGCGCAACGCTGATTCAATAGTTTCCAGATCACGCATTTCGCCGACCAGCACCACGTCAGGATCCTGGCGAAGAGCTGTTCTTAAGGCCGCTGCAAATCCATGAGTGTCAGCGTTGACCTCTCTTTGGTTTACAAGGCAGTTCTTGTGATTATGCAAAAACTCAATCGGATCCTCGATCGTCAGGATATGCTCATGTCGATCACGATTGATCTTATCGACCATTGCGGCGAGTGTGGTCGACTTACCGGAACCGGTTGGCCCGGTAACAAGAATCAAGCCGCGAGGTTTCTCGCAGAGTGTTTTCACAACCGCCGGGAGTCCAAGATCTTCGAATGCTTTGATCTCATATGGGATTGCGCGGAATACACATCCCACGGCGCCCCTTTGATTGAACAGGTTTGCACGAAAACGTGAAAGACCTTTCACGCCAAACGAAAAATCGAGCTCGAGGTTTTCTTCGAAGCGGTGCTTCTGAGCGTCAGTGAGAACTGAGTAAGCCAATTGCTTAGTGTCGGCGGCAGTCATCTGGCGATAGCCTTCGAGTGGCCGCAGATGTCCATCGACACGCACCTGTGGCGATGAGCCGGTTGTTATATGCAGATCGGAGCCGCCAAGTTCGGAGAGCTTGCGCAGCAGCTCCGAGAGGGACAGTTGGGTGGCGGTATCAGTTAGTGACATCGAAAAACGCTCCTGACGGGAAAGTAACCAAGTTCGAACGTTGGGGGCCCCTGTATTACCTATTTGTTTGCTGGCTGAACACTGGTGTTGGCTTTCAGCGTGAGTGACGAAATGAACTTCTCGCCTTCGACTGTCAGTTTGTTTGAAAACTCTAACGGGGTGTTCAGGGTTAAACCGTAGATCTTCCCGTCGACCTCGGCGAAGTAGAAATTCCAGGCTTTTTCAGGGGAACGACCATCACTGGGCGTTTGGGCGATCACGACGAATACACGAGCGCCGTTAACCTGACGTTCGTAATCGTTAATTACCCAGCCGCCAGCATTGATCATTTTGTCGATGGCGATCCTTCTCAAATCCGAAAAAGACACGCCGGAAAGCATGGTGCGTTGTTCTCTTTGGGTCAGGAAAGCGGGATTCGGACGACTTCGCGCGACGACTGCAAGAGTACCCTGGCCGGGTATGGACGCAGTGCCTTCAGTTCGAAACTTGAGTTCACCACCATTTACGAGCATGGCGCTGTTCCAGCCCGCGGGTAGCTTGGGAAGCGAGAGGGCCGCCTCGGGCACGGTTGGATTTAGAAGACTCGAGCCAAGCGGGGAACTGCGGTGAGCAAGGGCAGCTGCACGGCGCATCCGAAGGCGAGCGCGGTGACGACGCCACCAGGCGCGCGAATGACGTCGATAGCGGTGTTGCTGTTGAGATGCGGAACCTTGCCGAAGGCCATGTGCCGTGGAACTCGCGAAGGGCAGCATGACTACGACCGCAACCAGCATTAATAGCGACAGAGTGAATGTGCGCAACATAGATTCCTCTTTCCGTTAGGCCACCGTTTCGCGGACTACTTCCTCGAGAGTGGTTAATCCGGCGCGAATCTTGTGCAATCCAGATTCGCGTAGTGTGATCATGCCGTCTTCGATCGCTTTTTTTCTCAACTCGAGCGAAGAAGCGCCGATCAGAATAAGTTCGCGGATGTCATCGTTGACTTCCATTACTTCGTAAAGGCCAATGCGCCCTTTGTAACCAGTGTTGTTACAAGTGGAACAGCCCTTTCCCTTGTAAGTTTTCAGCGCTCTGGCATCTTCGGCAGAAAAGCCGACTTCCATCAGCGCTTCGGGAGGCATGGGGGTCTCGCGCTTGCAGTCTTTACAGATACGACGGATGAGTCGCTGTGCTTGAATTAGATTCACGCTTGTAGCCACGAGAAATGGTTCGATGCCCATGTTCATTAGGCGGGAAATTGTCGAGGGAGCATCGTTGGTGTGGAGGGTTGAGAGTACGAGGTGGCCGGTTAAGGCGGCCTTAATGGCAATCTCGGCGGTTTCGAAGTCTCGAATTTCGCCGACTAGAATAATGTTTGGATCCTGGCGGAGAAATGCGCGCAGGGCCGCAGCAAAGTTCAAACCGATTTGTTCTTTCATTTGAACCTGGTTGATTCCCATGAGGTTGAATTCAACCGGGTCCTCAGCAGTCATGATGTTGGTTTGAACTGTATTAAGCGACTGAAGTGCGGAATAGAGAGTGTTGGTCTTTCCGCTTCCTGTCGGGCCAGTAACCAGCACCATGCCGTAAGGCTTTGAAATGTTTCGTTGAAACTTGACGAGCGACTCCGGTTCGAAACCAAGCTTCGTCATGTCGAGCATGAGGTTCTCTTTATCCAGCAGACGAAGCACAACCTTCTCGCCGAATAGGGTCGGCAGTGTGGAAACTCGGAAGTCCAGCTCGCGAGACCGTGCGTCAACCTTGACTTTGATCTTTATTCGTCCGTCTTGAGGCAGCCGCTTTTCAGAAATATCGAGCTTGGACATGATCTTGACACGTGAAATTAGGGCGTCGCGCATTTTGAGTGGCGGCCGCATCACGTCGTACAAAACACCATCAATTCGGAAGCGAATGCGAAGTTCCTTCTCGTAGGGTTCGACGTGAATGTCTGAGGCTCCACGGCGAAGCGCATCGACCAGTAACACGTTTACCAGCCTGACGACTGGAGCGTCCTCGCTTATGCGCGAAAGGGTAGAAAGGTCAATCTCCTCGTTGTCTTCCAGTACTTCGACGTCTTCGGTGCGGTCAACATCAAAGTCGATCGTATCCAAAGAAACCAGATCGGCGTGAGTGATTCCGCCGTTAGCGTTTTTGGCAACGGCTCCGTCGAAGGACATTTCATCCGCACCCAACGCAGACAGCTCAATCTCTTTGGAAGTGCCGTAATACTTGGAGATTGCCTGTTGAATGCTCGCCTCGGCGACTACCACGGGTTCGACGTTAAGCCCGGTCATGAACTTGACGTCGTCCATCGCAAAGACATTAGTCGGATCGACCATTGCCAATGTGAGGCTAGCGCCAACTCGTGAGAGGGGAAGAACTGAGTATTTTTGCGCCACTTCCTGAGGGATGAGGTGAAGGACCTGAGCATCAATCTGGAAGAGCTCCAGGTTGACTGAAGGAATGCCATATTGCCGCGAGAGAACGGCGGTTATCATGTCGTCGGAGACCAGCCCCAACTTGACAAGGTTGAATCCCAAGCGACCGCCGTGCTCGCGCTGATAGTCGAGCGCTTCACGGAGATGTTGCGGGCTGATGAGATTCTCCCGAACGAGAATTTCGCCTAATTTGGCCGACATTTGTACCCCGGTGTTGAGATAGCTAAGAGAAGATCCACGAGATGGGCCTGCGATTCGCGAGAAAAGATATGCAGACTGGAAAGTTAGGACACAGCGGAACGGTGGCTAAACACCGTTGGGCAAGCATAGTACAAGTTGATCGTCTGCACTGTCAAGGCCAATTTCTGGGGAATTAGAGAGGTGAAGGGCCTTGGGAAGCGATGAACTGAGGCGTTCCAGGTGTGGCTAAGGCAGAACTGGCAGGCGTCCCGGCTCACAGCAGAATCCAGCTTGAACAAACTTAAAGGCCGCATCGGGTTCCTCCCCAATGCGGCCTTACCTAATCGTTGCCAACACGCCTATGGGCGTCGCCTGCGTGTCGGTGTAGCCGCCTTCTCCGGCTTAACGTTTTCCTGGTCTTTTAAGGCGTCAAGGATGGCCTTCGCATCTGCCTTCAGTGGGTCTGTATCGGGTGCCTTGGCGACAAATTGCGCCAAATAGTTTGC
>Ga0070698_100009151_pt1 | contig 10631 bp, 8 predicted proteins | sample KBSK1502metaG_FD_65477 | JGI IMG/M metagenome (GOLD analysis project Ga0070698, IMG submission 65477) | Corn, switchgrass and miscanthus rhizosphere microbial communities from Kellogg Biological Station, Michigan, USA - KBS K1-50-2 metaG | ecosystem: Host-associated > Plants > Roots >... | reverse complement strand
TCACGACGGTCACCCGCATCACCCTCCGCACGCACATCCACGGCCTGAGGATGACCCCCCGATCAGCTCCGTGCAGGCAGAACCACCAAAACTCGGCGGTCCGAGGCGAAGCCTCTCTGGGAGGGCTTGGCGAAACCCGTCCAACCTGCTCCCGTCTCCAGCCGTGACCAGTGGGAGTTGCTGTTCGGCGCGCTGACGACTCACATACGGCCCAGGCGCCGAAGCGAACCGAGTCATTCCCCGTGCTCTCTTTGCAGGTAGCCGGCGGTCATCCCGCCGTCCACCAGCAGCGTGGTGCCGGTGATGAACTCCGCCTCGGCACTGGCATAGAACACCGCGGCGGCCGCGACGTCGCCGGCCTGGCCGATCCTGCCGATCGGCGGTACCGGCCAGTCGCCGCTGTCCTCGCTCCGGTCCTGGCTGCCCGGCGGGCCCATGTGCCGCATGCCGGGCCAGATGTCGCCCGGGCACAGCACGTTCGACCGGACGCCGTCCGCGCCGCCGTCCAGCGCCAGCATCTTGCCCAGCATGACCACTGCGGCCTTGGTCACCGAGTACAGACCGGTCGCCTGCTCGCCCCAGATCCCGGCGTCCGAGGCAATGTGGATCATGCAACCGCGGGCCCGGGCCAGGTGCGGGTAGGCGTGCTGGGCGTAGAGCAGGTAGCCGCGGACGTTCACGTTCATGACGTGGTCGTAGTCGGCGAGCGGGGTCTCGATGAGCCGCGCCGCCACCCCGACCCCGGCGTTGTTGACCAGCACATCCAGGCCACCCAGGTGGCCGGCGGCATCGCTGACCGACGAGGCCGCCGCCGCCGGGTCGGCGGCGTCGGCCGGGATGAACCTGGCCCCCGGCCCCAGCGTCCGCACGGCACGCTCACCGAGGCCGTGATCGCGGCCGGTGATCACCACCCGCGCGCCCTCCCCCAGGAACCGCCCGGCTATGGCCAGGCCCAGCCCCGTGGTGCCGCCGGTGACCAGCGCGCGCTTGCCCTCAAGCAAACCCATGGCCGCCCAGTCTAGGGAGCCGGCCGTCGGCTGGTGGCGCACCCCGCAGCGGATGCTGGCCGCGACCGGAGCCGGAGCCGGCGGGAGAGCTTACTATTCCATCACCTCCGGCCGGTGCTGCTCACTATGCCGGGGCGCCCGATGGAGTCACGACGGGAGCCGCTGATGAGGCTGGAACCGCTCTACCGCATCCGCTTCACCTATACGGAGAGCTGGGGCGTCACCCTCGAGGGCGGCTGGCAGCAGTTCTTCTTCGTCGCCGAGGGGCGCTGCGAAGGCTCGATTACGGGGCGGTTCCGTGGCGCGAACTTCCCCCAGCGGCAGGGTGAGAACGGCCCCTTCCGGCCGGACTTCCGCGCCGTCATCGAGACCGACGACGGGGCCACGATCATGTTCGAGTGGCATGGGTACGGCCGCGCCTATCCGCCGGGACGCCGCGAGATCGTCGGTGCGGTGTTCCACCAGGCCGACCGCGAGCCGTACCGCCGGCTCAACGATGTCGTCTGCACCAGCGCGGGCGAGGTCCGCGCCCCGGCTGACCCAGGTCAGCAAGGACCGGAACTCGTCGTGGATATCTCCGAACTGGTCTGGGAACCCATCGCCGAATGAACCGCCGCGCCGAGTGGTCAGCGGTCGATCAGGTGGGTGGCGCGGATGGCGGCGGCGAGGGCTGCGGGGCTGGCGGTGCGCGCGAACACGTCGGCCGCGGTGTCGGCGAATTTGATCACGTGTTCGTCGCCGTGCTCGACGGCCCGGGCGAACGTCTCCTCGGCGGCCCGCGGCCCGCTCGGCGGCTCAGGCAGCGCGGCCCGCCCGGCGGGGGCGGCGGGTGCGTAGATGGCGGTCAGCGCCGCGACCGCGGCCCAGGCGGCGGTCGCGCTGGGCGCCCACAGCCGCTTGTCCAGCGCGGGAAGCGTCCGCAGGATCGCGTTGGGTGCGGTGGCCGAGTGCACGAGCATGACGCCCTCGCCGTGCCCGTACCACAGATACCTGGTGGTGGCGGCGTCGACCAGGCCGGCCAGCCAGGGCCCGAGAGCCTCGGCCGACGCCGGGATCCGCGGTGCCGCCAGCGCGGCGGGCCAGTCAGGTAGATCGGCGAGCCTGGCGAGGCGGTTGCGGATGCCCCCTGACTGGTCGGCGATCCGCGGGACCGCGGCGAGCGCCTCGGCGTGCGTGGGCCCGGCGCCGGGCGGTTCCGCGGCCGGGCCGCGCGCGGCGGCCGTGGGCGGCCCGGTGCCCGGGACGCCAGGGACAGGTTGCCAGCGGGCCGCCCAGTAGGCCAGGCCATGGGCCAGCTCGGCGAGGTGCTCGGCGTCCTCGCCGTCTCGCGTCAGCGCCCGCACCGCGTGGCCGACCCGGATCACGCCGTGGGTGGCGGCGGCGGCGACCCCGGGCAGCAGCCTCGGCCACCAGGTCTCCAGCACCAGGCGCCAAGGCTGCCCGGTGACCTCCCGGCGGAAGTAGGCGGTCCAGTCGGCGACCCGCCGCGGATCACCCAGCGCGTCCCGCCAGCCGGAGCCGATCGGGCCGGTGCCGCGCGGGAACTCCTCAAGCCGCGCCATGTAACCATCGAGCCACCGGTGCACCTGGCCCTCGTGCCCGTGGCGCACCATCGCCTCGGCCGCCATCGGCCCATGGTTGGACAGCCAGCCGTCGAACTCCGGCCCCGTAGCGTGCAGTCGCTGATATGCCTCGTCGAGTGTCCCGGTCACGCTCGATCCCACGGCTCATCCCTTCCGAGGGCCCCAGGCCCTGACCGGCCACGGGTCCCGCTTCCCGATGCGCCGCCCGGCTCGCCGCCGAACGCCGGCCCTTCAAGGTTGGCACCGGCATCGATGGCAGGTCCAGGTCAATAGCCGGTCCACACCAGCAGGATCGTGGACGCGGCCAGGAGAGCCGCCATGGCGCCGTTGAGGAGGCGCCTGGCCCGCGGTGTCCGGAGGAAGCGCTGGAGCGCGGCGCCGAACGCCAGCCAGGGCAGGCAACTGGGGAGGGCCACCAGCGAGAAAAGGACCGCGAAGACGACGGCCTGAGCCAGGGCACCGCCGGCGCGCCGGTCCAGGAAGGTGGCGATGGCCGCGACCCCGACCAGCCATCCCTTGGGGTTGACCCACTGGAAGGCCGCCATGCCGAGGAAGCCGGTGGGCGCGCGCGTGGCCCCTGCGGCGCCTTCCGCGGTCGCGATCCGCCAGGCCATCCAGCAGAGCATCGCCGCCCCGCCCCACTTGAGGATCTCCAGTGCCAGCGGGTGAGCGAGGAGCACATTGCCCAGTCCCAGGGTGATCGCGAACAGCATCGCGCCCATTCCGGCCACCTGTCCCAGCAGGCTCGGGAGACCCCGCCGGACACCGGCGTTCGCACCGACGGCGGTCAGCAGCGCGTTGCTGGGGCCCGGGGTCCCGGCAACGACCGCCGAGAACGTCGCGAACGCGATCACCTGGGCGGGGTCGTCTATGACTGTCACGCGCCGCCTTCGCAGATTTGATCCATGGCTCCCAGCCTGGGCGATGCGGCCGGCGCTGGTCTTGAACGATCGTGCGGCCCGGACGAGTGGGCGGGCGCCACCGGGCCGGTGGAGGCGGGCTACTCCTCAGGTTCGTGAGCACCCGAGATCTCGGCGATCCATTCCTCCGAGACGATCAGGTCAGGGACCGTGCTGGCGTCAGAGCCGTGCACATGGCTGAGTGCCCGGCCCAGCCACCCCGGCTGGGCCATGGCCGGCATCGGGCCCGGGCCGGCCGGGATGAGCCGGAGCGCCAGCGCCGGGCACATGTCGACGGCCTGGCGCGCTCCGCGTTCCAGCCACGGCGGGACCGGCGTGTCCAGCATCACGGGAAAGCCCTGGGAATCCAGCCGCACGAGTTCAGGCACGATGTGCGCGCACAGGCCGTGCCCACGGCAGCGGGTCCAGTCGATGGCCAGCTGGGCCTCGCCGACCGCCGGGGGCACCGGCAGGTACTCAAGGACCGGCCGGCCGCAGCTGCCGCGGGACAGGTGCGCGGCGAGATCATCGGCGAATACGTCGAGGGCGGACAGCACAAACCTGGACACGCCGTCCGGGTGCGAGCACGCGCCGCGGCCACGGACGGCCGCCACGCCGCGGCGCGCGGCATCCAGCGCCTCCACGCCCCCCGAGCCGCTGGCCAGCGCGGCCAGCGAGCGCGCGATGCCCGGCAGGCCCAGCTTGCACGGCCCGCACTGGCCGGAGGATTCCTTGGCGAGGAACGCGGCAACCCGGGCCACCTCGCCGAGCGGGCAGCTGTCCTGGCCGAGTACCAGGACGACGCCCGCGCCCAGCGTGCCACGGATCGCCGCCAGCCCGGCCCGGCTGACCGGCACGTGATAGGCGTACTCCTCCGGTACCCAGCCGCCGTGGTACCCGCCGACCAGTACGCCTTCCGCTGGCCCGGCCCCGCACAGGCCAAGCACCTGGCCGAGCGGCACCCCCGCGGGCACCTCCACGACCGCGGGCCGCGTGACAGTGCCGCCAACCGTCAGCAGCACCGTCCCCGGCTCGGCCGCGGTCCCAGCCGTCGCGTAACCCTCCGGCCCCACCATCGCGAGAAACGCCAGTTGCGCGAAGGTCTCCGCGTTCGACAGCAGGGTCGGGCGGTTTCCGGCCCCCCGGTAGCTGGCACGGCTCCTGCCCGCGGAAGGCAGCGCGGCGCGGCCGTTCACCGCGTTCACCAGTGCGCCGGACTCTCCGGACACGAACCGGCCGGGCAGTTCCACCACGCCCACCATGGACGCCAGGCCAGGCTCAGCGGCGGCCGCCTCGCGTATCGACCGGGCGGCGAGTGCGTCGGTGACCCCGACGAGGATGTTGTGCGCGTCCAGTGCCCGGGCCGCGGCCAGCGCTCCGCCCAGGACCAGGTAGGGCGACCTGAGCAGCAGCATCCTGTCCTTGGCGCTGCCCGGCTCGCCTTCGGCCCCGTTGACCACCACGATGGGTGACCGCTTGCGCGTGTGGGCCGCGTCGCGCACGGCGGCGAGCTTGTGCGCAACGGGAAACGCGGCACCTCCGCGCCCGCGCAGGTCGACCCGCTCGGCCATGTCGATCAGCCGGTCGGCGGACAGGCACGGCAACCGGCCGAAGATCGTGTGGTACCCCACCAGGTCTATCCGCCGGAACCGGTCCAGGCCCGCGGTGAGACGGGGCCTGCCGATGCCAAGGGCCTCTGGCACGGCCGGCGGAATCATGGCGTCTCGTGGTCGCGCGGCACGCCGTCATCCACGATGCCGTACACCACCCCGTACTGGCTGCCGCCGTCGTGGCTGCCACCGGGCAGCGCCCGGTGCGGCGGCAGCGGGGCTGGAAGGTAGGCGCCAGGCGGAGGCGGTGCGGGCAGGTACGAGGGCAGGCCCGGCACGGTCAGGCCCGGCGGCACGGCCAGGCCGGCCGCCGGATCAGGAGCGGCGCCCGCGTGGCTACGGTGCGGGGCGACAATCCGCACCACCAGGGCGAGCGCGACCGCTGCCACGCAGGCTCCGTAGCTCCAATCCACGTACGGCTTGGCCGCGCGCCCGCCGAGCAGACCATGGAGGATCGCCATCGGCCAGGCCAGGTAGGCGGCGACGTGCACGCCACGCCAGGTGGCCGTCCAGTGCGCGGCGAACTTGCGCCGCGCGACGCCGGTGAGCGTGATCAGCAGTATCAGGTCGGAGGCGACGGTGCCGAGCCCGAGATACAGCGTTCGCCCGCTCGCGAGGAAAGGGACAACCGCGTCGATCGTGCGCGAGCGATGCGCCAGTATCTCCAGCAGCACGTGGGACGCGAGGAAGCCCACCGCGGCCAGTGACAGCGCACGGTGCAACGCCTGGAAGGTCACCCTGCTCGCCGGGCTGACCACGAGGCGATCCGTCGCGGCCAGCCCGGCCGCCACCGCGGCGGTCAGCGCGACAAGCGCGAAGACCCCGGAGTAGGCAAGAAGGAACCGCTGTAAGGACGCGAGGATCACCGCGTCCGTGACCGTGCTCCGCGCCGTCACCGGGCCGCCCGCCGTGAGCGGGCCGGTCTTACCGGCGATGAGGACCGCGGATAAAGCCCAGAGCCGATTGTGCGCCCGGGTAGTTCCGCCGGCCGATAAACCCGGTAAGGCCCGGCGCCCGGCTGGCACGCGGATATCCCGCCGCCGCATCTCGGGCCGGCGGTCGGCAATCACTCCATGCGCACGCCCGAAAGGTTTCACCGCTCTGATCCGCGAAAGGGGCCGGCCACTGACGTAGGTGATCCTAGCGAACCGGGGCACAAAACCGCAGACAGATCCGGTGGTCGCGGACGCCCCGGCCCGGCCCGGGGCACCCTTCGCCGTCATCGCCGGCGTGCCGGACTTGCCGGGCGGCGAAGTCACAGCCACCGGCGTTCCTGGGAGTTCCTGGTGAAGTCCCTGGGAGACCGGCCGAGGCACAGAGATCCGGCCGTATATGTGGATTCGGTAATCACTGGGCGGCGGCCGGGCTAACGTATCTGTCCGGGTGCGGGACGACAGAGAGACACGCGCATGTCATATCGGAGAGTCCGCTCGTACCAAAGAAGAGACGCGCGCCGGAACCGGAACTTACCGGGCCGGCCACGGCCTTACCGCGTGCCGACGGCCATGCTCCTGGCCGTAGCGCTTGCCGCGGGGGCCGTAGGGATAGCCACCCTCAGCGCCCCGCACGTCATGGCCCTGCTCAGTGCCCCGGCCAAGGCCGACGGACCCCACACCGCAAGCAAGGCGGCCGGGATCCAATCGGCGGGCAGCCTGGACGGGTTCCGTATGGCAAAGAAGGCGGAAGGCATGCCGGATGCCTGCGACACGCGGGCACGACCGGCCGGCACCGCATCGTGCCCGTCCGCGACGCACGCCGGAGCGGCGCCGGCCTCGAACGTGAACTGCGACATCATCGTGCCCGAACACCCGCTGACCGCGGCGGGGCTCGCCACCCCCTACCGGCTCACCGGCCCGGGCGGTGCCACGCCGGCCGCCTCCGGGTGCACCATGGCGAACGCGGCGAACCTTGGCGCCTTCGTGCAGGCGACGATCCTGGACCCGGCCACGGGGAAGCTGTCGGTGTACGAGCCGCTTGTGATCACGAAGGGCACGCGGCCCGCCGCCGCGCCGGTGGTGCCCAAGCTGCCGAAGGGCGCGGTCGTCACGATTGACTTTGGCTTCAACGGCAACATCTTGACGCAGGTGGGCGGAACGCCGCGCGCCCTGATCCAGGGCCACTGCGTCAACGGTCTGCGGGGGTCGCCCTTCGGCCAGGTGTCGTTCTGCCATGGCACGCATTTCTTCTGGGCCGCGCGCCGGGCCGAACGCCATGACAAGCTCACCGTGCCCTCGGTGGGCGTCTCTTCGAAGACCGGCCAGGCATGCCCGACGACACGGGCCTTCACCCTCGTCGACCAGGACCAGAGCGACAACGTGACCACGCAGTACCTGCTCACCTCCGACGGGCGGACAGCACAGTTCAACAAGGCGAACACCGCCGCCATGACGCGGGCGGCGGTCATCTCCAACGGCAGCGACAACGCGCTGCTCGACGACTTTCTCGATCCGGCGCTCGGCTGCAGGCCCTTCACCGCGCCGGACCTGTCCCAGGGCGGGGCGCCGGGGACCTCGCAGGCCCTGGATGAGCTGTCCGCCGCCAAGAACCAGGCGGCGCCCGTCGCGCTGGTACCGGAGAACGACCCGATGGCGCTGGTCAACAACGCCCTCAGCGTCACGAAGACCGACCACTACCGATCCATGGTCGGCCAGCCGGACATCTCAGCGAAGAACAACGCTGCCGACAGTCCGGCGAACTACTGCCGGAACATGATCAACATCCAGACGCGGTTCCTCAGCAACCATGAGGCACTGCTGTCGTCGGGGCCGTCGCCGGTGCCGGCGGTCGGCAACAACCTGTTCACGTTCATGGCGAACCGGCTGATCATGTCCTACGTCAACCTCAACTGCCAGAAGTTCGGCGTGCGGAACCCGGTCAAGGTCACCCTGAACCACCACGGCGTGGCGACGTCCGCCACCTTCGGCAGCCCGTGATTGCCTTTTGGGCCGGCCTTCTCCTGGCCGACCCGGAGAAAACCGGCCCAAGGGCTCAGAGTGCCGCTGGGGCCAGGGGTCAGCCCAGGGCCATCTGTTCGCCGGAACCGGACTGCGCGGGATCCGGCAGGCGCATCATCCGGGACGAGATGAGCAGCCCGGTGAGCCCGGCCAGTATCGGAATCAGCAGGGCCACCTGAAGAGCGCGGTGCCTTGCCTCGGTGTTGATCCTGATGATCTCGTCCTGGGTTTTCTGCGGCTGTCCTTCGAGCTGCTTGGTGAGCTGCGTGTTGCTCACCACTTCGGCGTCGTGTTCCAGGGTCTTCGCGACCTGCTGCTGTTCGGCCTTGGACAGCACGGTGCTCGACTGGGACATGCTGGTGAAGCTGATGGACAGCGCGGCGAGCAGGATGGCGCCGGCGAACGCCAGCCCGAACGACAGGCCGAACGACCCGCCCGCCGAGTTCACCCCGGCTGCCTCGCTGACGCGTTCCTCGGCGATCGGGGCCAGCGTGTAGTTGTTGAGCTGAGAGACCATCAGGCCGAGCCCCGCGCCCGCGATCATCAAGGGGACCAGCAGGTACCAGCCAGAAGTCGCACGGGGCACGATCGGCTCCACGATGATCATCCCGAGCGTGAACAGGGCGAACCCCGCCCGGATAAGGCCCGCCGGGCGCCGCTTCCCGCCTCTTCTTCCGGCCAGCAGCGCCACCGCGAACATGCTGAGCGACAGCGGGGCGATGGACAGGCCCGCCCCCATCGCGCTGTACTCGAGCACGATCTGCAGGTAGATCGGCAGCGCGATCATCGTGCCGCCCAGCCCGATCTGCTGAAGCAGCTGCCCAGAGACCCCGAACCTGAACAGCTTGGCCTTGAACAGGTCCGGATCCAGCAGCGTCGCCTTGCCCGCACGCTTGCGCCGCACCAGCCACCACGCCAGCGCCCCCAGCGAGACCGCCCCGAGCGCCATCAGCAGGCCTACCGCTTCGCCGCCTTCCTGCCAGAGCAGGATGCCCAGCACGATGCCGCCCATGCCCAGCACCGACAGGACGGCTCCGACGAGGTCGATCTGCCTGGACCCGGTGTATTTCACGTCGTGGACCAGCCTGATGCCGGACAGCACGATGGCGATGATGACGTCCTCGAGCAGGAACGCGATCCGCCACGACAGGTAGGTCGTGATGAACCCGCCCAGCAGCGGGCCCACCGCGGCCGCGATCGCGGCCGCGGCCCCGACGAGCGCGTAGGCCTGCCGCTGGGCCGCGCCCTCGAAGTTGCCATGGATCAGCGACTGCATCGACGGCAGCAGCAGCGCAGCGCCGATACCGCCCACGATCGCCCAGAAGACGATGATCGCGGTCAGGCCCTGTGCCAGCGCCATGGCAAGGGCACCTATCGCGTACCCGAGGAGGCCGAGCACGTACGCGCGCTTGCGCCCGATCAGGTCGCCCACCTTGCTGCCGATCAGGATGAACGCCGCCGACACCAGCGCCTCGAGCGCGATCGCGGACTGCACGCCGCTGACGGTCGTGTGCAGGTCGTGCACCACCGCCGAGATGGAGACGTTCATCACCGAGGTGTCCACGACCAGGACGAACATCGCCATCGCCAGCAGGACGGCCAGCCTGCGGTTCCCGTTGGCCAGCTCGGGAGCACTGGTGCCAGGCGCCTCGGTCATGGGAGTGCCCCCCTGCTGTTGAAGAGCCTATGGTCAGGGTGCCCATACTGCTGTCGGCGCGCCGTGGGTTCCTCACCCTCCCGCGGGTGAGTTCGGTGAGGGCTTGGCCGTGCCGCCGTGCCCGCCATGGTGGGCGGGCCGGGTCGGCCCGGGCAGGTTGGGTGTGGCCGATGTCGTCTGGAGCAGAATGGGCATGGTCTTGAGCTCGTGGGCGAACGCGGCCTTATACTTCCGGACCCCGGCGTTGAGCGCCTGCTGGTTGGCACTGACGAACTGCTTTTCGTAGCTGGCCTGGACGGCGAAATAAACCCCGGACAGGTCGCTGCTCAGCGTGCAGTTCGCGTCGGCGACGGCCTCCGCGATCTGCGCCTGGTTCTGCACGGCGGTCGGCTGGCCGGGCGGGCCGGTGAGGTTCTGCCCAGGGGCGGGCCGTTGCCCGAGGGTGATCTGGGCCTGCTGGGCGAACGAGTTCGCATCCGAGGAATGGAACCCCTGCTTGGCCATGCAGGCCGACCATCGCCGCATTGCCGCACGAAACTCGCCGTCGTTGATGACGTCGGAGCCGATGTAGTTGTTCAGCGTCTCGACGATGGACAGGGAGCGGGCCAGTGTGGCGTTGTTGAAGTTCTCCAGGATGTTGAAGCATTTGCCCGCGGCCACCTGCGCCGCGGCGGGCAGGTTGCCGCCCGGACCGGGGCCCTGCCCGCCGCCTCCCTGGCCAGGGCCGCCTTCTGGGGCCATGAAACCTTCCTCGGCCGCCAGCGCGGTCCCTACGTAGCCCCACGGCCCCCACGCCTGCGGGAAGCCCAGGCCACGGTTCGCGCGCACCGGGTACCCCGTCTCGCTGGCGTACTGCCCGTAGCCCGCGTCCTCCATGCAGGCGGTGTGCAGGGCGTCATAGGTGTCACCGGGTGCCAGGCC
>Ga0070698_100009149_pt1 | contig 10632 bp, 10 predicted proteins | sample KBSK1502metaG_FD_65477 | JGI IMG/M metagenome (GOLD analysis project Ga0070698, IMG submission 65477) | Corn, switchgrass and miscanthus rhizosphere microbial communities from Kellogg Biological Station, Michigan, USA - KBS K1-50-2 metaG | ecosystem: Host-associated > Plants > Roots >... | reverse complement strand
GACTCTTTGCGCTCGATCCGCACGACCTCGCCCTCACCAAGCTCAGGCGCAACAGCCAGCGGGACCGAGACGACGTCCTTCACCTCGCGAAGGCCGCTCCGCTCGACACAGAGACTCTTCGCGCCCGGTACCGGGAGATGCGGCCCCTCCTCGCAAACCCCGAGCGCGAAGACTTGACCCTGACACTCTGGATCGAAGCCATTGAAGAGGCGCAGAGCTAACGTTGTCGAAGGCCGGCCAGTCGTAGACCGCGCAACAACCAAAGGACCTCGCGGATCGGCTTAGGCATCGCCCGGGATGCCAGACGAAAGACGGCTCGCCGCGCCGCTCGTTCCGGGTTCTGCTCCCACCGATTGGCACGCCTGCCGAACAGCAGCCACTGCCGGGTCCAACTGTTGCCGCGTGCCAATCGCAGCGACCTTCTCGTGGTCGCGAACAGCTCCAGTTGGCCGTCGCGACGCGGCGCCGTCCTGAACGGCAGGACGCGCTCCGAACGCCGCTCATCGCGATCGCGGCGGCGAGGAGTGAGCGTGTGGGCCAGGGCCTCTCGCGCTCGGTCGAGCCGGCGCTCCTGGCGCTCCAGGCCGTAGAGAACCTCTCTCTCCCAGCGCTCCTTGATTCGCTGCAGCCTGACCGGAGAGATGTGGACCGCCATCCCGTTCTCGAAGCGAGGGCTGAGAAGAGCATGCACGTGAGGGTGCGCCGGCCGATCCTGGCCACCGTGCTGATGGACCGCGAACACACCCTGAGCTCCACGCGCGCCGCCACGGAAGGTCTTGTCGACGGCATCGCGCAGGATGCGTTCCGAGAGGCGGCCGTCGAAGCGCTTGAACCGTTCCGCCGTCGGGTTGTCCACGGTCATGATGAAGCGGAAGTAGGTTGGGTTCCGCAGCCCGCGGCCGTCATCGCGGAGGGCCTTTCGGATGGATCTCTCGTCACCTCGAAAAGAACGGTATCGCTCGCCAATCCCGTAGAGCTCCCGCCGCTGGCCATGCGTCAGCCCCTCCCTCGCGATGAGAGACGTAGCGGACCTGGCGGCCCGCCCGCTGCGGATCCCGGTGATAGCGGGCTTCGACGAAGAACACCTCAGCTCTCCGCTCGCTGCAGGGCTCGATTCGATGCGTCGGGCAGTTCGCGTTCTGCCTCGGTGACCGCCTGCTCCCACTCATCTGCGCCAGCGACTCGAACCTCCGCCAGCAGCTCGTCCTCGCTGACTTTCACGCTCCCTTCGCGGCTCGCCCAATGGCCAGGGCCGTCAGGGCGTCCGAGAGGACCTCGTAGTACGCGCTCTTCAGATTGAGGCTCTCCGAGGCGCCAGCGCGAAGCACGATCAGGCCGCCGAGGTTGACGCAGAGACCGACGACCGGCACGGCAAGCATTCCTCGCGCGTGCACCGCGGGAGGCATCCGCAGGCGCTGGACGGCCTCGAAAAGGACGAACCCTGAGAGCCCGATCAGGACGATGGCGTTGAGCAGTGCCGCCAGGATCTCTGCCCGGTAGAAGCCAAAAGTGTGCTCGGGTGTGGCGCGGCGCTCGGCGATCCGGATCGCGACCAGGGCGGCGGCGAGCCCACCGACGTCCGTGAGCATATGGCCTGCTTCGGCGAGCAGGGCGAGGCTGTGGGTCAGCCCGGCGCCCACGACCTCGACCACGAGGTAGGACCCGGTGAGGGCCAGGACCAGCAGTAGCCGGCGCTGGTTCTTGCCGGCTGCGCTATGTCCGTGATCGTGGTCATGGCCCATCGGAGCTTCTCGCACGTCGAAGGCTGATCAAGCGGCAACCCGCACGACAACCTCGCCCAGGAGGCGCACGTGCTCTTTCAGCGAGCGTTCGACGGCCTTGGCGATGGCATTCGCCTCTGGTACCCGGAGGTCAGCATCCACCGCGATCTCGACCTCGCTGTAGATCTTGTGGCCGACCCACCGGGCGCGCACGGAGCGCACGGCTCGCACACCGCCAACGTGCGTTGGAGCGTGGGAGATCGCCTGGAGGATCTCGGGCTCGATGCCGTCCAGGAGCCGTACCCAAACGGTGGCGGCCGCGTTTCGCACGATGAACAGGATGGCGATCGTGATTCCGAGACCAACCAAGGGGTCCAGCAGCGGAACGCCCAGATAGACACCGGCAGCGCCGACCAGCACGGCGAGGCTGGTGAACCCGTCCACGCGCGCGTGCTGGCCATCCGCGACCAGGGCTGCAGAGCCGATCTCGCGACCGACGCGGATCCTCAAGATGGCGACCGCCTCGTTCCCGACGAACCCAATGACCGCGGCCGTCGCCACCCACACGAGGTGCAGCACCGGCTGGGGATGGATGATCTTGGACGCGGATTCCCATGCCGCCACGCAGGCAGAGGAGAAGATGATCAACACGATCACCACACCGGCCACGTCCTCTGCTTTCCCGTATCCATAGGTGAAGCGTCGGCTGGCTCCGCGGCGCGCCAGCGCGAAGGCGAGCCAAAGCGGAAGACTGGTTCCCGCGTCTGCGAAGTTGTGGATGGTGTCGGCGAGCAGCCCGACCGAGCCTGAGACGACGGCGACGACCACCTGCAGCACGGCCGTGAGCCCCAAGATCAGCAGCGAGACCTTGAGCGCCCAGATGCCTCGCGCGCTCGACTCCAGCCTGTCGTCGACCTTGTCGGCGACGCTGTGTGAGTGCCCAAAGACCCCCGTCAGCCAGCCAAGCAGGCCCCTCTCATCCTCGTAGTGGTCGTGATGTGCATCCGCGCCGTGCGGTTGGCCGGTGTTCGTGTGAGCGTGGCCCGCATGTGCATGCGCCGCATGCCCGTGGTCTTGCTCCTTGAACGCGACCTCCGGAAGTTCCGCCGACTCCACGGTCAGCCTTGCCTTGAACTCGTGGGGCTCGGGAATGTTGGTCGTGGACTCGAGATAGAGGTCGTGGGAAGCGAAGGTAAACACCTGGCGCTGACCGGTCGCCCGGATTGTCTCGAGTCGCACCGCCGCCGCGTCTGGCGGTGCTTGCGCCGCGCCATCAGTGGCGGCGAAATAGAGCCGGAAGCGAGGCGGGACGCCCGATTCGAAGACGCTGACCTCGACGGAGCCGCGCGCGGTCCGTACGAGCGGACCACCGCGGGGACCTCGTTCCGGCGGCGCCGTGTGGGAGGCGCTCATGCCGCCAAGTAGATGTTCACTTGATACACTCTTCAACTAAGATGCCAAGCAAGCCAGCCGACGCGTTGCCCGACATGGTGGACCCCAGGACCGTGGCAACCACGCGCAACGCCTTGCCTGGCCATGAGGTGGTGAGCGACGCCGTAGAGGTGTTCCGTCTGCTGGCCAGCCCAGTCCGGCTCCGGATGATGCACGCCCTTGCCCACCACGAGATGAGCGTGGGGGACTTGGCCCGGGCCATGGACCTCTCGCTGTCGAGGACCAGCCACCAACTCGCCCTGCTGCGCCGCATGAAGCTGGTGGCCTCTCGCGACGAAGGACGTCTCGCTTTCTACAGGGCCACGGACGACTTCGTCGGCCACCTGGTCCACGACTGCCTGGCGCACGTGGGCGAGAAGCTGGCCGTCGGGGGTCAGCCGCACCATCATCGGCACCGGCTGTCACCCACTCGTCGCAAGGGCGCGCGCCGGCCATAGTCCGCGCAAGGGCCGAGCCGTGCGGTCAGCGCGGCACCTAGAGCCATGCTCGGCGAATCAGCCACGTTTTCACGCCCTGCGTCAATAGCATGTACGCGAACAGCGTGAGCGCCAGTAGGAGGCAGTACAGCGGCGGCAGCGGCGTGAAGCCGAGGTAGGGTCCGACCGGCGTGATGGGGATGAGGACTCCGACCAGCATGATCACCGAGGTCATGGCGATGAGCGGTCACGACGCGCGGCTCTGCAGGAACGGTATCTTGCGCGTGCGGATCACGTGGATGATCAGCGTCTGCGTGAGCAGGCTCTCCACGAACCATCCCGTCTGGAACAGCGGCGCCTTCTCGACGGGCCAGGCCTTGAAGACGAAGAGCATCATCAGGAAGGTCGTGTAATCGAAGACCGATGAACAGGGGCCGATGAAGAGAATGAACTTGGCGAGCGAGCCCATGTCCCAGGGCCGCGGCTTCGCGATCTCCTCCGCGTCCACCTCGTCGGTCGGAATGGCCGTCTGCGAGACGTCGTACAGCAGGTTGTTGGTCAGGATCTGGATGGGCAGCATGGGCAGGTAGGGTACGAAGACGCTCGCTCCGAGCACGCTGAACATGTTGCCGAAGCTGCTGCTCGCTCCCATGCCGATGTACTTCAGGATGTTGGCGAAGACCTTCCGGCCCTCGAGCACGCCTTCCTCGAGCACCAGCAGGCTCTTTTCGAGGAGGATCATGTCCGCCGATTCCTTCGCGATGTCGACCGCCGTGTCCACGCTGATGCCCACGTCGGCCGCTCGAAGTGCCGGTGCGTCGTTGATGCCGTCGCCCATGAAGCCGACGGTGTGTTTGCGCGATTGCAGGGCGTGGATGATCCGTTGCTTGTGGGCCGGGGACACCCGGGCGAACAGCGTCGTTCGCTCCGCCGCGTCGGCCAGCTCGTCGTCGGTCATGCCGTCGATCTGCGCGCCCAGCAGCACGTGTTCGACGCTCAAGCCGACCTCGGAGCACACCTTCCGGGCGACGAGGTCGTTGTCGCCGGTCACGACCTTTACCGATACTCCGTGCTGCTCCAGCGCACGAATGGCTGCCGCTGCGGTGTCCTTGGGCGGGTCGAGGAAGGCCAAGTAGCCGTTGAGGATCAGGTCCTTCTCGTCATCCCGCCCGTAGCGTGGCTCGCCCGAAGGCGCCACGTCCTTCGATGCGATGGCCAGCACCCGGAACCCGTCGCGTGACAGCTGCTCGTACTCACGACGCAGTTCGTCGATGCGGGCGTCCTCCATCGGCGAGAGCACCCCGTCGAGCTCGAAGTTCTTGCACCGCGGGAAGATCGCTTCGGGGGCACCCTTGCTGATGATTCGATCCTTCCCCTCGGGTGTGCGCACGACCACCGACATGATCCGCCGCTCGAAGTCGAACGGGATCTCGTCCACCTTGGCGTAGTCGGGCATGTGCGGATGGTGGTGCGCCTTTTGCGCGTGGGCGAGGACGGCACGATCGAGCAGGCTCTTGAGGCCCGTCTGGAATTGGCTGTTGAGGTAGGCCAGCGCCAGCACGCCAGGGTCCGGCTTCCGGACCACGTCGCAATGGGAACCCAGGATGACATGATCCTGGGTCAGCGTGCCCGTCTTGTCGGTGCAAAGGACGTCCATGGCGCCGAGGTTCTGGATGGCGTTGATCCTCTTCACGATGACCTTCTTCCGGGCCATCGCCATGGCTCCTTTGGACAGACAGACCGTGACGATCATCGGAAGCATCTCTGGCGTGAGACCGACCGCGACCGCGACGGCGAAGAAGAAGGCGTCATGCCAGTTGCCTTTGGTCAAGCCGTTGATGAAGAAGACCAGCGGGACCATGACGATGATGAAACGCAGCATCAGCCACGTGAAACGCAGGACGCCCTTGTCGAAGGCGGTTTGCGTCGACTGGGCCGCAAGCGATTCAGCCATGCTGCCGAGATAGGTCTCGCGTCCGGTGGCCACGACGACCGCCATCGCCGTGCCGCTCTCGACCCTCGTGCCCATGAACGCGATGTTGGCGAGTTCCACCGGCGACCGCCCCGTTGGGCCTGTGTCCGTCTCGAACTTCTCGACCGGGAACGATTCACCGGTCAGGGAGCCCTGGATCACGAAGAGGTCCTTGGCGGCGACGATCCGCACGTCCGCGGGGATCATGTCCCCGGCCGCCAGCTTCACGACGTCGCCAGGTACCAGCACCGTTACCGGCAGCTCCTGCGGTTGTCCGTCGCGCAGGACGGCCGCGGTCACCGAGATCATCGCCTTGAGCTTCGCCGCGGTCGTGTCGGCCCTGCTCTCCTGGATCAGCCGCAGGCCGACGCCCAGCACGATCATCGGGGACATGACGATCCCTGCGCGGGCGTCGCCTGTGGCGAACGAGATCGTGGCCAGGACCGCCAGCAGCACGACCAAGGGATTGATGACGGCGTGCCAGAGGAGGAGTCCCACGCCTTTGCGCCCGTCGGCTGCGACTACGTTGGGACCCTGCTCGGCGAGGCGGCTCTCAGCTTCGTCCCTTGTTAGGCCGCTCGGGCGACTGCGAAGCCGCTGATAGGTCGCCTCCGAAGTGAGCGACGCCGCCTCCACGAGGATCGGCGCGACCCGGATAGGCGGTTGCTGTCGCCGCAGGGCGGCGAAGATGCCCTTGGGGAGACCCAAGGTACCGTTGGGGCGTCCCCATCGAACGGGCCGGCGCTGTTCGTCTTTCATTTCATCCTTCGCACGGTGGCAAGGGGCGCTCTCCGCTCTTGCCGGCCCTCGGTCCGTAGGTTGAACTACACTTGACTAGATTGTCAAGTGAGCATGTAATGACCTCGTGCGAGGCGGAAGACCGCCGCGAAAACGGACGGCGGCCGCGCCGTGCTCTTCTCCGCTCACGGTCCAAAAGGCCAGGGGGCCGACGGGGTGCTGAAGCCCTCCGCCGAGCCGACCACTTCTCTTGGCGCGTCCAGGTCCCGAGGCAGGACCTTGTCGCAGGCCATCGCCGAATACAGGCGGATGCAGGCGCGGTGCAAAACGGCGTGGGCGAACTACGATGCGGTTTCTGAGGCGGACGCCTCACCGCGCCACGTCGAGAAGGTGCACGAGCTGCTCGTGGAGTTGGCAGACCTGTCTCGGCAGCTCGATCTTGCGAGGCGGGACGTCTTGGGCGGCTTGCTGCGCCAGGGACGCAGGAAACGAGCTCTGAGGCGTATCTCGCGGATCCTGGTCGCCGCATTTCTCTCGGCCGGCAGCCGCCTCGTCATCCGTGGTTGCTCGTCTCCCCCGGACCAACGCCACGCAGGGACGGCGGTCGAGTCGAAAGGAGGGCCCCCACGAGACACGAAGGGCTGAGTACCTCCGAGGCTGCGCGGCGTCTGGGCGAACAGGGCCCGAACGAGCCGGCGCGCGGGGAAAGCGCGTCCGCCTGGACCTTGCTCGCGAGCCAATCGCAGGAGTGGCTGCCGCGCTCGTGCGTGGTCAGGCGGGGAGGATACCGCTGAACAGCCCAGGGTTTGGAGTGGATGGGACGGGGCACTTGCCCAACGGGATGCGGATCTTCGCGCGGATCGGAGCGAGTGTCGAGATCAGCGCTTCGATGGGATCGGTCGGTGCGGGGGATGCGAGACTGACTAGCGCAGATGGCGCCGAATCGTCGAAACGAGGTCGGCGGGAAGACACGGCTTGCGGAAGCGCTCAAGCTCCAGCGCACGAGGGACAGCCGGATCCCGTTCCACCCGTTTGCCTGGGGGTTCAGGGAAGTTCACCGAGTGTGGTACCACAGCGGTACCACGCATCTCAGCTTGCTTGGGCTCTCCCGCTAAGTTGTTGTCTTTATTGGTACGCCCGATAGGGCTCGAACCTATAACCTTCGGCTCCGGAGATAAACGCGGGCCGCTCATCATGCCTCTGCAAGCCTCGCCATAGACGATCACGAAGCCCACGTAACTCGTTCGACGGAAAGGCTGTCAAGGCTTTTCTGCGGCGTCATACACGTTCATGCACCCTCATGAGGCTCGCGGACCTGCCCCGCTGTGGGCGCGCTGTAGACTGCCGGTCGGAGGTCGCCGCACGAGACTGAGAATCTCGCCGGCCTGGGTAGATTCGCTGAAGCCGGGGCCCAAGCCGATCGAGTACCGCGACACAGAAGCGCGCGGACTTGTGCTGCGTGTCGAAATCTCCGGCCGGAAGAGTTGGGCCGTGCGCTACAGGTTCAACACGAAAGAGCGCCGCTTCACGATCGGGCCATATCCAGAGGTGAAGCTCTCCGACGCGCGCGCCCGCGCGATGGCCATTCGCGGCAACGCGGAACTCGGTACCGACGCTCAGGAGAAGCGCCGGACCGAACGCGATCGCTAGCGGATTGGAGAGACGGTGGGCGAGACGGTCGCAGCATGGCTCCAGTCGGCCGAGAGCCGCGCCTGGCGTCCGCGATCGCGCGCCTCGTTCCTGTCACACGTCAACGTGCGCATCCTCCCACGACTCGGCCCGCTGAAACTCGCGGAGGTCGGCCGCGCGCACGTCCTTGGAATGCTCGACCGGGTCACGGGGGGAGTCACCCGCAACCGCCTGTTGACCGTCACGCGCCTGCTCTTCCGCTGGGCGATTCAGCGCGGCCTGATCACGACGGATCCAACGTCGGGAATCGTGAAGCTTCCCGAGGATCCGCGCGATCGCGTGCTCACCGACGACGAGCTGCGGGCCTTCGTCGGCGCGTTCGACGAGACCCGGTGGGGTAACTTCCTGCGATTGCTTCTGCTCACGGGAGTGCGCCGTGATGAGCTGCTCGGCGCGCGATGGGCGGACGTCGACCGCGACCAAGGCGTATGGACGATCCCGCCAGAGATTGATAAGTCGGGGCGGCGCCGGCGGCGAGGCGGTGCGCGCAAGGTCGCGCTCGCCTCCGCGGCGCTCGAGGTCCTCGCCCGCCAGCGCGAGGAGAACATGAGCCGTGGCCTCGGCCGGGCACCATGGGTGTTTCCGACGTCGGAGGGGAACCGCCCGCACCGCGATGCCGTCAAGCCGACGCTCAACATGCTGCGCGGCCGTCGGCCGAACGGGACGACGTCGCGCCACAAGCTGGCGAAGAAGGGGGAGGCCGTCATCCCGCGGGACGCGAACCTCCATGACATGCGGCGGACCGTCGCCGACCGAATGTTGAACGCCCTAAGCGTCACCGCCTACGTTGTCGACGTGGGTGTGCTGGGCCATGTCAAACCGGCTCTCTTGGGCGTTTACGCGCCGAGCGCGCCGCTGAAGGACACGCGCGCCGCGCTGGAGCTCTGGAGCGAGGAGCTAGCCCGAGTCCTGCGCCAAGAGCCGAATATTCGGACACGTACGGGCGCGGACGCAGAGTAAGTTCGGTCAGGAGGGGCCGGTTTGGCCGGGAGCGTTGGAGAATAGTTAGAGAGCCGCGGGTGCCATCGCGTTATCTGTTTTGGGCAACCCAGAGAGTTCAAAGGGGGGTGTGAGCATGCCGGCCAGGCGGGCCCGTGGCGACGGGGCCCGCCTGGGCCGAGTATGGGCCGATCAGCTTCGCGACACCCTGTGCGCCCTTCCCTGTGTAGTCTCAGGAGCGGAAGCTGCGCGACGGGCCGCCTGGCTCTCCGTGGCCGAGCCCAGGAACACGTTGCCGCCGTCGCCGGGGACGAAGATCGCGTGCAAGAACCTCTCCTGCCCGTACCGGTTGAAGACGAGGTGCGCCGTAGTCGACTCGGTCTTCGGCGTCGTGGTCGTCGTCAGCAAGAACATGGGGTGGCTGCCGTCGTTCCTGCGCAGCAAGAGCAGCGCCCGGTTGGTGCCTCCGGCCGGCTGGATCACGTACTCTCCCGGCGGGAGCGCGGTGTTGCGGACGTGGAACGCGAAGGGGATGTTGGCGTGGACCACTTCGTTGGTGAGAGCGCGGGCGGGCAGCGCCGCCGCCATCAGGAACAGGCCGAAGGCCGCGACGGAACGCATGTGCATGAAGACCTCCTTAATGCTTGATGAATGTGAATGACTCGAATGGGGCGCCTGAGGCGCCCTCATTGGAAGAGACTGGAGTCGCCCTCCGCTTGTTCCTCGCGCTGCCCCGCTCGGTCTCGTTTGACGGAGTTTTGCGTGACCGATTCGAGGACACTCGGTGGAGAGTCGCGAGGTTGCCAGCCAACCACGAAACGGCCGGGCGCCCTCGACATGAGGGTGAAGCCGACCGAGGGCGCTGGGCGATCAGAAGCGATGGGAGACGAGGAAGCGCCCAGTGAGCAGGCCGTCGTTCTGAGTGCTCACCTGGGGCGGCCGGACGACGGAGAGGGGCGTGTAGAAGAGCTCCGTGACGACTCGTCAGCGCGCAGAAGGCGCATAGCCCGCGCCGGCGGACACGGCGACGGTGTTGCTGTTGGTTGTCTGCAGCATATCGTCGACGATCCCGGAATAGCGCGCGTCGACCTGGAACCGTAGATCCGGGTGGCTGACGGTCACCCCGACATAGGGGCGCCACGACCCCCGGCCGTAGCCGGTCGTGACCTCGAAGCCCGCGAGCCGCTGCTTCAACACGTCGTTGCGACCGCGCTGCGCGCAGGGTCCACCGCGTATGCGTTCCCCCGGCGGCGGCGCTCCGGCCGCCAAGGGCCCAGGATGAAGGCCGCTCCGCGAACGGCTGACGACAGCCCGACGTTCACTGGCAATACGGTCCCGTGCAGGGCGTTTGTGAAGCCGTACCCTGATTGATGCTGCCGACCATTACGGGATGGATCGCGCAGTGATAACCGCCGGCAGCGGGTATCGCCATGGGCTGGCTCGAAGCGCCCGGGGCGAGATTTCCGGTGTCCACCGATCCGTCGTCTAACACCACGTGGTGGGTGACGTTGTCCACGTTGTGCCACACGATCATCTGGCCGGCGGGCAGCGCCGCCGGATTCGGCGAGAACGACTGCGCGCCGTTGATCGCGACCACGTTGACGGTCACGACGCCGGCGGCACTCGGCGGCGTCGGGGTGTTCGGGTTCCCGTTGCTTCCGCTGGAATAGCCTCCGCAGCCCCCCATACCCAGGCCGGCGGCGAC
>Ga0070698_100009147_pt1 | contig 10633 bp, 10 predicted proteins | sample KBSK1502metaG_FD_65477 | JGI IMG/M metagenome (GOLD analysis project Ga0070698, IMG submission 65477) | Corn, switchgrass and miscanthus rhizosphere microbial communities from Kellogg Biological Station, Michigan, USA - KBS K1-50-2 metaG | ecosystem: Host-associated > Plants > Roots >... | reverse complement strand
CCACACGTCGAGCGGGTTGGCCGGCTCCAGGCCGGGATCGAGCGCCGCGGCCAGCCGGTCCATGGTCTGCGCGCTCAGGGGGGGGCGAACGGCACGCCGAGTTCGGCAGCCAGGTCGGCGACGTGCGCGCGTTCCAGGCCGGAGTCGTGCACGGTGGCGATGCCCGCGGCCTCACGGGCACAGCGGCGGCCGGCCCAGCCTCGGCCAGCAGAAAAGAGCTCGAGGGTGTCGGCTAGTTCGGCGAGGTCGCCGACGCGGTGCAGGCCGTAGGCTGATCAGCGCCACCGGCCCTGGGTGCAGGTCGGGCTCGACGTAGCCGACGGCCCGTAGCCCGCGCGCGACGTTCACGAACCCCATGCACCCAGCTCCGCACACCGCCATGCCCGCCTGGCTGGCGATCACCGCCAGCCGGTTTCTCAGCCCGGGGGTGCGTGGAAGGTCAAAGGCATTACCGAAAATTATGGCCGAACGGGCGCGCGTGCGTGCCGCCATGTCGAGCTCCTGCTCCAGCGCGGTGTCGGGTCCGCGAGCAGCACCAGGTCCACCGGTTCGGGCACGTCGGCGAGGGCGGGCAGGCAGGGCCCGCCGTTGATCTCGGTGTAACGCGGGTTGACCAGGTACGTGCGGGGGCGGGACGGGCTCCTGGCCATCTCCGCGATCATGCGCGCGCCGAGGCTGCCCGGGCGCGCGCTGGCCCCGACCAGCGCGACGCTGCGCGCCTCGAGCATCGCGGTGACGGCTTTTTGGGGCGGGGTCGGCGCGGCTCGGGGCGGCGCGGTCACCTGGGCGGGCGCGGCGGGCCGGGCCGCGCCGGGCGGTGCGCCGGTCGGCGATCGCGGCGCGGGCCGCCTGCATGCCGGGGATGCCGCAGACCCCGCCGCCGGCGTGGGTGGCCGAACTGGCGTAGTACAAGCCGGGCACCGGCGTGCGGTAGTCGGCGTAGCCGGGCGCGGGGCGCATGTGGAACAGCTGCTCCAGGGACAGCTCGCCGTGGAAGATGTTGCCGCCGATCAGGCCGTAGTCGTGTTCCATCTGGTACGGGCCGACGACGTCGGCGTGCAGGATCGAGCGCTTGAAGTTCGGCGCCACCTCGTTATAGCAGTCGATCATGCGGTCGGCGTAGGCCTGGAGTTCGGTGGCGTGCGGTTGCTCGTTCCAGTCGGACGGGACCCACTGGGTGAACAGGGACATGATGTGGTACCCCTCCGGACACAGCGTCGTGTCGAAGGCGGTCGGGATGACCCCGTCGCTGAACGGTTTCGTGGCGGGCGTGCCCTCGCGGGCGTCTTGGAAGGCGCGCTCGATGTACGGCATGGTCGGCGCCATCTCGACCGACCCGGTGTGGTGTTCCTGCAGGCTGGTGCCGCGATCGGCGGTGAAGTCGGGTAGTTCGGCCAGGGCCAGGTTGATCTTGACGACGCCGCTGCGGGTCTTCCAGCGCTCGATGTCGCTGACGAAGTCGTCGGGCAGGTTCGGCCGGCCCACGTGATCCAGGAACGCGGTGCGCGGGTGCAGTGAGGTGACGACGACCTGGGCCGTGATCTGCTGGCCGCTCTCGAGCATCACGCCGCTCGCTCGTCCGTTGCTGAGCAGGACCTGGCTTACCTTCGCGCCGGTGCGGATCTCGGCGCCGTTCGCGCGGGCGGCCATCGCGATCGCGTCGGCGACCGCGCCCATGCCGCCCTCAGCGAAACCCCAGTTGCCCAGGTGGCCGTCGCCGACGTCGCCGATGGAGTGGTGCGCCATCACGTAGGCGGTGCCCGGCTCGTAGGGTCCGGCCCAGGTGCCGATCACGCCGTTGACCGCGAGCGCGCCCTTCACCCGCGGCGACTCGAACCAGTCGTCGAGCAGGCCGGCGATCGACATCGTCATCAGCCGGGTCACGTCGGCGATCGTCCGCACGTTCAGGCCGCGGTGCCGCCAGGCCAGCCGGAGAGTCTGCTGGAGGTCGCGGGGCTTATGCGAGCCGAAGTTCGGCGGCACGGTAAGCAGCAACGGGCCGAGCACGTCGGCCAGGCCGGCCAGCCAGGCGTCCCAGCGCGGCATCGCGTCGGCGTCCTTCTTCGACCAGCGGGAGATCTCGTCGTGGTTGCGCTGGGCGTCGTCGGCGTAGAGCTTGATCGAGCCGCCCTCCGGGAAGGCCTGGTAGTACGGGCCCATCGGGAAGATCTTGTAGCCGTGCTTGTGTAGCTGGAGATCTTTGATGATGGTCGGCGGCAGCAGCGATATCACGTACGACAGGCGGGTGACGCGGAAGTCCGGGGCGTCCGGCCAGGGAGCTTCGGTGGTCGCGGCGCCCCCGGTCTTGGGCCGCGCCTCAAGCACGAGCGTCCGCGCGCCGGACCGGGCCAGGTACGCCGCGGCGACCAGCCCGTTGTGCCCGCCGCCCACGATGATCGCGTCGTAGTCAGTTGCCATGAAACCGGACCCTCCGAAAGATTGACTGAACATTCAGTCTAGAAGCTGCTACGATTACCCACAAGGTCACCAGCGAGCTGAAGGGGCGCGGCGTTGTCCTGGACTGAGGAGCGAGGAACGAGCGACGAGGGAAGGCAACGCCTTGAGGCGCCCCGGAAGCGAGCGGAAGACGGAGCCTCAAAGCGCCCCGGAGGCGAGCGGAAAACAGAGCGCCCCGGAAGCGAGCGAGAGGTAGAGCGGAGGGAGCAGATGCTGCGGGCCGCGCTGGAGGTCATCGTCGAGCGCGGCTACGCCGACACCAGGATCGCCGACGTCGCCGAGCGCACCGGCACGAGCCCAGCGCTGGTCATCTACTACTTCAAGACCCGCGACCAGCTGCTGACCGAGGCGATCAGGTACTCGGAGGACTCCTGGTACGCCGAATACCTCCGGCGGATGGAGGAGATCCCCACCGCGGCCGGGCGGCTGACCGAGCTCATCGCCATGATCTGCCTGCCCGGCACCGATCCCGAGCCGCGCAGCTGGTGGCTGCTGTGGCTGGATCTGTGGGCACTGTCGCCGCGGAGCCCGGGGGTGGCCGCGGTGCGGCAGAAGTCCGACGAGCGGTGGCGGGAGGCCATCCGCTCCGTCGTGCTGGCCGGCCAGGAGGCCGGCGAGTTCGCGCCCGTGGACTCGGATGACTTCACGATCACGCTGTCGGCCCTGCTCGACGGGCTGGCGGTGCAGATCGCGCTTGAGGACCCGCAGGTGCCGCCGCAGCGCACGTACGAGCTGGCGATGCGGTTCGCGGCCGGGCAGCTAGGGTTCGAGTGGAAGCCCGCCCCGAAGCGGGCGCGCAAGCGCGGCAGGTAACTCTGGAGGTGGTGCCGTGGCCGGAGGCAGTATCGAGCTGGACGAGGCCCTCGACCTGGTGAAGATGACCTCCTACGCCACGCGGCGGCCGGGCTGGACGGCGCGGAGATCAGGGCCAGCACGGCGCGCGTGCGCGCGGGCATGGCACTGCTCCTCGGGTCAGCGGGCGGTTTCCGCGGAAGTCTTCAGCGTAGCCAGGCAGGTCTCCAGCAGTCCTTGCAGCTTGCGGCTGGTGTAGAAGAACACCGCCAGCAGCGGGGCCTGCCATCGACTCCTCCACCACCACCCGGGTGCCGCCGCCCGGCAGTGCCTCCAGGACGTAGCGGTGCACTACCTTGGCGCCGAATGCCGACCCCGTCCAGGCCAGCTCCCGCTCCGGCTCGACCACCGCGAACCGGGCCTTCAACGTGGCGCCCTTGTTCACCCGGGTAAACGGCGCGTTCACCAGGACCCCGTCCGGCACGCGGATGTCGTGCACGCCGGGTTCCAGGTTCTTATCCCAGTGCGTCACGTCAGACAGTAGGGCCCAGACAACGGCGGGCGGTGCGTTCACGGTGATATCGCGGCGGCCGGTGATCGCCGCGCGGTCATCGATCCGTTGCTTCTTGGCGTAGTCCTCGTGCAGTTCCCGCAGCGAGGGCCCGGTGTAGAACAGTACGGCGGTCATAGCCTGCAACTTTAGCGCCGGGCGGCGGCGCGGGGTGATTAACTGTTCGCGCGTCTGAGTTAAAACACGTAAGAATGTGCTAAGCTGTACCTGTGAAGCTGAAGGAGTGGGCGCGCGGGCAGGGGGTCTCGTACAGGACTGCGCTGAACTGGTTCCATGCGGGCGCCCTGCCGGTGCCCGCACGTCAGCTTCCGACCGGCACGATCTTGGTTGACCCTGCACCAGCACCAGCAGGCAGGACGGTGGCGTACTGCCGGGTGTCGAGCGCGGACCAGCGCGGCGACCTGGAACGCCAGGCAGGCCGCGTAGCCGAGGAATGCGGGCGGCGCGGCATCACCCTGGACGCGACGATCACCGAAGTCGGCTCCGGGCTGAACGGCAACCGGGTCAGGCTGCGGAAACTGCTGTCCGACCCCGCCGTGACCATGATCGTGGTGGAGCATAGGGACCGGCTCGCCCGGTTCGGCGTCGAGCACCTCCAGGCCGCCCTGTCTGCCACCGGGCGGAGCATCATCGTGCTGCACCCGGACGAGGTGAAAGACGACCTGGTCCGGGACATGGCGGAAGTCCTCACGTCCATGTGCGCCCGCCTGTACGGGCGCAGGTCGGCCCGCAAGCGCGCCGACGCCGCCGTCCAGGCCGCCAGGACCGCCGCGTGACCGCCACCCTCCAGGCGTACCAGTTCGCGCTGGACCCGACGCCGGAGCAGGACGCGATGCTGCGGTCCCATTGCGGGGCGCAGCGGTACGCGTTCAACTGGGGACTGGCCCGCGTGAAGGCGAACCTGGGACAGCGGGAAGCGGAGAAGTCCTACGGGATCACCGGCGAGGACCTGACCCCGGCCCTGTCGTGGTCGGCGTGGTCGCTCCGCAAGGACTGGAACGAGGTCAAGGGCGACGTGGCCCCGTGGTGGGCGGAGAACAGCAAGGAAGCGTACGCGGGCGGGCTGGCGAACCTCGCGGTCGCCCTCGGCAACTGGAAGGATTCCAGGGCCGGGAAGCGGAACGGCCCGAAGGTCCGCTTCCCCCGGTTCAAGGGGAAGCGCGCCGGGCTGTCGTGCCGGTTCACCACCGGGGCGTTCGGCCTCGCAGGCGCCGACCGGAGGCACGTGCAACTGCCCCGCATCGGCGTGATCCGCACGCACGAGTCGACCCGGAAACTCGCCCGCCGCGTGGACGCCGGTACCGCCCGGATCCGCTCGGCGGTCGTCTCGTTCCGCCGGGGCCGGTGGCTGGTGTCGTTCTCGGCGGAGGTCACCCGCAGCGACTCGCCGCCCGCCCGGCCGGGCGCTGTGATCGGCGTTGACCTCGGCGTGAAGTCCCTGGCTGTCTTGTCCACGGGGGAGGTCGTGCCGAACCCGCGGCACCTGGAGGTGGCGCAGCGGGAACTGCGGCGCCTCAATCGGCAGGCCGCGCGCCGTCGCGGCCCGGACAAGCGGACCGGGGCCGTGCCGTCCGCGCGGTGGCGCAAGACGCAGGCCCGCATCGCCCGCCTGCACGCCACCGTGGCTAACGCGCGCCGGGACGGCCTGCACAAGCTGTCCACCCGCCTGACGGGTACGTACGGCACGGTCGTGGTCGAGGACCTGAACGTCGCCGGGATGATGAGCAACCGGCGGTTGGCCCGGCACGTCGCCGGGGTCGGGATGGGCGAGTTCCGCCGCCAGGTTACCTACAAGACGGCGTGGCGCGGCGGGAGGGTCGCGGTCGCGGACCGCTGGTACCCATCCAGTAAGACGTGCTCGGCATGCGGCGCGGTGAAAGCCAAACTGCGCCTGTCCGAGCGCACGTACACCTGCGGCCAGTGCGGACTCGTACTGGATCGCGATCTCAACGCCGCGCTCAACCTGGCGGCGCTGGTGTCCTCCCGCAGTTGGCGGGCGACAGAAAACGAGCCCGATGGAAACCCATGTAAGACCAGCGCTGCGCTGGCGGCGGGTACTGCCGCGGGAAGGCCCACGAGGTCAACGCCGTGCCGCGAGGTAACGGCTCCTGACGCGCTGGCGTGCATTCCATGAACGGCCGGGAGACCTCAGTCATGGAAGCACGTTTTGCACGTTTCATGAACGGTATCGGACGGATGACTGGGGTCCTGGCCGCTACGGGAGGTCGTCGGGCCGGGCGAGGTTGAGGCGGGCCAGTGCGGTCCGGTTGGTCACGCCGAGCTTCGGGAACGCGCGGTACAGGTGGTGGCTGACCGTCCGGGGGCTGATGAACAGCTGGGCGGCGATGTCGCGGTTGGTCGCGCCGGAGGCGGCCAGCCGAACGACCTGGAGTTCCTGTGGGGTGAGCAGGCTCAGCCAGTCCGGGGCCGGCGTCCCCGGAGCCGGGGGCTCCCCCACCGCCCGCAGTTCGGCCCGGGCCCGGTCGGCCCAGGGCCGGGCCCCAGTTCGGTCGAACAGTGCGAGCGCGGCCCGGAGGTGAACGCGGGCGTCCGTGCCGCGCCGGTTCCGGCGCAGCCATTCCCCGTACAGCAGCGCGGTGCGGGCCTGCTCGAATGGACGGCCGCTGACGGCGTGGTGCCGCAGCGCCTCGCGGAAATGGTCTTCGGCGTCACCGTCCTGGGCGAGGGCCTGGCAGCGGTGCCGCACGGCCAGTGCCTACGGCTGGCCGGTGGCCCCGGCCCAGGCGGCGAAGCGGGCCAGCGGCTCGGCGGCGCGATCGGCCGCGCCGAGCCGCGCCGCTGCCTCGACCTGGTCGGGCGCGAACAAGACCGGGTGGATGAAGTGCCGCAGCGCCCCCGACGCGGTCCTCTCGAACCGCTCGAGCGCCGGTCCGTACCGGCCGAGGCCGAGGTCGAGCAGCGCCAGCGCCCACTCCGCCATCGTGGCGACGTTCGCGACCTCCTCGGCGGCGAACTGGTTCAGGGCGCGGGCGGCCAGCTTGCGGCAGCGCGGCTCGTCGCCGCCGACCGCCGCCAGGAGGGCCAGCATGCTGTGCAGGCCGGCCACGCGCACCGGCTGGCCGGTGTCCTGGGCCAGCCGCAGCCCCTCGGTCGCGGTCTCGGTGGCGGCGCGGAACCTGGTCTGGCCGAAGTTGGCGTAGGACAGGCCCAGGGACACCGGGGCGAGGAAGCGGATCACCCCCTGGGCGCGGCAGGCCTGCACCGTCGACAGCATCAGGTCGCGCGCGCCGTCGAAGTCGCCGATCAGCATGGCCATGTTGGCCGCGTAGAACCTGACGTCAAGCTGTTCCGGCGGATCGCGGCGGGCCGCGGTCACCAGCGCCTCGAGCCTCGGCACCGCCGGGGCGGGCCGTCCGGCCAGCAGGTCGGCCATCGCCTGGATGGCGCCGGACCCGGGAACAAGGCCAGCCGAGCCGGGCAGGGCCAGCCCGGCCATCCGGTCCGCCGCGTCCTGGACGAGCTTGGCGTCGCCGGCCCACCACCCGGCGATGCCGCCGAGCATGAGCATGGCCGCGGCCGCGACCGGATCGGACCCGGCGATCGGCTCGGCGCCGGCCACGACGAGTTCGTGCACGGTGTGCATCGCGCCGCGCTCCATGGCCACCCACGCCCGCACCCGGGCGATCTCGGCCAGGGCCGCGGGCTCGGCGGTCAGGCTCTGGCCCTGGCCGACCAGGGCGATCGCCGCGTCGAGCCAGCCCGCGTCCAGCGCCGCGCCGGCCGCCGCGATCAGCCGCCTGGCCTTGTCCGGCCGCTCCGGTGTGAGCCGCGCCGCGCGTTCCAGCGCAGCCGCGGCGGCCGCGTGCCCGAGCCGCTGCCGGGCCCGGGCGGCGGCCTGCTCGAGCTCGCCCGCCACCGACTCGTCCGGGCCGGCCGCGGCAGCCGCCCGGTGCCAGGCCTGCCGGTCCGCGCCGAGCTCGCCGGTGAGCGCGGCCGCCAGCGCGCCGTGCGCCGCGCCGCGTTCGGCGGACGTCGCACTCTGGTAGACGGCGGCCCGGACGAGCGGATGCCGGAAGGCCACCGCCTGCTGGTCCACCATGATCAGCCCGGACCGCTCAGCCGCGTCGGCGGTCGCCGCCGGGACGCCGAGGGCCTGCGACGCGCGCCGCACCAGGCCCAGGTCGCCGCTCTCTTCGGCCGCCGCCACCAGCAGGAACGTCCGGGCCGTGGCGGGCAGGCCGGCCACCTGGCGATAGTAGGACTGCTGGATGCGGCGGGGCAGCGGCAGCGGCGCCGGGATCTCCAGGGGCGCCGTAAGCCCGGTCGCCGGCGCCGGAAGCCCGGCCAGGGCCGCCGGGAGCTCGAGCAGGGCCAGCGGGTTGCCGGCCGCCTCGGCCTGCACCCGGTCGGCTATCCCCGGCGGCAGGCCGGGGCGCGCTCGGCCAGCAGGGCCCGGGACGCCGCGCACGTGACCGGCGTGAGTACCTGGACAGCTATCCCGCTCTGGTGGCGTGGGGCCGCCACTCCGGGAGCATCGGCGCGGCCCAGGACGAGCGCCTTCGCGAGGCCGCGCACGACGACCCAGCCGAGGCGGGCCGGGTGCTGGCCCGTGCGACCAGGCTGCGCGAAGCCTGCTATTCGATATTCGCCCGGGCGGCCGAGGGGCGGCCGCCCACAGCCGACGATCTCGACACGTTGCACGGCGAACTCACCAGCGCGATGCCGCACATCAGGGTCAACCGGTCTGGCGACGGCTTTAGCTGGGGATGGGAAGACGCCAGGCCCGGACTGGACCAGGTCTTGTGGCCGGTGACGTGGTCAGCGGCCGACCTCCTGGTGCGCGGACCAGTTGAGCGGATCAGGGAATGCCCAGGTGCCGGAACCTGCGGCTGGCTGTTCCTTGACGTCAGCAAGAACGCCAGCCGACGCTGGTGTCAGATGAGCTCGTGCGGCAACCGGGCCAAGGCGCGCCGCCACTACGCGCGAGTGCAAGCGGACAGGCAGGGCTAGGAGAAGCGCGTGCTCGAGGATCTGGAGTTCGACGACAGCGATTCGCCCGCGATCGGCCTGGTGCCGGCCGGCGTTACATGGAACGAGGTGCGGGACCACATAAAGATCGCGCACCACTCCCTGCTGGTTCCGCCGGCAGACGGTCGCGAGTACGCCGGAGCCTACTGGACCGGCACCGAGATGGTCGTGGTCGAGGACCTGGGCCCGGACCAGGACCAGGCGGTAGAGCAATTCCGCGCGTTCCTGCAAGAGCACGGCGAGACCTGAGCGCGGGCGTCCGGCGGGGGGGAGCGGCGGGAGCAGGGCACGCGCCCCGGCCCGTTCGGGACCAATAAAGACCTGCAGGGGCGGCGGGTCAGCCTTCGCTGCCCGCGATGGTGGTGAAGGCCTGGATCCGGCTGCCGCGCTCGCCGCAGGTGAGCCAGCGGTAGCCGATGAACTCCAGCCGGGCCAGGTCGCGGATCTGCGCGGCGGGCAACTTGGGGTTTTCTGCCGAAGTCGAAGTTCTCGATCGTGGCCTGGCCGGGGAAGCGGGCCGCCCTGATCCGCCGGGTGATCTTGGCGGCATCGCGGCGGGCCAGCTCGTCCTCGCACAGGACCTGGAGGAACTCGGCGTGCCCGAGGGTCCCGGCGCGGGCCTCGGCCAGCCGCGCCTCCAGCGTGTCCAAGATGCCGGACAGGCCCAGCGCCTTCAGGACGGGGGCGAGCCCGGCGGCGGTCCCGGCCGCGGTCACTGCTGCTCCCCGCCGAACGCGGCCAGGCCGCGCAGCCAGGCGGGCACCCCGGTGCCGGGCAGCGGCAGCTGGACGCCGTCGTGTTCGGTGCCGGCGGCCAGGATGCCCTTGACGGTCCGGTAGGACGGGTCGCCGGCCTCCTGACCTCACCCTCGGGTCCCCTCGGGGTGGGGGTCAGGTCAGGATCACGGAAGCGGAACGCAGCGACCGCGTCCGCCCAGGCAGGAGGGGGTACCGGACCCGAATCGCGGCGCGCAGCGCCTGTACGACGCGCGGGCCGCTGTGCGGTGGATGCGGGATGAGTATGGGAGATTGGGAGATCTGTGCGAGCTTGTCCGCGCCGCACGAATCTCCTGGGAAGAGGCGACGTCCGCTGCTTACCGGAGACGCGCGAACCAGCCGGGCTCCGTAGCTAAAGTTGTCTGCTCCCGAGTGGTCTTCCTGGGCGTGGTCATCGAGCGCGGAGGCGATTGACGAGGCTACTGGTGGAGATGAGGATGCCGGGTTAGTTTCACGTCAACGCCCGGCGGCCGGGGCGATGTCTTCATCGAGTTCCCGTTTCGTCTCAGCCTCGGCCGGAACTCCCCGGCTTGCGTGCCATGCCTCCCCACAGAGAGGTGCGCGCGCTGGCCGTCAACTCCGACCGCGGATGCCACTGGGTGACCTTGACCACTCCGGGCCCCACCAGGTCCAGACCGTCGAAGAACCGCGCGACTGCGTCGCGCGGGCGCCCGACGAAGCTGGCCTCGGCTAGGTGCTCATTCAGGCGGCTGATCATCTCGGCCGTTTCGTCGGGGTCGATGTCGCTGGCCGCGTGGGAGATCACCAGGAAGCTCCCCGGCGGCACGGCGGCCAGCAGCCGGGCCACGATCCGCCGTGCCTCGTCCAAGTCGGAGATATGATCCAGGACGGCCAGCAGGAGGATCGCGGCCGGCCGGGTGAAGTCCAGGATCCCGGCGGCCTGGGTGAGGATCGTGCCGGTGTCGCGCAGGTCGGCCTCGACACAGGCTATGATCCCCTGCGGGCCGCTGGCCAGCAGAGCGCGGGCGTGGGATAGCACCATCGGGTCGTTGTCGGCGTAGACAACGCGGCTGGCGGGCTGGATGGA
>Ga0070698_100009146_pt1 | contig 10633 bp, 7 predicted proteins | sample KBSK1502metaG_FD_65477 | JGI IMG/M metagenome (GOLD analysis project Ga0070698, IMG submission 65477) | Corn, switchgrass and miscanthus rhizosphere microbial communities from Kellogg Biological Station, Michigan, USA - KBS K1-50-2 metaG | ecosystem: Host-associated > Plants > Roots >... | reverse complement strand
CCACCAGGGCCGCTGCCGTGGCTGCACGTCGCCCACCCGGCGAACGGAAGGCCGTACATCGCAGACAACGCCGGCCGCATGGTCATGCTGCACGGTGCGATCCCGGCGAGCCTCAACGACTACTGGTCCGGCACCAACCAGCACACCGACCCCTTCCCCGCCAACTTCTACCCGATCGATCCCGCGGCCTACAACGGCGCCTGCCCCGCCAACTCCGGGCTCGACCCCTACCCGCCCCTGTGCCGCGCCGACATCGACGAGATGGCGGCCCTCGGCTTCAACGCCGTGCGATTGCCGCTTGCGTGGAGCCTGATCGAGCCCCAGCGAGGCCAGTTCAACAAGACGTACCTCGACCGCGTCGCCCAGGTCGTCGCCTGGGCGAAGGCGGACCGGATGTACGTGATCGTGGACATGCACCAGAACGCGTATTCCCGCTTCATGGACAATCCCTCGACCGTCACGCTGCCCCAAGGTAAGCCGATCGACCTGGGCAGCCACTCCGGGGCGCCTGGCTGGGCGACCTACACCGACGGCTTTCCTTCCGAGGACTACGCCGGCAAGCGCGAGCTCAACCCCGCGGTCTTCGAGGCGTTCAACAACTTCTGGTACGACCGCGGCGGCATCCAGGACGAGTACATCAAGGCGGTCGCGTTCCTGGCCGATCGCTTCAAGGACGACAGCACGGTTGCCGGTTACAGCATCTTCAACGAGCCTCTCAACGGCTGGAACCTGCCAACCGGGTTCGACGACCTGCTCCTGTTTCCGTTTTATCGCCGCGTCATCGACGCGGTGACCGGCGTCCGCGACGGCCTGCCCTGCTGGAGCGGGTTTTTCATGCCCGCGATATGCGGATACCAGGACCTCGGCGTGCACGCGGACAGGCAGCTCTACTTCCTCGACACCGGCCTGCTGCGCGAGGTCACCGACTTCCCGGTCCACCTTTCGATGCCGGTCAGCTCGTATCCCAACGTCGTGCTGGGCGTGCACGCATACACGCACATCTACACATTCGACACCTTCGCCAACCAACCTCCGGACCACGCGAGCTACCCGTGGGGCGGTTACGAGCAGGGGTTCGCGTCCGCTGATCGAGAGGCGAAGGCGATGAACATGGCGCTGCTCGTGATGGAGTTCGGCGACTCTCCGCAGTGGGACCACGAGATCGTCACGAACGTCCTGCTCGAGGAGGAGAAGCACCGGGTCGGCTTCATGTTCTGGACCTGGAAGGAGAACGGCGACGACACGAAGTGGGGCATCTACAGCTCGCCGCCGGACGGAACCCCCTGCCTGCGCGCCCAGCGAGAGCGGCTCCTGGCCAGGATCTACCCCCGAGTGACAAGCGACCCGAATGCCGACTTCCACTACGACCCGGCCGGCGGTGGTTTCACGATGCACGCAACCGGCAAGGCGGGCGACGAGAGCACGGTCACCTATCTGCCGCCCGAGGTGACGGGCAAGGTGTCCAGCGACGGCGCGGTCTCGGTGACGGTAAGCGACGAGAGCGACGGCAGCCGCCTCGTCTTTGCCACGCCTGGTGGGGGCAAGTTCAACATCGCGGTCTCCCCCGCCCCCCTCCGCCTCAGCGGCTGCGCGTAGAGGACTTCTGACCCATTTCTTAGGCAATCCACAGCCCCAAGAATTAAGTTGGCCCGGTAACCCGGCATCGGCTAATCTGGGGACTCGAAAGGGTGGGAAGCCGACCAGCGACGACTGGCCGTGTTCGCGCGCACCAGAACGGCAACGGCGTGGCGACGCGAACGCGAAAGGATCCGGCGACCAGGCAAAGACCTGGGACGAACGGTGAGGCTGCGGCCGCACCGGCGGTCAAGCTCGTCGGCGTCTCCAAGTCGTACGGCCGCAAGGCCGTGCTCAAATCGGTCAACCTCACCGTCGGCCAGGGCGAGCTCTTCGAGGTAACCGGGCCAAGCGGGTCGGGCAAGACCACCCTCCTTCGCCTCGTCCACGGCCAGCTGCGGCCCAACGCCGGCGAGCTGTGGGTGCGGGGGCGCGGCCTGCACCGATTCTGGAGGCGCGGCCTCGGGGGCCTTCGCCGCGACGTGGCGTTCGTCTTTCAGGAGCAGCGCCTCCTCCCACGGCTGACGGCCTTCGAGAACATCGCCCTCGCCATCCAGCTTCGCGATCCCCAGCTTCCGATCCGGACGATCAAGCTGCGCGCGACGGAGGCGCTGGAGTCCGTGAAGCTGGCGGACCGGCGGCGGGCGTACCCGCACCAGCTCTCGGCGGGCGAGCGCCAGCGGATCGCGGTCGCGCGCGCGCTCGCGACCCGGCCCCGCGTCCTGCTCGCCGACGAGCCGCTGAACTCGATGGACGAGGCGAACGCCGCGATCATCACCCACCTGCTCGAGGACGCGGCGGCGAAAGGCACGACCGTGATCGTCGCCTCGCACCGCCACTCGTTTGCCACGAGCCGCTTCCTTCGGCTGCCGAGCGAGAAGCTCATGACAAACGGCGCTCGCCGGCCGGCGTTGAACGGCAACGGCCGCGCACCGGTCGCCGCGAACGGCAACGGCCACTCCAACGGCAACGGCAGCGCCGGCAAGAGCAATGGGCACTCCAACGGCACGACCGTCACGCGCGAGTGGTGGCGGCTGGTCGTTCCACGACGGCCACGCCCTCATCACACTCCGAAGATCTCGCCCCTCCCGCTGTGGCGACGCGCCGCCGCATTCACGGCCAACGGTTACCGGCTTGTCGTCATGAGCGGTCTCCGGAGCTGGAGCCGGGACTTGCGGCTGACGACGCCCATCATCGGCACGATCGCCCTGCTCCTGGTGCTGTGCGGAACTCTCGCGCTGGTCGGCATCGCGGTCGAGAAGCAGGTTGTCGACCAGGCGGGCCAGGCCTCGATGGTCCGCGTCTACCTCGCCGACGGAGCGACCCAGGCTTCCGTCGCGACGCTCGAATCGAAGCTCAAGGCGGACCCGCGCGTGGTCTCTGTCCGCTACGTCACTCCGGAGCAGGCGCTGGCCGAGGCGGGCAACCGTCCGGGCCTCGACAACCTGGCCAGCCTGAGCTCGGCGAACCCGTTTCCGGCCAGCCTCGACGTCAAGGTCCGCCTCCCCACCCAGGTCGCGGCCGTCTCGAGCTCGGTGAAGGGCGATCCCGCGGTCGACCCGATCTATCCGACCTCCTATGACCCGGACACGTACTCGCGCCTGCGCCATTTCGCGCTGGTCGCGGGCGCGATCGCCGGCGGCATCGTCCTGATGTTCGCCGTCGTCGCGTACGTGGTGGTGGCCAACGCCATGCGCGGGGTCGCCACGTCTCGCCGGCACGAGGTTGAGATCACGCGGCTGCTGGGAGCGCGCGCCTGGATGCTGCGCGGTCCATTTGTCGTCGAGGGGCTCACGACCGGCGCGGTTGCCGGCGCGCTAGCGGGCGCGCTGGTCGGGGCCGCGTACCTCCTGGCCATGCGCTTCGACTCGGCGATCTACATGCAGGTGCTGCCGGGCGTCGACCTGACGGCCGTCCGCTACGTGCTGGCCGCCGTGATCACAGCCGGGCTGGTCCTCGGAACCGCCACCGCGTGGTTGGGTTTTCGCAAGGCGCGCGCGTGAGGAGGGCGTTGGCGGCGGTGGCGGTCGCGGCCGCCCTGCTCGCCATGCAGGGCGCGAGCGCCGGCGCCACCGACTCGACAACGTGCGCCAGCACGACGGCAACGAGCTCGCGGACGTCGTGCCCCAGCGCCACCACGACGCCGGATCCGAACCAGGCCGCCTACGCCGCGCTGACCAGCAGGCTGGGAGGCGACATCGCCAACGCGCTCGCGGCCGAGCACCGCCTGGCGTTGACCCTCGACCAGTTCGCCGGCATCGAGCAAGGCTTGACGTCGCGGATCACGCAGGAAGAAGCGACCATCGCGCGCCTGCAGGCTGCGATCGCGACCCTGGATGCGGAGATCGCCGGCACGCAGGCGCGGATCGACGTCGAGAAGCAGGAGCTTGCGGTCCTCACGCGCGCCCTCTACCGCCAGCCTGACTCGTTCTGGATCCTGATCGCGCGCACTGGCAGCCTGCACGAAGCGCTGATCGCGACAGCCGACGCGGTCGTGGCGGGCCAACGTGCGCACGCCCTGCAGGACCGGCTGCAGGCTGACCTCGTCAGGCTCCAGGCGGACCGCGACGCCAGGCAGTCCGACCTCGACCACGAATCGAACGCGCGCGATCTGCTGGTCGCCAACCTCAACTCGCTGCAGGACGTGATGACCCAGCAGTCGGCGGTCAGCGGACAGCTCACGACTCTCCTGACGCAGCTGCAGGCGGCCAAGGCGCGGCTGCTGAACCAGCCGCCGAGCGTGACGACCGACCTCACGCAGCTGCTCGAGGCGCAGGAACAGGACCTGATCCTGCGGAGCGACCAGACCGCGTGGGCGCAGGCGGAGGTCGGGACCGGCCTGGCGCTCGTGAACAACGAGCTGCCCCTGGGCAGGACGATCGCCGGGCTGAAGCTCTCGTACCCGCTGGCCCAATTCACCATCACGCAGGGTTACGGGCCGACGACCTTCGCGCTCGAACCACCACTCGGGCCGTTCAAGCACTTCCACACCGGCATCGACCTCTCGGCGCCGCTCGGCACGCCCGTGATGGCCGCGGCTGATGGAGTCGTCGTCGCCGTGGGCCACGGGGCGATCGGCTACGGGAATTACGTCGTCATCGCGCACGGCGGAGGGATCGCGACTCTATACGGGCATCTGCTGCAGACCAACACCAGCGTCGGCCAGGTGGTCGCGCGCGGGCAGGTGATCGGGCTCGAGGGGTCGACGGGTTACTCGACCGGACCGCACGTTCATTTCGAGCTGCGCGTGAACAACCTGGTGACCGACCCGCTGCCTTACCTCCCTGTGCCAGGCACAAACTTCAACGGCTGACCCGAGCGATGGTCAATCGCTCGCGCGCCATCGCCGCCAACGAGCGTGGGAACCAGCTTGCGGGCGCGGGCGATGATCAAGCTGCCGAGGCGGCGTATCGCGAGGCGATAGCCCTCGATCCCGACTACGCGTCCGCGTGGTTCAACCTCGGCCTGGTTTTCAAGCGACGGCATGATTGGGACGAGTGCCGGGACGCCAACCTCCGCGCCGCCGAGCTGGATCCGCGCAAGGAACAGCCTGCGTGGTGGAATCTCGGCATCGCGGCAACGGCCCTGCATGACTGGCCGACCGCGCGAAGGGCGTGGAAGGGTTACGGCGTCGACATCCCCGATGGCGAGGGACCGATCGACTTGAAGTTCGGCATGACGCCCGTGCGGATCGGTTTTCCCGACGCTGTCGAGGTGGTGTGGTGCCGGCGAATCGACCCGGCGCGGGCGACCATCGGGAGCATCCCTCTACCGGAGTCGGGCCATCGCTACCACGACGTGGTGCTTCACGACGGCGCGCCCAACGGCAGGCGCGAGGTAAACGGGCGCGTCTATCCCGTCTTCGACGAGCTCGAGCGCTGGCAGCCCGCTGAGGACCAGAACGTCGCCGTCAGCCTGCGCTGCCCGCGCGAAGAGGATGCGCTGGCGCTGGGCAAGATCGCAGCCGACGCAGGCGTCCCGTTCGAGGACTGGACCGCGAACCTGAACATTTTGTGCAAGGCGTGCAGCGAAGGTCTTCCGCACGAGGAGCACGACCGCAAGGGCGATGGTGCGTGGAGGGTCGAGCGAAACTTCGGTTTCGTTGCCAGTGACCGCGGGCTCGCCGACCTGCTGGCGCTCTGGCGGCGGGATGGCGCCGGGCGCGAGGTCGACCACCTGGAGAGCTACTAGCTTCTGAAACTGCACCACTGGGGAAAGTGCCCCCGGAGGGAATCGAACCCCCGACCTTGACGTTAGGACCGTCCTGCTCTATCCCCTGAGCTACGGGGGCGAACCACAAAGAGTCTAAGTGCCTGAGTCAGTGCGCCCTGCGCGCGCCCGGCGCCCCTGAGCTACGGGGGCGAACCACAAAGAGTCTAAGTGCCTGAATCGCTGGGCCCTGCGCCGGCCCCCTGCCCGGCTGGTCGCAACCAGCAAAATCGAAGCTGCCGCCCACCAGATTCTGAGCAATTTCACAGAAAACACGATCAGCATGGGCACCGTGAACAACGCCAACGGCGCCCGGGTGCTCGTGGTCGACGACGAGCCCAACATCACCGAGCTCGTCTCCATGGCCCTCCGGTACGAGGGCTTCACCGTCAAGACAGCGGCCACCGGGCGCGGAGCCCTGACCGCCGTCTCCCAGTTCTCCCCCTCGCTCGTGATCCTCGACGTGATGCTTCCCGATATCGACGGCATGGAGGTCATGAAGCGCCTGAACAGCCAGGGCTCGAAGGTGCCGATCATCTTCCTGACCGCTCGCGACGCCACCGAGGACAAGGTCCATGGACTCACCATCGGCGGCGACGACTACGTCACCAAGCCGTTCAGCATCGAGGAGCTGATGGCGCGCGTCCGCGTCGTGCTGCGCCGCCACGGCAACAACACCGAGTCGGGCAAGCTCTCGCTCGCCGACCTCGAGCTCGACGACGAGGCGCACGAGGTCCGCCGCCACGGCCGCGTCGTCGAGCTGACCAACACTGAGTACCGCCTCCTCCGCTACCTGCTCATCAACTCGGGCCGCGTGCTCACGCGCAGCCAGATCCTCGACCACGTCTGGCACTACGACTTCGGCGGCGACGCCAGCGTGCTCGAGACCTACGTCAGCTACCTGCGGCGCAAGGTCGATCGCTTCGAGCCGCCCTTGATCCAGACCGTCCGCGGCGTGGGGTACGTCCTCCGACCGCCCAGAAAATGACCCTGTCCCTCCGCGGGAGGCTCTTGCTCGGCGTCATCTCGCTTGTCCTCATCGGGCTGCTCGTCCTCAACGTCGCCATCTACGTATCGCTGCAGAAGTTCTTGATCGACCGGGTGGACGCGGAGATGCGCGCCGGGGTCGACGAGGTGGCGACGGCGCTCGGCGCCCCGAGCCGCGGACCGGTGCAGCGGACGGCGTTTCCCATCGGCACGGTGGCCGAGGTCCTGGGATCCGATGGCTCGCCGGTCACGATCAGAGGCGTCAGCTCGGGCTTCGGCTCCCAGGCCCTCACGGTGCTGCCCGTCGTCCCCAAGAACCTGCAGGACAGCGGCCAGCTCGACGTCCCCGTCCAGCCCTTCACGGTGCAAGGGACCGACGGGACGACCGAGTTCAGGCTGACCGACTGGCACGAGGGGCGCTTCGGTGGCGCGATCATCGTCCTCGCCGTTCCGCTGACCGACATCACGTCCACACTTCGCGGCCTGCTCGTTTCGCAGGCCTTGATAAGCGCCGGTGTGGTCGTGGGCACGGCGGTGCTCGCGTTTGTGATCATCCAGCTGGGCTTGCGGCCGCTGCGCCGCATGGGCGCTGTCGCCGGGGAGATCGCCGCCGGCGACTACAGCCGCCGCGTCGAGCCGGCCGGCTCGAAAACAGAGATCGGCCGGCTCGGTCTCGCTCTCAACGCGATGCTCGCCCAGATCGAGGCCGCGTTTGCCGAACGGACCGCGTCCGAGCGAAGGCTGCGGCGTTTCATCGCCGACGCGTCCCACGAGCTGCGCACGCCGCTGACCTCGGTGCGCGGCTACTCCGAGATGCTTCGCCGCGGCGCCTCCGAGTCGCCGGCGGACGCCGAGCTCGCCCGGCGACGTATCGAGGAGGAGTCGGTCCGAATGTCGACCCTGGTCGACGACATGCTGCTGATCGCCCGGCTCGACCAGGGCCGCCCGCTCGAGTCGAAGCCCGTCGACCTGCAGGTCATTGCGCGCGACGCTGTGGCCGACGCGCGAGTCGTGGCGCCGCAGCGCGACATCACCCTGAACGCCCCGGACACTGTCGTCGTCTTAGGCGACGACACGCGCCTCCGCCAGGTCGTCGGCAACCTCGTCCGCAACGCTCTCGTGCACACGCCGTCGACGACGGCCGTGGAGATCGCGGTGGCGACGCAGAACGGGACCGCCCAGCTCTCGGTCACCGACCATGGCCCCGGCCTTCCGGCCGGCGATCGGGAGAAGATCTTCGAGCCTTTCTACCGCGCCGACGTCAGCCGCAGCCGCGACAGCGGCGGCGCCGGCCTTGGCCTCTCGATCGTCAGCGCCGTCGTCACCGCGCTCGGCGGGCGCGTGAAGGTGAAGGAGACGTCTGGCGGCGGTGCGACTTTCGAGGTCGAGCTTCCGCTCTCTACGAAAACGAGCTGACGGAAAGGGCGATCACGTCGCCGGCGTGGTCGCCGGCGAAGACCATGTCGCCTGCGATCGCCGGTCCGCTGCGCACCGCCGAGCGCGCGTCATACCGCCACAGCTCTTTGCCGCCGGCCGTCGAGAGGGCCATCAGCAAGCCGGCGTTCAGGTCGCCGAAGACGGCGCCCGTGCCGAAGACGACGACTCCGTGCGCAATCGCCGGCGCGCTGTACACCGGCAGGTCAGTCCAGTGCCGCCACACCACATCACTGCTGGACGCGTTGAGCGCGAACAGACCGTAAGGCGGACTCGCGGATGCGGTGTACACGTCGGCGCCGTCGTAGGCGGGCGAAGCTATCAGCCCGTGGACCGGGGAGCCTTCGACGAGCTTGCGCGACCAGGCGATCTTGCCGTCCGCCGCGTTGAGTGCGGCAAACGTGCCCTCGTCAGATCCCACCTCGACAAGCTCGCCGCCGCCGGTCGAAACGATGACCGGTCTCGCGCCAACGTCCAGGTCGCGCTGTTTGTCGGCGTAAAGACTGGCCTGCCACTTGCGTGCTCCCGTCAGAGGATCGAAGGCGATGACGCCGTCGTCAGGGTTGCCCACGCCTACGAAGGCGACGCCTCTGCTGTCGATGGAGGCAGTGGACCACACGCCGTCGCCCGGGGCGCAGCCCGCGCGAAGGCAGAGCGCCCAGCGCAGGCGACCCGTCTGGGCGTCCAGCGCCACGAGCTCGCCCGCGACGAGCGGCTGATCGCCGAAAGGCGACGCGACGCCGATGATGACCAGGTCGCGATACACGACCGGCGACGACCAGACCGCCGCGTTAGGAGGCGCCGCCCAGTCCCACAGCGGAGCTCCGTCCGCGGCCGCGAACGCGAGCAGGTGTCCGGCGAGCGTGCCGGCGTAGACGCGGCCTGCGCTGACGGCGGGCGAGTCGGAGATTGCGCCCAGGCCGGTCCGAATCCAGATCCGCCGGCCCGTCCGTTCGTCGAAGGCCCCAAGCTCGCCGCCGGCGCTGCCGGCGAACACCATGCCTCCGGCGATCGCCGGCGTTCCGTCGACCGAGCCCTGCAGGTGCGCTCGCCAGACAAGGCTCGAGGGCGGAGGACCCGAGGAGGAGCATGCAATCAGGAGGGTGGTCAAAGCGAATCCCAAGCTCTGTCTCAGGCGGTTTTGAGCACCTCGCATCATCGTGAGCACCGAGCCCGATGCCACCTCGGGCATTCCCCCAAAGCGTAGTGGCCGCGACTTGTGGCCCCTACACTCCCGTCGCTTCTACGAAAGCTTCCAGCGCACCGACGCGAGAACCGGCCGGGCGACGGTCAGGTAGTGGTTCAGGTTGTCCTGCCGCGTCAGCACGATGACGACGTAGTAGACGCTGCCGCTGGCGTTCGCGCCCGCGAATATCGATGCCGCCGCCGGCACCGAATGCGTGCCGTCGGTAAGCGTCAGGCACAGCGTCCACGAGATTCCTTTCGCGCCGTTGAAAGAGCCCGTCGTGGTCGTGGTGCCCGTGCAGTTTCGGGTGTCGGGGTACTTGCTCTTAAGGGTGGTGTCGATCGTGTTCTTGTTGTCCTGCGCTGTCTGGGCGGGGCTCGACGCGCCGCTGGCGATGCTCACGTCGCCCTCGTTGTTGGGGTCGCTGAGGACGAAGGTTTCGCTGTCCTGGCTCGCCACCGTCCAGCCGGCCGGCAGGGTGACGCTGAGGCCGTCGTTGGACTGGGTGCCGGTGGTGGGTGTTGGGACCGGCGATCCAACAGGACTCGGTGACGTCTCCGGCGAAGGGCTGGGCACGTCGGCGATGCCGCCGCCGTTCGTCGCCGGGTTGCGGTTGCCGAGAACGGTGATGGCCGTGCCGATGCCGGCCATGATCACGACAAGGGCCACAACCGCGGCGATGATGACCATCCACGGCGTGCGATGGACGGGAGGCGTCGCGACCGCGGGCGTGTAGTACGGGCTCGCGTAGCCGGGCGGGGGCGCGTAGCCCGGCGGTCCAGTGAACGCTGGGGGCGCCATGCCAGGCGGCGGTCCTGGGGGCGGTCCGGGAGGGGGCGGTCCAACCGGCGCTGCCGGCGCGGCGACAAGTGCGGTCCCGCAGTTCTGGCAGTAGAGATTGCCGTCGGGGTTCTGCGCGCCGCAGCGGGCGCATGTCAGCGCCATCTACGACTTCACCGCGGCGGGCTTGCGTGCTCGCTTGACCGCCGTCGGCGCCGCGGTCAGGGCCATGCCGCAGTTGGGACAGAAACCCGAGGCGACGATGTGCATGTGGCAGTTCGGGCAAACCGTCTCGGCGAAGCCCATGTGCGCGGCCTCCTCGAGCAGCGCGTGGTGCAGCAGGAAGCGGACGTAGATGAGGACAGCGCCGACGATCGCGGCCTGCCACACGAGGACGAACAACTGCGCGACGCCAACGTCCTTGAGCAGCTGCGTGCCGAGGGCAAACGCGACGTGCGCGAT
>Ga0070698_100009145_pt1 | contig 10634 bp, 7 predicted proteins | sample KBSK1502metaG_FD_65477 | JGI IMG/M metagenome (GOLD analysis project Ga0070698, IMG submission 65477) | Corn, switchgrass and miscanthus rhizosphere microbial communities from Kellogg Biological Station, Michigan, USA - KBS K1-50-2 metaG | ecosystem: Host-associated > Plants > Roots >... | reverse complement strand
TTGCGACCGCGGTCACGGCCATGCGAGCTTGCTCGATTGTTTCACCGGCACTCACGGATCGATGTGCAACATCTGCATGGGGGAAGCGCTGTACTCCTACGAACAGACGCGCAAGGGAAAGACGCCCGCGCAGATTCGCGCGGGAATTCAAAGCGGCGAGTGGCAGCACATCGACGCCGCGAAGTATCAGACCTATCCCGCTAAGCTCTGAGCGATCCCGTACCGGCAGGTACGGCGCGGCAAACTCCTTGTGTCGCGCACGCCCGCACCCATAAAATTAAGGCACCCAGCAACCTGGAGGATAAATGAAGGTTCGCAACACGATGCGTGTGTGCTCGATTCTGCTTGCTCTAAGCCTGGCGTCCGCGGGTTCGATTCCCCTGCGCGCGCAGGAGAAAGACCATGCCGTCCCGTCTGTTGAGCTTCGCAAGGATGTGCAGAAAGCCGTAGAGACGCGGAAGACAAACGAGGCCGCGGTACGCGAGATGTTTTCGACAGACAAAGCACGGGACACGCTGAAGTCGGCCGGGATCGACTACCAGAAAGTGGACCAGGCCATCAGTCAGGTGAGTGATGAAGATCTGGCACGCATGGCGGACCGCTCCCGAGATGTGCAAAAGGACTTCGCTGCGGGCCGACTGGGTGACCGCGACTTGCTGATCATCCTGCTGGTGGCGGTGGCACTGATTCTCATCATCGTGGCGGTACGTTAGGTGAATCGCCTCTAGCGAGCGAGGCCGTTCTGCGAGCCACAAAACAATTCGTCCTCTCCCTAGCGCTCTTCCTGGTGTTGTGCGCCGCGGCCGTGGCGGGCCTCTCGGGTCTGTGGCTGGATGTTCCTTATATCCACCAGGAAAAGGACGGGTGCGGGTCGGCCTCGCTCGCGATGGTGCTGCGTTATTGGCAGGGCAAGAATGTTCTCTTGGCCCAGGAGCGCGCCGACCCGGCGAGGATTCAGCGCGAATTGTATGCCGCAAAGCCGCGCGGCATCTACGCGGCTGACATGGAACGCTATTTACGCGAGTCCGGATTTGACGTGTACGCCTTTCGCGGCGATTTCAGCGACCTGCGCGCGCATCTTGCGAAAGGACGGCCGCTGATTGCCGGTTTGAAGCCCGAAGGCGCACCGGCCCATTACGTGGTGATTACCGGAGTCGATCCGGACGACGCTGCGGTGCTCGTGAATGACCCGGAACGCGGCAAGCTGCTGCGCATCCGCCGGGCAGACTTCGAAAAGGCCTGGCAAGGCACCCGGAACTGGACGCTTCTTGCCGTGCCGCACCACTCGGAGTGAGAGTCCGCCGTTTTGTTTTCGCGATCGTGCTCTTGGCCGGCATCTCGCATCAGGCGGAAGCAGCGGATGAGACCGAGCGGCTCGAGTCGGTAAAAAAGCTCTATGAACAGCAGAACTGGGAGGCGGTCCTCGGCGAGGCACGGGGCCCTGCGGGCCAGTCCGCCGATTTTGACTACTACGCGGGGATGGCCTTGTCGCGGCTCGAGCGGTGGAGCGAAGCGCGCGATGTTTTTTCCCTCGGTGCACGGAAAGCGCCGTTTGATGCGAAATTTCTGACCGAGCGCGCCGGCGCCGAGTACAAACTCCATGACTTTCAGGGGGCCAAGCGCGATTTAGGGCGGGCGTTGCGCCTGGGGGCGAGCGATTCCTACGTCCCGGAGTTTTTAGGCACCATCTACTTGCTCGAAGGAAATCTCGAGGCCGCGTTGAAGTATTGGAACAGGGTCGAAAGACCGCGGCTGGCCGCCCTCGAAGTCGTTCCCTCACCAAAGACGCGGGAACGGTTGCTCGACCGTAGTGTGGCCTTTTCTCCGCCGGGGGTGCTAGAGCGCGAGTCATTGTTGAAGTCGGACGCGCTGCTCCAGAATCTCGAAGTATTTCCGCAATGGCGAATAGAGCTTGCTGCGGCTTCGCCACCAGCGAATGCGGACGACTATCAAGCAACGATTCGCTTGAATGAGCGCGCAGGCTGGGGCCGATCGATTGCCGATGGTGCGATTTCGCTCCTGCGCGGACTGCCGTATGAAACGATCTACCCTTCCTATTACAACCTGCGCGGGGAAGCGATGAACTTTGATTCGCTCCTGCGTTGGGATCGAGAGAAGCGCCGGGTCGCGGCGGGTTTTTCGTTTCCGCTTTTTGATCAACCGGCAAGGCGGTTACGGATCTTCTTCGATGCCCGCAATGAAAACTGGAACTTGTCGCGGACTTTTTTGGGCGCTCCGGTCGCTATAACCGATCTGAATCTGAAGCGGTTTTCCCTAGGAGCGGAGTTGCATGTCGTCGAAAGCGGACGATGGGATCTGACGGCCGGACTCGAAGGGATTTCGCGCGAGTTCCGGAATCGTCCGGCAGGCATTTCAGGATCTGCCGCAGCATTTTTCACCGATGGCAAGACTCTGGACGCGTGGCTCGGTGTTCATCGCTCACTCGTTCGCGTTCCGGAACGGCGCTTCACGCTTGAGGGCCAGGGAGAAGTGCGAGCCGGGAGAAATTATGCCCGGGGAGCCGGACCGTTCGGCGGCATGAAAGGGGAGCTCAGAGGGCGCTGGCTGCCGAAGGCGCGGGGAGACGACTCTGAATTTCTTTCCTCGCTGAGAGTCGGCGAAATCTTCGGAGATGTTCCGCTCGATGAGCTGTACCAGCTGGGGGTCGAACGCGACAACGATCTCTGGCTGCGCGGGCATGCGGGCACGACGGATGGCCGAAAAGGGCGCGCACCTCTCGGCCGGCGTTATCTGCTGCTCGGCTCTGAATGGAATAAGACGATCTACGAGCGGGCGTTCTTCCGCGTTCAGCTGGGTCCCTTCCTTGACACTGGGGCGATCGCGGATGCGGGCGGGGAATTCGGCTCGCGGAAGTGGCTTTTTGACGCCGGAATGCAGGCGAGGGTCCGCGTTTTGGGCAGCGTGAGCGTGGTCCTGTCCTATGGCCGCGATTTGCGAAATGGAACGGGCGTATTTTACGCTACCTCCCTTCGCTGATCCGGTTCCATCGGGGTTTTGTGCGCGATTCTGCCCTTTTGCTAAACTGGCTCTTGCTTCACGAGAGAAGAGCCTGCCGTCCGATGGGAGAAGCGATGTCCAAATTGTTGCCGTATCGCCGGATTGCCGCGACCTTGATGCTGTGTGTTGCGTGCCTGGGAGTGCTGCGGGCGAGCGGAGCGAAGGGCGATTCCTCGCCAGGCTGGGGCTTCAGCGCCGCGAATCTCGACAAGACCTGCAAGCCGTGCGACGACTTCTATCAATTCGCCATGGGCGGTTGGATGAAGAGCAATCCGATTCCCCCGGAGTTTCCGACTTGGGGATCCTTTACGGTGCTGGCGGACCGGAATCAAGCGTCCATGCGCGGGATTTTGGATGAGGCGGCGAAAGCCGGCCCTCCGGCCGGGTCGAGTCAGCAGAAGATCGGCGATTTTTACGCGAGTTGCATGGATACCAGCGCGATTGACGCGGCGGCGGCAAAACCGATCGCCGCGGATCTGGCGGCAATCGACAAACTGAAGGACCAGAATGAATTCGAACCGCTGATTGCACGGTTCCAGCAGACGGGCCACGGCTATCTCTTCGGTTTTGACTCCACGCAGGACCTGGACGACAGCACCCGGGTGATCGCTGAAATCGGTCAGGGGGGACTCGCGTTGCCGGAGCGGGACTACTACACGCGAACGGATGATAAGTCGAAGCAGTTGCGTGCGGATTATGTCGCGCACATCGCGAAAATGTTGGCGCTGGCCGGAGAAGCGCAGGAAAAAGCGGAGGCGGAAGCGCAATCGGTCATGAATTTCGAAACCGCCCTGGCCAATGCGTCGATGCCGCGCGCCCAGATGCGCGACCCGCACGCGGTCTGGCACAAGATGACCCTTCCGCAGCTCGAGGCGCTCGCGCCGGCCTGGCCCTGGGAAGCGTACTTCCGGCAGCGCAACGCTCCGGAATTTTCGGCGATCAATGTCGAACAGCCGGAGTTTTTCAAGGAAGCCAACCGTCTGCTGATGGCGGCTCCGCTCGAGCAATGGAAATCCTACCTCCGGTGGCACGTGATTCACGCCAGTGCGAACGAGCTTTCCGACCCCTTCGTACAGGAGAATTTCAGTTTTTACGGGATGAAACTGTCCGGTTCGAAGCAGATTCAGCCGCGATGGAAGCGCTGTGTGCAGAGCGTCAACCGCAACCTTGGCGAGGCACTCGGACAAGTCTATGTCGAAAGGTATTTTCCGCCCGAAGCCAAAGCTCACGCTCGTGAAATGGTGGCGAACCTCATTGGAGCGTTGAAGAGCGACGTTCCGACTCTCGACTGGATGGGACCGGACACCAAGAAGCAGGCCCTTGAAAAGCTCGAGGCGTTTCAAGTCAAAATCGGATATCCGGACAAATGGCGCGATTATTCGGCGCTTTCCGTGGAGCGGACGGGGTACCTCGCAAACGTGCGCCGCGCCGTCAGTTTCGAAGACGCGCGCGAACTCCACAAAATCGGCAAGCCGGTGGACCGCACCGAATGGGGAATGACGCCGCCGACCGTGAATGCGTATTACAACTCGACCATGAACGAGATCGTGTTTCCTGCGGGCATATTGCAACCGCCGTTCTATGACCCGAAGGCCGATGATGCGATTAACTATGGCGGCATGGGCGCGGTAATCGGTCACGAAATAACCCACGGATTTGACGATTCCGGTTCGCAGTTTGACGGCCAGGGAAATCTCCGCGATTGGTGGACCAAAGAGGATCGCAAAAACTTCGATGAGCGCTCTCTATGCGTCGAGAAGCAGTTCGACGGCTACGAAGTCGAGCCGGGCCTCCACGAGAACGGCAAGCTGGTGCTGGGCGAGAGCATCGCGGACCTCGGCGGCCTTGCGATCTCCTACGCGGCTTTCGAAAAGTCGATCGAAGGCAAACGCCAGGAGAGTCTCGACGGATTTACTCCCGAGCAGCGATTTTTCCTGGGCTGGGCGCAGGTGTGGGGCGCCAACTTGCGTCCGGAATACGCGCGGTTGATGGCCAACAGCAACGAACATCCGGTCCCAAAATTCCGCGTGAATGGTCCGCTTTCGAACCTGGAGCTGTTTGCCAAAGCATTTGGCTGCCGGAAGGGCGACGCCATGGTTCGCGAAAAGGCCTGCAAAATCTGGTAAGCGGCAGCGCCGGAATCGGCCACCGCTGCCCGGGGCAAAGGAGCGCGCCGGGCGGTGCGCATCGAGCGAAAGTTGAGTACACTACTCTAGCCCGCGCATTCCACATGAAAACGATTCTTGTCACCGGCAGCAGCGGCCTCATCGGATCGGAAGCGGTCGAACATTTTGACCGTCAGGGCCATCGCATCATCGGCGTGGACAACAATATGCGCCAGGTGTTTTTTGGCGCGCCAGGCGACACGACGTGGAATCTCAACCGGCTGAAGCGCACCACAAAGAATTTCGAGCATGCAAATCTCGATATCCGCGACCGCAGCGCGCTCGAAGAGCTTTTCAAGAACCATCGATTCGATCTGATTGTCCATTGCGCGGCGCAGCCCTCGCATGACAAGGCGCGCGACATTCCGATCCTCGATTTCGAAGTGAACGCCCTCGGAACGCTCCATTTACTCGAAGCTACCCGCCAGCATTGCCCGGACGCGATCTTCATCCTGATGAGCACCAACAAAGTCTACGGCGATTCGCCGAACGAAATTCCGCTCGAGGAGCTCGAAACCCGATACGATTACGCGCGGCAGGAAGACTACGCCGGCGTCAACGAGTCCTGCCGGATCGACCAAACGCTGCACTCGCTCTTTGGAGCGTCAAAAGCGGCCGCTGACCTTGTGACGCAGGAGTATGGGCGCTACTTCGGCATGAACACCTGTGTTTTCCGCGGCGGATGCCTGACCGGGCCGTCGCATTCCGGCGTTGAACTCCACGGATTTCTTTCCTATCTGGTCAAGGTCGCGCTTGGCGGCGGCTGCTACTCGGTTTTTGGCTACAAGGCCAAGCAGGTTCGCGACAACATCCACAGTCATGACGTCGTTCGCGCGATCGAGGAATTCGCCGCGAATCCGCGCCCGGGCGAAGTCTATAACCTCGGAGGCGGACGCGGGAACAGCATTTCGATGCTCGAAGCCATTTCGAAAATTGCCGAAATGACCGGCAAAAAGCTGACCTGGAAATATGTGGAAGAAGCACGCAAGGGCGATCACATCTGCTATATCTCCGATTTGCGCAAGTTCGAGTCCCACTATCCGGGCTGGAGGATCACGCGCAACCTGGACACGATTTTTCAAGAAATTATCGCCGCGCAGCTGGCGGAGCAGACATCTGGCGCTGCCCGCTGATCTCGGGACCGACGGGGCAAGCAGCACTTCAAACTGCCGTTCGCGCATGACCATCCTCTGTCTCTGTCGCGAAGAACATGATTGGAAGATGATCCCGGGGTACGCGGACGCCTTTCGCCGTCACGGTGTCGAGTTCTTTTGCGTGGACAACTCCATTCCGCTCGACGCTTCGCTCGAAGACGTACTGCGTACCTGCCCCGGCACTCCTTCGGCGATTTTTCACTTTGATTCGGCACGTCTGCTCTTTCCAATAGGACTTGAAAGCTCTGAAATCCCGACGGTCTGCTTTCATCCTGACACCTATGCCTTCACCGAGCGACGGATCCGCTGGTCGGCGGTCTTTGATCATGCCGTGGTCTTTCATCCCGGTTATCCGGAGCAGTTTCTGCGCGCCGGACATCCGGGGGCTTTTCTGTTGCCGCATGCGGTGCGGCGCGCGTTTTTCGAGGGTCCTGAATTGGCGCGCGAATTCGAAATTGGCTGGGTTGGCCAGACCAGCGGACCGTTGTATCGAAGCCGCGCCGAGTGGCTGCCGAAACTCGCCGCGGAATTTCGCATGAACGAATGGACCGGGCGGTTCACGCTCGAAGAAACGGCTAACCTCTACCGCCGCAGCCGCATGGTCGTTAATTTCGGCCGCGACGACTTTCCCCAGGACGCCAACCTGCGTGTTTTCGAAGTGCTTGCCTCCGGCGCACTGCTCCTCACCTCTCTGCCTTCCGAGCTCACGCAGCTGGGATTTCAGGAGGGCGTGCATTTCGTGGGGTACCGCGATCCACGGGAGCTCCTGGCGATCGTTCGGAGATATCTCGCCGATGAAACTTCCCGCCTCCGGATCGCGGGCGCCGCACGCTCGCTTGTTCTTTCCGAGCACACCTATGACCGGCGCGCTGAACAATTGCTTACCCACCTTGCGCAAGCCGGGCGGACGAGGCTTGCGCCCGCTCGAAATTGGTCCGAGTCCCGTGCCCGTCTTGCGGCCCTCGATTTCTTTGCGAGCCACGGACTTACCTCGTACGCAGCTGCGCAGCTTCGCAATATTGCGGGGCATGGCGTGCCGGAAATGATCGAAGGGGCGTGGCTTCTTTCGCGCTCCTGGATCAAATCGTTGATCACACGATGACCTTCAGCGTCCCCAGTGGTCTCCCGGAATTTGCGTCTCCGGAATTTGTTGCCTGCAGCCGCAGCGTGCCTTACGCTCGCTGCGAACGATTTGTTCGTTGCCCCGAAACGATGAAACCGCAACTCGCCATCGCTCTGCTTGGCCGTCGCGACGAGCCTACGGATGCCGTTGAAGATTATTGCCGCTATCTCGGCGAAGCGCTCGCGGCGCACAGCCTGGACCTGCAGATCCGTCGTGTTCCCTGGAACGAACATGGCTGGACGGCGTCGCTCAAAGCGCTGCGGCTCGAGGCTCGGCAGTGGCGCGGAACATGGGTTCTGGCGCAGTACACGGCGCTCGCCTGGTCGGCACGCGGGTTTCCAAGTCGGTTTCTTCGCGTCCTTCGGATTCTTCGAAAGGCCGGCGCGCGCATCGCCGTGGTGTTTCACGACGCCGAGCCTTTCGGAGGAACCCGCCTGATCGATCGGGTGCGGCGCACGATGCAATTACGGCTGATGCGCACAGCCCTCGCGTTTTCAGATCACGCTGTTCTTACTGTCACACCGGAACGCCTCAGCTGGCCGGCGGGGGCTTCCGCAAAATCCTCATTCATTCCGGTCGGCGTGAGTCTCCCTTTCCCGCTGGCTCCCCAGAGGCACGAAGAGATGCACTCGCCGCCCGCGATCGGCGTGTTCAGCATCACCGGAGGAACCGCGGGCGATCGCGAAACCCGCGACATCATCGCGAGCGTGCGCCATGCCTCAGAAAGGTTGGGACGGTTGCGGCTGCTCGTTTTTGGGCGGCATGCGGAAGTGCGGGAAGATGCACTGCGCCAGGGACTTCGAGGCGTTGCTGTGGAACTGGATATATGCGGCGTCATCGACGACAAAAGATTGGTCGAACGATTTTCCGCTTCCGACGTCCTGCTGTTCGCCAGAGGAACGATCTCCTCGCGGCGCAGCAGCGCCATTTCCGGCATTGGCTGCGGCTTACCGGTGATCGCGTTTGAAGGCAGGGAAACCGGTTCGCCTATTACGGAGGCCGGCGTGATTCTCCTCCCCCAGGGTATGGAGGAGACAAGTCTGCAAAAACAACTCGGCGAGACGCTGGTGCGCCTTCTTTCAGAGAACGATCTTCGCGTGCAGCTGGTCGAACGCAGCCTCGCCGCGCATGAACAATACTTTTCATGGCAGGCCATCGCCGACCGCTACCTGAGATTTCTCAAGCGCACAGATTAACGCCGCACCCGCAACACGAATCGGGTGCGCTCAAAACCTTCGTGCAATGACCGCAACGATCCGGCCAAGCGCATCGAGATCGCGCGTGTCGATCACTTCCGCCGGAGAATGCGAATACCGCAGCGGCCAGCCCATTGCCACGTCCACGCTGCCAAATCGGGTGAACACCGCTCCGTCGTTTCCGCCGCCGGTGACGCCGTATTGCACCGGAATTTTGTTCGCTTCTGCGAGTTTCACAACGCGGTCCACGTATCTCACCGGAACGACATTAGAATTGTCGACCGCCCGGACAACGAAGCCCTTACCGACCTCGGCGTTGCCGAAGCGCCCCGTTTCGAGCGGCGAATCATTGCTGACGAAGGTGTCGATTGCGAAAACGAATTCAGGCGCCTTGCCCTCTCTAGCCAGCTGCGTTGCCGCCGCGGCTGCACCCTTCAGTCCCACTTCCTCTTCCGTACTCCAGATGAAAGTCACGTCGCGCCCCGCCAGGTTCGGGCCCATTGCTTTCACCGCGGCGATCAGCGCCGCACAGCCGACGCGGTCGTCAAAGCTTCGCGCGTTCGCTCGCGTGCCGGCAAGCGGCCGATAGGCTTTCTCAATCGTCACCCAGTCGCCGGGCTTGATTCCGAGCTTTTCCGTTTCTTCGCGCGAGCCGGTTCCCACGTAGGCATGCACAGGATCGTCCATCGCCCGCGGATTTTGCGGCCACTCAAACCCTTGCCGGTCCCAGCCGCTGGGCAGCTCCATCACCGCTCCGGCCGTGCCGCCGTCCGCCTTGTGCAGCAGTGCGGCGCGGCCAAGAAAATATTGCGTGTAGCCCCCGCCCAGGACTTCCAGCGCGATACGACCGTCGTCCTCGATTTTCCTTACCTGGTAGCCGATTTCGTCCATGTGCGCGACAAAGGCAATCCGCGGAGCGTTGGCAGCGGGCTTCCCGTCGCCCAGATGCAGGATCAGATTGCCGGCATCATCGGTTCGGGTCTGCCTTCGGGCCCATTCTGGAAGGAGTTCTTTTACCTTTTCGCGGACTGCCGCTTCGTGGCCGCTTGCTCCGTATGCCATCACGAGCGTTGCGATCGTCCCAGCGAAGCTTGCGCTCGCCGTCGTTTCGACCTTTAACTCGTCGGGCACGTTCGATCCGATGTAGGCGGCCATCAATCGAAGGAGTTGTTTGCCGTCCTGTGTGCTCACGGTTTCGGCGGGAGTTCCCGGCCAGAGGGTTGGGAATCCGACCTCGATCATTCGCTTCGGATATTCCGCGCCTGGAACATAGCCCGCGATTCTAGGAGGATTGGCCGCGAGCACGGTCAAGGGTATTTGTTTCGATTCGGCCAGCGCTTTGAATTCGTCGATGAAGTCTCCGCCTTTTCCCTGGGGCGGGTGCGGGGTTCCAATCACCAGGCCGCTGCCGGGCTTCGGCGTTGTCGCCGCGGGACCCTCTGTTTCCGCGGCTTGAGGACGGGGCGTAACGTGGCCGACAAAAACCATTTCGTCGGGGTGGAGCTCGGTCAGAAGCCGGTTCATTCCGCGGCCGCCGGTAGAATTTTGCGCGACAAATGCAATCGTCAGCGTGCCTTTCCCTTCCTTGGGGCGCGATTCTCCGAGCAGCGCCAACACGGCCAGCAATGCGGTTCGATCGCCTGCGGATTGCCCGCTGACCTCGTCGGTCCCGACCGCCAGCAGATTTCTTTGCGTGGTGACGGCATCAAGTACATCCACTCCCGCGGCGCGAACTTCCGCCGGGCTTTTCGCTCCGATATCGATATACAACTCATCCGGATGATTCATTTTTGGCGCGCCAACCCGACCTGGCTCGAGGTGCACGCTCAGGCCCGCGAACACACCGTTCACTTGTTTTCCGGCGCGAGTAAAAATCCAAACAGGCTGCGCGAAATTCAGCACGTCGAAGACGGGAGTCACAGCGGCTTGGGGCAACCGCTGCACGCGCAGATACCCATCCCTCGTGATTCCGCTCACT
>Ga0070698_100009143_pt1 | contig 10635 bp, 5 predicted proteins | sample KBSK1502metaG_FD_65477 | JGI IMG/M metagenome (GOLD analysis project Ga0070698, IMG submission 65477) | Corn, switchgrass and miscanthus rhizosphere microbial communities from Kellogg Biological Station, Michigan, USA - KBS K1-50-2 metaG | ecosystem: Host-associated > Plants > Roots >... | reverse complement strand
GATAAATATGATGATGAAACAATTGCAGCGATGCCTGAAGGTAATTCTCATCCATTTTTATTTAAGGGCGACGGAAATTTATCTTTCAAAGATGTAAGTGATAGCTGGGGTACACAAAAATTAAAAGGTTGCTCCAACGGCGCTTCTTATGCTGATCTTGATAATGATGGCAATCTTGATTTGATAGTGAATTGCTTGAATGCTCCTGCACTGATTTTAAAAAATAATTCACCGAAGAAAAATTTTATTTCAGTTTCATTCAAAGGAGACAGTCTTAATACAATGGGAGTTGGTTGTAAAGCTTATTTATATACAGGTACAAAATCCGATAGCTATCGGATGCAATACCAGCAATTAATGCCTGAAAGAGGATTTATGTCTTCTTCAACCTATCAATTGCATTTTGGATTAGGTACAGTAAATTCTATTGATAGTCTTTTAATAGTTTGGCCAAATCAAAAATATCAATTAATAAAAAATCCTGTTATCAATAAAAATTTTGTTGCAAATAAAAATGAGGCACAATCAGATTTTTCATACAATGATTTTTTCCCAAACAAAAAAGAGCTGATGCAGGATATTACTGCACAGGTAACCTGCAACTGGTCTCATAAAGAGAATGATTTTCTTGATTACAATGTTCAATATCTCATTCCACATGGTCTTTCTACAAGAGGTCCAAAACTTGCAGTGGCTGATGTAAACAAAGATGGGCTTGATGATTTTTATGCATGCGGTGCTAAATTTCAACCCGGTGTTTTAATGATACAACAAAAGAATGGAACATTTAAAGAAAGCGACACTGCTTTGTTTAACAAGTTTGCAGTAAGTGAAGATGTTGACGCAATTTTTTTTGATGCCAACGGTGATTCCTTTCCTGATCTGTTTGTTCTAACCGGTGGCAATGAAATTCCTGTGAATGAACTTGCGTTGTTAGACAGATTATATATTAACGACGGCACAGGCCATTTTACAAAATCTGTGAACCCAATGTCAGTTGTATTCGAAAACAAATCCTGTGTTTCTGTGGCGGATGTGGATAATGATGGTGACCAGGACTTGTTTGTAGGAAATCTTGCAAGCCCGGCTAAATATGGTATACCCACAACATCCTATCTCTATCTTAATGATGGAAAAGCTCATTTCACAAAAGCAGGAGATAATATTATTCCGTTGTATTTATTGGGCATGGTTACAGCTGCATCTTTTGTCGACATTGATAATGACGGATGGAAAGACCTGGTTGTTTCAGGTGAATGGATGCCGATGAAAGTTTTTAAGAATAACAAAGGAAAATTTTCGAAAGTTGACATACCTGCATCAACAGGTCTTTGGCAAAGCATATACACAACAGATGTAAATGGAGATGGGTATGCTGATATACTTGCCGGCAACTGGGGATGGAATACCAAATTCTGGGCTGGTAAAAACGGACCATTAAAACTTTATATAAAAGATTTTGATAAAAACGGGTCTACCGAACAGATACTTGCTTATACTATTAATGGGAAAGAGTACACTTTTTTAGCAAAGGATGAATTGGAAAGAGCTTTACCCGTTTTGAAAAAAGCATATTTAAAATACAATGAAGTGGCGGGTAAAACAGTGCAATATGTTTTTTATGATTTGTTTAAAGATTATACCGAACTGAAAGCAGAAGTACTAAGCTCATCTTGTTTTATTAATGATGGCAAAGGAAATTTTAAAAGATTGGATTTGCCACAGGAGTTGCAATTTGCACCCATTTTTTCTTTCGCACCTTTTGACAACAAAAGAAATAATTATCTCGCATGTGGGAATTTTTATAATGTCATTCCTTATGAAGGACGTTATGATGCATTACAACCAACATTTTTTTCATTTAACAATAAGCAGGGTTCATTTCAATACGATTCAGAACTTGCTTCAGTTACCGGTCAGGCTAGAGATGCTAAATGGATAAACTATGCCGGTGGTGGCAAAATTTTAATAGTAGCAAGAAATAATCAGCCATTACTATTTTTAAAACCAACAAATGGTCAATAAATGAAAAAGGATAAAATATTTATTGCAGTAGTCATTGGGTTCCTGTGTTTAAATGCTAAATGTTCAAATAAAGAACAACCAGATCCTCCGCCCCCTCCTCCTCCTCCTGTCGCAACAGATGATATTTCTGTCTGGATCACAAAAGGAGACAGATCCGCTTTGCTGCAAAAGCAAAACAACTTGTCATTTACTTCAGTATCCAATACAAATCCAACTGTGGAAGTTGATAGCACAATAACCTATCAAACCATTGACGGATTTGGATATACATTGACCGGAGGCAGCGCTTATCTTATTAATCGTTTGACCGCGGCGGAAAAAAGTTCATTGTTACAAGAGTTGTTTGGTAATAGTGTAAATTCAAATGCCATCAGTTATTTGCGTATCAGCATCGGTGCATCAGATTTAAACGCTGAAGTTTTCAGCTATGATGATATGCCGGCCGGTCAAACTGATGTGAACCTTATCAATTTTAATTTATCAAAGGATACCGTAGATGTAATTCCTTTATTAAAAGAAATTTTACTTATCAATCCCAATATTAAAATTATGGGCTCACCCTGGAGCCCGCCTGTATGGATGAAAGATAATGGCAGTTCAATTGGAGGAAGCCTGCAACCACAATATTACAGTGTATATGCCCAGTATTTTGTAAAGTATATACAAGCGATGAGGGCAAAAGGAATTACCATTAATACCATCACTCCGCAAAATGAACCGCAACATGGCGGTAATAATCCAAGTATGGTAATGTCTGCCACGCAGGAGGCTGATTTTATTAAAAATCATTTAGGGCCTGCATTCCAGGCAGCAAGTATTACAACAAAGATCATTATCTGGGATCATAATTGTGACAATCCAAATTATCCTATTACTATTTTGAATGATGCAGCAGCGAAACAATATGTAAGTGGTTCCGCTTTTCATCTATATAATGGTGACATCAGCGCATTGTCAACAGTACATACTGCGCATCCCGATAAAGATCTTTATTTCACTGAGCAATGGACAGGAGCCAATAGCAGTTTTGATGGTGATTTGAAATGGCATGTAAAAAATGTAATTATCGGTTCAATGCGAAACTGGAGTAAAGTGGCGCTTGAATGGAACCTTGCGAATGATGGAGGTTATAACCCACATACTCCCGGAGGATGTACCGAATGTAAAGGCGCCATTACACTTGATGGTGCTATTAATAGAAATGTATCTTATTATATTATTGCTCATGCATCCAGGTTTGTTCCGCCGGGTTCTGTAAGAATAGAGAGTAATAATGTTGCCACTATTTTTAATGCCGCATTTAAAACACCCGATGGAAAAAAAGTTTTAATAGTGATAAATGACGGAACTGCTGCTGCAAGTTTCAATATCAAATTCAAAGGAAAAATTGCTATAGCATCTTTATCAGCTGGTACAGCAGCAACTTATGTTTGGTGATTTTTTTGATGAAAAAGTAAAAGACGGACAAGCTACCGCCGGTTCAACTATCAACATGCGGATAAAAATAAAATATCGCCGTTCTTCTTTGGTATTAATTTCCATTGTAAGTATGATATTTACCCTGGCCAGATGTGTGAGTAGCGAAAAGAAAGATAAAGCAGAACAAGAAGGAGATTCACTAACATTTGAATCATACACCACTTCTCAAAAATGTGCTGGTTGCCATAAAGAAATTTATGATAGTCATCTTAAAACTGCGCACTACCTGACTGGTCAACCCGCAGAAGAAAAGTTTATAAAAGGAAGTTTTGAAAAAGGAAAGAATGACTATTCATACAGTCCTTTGATCTTATTATCCATGCAAAAAAGAGACAGTGGCTTATACCAGGTTGCTTATTTCAAAGGCGAAGAAAAAAAAGCAATGCGTTTTGATATGGTAATTGGCTCGGGTGTAATGGGGCAATCCTTTTTGACATGGAGAAATAATCAATTGTTTCAATTGCCAATCACTTATTTTACAGCAGCAGATCAATGGGCAAATAGCCCGGGTTTTCCAAATGATAAAGTTTTGATCGATCGCCCCGCAACTGCCCGTTGTCTTGAATGTCATATTTCTTATGCCGAAGGGACCTCGGGTTCATCGTTGGAGCCAATTGAATTTGATCGCAACAAAATTATTTATGGAGTCGATTGCCAGAAATGCCATGGCCCTGCAGCGAAGCATGTAGAGTATCAAACAAAACATCCTGATGAAAAACCTGCAAAATATATTATTAACCCTTCGAAACTTTCAAGAGCACAGCAAGTAGATGTTTGTGCCTTATGTCATGGTGGTAATATTCAGAAAACAAAACCTTCTTTTGAATTTACTGCCGGTAAAAATTTATCGGACTACTTTACTATTGATACGTTAAACAATTACGTTTTAAACAGCAGCAACGTTGATGTGCATGGCAACCAGGTTGGATTATTAAAAGCAAGCAAATGTTTCAGGATGAGTTCGTCAATGACATGCAGCACTTGTCATAATACACATGAAAATGAAAGAGGCAAAACAGAATTGTTTTCACAACGATGCATGAGCTGCCATAATACAACTGATAAAAAATTTAAAACCCCTACCCATTTGCAAATTACTTCTATAGAAAAAAATTGTATTGATTGTCATATGCCGGCACAACCATCAAAATCAATTGCAGTTTTTTTACAGGGAGAAGAAACTCCAAAGGCTTCATTGTTGCGTACGCATTTTATCGGCATATATCAGGACGAAATAAGAAAATATTTAAATAAAAACAAGTAAATGAAAAAAATAGCTTACTCCGCAATTGTTCTATTAGCAATAGCCTGTACTGAACAGAAAACTGCTGATGTTTCTGTTACTGAGTACGATGCAAATGGAAAAACTGTATCAGTTTTTACTACGGCCGACAGTACTGATTATCGTTTATCATCCACCGCCACATTAGAATTTAAAGAAAAAGGTCAACCATTTGAAAACGAAATTTCAGTTTTTGTAGATCCTTCAAAAACATACCAGGAATTTCTAGGAGTTGGCGCTGCGCTTACGGATGCATCAGCAGAAACTTTTGCCAAACTGCCCAAAGACAAACAACAGGAAATTCTCAAAGCTTATTTTGATAAAGAAAATGGAATTGGCTATACACTTGCAAGAACTAATATTCATAGTTGTGATTTCAGCAGCGGTAGCTATACTTATGTAACCGATGGCGATAAAGAATTAAAATCATTTACTGTTGAACATGATAAGAAATATCGCATTCCTTTTATTAAAGAAGCAATGAATGCGGCGGGTGGCAAGTTAACGTTGTATGCAAGCCCATGGAGTCCGCCGGCATGGATGAAAGACAACAATGATATTTTACATGGAGGAAAATTGAAATCTGATTTTTATCAAAGCTGGGCCAACTATTATACAAAATTTATCAAGGCTTACGAAAAAGAAGGAATACCAGTGTGGGGCATCACTATTCAAAATGAGCCAATGGCTACGCAACGTTGGGAAAGTTGTATTTACACTGCAGAAGAAGAAAGAGATTTTTTGAAAAATTTTCTTGGCCCTACAATGAAGAATGAAGGCTTGAGCGATAAAAAAATAATCGTTTGGGATCATAACCGTGATTTGATCTATCAACGTGCAGAAACTTATTTTGATGATCCCGACGCATCGAAATATGCATGGGGCATTGGCTTTCATTGGTATGAAGATTGGAGCGGCGGACAACAGATGTTTGACAATGTGGCTTTGGTAAACAAAGTTTATCCTGATAAAAATATTTTATTTACAGAAGGATGTGCAGAAAGTTTTGATAGCAGCCGTTACAATCGCTGGAGTTTAGGTGAAGAATATGGTCGTTCAATGATCCATGATTTCAACAGTGGTGCAGTTGGCTGGACAGACTGGAACATATTACTTGATGAAACTGGCGGCCCCAATCATGTTAAGAATTTTTGTTTTTCCCCTGTACATGCAGATACAAGAAGCGGCAAATTAATTTATACTAATTCTTATTATTATATCGGTCATTTTTCAAAATTCATTCACCCTGGGGCAAAAAGAATTATTGCATCAGCAAGCCGTAGCGGATTGCAAACAACCGCGTTTAAAAATCAGGACGGAACAGTTGTTGTAGTTGTAATGAATGAGGGCAATATTAAAACACCTTTCTTTTTATGGATAAATGGAAAAGCAGCAGAAACCATTGCGTTGCCACATTCTATCAATACTTATGTTATTAAATAAATCTTTGCAGTGAAGTTGAGTTTTAAAAATATAAATTGGTTAATACTGGCATTCGTATTCCTTTTTTCTTGTAAAAAAGATAAAACACCGGAAGTGCCGCCTGCGCCTAAACAAGTGTCAATAAAAAATATTTTTATAAATTCTATCCCCTTTGATAATAATATTTACGGGATAAACACATTACCTCTGATAAGAATCGAATTTACTGAACCAGTCAATCCGTCTACTGTAGCATCTGCTGCTAAACTAACGGATATCGGTGGTGTTGAATCCGCTATTACCACAACTCTTCAGAATAGAGATTCTGTGTTACTAGTTCAGCCTTCTGCGCCTTTGAATTATATTTCAAAATATAATTTCAGAATAACCGCCGATCTTAAATCTTCTACTGGTGGAAGTTTTCTTTCTGCAGTAAATAACAACTTCATTACCAAAATTGATTCCTCACGAAAATTTCCAATCATTTCTGATAATGCATTACTTGACCTGGTGCAACAGCAAACTTTTAAATATTTCTGGGATTATGGTCATCCTGTAAGTGGCCTGGCGAGAGAAAGAAGTAATGCAACTCCCGAAACTGTAACATCAGGCGGCTCTGGTTTTGGTGTAATGGCAATCGTTGCCGGCATAAACCGAGGTTTCATTACAAGAACACAGGGATTGACAAGATTGCAAACTATTGTTTCCTTTTTAAAAAATACAGTTCCTAAATTTCACGGCGCTTTTTCACATTGGATGAATGGAAACACTGGTTCAGTTGTTCCTTTTGGCCCAAATGATGATGGAGCAGATCTGGTGGAAACATCTTATATGATGATGGGTTTATTAACTGCCCGGCAATTTTTTAACGGAGCCGATGTTTCTGAAACAAATTTGCGAAACGATATTAATACGTTATGGCAGGGGGTCGAATGGGATTGGTTCCGGCAGAATGGAAAAAAAGTTTTGTACTGGAACTGGAGCCCTAACTCCGGTTTTGCAGTGAATGTACCAATACAAGGATGGAATGAATGTCTTATAACATATGTACTTGCTGCATCTTCACCAACACATTCAATACCGAAACCAGTGTATGACAGTGGCTACGCAAGAAATGGCGCAATGGTTAACAACAACAATTACTTCGGTTATCAATTACCATTGGGTCAATCTTATGGTGGACCTCTTTTCTTTGAGCATTATTCTTTTCTAGGCATCAATCCTAATGGATTGAATGATGCGTACGCTAATTACCAGGTTCAGACGTTGAATCACACAAAAATTAATTATGAGTATTGCAAAAGCAATCCGAAAAACTTTTTTGGTTACAGCGATAGTTGCTGGGGTTTAACTGCAAGTGATATCCAAAATGGTTATACTGCCAGTTCACCAACAAATGATGTAAGTGTAATTGCTCCAACGGCTGCGCTTTCATCGTTGCCTTATACACCAACTGAAAGCATGAAAGCTTTAAAGTTTTTTTATTATGTGCTGGGTGATAAAATTTGGGGAGATTATGGTTTTAAAGATGCATTCAGTTTGCATAATCCATGGTTTGCTGGTTCTTATTTGGCTATTGACCAGGGACCTATTATTGTGATGATTGAAAATTACAGAAGTGGATTGCTATGGAATTTATTTACGGGTTGTCCTGAAGTTAAAGCAGGAATGTTATCATTAGGTTTTAATGCACCCTATTTATAATTAGAAATTTTTTTACTGATGCCGAGACTTTTTTTTGTTGCTGCTGTATTACTTTTCTTTATTGCTTGTTTGTCACAAAACAAAAAGAAAGAAGTGGTTTCAGTTAAATCACCCGTTATTTCGGATTCTGCATTATTAGATCTGGTGCAAAAACAAACCATAAGATATTTTACGGAAGGAGCCGAACCGGTGAGCGGTATGGCCGCTGAACGCATTCATACCGATGATAACTATCCCGAAAAAGATAAAAATATTATAACAAGTGGTGGAAGTGGTTTTGGTGTAATGAATTTGATCATAGCAATGGAAAGAAAATTTATTTCAAGAGTAGAAGGATTGCAGCGTTTAGAAAAGATCGTTCATTTTTTAGAAACGGCAGATCGTTTTCATGGAGCATGGCCGCATTGGTGGAATGGAGAAACAGGTAAAGTAAAACCATTTAGTAAAAAAGATGACGGTGCTGACCTGGTGGAAACATCATATATGATACAGGGATTGCTTTGTGTTCGACAGTATTTCAAAGATGGGAATGAAAAAGAAAAATCGTTGGCACAAAGAATAGATAAACTTTGGAAGGAAGTTGAGTTTGATTGGTTTCGCAATGGCAAAAATGTTTTGTATTGGCACTGGAGCCCGAATTATGCCTGGCAAATGAATTTCCCTGTTCGTGGTTACAATGAATGTTTAATTATGTATGTATTGGCCGCATCATCACCAACACATGGCGTTCCGGCTGAAGTATATCACGAAGGTTGGGCAGAAGGCGGTAAAATAAAATCTCCGCATACAGCATTGGGTTATCAACTAGAATTGAGATACCAGGGGAATCCTCCTAATGGGGCGCCATTATTCTGGTCACAGTATTCATATCTTGGTCTTGATCCCCGCGGATTAAAAGATCAATACACAGATTACTGGAAAGAAAATACTAACCAGACACTTATTAATTATACATGGTGTGTAAACAATCCAAAAAAATATCAAGGTTATGGAGAAAATAATTGGGGATTGACAGCTAGTTATTCTACAAAATTTTATGCGGCGCATGCACCTGATTCAGTAAATGACCGTGGAGTAATAACACCAACAGCCGCCTTATCATCATTTCCTTATTCTCCGAAACAATCCATGGCGGCTTTGAAACATTGGTCCGCCGATCGGCGGATGAATGACAAATTGTGGGGCCCATTTGGTTTTTATGATGCTTTTAGTGAAACAGAGGATTGGTATCCTGTAAAATATTTAGCTATTGACCAGGGGCCGATACCTGTAATGATAGAAAATTATCGAAGTGGTTTGTTATGGAAATTATTTATGAGTTGTCCTGAAATAAAAAACGGATTAAAAAAATTAGATTTTGAAAGTCCATGGCTTAAATAGGTTCAATTGCATTTTAAAAAAAGAGTTATGAAACGATTGGCATGCTTATCTCTGGCTGTAATGCTAATTACATTCTCATTTGCACAAACCAATTCAAAAGGAAAATATGGTGATGGTCCGGATAGTATCGCAGCAGTTGGTATTATTAAAAATTTGAATGATGAACAATTATTAGAAACTGTACAGAAACAAACCTTCCGTTTTTTCTGGCACGGCGCACATCCTGTAAGCGGACTTGCATTGGAAAGAAATAATACAGTTTTAGCTGAACACTATTGGGATTATATCAATGAAGCATGGGATGAACCTAATTTTAGCAAAACAACATTTGGACCTGATGCCGGCGCTATTGGCGGAACAGGTTTTGGGATCATGTCAACGATTGTTGCAGTGGAAAGAGGATGGATAGGAAGAGATACTGCCGTAAGAAGATTGATCAAGATCGCCGATTTTTTAATTAATGCAGATTGTTATCATGGCATCTATCCGCATTTCATGAATGGAAGAACAGGTAAGACAATTAAATTCGACAGGCTGGATGATGCAGCAGATATTGTAGAGACATCTTATTTAATTATGGGGTTTTTATGTGCAAGGGAGTATTTTACCAAAGAAACTCCACGAGAAGTTTATCTGCGTAAACGAATAAATCAAATCTGGGGAGCAGCCAACTGGAATTGGCATACTAACGGGCAAAACAAATTGTTTTGGCACTGGAGTCCAAATAATGGATTTGATATGAATTTCCCTGTATGGGGTTATAATGAATGTTTGATAACTTATATCATGGCAGCTTCTTCACCTTACAAAGGAATTTCAAAAGAAGTGTATGATGGTACCTGGGCAGGCAGCCAGGGATTTAAAAATGGAAAAGAATATTATGGCTTCGTTTTACCATTGGGTAATTATGATAAAGATAAAGGTGGCCCGTTGTTTTTTGAACAATATACTTTCCAGGGTATTGATCCGAATGGATTAAAAGATTCGTTGGGTAATGATTATTTTTTACAGGGAAAAAATCACACACTCATTAACCGTGCTTATTGCATGGAAAATCCAAAAAAGTTTAAAGGCTATAGTGATAAATGCTGGGGGCTAACTGCCGGTGATAGTTATAAAGGTTATGTGGCACATAGCCCGGAAAATGACAGAGGTATTATTCAGCCGACAGCCGCAATTTCTTCAATGCCCTATACGCCAAAAGAAAGTATACAAGCTCTTCGCTATTTCTATTATGAGATGGGCGATAAGATATGGAGCAAATATGGTTTTGTAGATGGATTTAGTATTCATCATAACTGGTATGCAAAAACACATCTTGCTATTGATCAGGGACCGATAGT
>Ga0070698_100009142_pt1 | contig 10635 bp, 12 predicted proteins | sample KBSK1502metaG_FD_65477 | JGI IMG/M metagenome (GOLD analysis project Ga0070698, IMG submission 65477) | Corn, switchgrass and miscanthus rhizosphere microbial communities from Kellogg Biological Station, Michigan, USA - KBS K1-50-2 metaG | ecosystem: Host-associated > Plants > Roots >... | reverse complement strand
CCACCGTCTTTCGTCCACGAACCTCTCCTCGAGCAGCGAGAGACGTCCGACGCGTTCGCTCAGGAGCTTCGTCAGGTCGACCCCGAGGGCGGCAAGCCGGTCAGCTCCGGTGGCCTGCGGATCGGGGCCGGCCAGCGGCTCGAAGGAGCCGACCCAGAACGTGTACCGGAACGGCTCCTGCGACTCTCTGATCCAGGCACGGCGGAGGACGAGCAGCGTCAGGCCCAGTGCGAGGACGAGCGCGGCGGCGGCGAAGTACCAACCGCCTGGCGTGACTCCTTTGAAAGGCAGGAGCGCCGCGAAGAGCACTTCGGCGACGACGGCGCCAACGATGAGGACGCGAGCGGGCGCTCCGAGGCGTCTGCTCTGCTCGACGGCACGGTTGATCGAGCCGACTGATTCTGCGGCGCCACCGAACATCGTCGCCGAAGGCAACTTCATTCGGTCCCGTAGACCTGCGGCTGTTCGGTGCAGCCCATGTGTGCGGGCTCCATCCCTCACGTCGACGTTCTAGCGACGGCGGCCGCAGCACCGTCTCTCCTAGCTTGTGCCACGACACGCGCTGCCTGTCAAGAGGTCGGCCTTCGACGTGCCTCCGTTGGCTACGCGCGCCGAGGTGTGCGGCGCCGACGACTTACCCCGCAGCCGTCTTTCTTGAGGGATAGCCGCCGGCGCCGGTCGAATTCTTCGGGGCGTCGGCGCCTATTCCTCGACAGCCCCGGGCGGCTCGGACTGGCCCTGTTGTCCGAATCGCGGGTCGACCCTAGTACCGGAGGGCCAATCGCGCTACAAAGGTAATAGGGCGGCTCGTTGGCCGACTGCCTGCGGTGGGACTGACGGCATGTTGGACCTGACGCAGCAGCGAATGCCGAACGGCCGCCCGTTTCGTGCTCCAACTCGTGCGCAGGCGCCAGGCTCCTCAGCCCACGCCTGCGCCATCCTGAGGGTCGGTCGCCGCTAGCCGGTCTGCTCGTACCGGCCGAGCACGGACACGCCGGCCGAGAAGGCCTGGTCCGTGGGGATCGAGCTGACGCCCGATCCGGCGCTGAAGTAGGCGCGAACGCCCGGGAGGAGGCCGCCGACGCTGTAGCCGGTGCCGCCGCCGATCACGTCGCCTGCCGAGTTGAAGACGACCGCGGAGATCTGCGTCGTCGTGAGCAGCATCGTCGGATTGTCGTTCGTGATCGCGCCGACAACTGCGCCGATCCAACCCGGCTCGTAGCGGCTCGCCTGGACGAGGACATCCGAGGTCGCCGGGCCGAGCTGCTTCTTCGGAGCCTGGCTGGCGATCCGCTGCACGATCTCGAGCTTCGAGACGGGAGTCGCGTCGGGAATCGACGTCGAGCCGCCGAGGTAGTAGTCGGTTCCGGCCCCGACGGCGCTGACCTTGGTCGTGGACGTCGCAACGACCCGATTCGTCGAGTCGATGAAGTTGACCAGGACGCTCACGTCGAGCGCGTCGTTCTCGGGCGACGGGTTCGAGAGCACGATCCCGAAGCTGACCTCACGTGTGGTCGAGCGGACGCGTTGCGAGAAGCCGCTCTTCCGGATGATGATCTTCGCGGGCGCCGAGGGCGGACCGACGACGGCGAAGCTGCGCGATCCCCGGCCGGCCTTCCCGCACGCGACGTTCGCGGACGCTGCGCCGATGCGGACCTTGGCCGGAATCGTCCACTTCCACGTTGCCTTGCCGGCACGGGCGACGACGGACGGGAGCTGGCGCAGAGAGGCGTCGGCGTACCGGATCGCAGCGGTGCAGCGGACTCCGGTCGGTCGCACGACAACGGTGAGCGATGCCGGCTGGCCCTGGAAGGCCTTCTGGGGGACGAACCCGAAACGGAAGGTCGACGTCATGTCGATCGACGCACTGGCCGTAGCGGCAAGGCAGAGCCCGGTCAGGGCGACAACAGCAAATAGGCGAGCGTGCAACGGAAACCTCCATCGGAATCGTGTGGAAGACCGTGCCGCCTGACTGATCTTCGGCACGTGCTCGGACCGGGGCATCCCCCGATGGGGTCATTTCCCCGTTTACGACCGGTACTTCGCCGGTAGGACGGGTACGCCGAAACGGGGATCCCCCCGGGGCGGACGCGGGGATCGACGCGGAGGGCCGGCCCGACGACTATCCGACCTATGTTGACCGAGCCTGCGGCGCTCACCCAGTCGCTCACCACTGAGCCGATGCTGCTCCCACCCGTCACGGACGTGTTCCGCGACGAGGAGCTCGGCGCGCTCGAGGCGCAGGTCGTCGCGGTCGAGGAGGCAGTCGACGAGTCCCGCTGGGACGACGCCGTCGCGCTGCTGGACGACTTCACGATCATCCCGAGCCAGTTTCCCGACCTCGCGCTGCGCAGCCTCGCCGCCCGCGCCTGGGCGCAGATGTACCGCGGCGAGCTCGACGAGGCGCTGACGCTGCTCAAGACGGCGAAGCAGATCGCGCACCGTCCCGGCTTCAGCGACCTCGACCGTGCGGAGGTGCTCTTCCGGATCGGCTGCGTCCGCGTCAAGCGGGGCGCCAACTCGCGAGCCGTCAACGACCTGACGCTCGCCCTCGAGCTCTGCGCCCGCTCTGGGCGCTCCTGCGACCGCCTGCGCGCCGAGATCCTCCAGTGGCGCTCGCGCTCCTACCAGCACCAGCGCGACTTCACAGCGGCGCGTACGGACGTCGAGAACGCGCTCGAGCTCGTCGAGGCGATCGGCGACACCCGCCTCGCTGCCCATGTGAACTTTCGCCTCTCCGTCATCAACGAGCGCGGCGGCGAATGGCTCGTCGCGCGCTTCTACGCCGAGCAGGCCAAGGAGCTGTACGAGCAGTGCGGCGACCGGGCGAACGTCGGCAAGGTCCTGAACAACCTCGGCGGGCTCAACTTCCTGCTCGGCAAGCCCGAGCAGTCGGTCGTCAACCTGAAGCAGGCGATCACGATCGGGCTCGACTCCACGGATGACGTCGATGCCGCGTACGCGATCTCGTCGCTCGCCCAGGTGCACCTGCGCACCGGCAATCCGGCGCTCGCGGAGCCGCAAGCGCGTCACGCGCTCGAGCTCCTCGCCGGCCGCGAGAACGTGCTCGACGAGATCGGCAACGTCCAGATCGTGCTCGGGCGCTCGCTGCTCGAGCAGGGTCGCTTCGACGAAGCGGCCGAATCGCTGGCGGAAGCCGAGCAGACGTTCGAGCGGTTCGAGTCGCCCAGCCTGCTCGCCGCCGCCTGGATCGCCCAGGGCGACCTCGCTCTTGCCCGCTCCGACTCCGACACCGCGGCCGGCCTCTTCCGGCGCGCCGCCGAGTCGCTCCAAGATCACAACTTCTAGGAAGGAGGTACTCGCATGCACAAGCTCACTCCGATGACGGTCCTGATGGCCCTCCTCGCGGCCGCTGCCTTCCTCGCGAAGGTCAAGTACGGCTTTCACACCGGTAACTAGTCCTCGTCACGCCCTTCCCCCAGGAGGTTCCACGCTCGTGCTCAAGCCAGTCCACAGCGTCATTGCGGCGCTCGCTGTTGCTCTCGTCACCGTCTCGACCGCTGCCGCGGTCACCGGCGGAGGCGTCGACGGCGACGCGCACCCGTACGTCGGCGCGCTCGTCGTGAACGGGTCCGTGGAGTGCTCGGGCGTGCTGATTGCCCCGACCGTCTTCGCCACCGCAGGTCACTGCGGCGCCGACGGCACGCGCGTCTCGGTCAGCTTCGACTCGAAGCTGACCGGCGGCTGGAGCCTCCTGGGCGGAACCCTCGAGGTCGACCCCACCAAGGGCGCCGATCTCGCCGTCGTCGTGCTCGACGCTCCTGCACCCGTCGCACCCGCAACGCTGCCGGCCGCCGACTCGGCCCCCTCGCTCGTCAAGGGAGCACTCGTCACAAGCGTCGGCTACGGGTATTCCGGCTGGGCGTCGGATGGGAGCTTCGTCTACGACGGCTTCCGTCACGCGGCGAGCTCGCCCGTCACGAAGGTCTCCAAGTCGACGCTGTCACTCTCGACGACGACCGCCGGGCCCTGCATGGGCGACTCCGGTGGCCCTCAGCTGTGGGGCAGCACGGTGCTCTCCCTGACCTCGTCAGGCACGAAGGATTGTTCCGGCAAGGCCGACGGCTATCGGCTCGACACGGCGCCGGCGCGCACGTTCCTCAGCGGCTTCGTCGCGCTCCCGTAACTTCGGGCCGGGCAGCATCGTTCAAGCAGCATGGAGATGTTGCTGGCGGTGCTGCTCGTCCTGATGATTCCCGGGTTGCTGACGTACCTCGTGCCTGAGCGCGAGCGTGAGACCGCCCGCGACTAGCACCTCTCGGGCGACTCTCCTTCACAGCAGCCCAGCTTGAACCGGCAGCGCGGGCACTGCCAGGTCCCGTGCCGCCACTCCATCGCGGCACTGCAGCGCAGGCAGCGCTCGACGACCGGTGCCGCAACGGCTTCCTTGGCCATCCTCAGAGCGTAGAAAGGGGGCCGGACGGCCCCCTGGAAACGCATCTGACGCGGATCGGGCGCTCACGTGGAGCGCCCGGAGTCGTCGTCTAGAGAAGCCAGGCGAGCAGCAGGATGACGACGACGAGTGTGATGAGACCGCCACCGATATACATTCGGACCCCCTGTGTTCGTTGACGTAGGTACAACGGCGCAGGCGGAGAGGGGGTTACGGCGCCTCGCTACGATGAGCGCGCCGCGGCGCCGTGGCCGAGTGGTTAGGCAGAGGCCTGCAAAGCCTCGTACAGCGGTTCGAGTCCGCTCGGCGCCTTTCTTCCCGCAAAGAGCGCAGTTTTCCCGACGTCACTCTTTCCCAGGGCTTCGCGCGCCGGCTTCTCTGGAGCCTCCGGGCTGAGCGCAGAACGACGTGGTGCGGCAACCCCTCCCCCGTAGACGTCAACTTCGCGCTCGGTCGCGCGTCAAAGAACGTATGCGCACGACGCTCGGCGAGGCTTAACCGCTGTCTGAATCACACTGGGGAGGACAAGGCCTCAAGCGGCCTCTGCTTGGGGTTCTCGGCACTCTCAGCCTCATGGCGGGGCTCATCGCACTCTTCGCCTGGAGTCCGTGGAAGGAGGCCACGGAGGTCGAGTGGCTCGCCACGTACAGGGCGTGGTCCGACGGCATCGACGCCTCTGTGCACAAGAGCCTGGCCATGTCGCGGACTGATTGCGAGTCGACGTTCGACGACGACGTGGGAGAGCCGCCTCGGGAGCGGCTCCAGCCGGTGGCGGCAGCCGCGCGGCGCGGCTGCGCGGCATTGACTCCGGTTGGGCGGCGGCACGGCAAGGCCGACGTCGTGCGTGCGCTGATCGACGCGCACGACGACCTCCTGCCGCCACGCCGGCGCCGCGACCTCTCCGACATCGCTGGCTCCAGCGTCGGTGTGCGGCCCGACGTCTACTGCTGGCAGCCTGCCGGCTGGGCGCCGTTCTCCGAGCAGTACGCGATCGTCCGCGGCGGTGAGGAGACATTCCTCAAGGGGATCGCCGACGCCGCGAGGAACCGCATCGACCTCGACCCCGGGGTCTGCGCTGCGCTCGGTTCCTATCTGCGCCGGCTCCGCCCGACATCGCTGAGCTACGAGAACTTCGAGATGGCGGAAGCCCTTACGGTCCTGACCCACCAGGCCGAGCACTTGAAAGCGCCGAGCGCCTCCGAGGCCGAGGTCGAATGCTATGCCGTTCAGCACGTCCGGCCGCTCATCCGCGCAGCCGGGTGGGACGCGGAGTACGCAACCGAGATGGCGCTTCAGGCGTGGGAACTGTCGTACCAGAGGCTGCCGCCGGCGTTCCGCACTCCCGCGTGTCGCGACGGCGGCCCGCTCGACCGCCATCCACGCTCGAGCGCCTGGCCGTAGGCCGGCCGACCGCGGCGGTTCGAGTCCGCTCGGCGCCTCCCTCGCGTCCCGGTCGGGCCTGCCGCGCTCGTCCGCGACAGGCCCGGCTTCGGGTACTCGGTCAGCGGGTCTCGACGCTGACGACGTTGTACTGCTTGTCGACGTAGACCGTCACGGGGGTGCCGTCGCTCTTCGTCATGTGGGCCTCGTAGGCCGCGTTGCCGTCGGCGTCGGTCTCGACGCGGACGATGGTGCCGCCGGACACCTTGGCGAGCGCGGCTGCGCTCACCTTCGACAGAGCGTCCCCGGTGAGGAGCGTCTCGTCGGGGCGCTGGCCGCCCCAGGGACGCGAAGGCGCCGCTTGGCTGGCCGCCGGCGTGGTCGCAGCGGCGGAGCTCGACGTGGCGCTGGAGTCGTTGCCGCTCGCGGCGGAGGCGATCCCGTAGCTGCCGCCGGCGATGCCGATGGCGACGGCGAGGGCAGCGAGGGCCTTCGGGAAGCCCGTGCGTGAGGTGCTCATGGTGGTTCTCCTTTCTGTCGGTGCCCCCGGGCGGGGGCGACTGACAGCAGGCTTGCGGTCACCCCTAAGAGCGTCCTGAGAGGGCCCTGAGCCGCGCCTAAGAAGTCTGTGAGGACTTTTCAGGCGAAGGCGAGGAAAACCAGTGCGATCACGCCGACGCCCGTCAGGACGACGCAGAACAGGGTCGCGATGGCGGTCAGGCCGAGGAATGGCGGCGTCAGCGCGCGCAGAGGCAACGCCATCCCAGCGACGTCGCGGAGCGAGCCGAGTGTGCCCCGGAGCCGCCAGAGCAGCGACGGCAGGCCGGCCAGGCGCGTCCTCCGCGCCTCACCGGCGAGCCGGGTCAGCTCCTGGAGTCGCTGCCCGCCCTCGCCCGGCATCCGCCGCAGGCGCTCGGGCAGTGCGATCAGCTCGGCCACCCCCTGCGCGAAGAAGAGCAGGATCGCCGGCGGCGCCAGCAGCAGCGCCGTGAGAATCGCCTCCCCGGCGGAGAAGCCGCCCCGGGCCAGCACGGCGGCCAGCAGAGCAACGCCGATCACGGCGGCGAAGGCCAGCCGCCGGACCAGCCGGACGAACCCGCGCACGAAGCCTGCGAGCGCGCTCAACTGCGTCGTCGAAATCGTGATTTGCGCCATCTGAGGCACGTTAGCGCGCCGTTAGTGCGGCGTGAGCGGCCTCGCGGACTCTGTCGCCGTCACCCAACGATGGAGGAATCCATGCGCAAGCTGATGTTGCTGACACTCATGCTCCTGACCGTGCCGGGCACGGCGCTCGCCGCGCCGCCGGCGAACGACAACCGTGCCGCCGCGGAGGCGATCCCTGCGTTTCCGCACACCGTCGCCGCGACGACGGCCGAGGCGACGGTGGAACGGCTCGATCCCCAGGTCTCGCGCTGCGGCCGGATCGAGTCGACGCTCTGGTACCGGATCGACACGGCGCCGGACGGCTTGATCGCGCTCACCGTCAAGGGAGCCGCCGGCGTCGCACCTGTGCTGAGGATCTACCGGCGAACGGCGTCGGCGATCCAGGAGGTCGACTGCGCGTCTGCGGGCGCCGGCGGCAGCGCGTCGGCCTCGCTCGAGGCGGTGCGCGGCTCCAGCTATCTCGTGCTCGTCGGCCGCCGGCCGAGCACACCCGACGGCGGCTTCGAGCTCCGCGCCGAGTTGTTCCTGCCACCGGCGAACGACAACCGCGCCGGCGCGCAGGCGATCAAGCTCCCCGGGTCCGCACGCGGTACGACCCTGGGCGCGACCGGTGACGAGGCCGACCCGTCCCGCTGCGGTCTCAGCGGCGCCACCGTCTGGTACCGGCTGCCAAGCCGGCGTGACGGGCGCATCTTGCTCCGGCTCACTGCGGCGGGGCAGTTGGACGCGGCGATCGTCGTGCTCGAGCGCGTCCGCTCCCGGACGGGAACCGTCACCTGTGGCGCCACGAACCGCCGCGGCCAGGCCACGGTCGCGTTCGCGTCGGAGCGGGGTGCCACCTATCTGATCGCGGTCGGTCACCTGCGAAACGCCGATCCCGGCACCTTCCGGATCGACGCCCTCGTCTCCGAGGCCGCCGAGAGCCTCAAGGCGGGCAAAGCCCTGCCTCGCGCCGGTGTCCGCTCGTCGGTGCACGGGCTGACGGACGTGAACGACGTCTGGCGCATCTCGATGCGCCCAGGGACGACCTACCGGATCGGGTTCTCCTCGGCTTCCTCGTGCCCCTCGGTCTCACTGCGGGCCCGCCGGCAGGTCGGGCGGCAGCTCGCCGTGCTCTCCTGCCGCGGCTACACGACGTTCACGCCGGGCCCGGACGGGGCCGGGGAGTACGTCCTCGAGGTCGTCGCGGGCGGCGAGCCCAGCACGCAGGGATACCGCCTCCTGTTCGCGCCCGCGGCGCCCGACGATCTCGGCGTCGGGATCGAGCTCCGCAACCGGGTGAGCGCCAAGGGTGCGCTGGATCCCGCCCGGCTGGACGTTCGCGACCTCTACCACTTCGACGTGGAGCGCCGCGGCGACGTCCGCCTGGACGTCACGAACGGCCTTCGCTTCGAACTGCTGCGCGACGACGGACAGCGTCTCGGCACGCATTCGTCGCTGCGGCGGCCCCTCGAACCTGGCCGCTACGTGGTCGCGGTGACTGCGAGCTTCGGCGATCCAGGCTCGCGGTACACGCTGTCGTTGCTGATTCGAGAGATCACGTCGACGACGCTGAGGCTGGCCGCGCCGACGGTTGCGCCGGGCAGCCCGGTGACGCTGCGCCCCGACGTCGCGAACGCGTCAGGCGGGACGGTCGAGATCCAGGTCGACCGTTTCGACCCGCTGACGGGCTGGCACTTCAACCGGCTGCTTCGCGTTCCTGCGGGCGGCAGCACGACCTGGGCACCGCCGGCCGAAGGCCGCTGGCGGTTCCGGGCAACCTACAAGGGGACGATCGACTCGAGCCCGAGCCGGAGCGGCTACGCGCACCTGCTCGTGAGACGGACCTAGAGGAAACGGACGTCGCGCGATGAGCATCCGCGGAAGCGGATGCTCATCTTGCGCTGGCATACAGCGTGGTGGGGCAGTGCCAGTAGCGCACCTCACCGCGCATCGCGCCGCGCTGGCATGCATCGTCCGTCAGATCGGGATAGCCGGTCAGCTCGCCGGGCCTGCACTCGAGCCACTTGCTGCCATCCTTCGTTGCCGTCGCGAGGGTGGTGCACCCTCCGAGCAACCCGGACCGATCGAGCACGCGCTCGTGGTGAGCGGCGGCAAGGACGGAGGCGACAAGCGCTGCGGCGAGTGTAGTTCGGAACATGGGGGGCTCCGATCCCGCCGCAGGGAGGGATCGGACTGATTATCAGCGACGTCGCGGGATTTGGGAATCACCCGTTCGGGTCGCCTGCGAGCCGCTGAGCCCACGATTCCGCGGCAGCCCGGCCCTCGGGCGTGGCGAGGAAATGCTCGAGCGCGACGTGCAGGAAGGCGCCGTCCGCCTCGGCGAGCACCTCGTCGCCGTCGCGCAGCTCAGCGGCGATCTCGATCCGCCGTCCCCGGTCCGCGGTCACGCGCGCGGAGATCCGCAGCCGTCGGTTGATCGGGACCGGGAGCCGGTAGCGGATCGCGATCCGGGCGGTCACTGTCGGGAAGCGATGCCAGGTCGCGAGCAGGCCGCACGCCTCGTCGAGCGCGGCGCCGACGATCCCGCCGTGCACGATCCCGGGCCCGCCCTGGTGGTGCTCGGAGAAGGTGACGGCCGACTCGTACGCCTCCGTGCCCTCCGCCTCGGGGAGCGCCATGTGCAGGCCGAGCTCGTTGTCGCCGCAGCCGAAGCAGGCGGGGTCGTGATGAGGTGGGATGCGGGGCGGGCCGGCTATGCCGCGAACGGCAGCTCGATGTCGGAGACGTCGAGCCCGAGGCTGGCCGCCATCCTGATCCCGTCCTTGATGTCCTCCTGCAGGCGGCGGATGTCGGTCTCGCGCATCACCTCGCCGATCCAGGCACGCTCCTTCGGACGCCAGAGCGCATGCTCGACGAACGTCGGGAGCAGCCGGTTCGCGGCCTTGATCAGCCGGTCCTTCGTCTTCTTCGACGCGCCCTCGAGCAGCACCCGCTCGTACGCGACGCCGGAGCTGTGATGGATGCCGTCGTCGATCGTGAGGCGGTTGCAGACGTCCTCGAGCACGGTTCCGCGAGAGGTGCGGGCGATCAGGCGGAAGCGGGGGATGATCAGCCGCTCGAAGAAGACCTGCATCTGGAAGACCTTCTCCTCGAGCGTCTCGGCGTTCAGGGTCATGCTCACGAGCTCATCGAGGTGCGGGTCACGCTCGGCGACGCCGCCCGCCTCCTTTGACAGCTTCAGCCAGGCCTCCACGTGCCGAGCCTCGTCCTGCACCATCGTCGAGTAGTAGAGCCTCGCCTCGGGATGCGGCGCCAGGTTCAGCAGCTGGCCCGCCATCATCACGGCGAGCTCGTCCGCCTGGAGCTGCTGGGTGATCACCGAGCGCCAGACGGCCTGGCGGCGCGCCTTCTTCTCGGGGGAGGCGCCGGCCCGTGTCTCGGGGATCGGCGGGATCTCGCCCCAGGGGAGGTCGCGCACCTGCCACTCCTGCTTCTTCGCGAGCTCGTAGAAGCGCAGGACACCGCGTGCGTTGTCGTTGTGCGCCGCGTCGGACGCGGCCTCGCGCTCGGCCTCGATCAGCGGCGCATACGTCGCCTCTGCGTTGATCGGCTCCTCGGCCGGCTCGACTGTCATGGTGCGGAGGATATCGCCCTCAACGGAGCCCTCCGCGCTCGTGGTGCGCCCGGAAGAAGTCCTCCGACCCCGCGGTCGCCATCGCGGACGAGGCCGAGAT
>Ga0070698_100009140_pt1 | contig 10636 bp, 11 predicted proteins | sample KBSK1502metaG_FD_65477 | JGI IMG/M metagenome (GOLD analysis project Ga0070698, IMG submission 65477) | Corn, switchgrass and miscanthus rhizosphere microbial communities from Kellogg Biological Station, Michigan, USA - KBS K1-50-2 metaG | ecosystem: Host-associated > Plants > Roots >... | reverse complement strand
CAAGTGCCTGTCGTCAATGCCGGTTACCAGCAGGCGACGACCCAGCTCCTTCCGTACAATGCGGATGCCCTTGCGACTGTACGCGCGCCAACTCGTCGGGCGTCATGGTCGCAAGGGCATCCGCATTGTACGGAAGGAGCTGGGTCGTCGCCTGCTGGTAACCGGCATTGACGACAGGCACTTGGCCGGAGTTGACGCCATTCACCCAACCGGCCGTGTTTCCATAGGTGTCCTTAGCCATGCCATTCCGCCAGAGGGAAAAGAGGCCGCGATAGCGGGCGGGCATGTTCTGGACGTTTTTCGCCATTTGCAGAGCCAGCGCAAAGCTGTTGGTTAGTTGCAGCAGTTGTTGCTGCAATTCAAAGTAGCGCAGGAGCGCGTTGGCGTAGTTCGTCGGGTCATAGACCACCAGACCGCCCAACTGCCCCGCGGCCGTTCCAACACAAAGACTGGTCGTTAGGAGGCCGATCAGAATCTTTCGCTTCATGGGGAATCCTTTCTTTCCTGCGTGTCTAAAGATCGGAAGGCAGGTTGTGGTTCTTGTAGTCAGGCAAGGCCAAATCGCCGGACAGATAAATCTTTACGCGATGGCCTTCACGAATCGTGACGGTCGGAAGAAGGTTGAGAAAGCGATCGAGGATATGTTCGGAGGAGTGCGCAAGGCTCTGCCCGAATCCTTCACGCAGCCGGTCCGTGCCGGATTGCGTGAGGGCGCCACCGGTACCCGCCTCTGCGGCCGCACTGATAATCCCCAATGCGAGCGAGGCGCCGAAGATCCGAGCATAGTGGTTGTTCACCTGATCGCGCAGTCCTGCGTCGCCGATCTGGTTCAGGCCCTTGAACTGATCGAGGCTGACGGAATACCCGTCGGGCATGAGCAGGCGGTGAAAGGTCACGGCGAGACGCGTTTGACCGAAGGCTTCGACTCTTCGCGTCTCGCCGAGGACCTTGCTGCCGGCGGGAATCAGTACACGTCGCCGGTCGTGCGAATAGACGTCGTTGGTGAGGAGGCACTCGACCGGGCCGGAAAGCGACCCATCGAGGCGGTTGACAAGAACAGATTCGAGAACCGTCCCCTCGAACAGAACGTGAGATTTCCCTAGTACCGCGTTCGCAGCAGGCGCAGCGGAGGGATGGACAGCGTCCTTGGTTACTTGGCCCGCGTCCACGGAACTCGTGGACGTACTGCGGGGCGTGGACGGAGCGGAAGAGACTTGGGATTGAGAAGGAGGAAAAGGCGACTGCATCTGTTTGAGAAGCTCTATCATTTGAGAGTTCTCCAGTGGAGCTGCAGGCTGGGCCGTCCGAGATTCCAGCCCTGCAGACGGTGCTTCCGCAGAGCCGGAACTCGGTGGATTCTTCCTATAGGAAATGGCGATATTGGAGGCGAAGAGCGACAGATATTCGCGCTTCTTGCGTTCCGCTTCGATCGCATCCTCGGAGCGCTCTCCGTTTCCGGGCAATGCGTTCGACTGTCCATTCGAAGCGCCCGCCGCAGGTGCACTGGCAACGTAGCGGCCCTGCGCCAGCGCGCTTTGCGCCACCGCTTGCTCGCGCTGGAGTTGCTGGATGCGGCCCTGCAGCTCGGTGATCTTCGCTTCGTTGACCTCCACAGGTGGGGGAGTTTGACCGGACGAGAGGCCCGCCTTGGGCGGTTGAGATGGTTTCTTTCCGCCGGTGAGCCACATGATGAGGACCATTAACACGGCCAATCCGAGGATCAGCCAAGATTGCACGTGCTTCGGAAGCAGACCGGCGGGCTTGGGAGCCTTCTCCTGGATCGGTTCGTTCATCGTGCTCTCGCCTAGTTGCCATCCCTCCGACGGACAAAGGTGAGCTTCTTTTTGCCGATGGCGAGATAGCCGTTGTCGAGGATCTTCGGAACGATGTACACGCCGTTTTCGAGTTGAAAATTAATCAGGTTTGGTTTGCCATCTTTGATCTCGTATAGAGCGGGCTTTTCGCGCGCTGCGCACCGAATGAAGGTGAAGGCATCGTCGTGATAGACCAGGGAAACCAAGAACGGCTCGCGCCCACCGCCGCGTTCGACGGTATAGTCAAACTGAAGCTTCCTGGCGTATTCGGAACGGAAACGATTTTCCTCCTCGGCGACTTGCGCCCGCGCCGAACGGACCTGTTCCGCGGTTTGCGCGCGGACCGCTTCGAGCTCTGTCTTGTACGCTTCGGCGTCGACAGCTCGCACATAGCCTTGTAGAGCGGTAGTGCCCGAAGCGTCTTTCGGTTCTACAAAAAGCTTGAGATCCGGTTCGACGCCGGGCTGGCTGCTAGTCTCGATGAGCAGAAAGGAATACACGTGCCCACTAGCCGTGATGAGATTGAGGTTGCTGCGAATGCCGGACTTGGCGGGGTGGACATAGCAGAGATTGTGTCCGCCATTGATGATCCAGAACTCCTTGTCTCCTGTAGTGAAATCGAGGATCTCTTCGTTGTCCGGAAGTACGATGAGTGTGGAAAAGCGGAGTTTGGCCCGCACGGGCACGATGTCCTCCTTCCCATACTTGACGATCCGCGCGCCATCGCTCGCCGCCATGGCGGGGATACACAGCCCATTGGCGAAGGACAAAAGCGCGCTCACTAAAAAGCCGACGGTTCTCCGCCAATGTCTGGAATACAGTTGCCTGCGCATTGTTTTCGCTCCTTAAGATAGAAGTCGCCTCGGCATCACAGGCGCGCGGCGCCGGCGAGAACCTCGAGGCCCTTGGCAAAGCCGAAGGTCTCGAAAGCTTCCCGGCGTTTCTGGTTGTCGTAGGGATCGTTCGTATAGAGCCAATAGCTTTTCGCGTCCACTGTGAGATTGGCGACTTTGGCGAGCTCCGGCGTTTTGATCAAGAACTGTTTCTTGGGAATCAGACCTGCAATCAAAGCCGTCTCGGTTTCGTTCAAATGGAACTGTTTGCGATAGAGCTCGCGATCCATGTCCGGGTTGGCCAGAAAGATCTTGGTAGCCGCGCTTTCGAGAATCACGTCGAGCAGGTCCGAGCGCCGCAGCTCATCGAGCGACTGCGTAGACAAAATCATGGCAGCGTTGTGCTTGCGCCAAGTCTTGAGGGCCTCGACGATGTAACGCTGGATCGCTGGATTCCTGAGGAAGACCCAAGCTTCGTCGATAAAAAAGGCTTTAAACGAGGTGGAACTACGGCGGTCCTGGATGGTGACACTGGCCCGGTGCAGGATATAGAAGAGCAGGGGTTCGAGAAGGTCCGGATACTGACTCATTCTCTGAAAGTCGAAGCACTGGAAGCGCGAGAAGGACACCGTGTCTTCCGCGTTGTCGAAGAGAAACCCGAACTGCCCTCCGCGGACCCACTTCGCAAGACGAGCCGATAGCGCTTGTGGAAGCGTGTTCGCGAGAACTCCCAGCCTGCGCAGTTCCGGATCGACGGCATAAAGGTTTTCAATCTGCTCGTAGAGTTCGCGATCCGCGGTAGGGTCGATTTCGAACGTGCCCTTACCCTGTAGCAAGGCCTTCACGAACAGGCTCAGGAAATCAAGATTCTCCTTCGTCGGTGGCAGAGAGAACGGGTTGATCGAAAACCCCGTAGACTCGAGCCCGACAGAGACATACGAGCCGGCAAACAGTTGTGTGAGACTTTCAAAGCTTCCACCGAGGTCAAAAATAAAGGTATGCGGGCCGTACTTCTGCAAATTGGTGATCAAGAAATTCAGCAGAAAGGATTTGCCTGAGCCTGTGCGCCCAAGAATGATGGTGTGCGCGACATCGTGGTAGTGGAGGTTCAGGAAGTAGGGAGTGTTGTGGCACGTTTCCAGGACCGCAAGATATTCGTGGCGCAGATGGGCGTTGCGAATTTCGCCGGAGGATAACGTGAAGAGAAACGAGTAATCAGCGTAGTTGGTATTGAGCAGGTACAATGACCTCAGATTCCATGCGTGGTTGCCGGGAACGGTGGCGAGGAATGCGTTCAACAGGTTGTAGCGCTCGTCGTAGAGCTCGGCGTCATGGACGCTGAATACTTTGTAAAACTCGGCGGCCGTGCGCTCCACCGCGGTTGGGTCTAGGTCGTAGATCACGATGGTGAGCGAAAACTGGCCGAAGTAATTGCCCTGGAGCTCGATTTCCTTGATGCCCTCGCCGAGTTCGCGTACGCGCGACTCCTTCCAATCATCGAGCAGCACATCGTGCTGTGGGGTGTCATTCAAGTTGATCTGACTAAAGAAGGAGCGCTTGGTATTGTGAAAGTGCCGCCGCTTAGCCTGGATGGCCCGCCGCGTCTTTCCGGAATCCACTTTTTTCCACTCAGTAACGACATAGAAGTTGGCCTGGATCTCCAACAGCCGCTTGAAGATGAGCGGAAAGCTCTGCGCCGATGGTTCTTTGAGAGTCAGGACTTTCACGAAATAGTCGTCCAGGCGCAAGTGTGTGCGGTGGCATTCCAGGTGCGAGGCGGTGAGGAAATAGTCGAGAAAGGTGTCGCGCTTGAGCCTGGCACATTCGATCTTGAGCGGTGAGAAGTTAAGGATTTGCGTAAGGACGCGAAAGGCATCATGCTTGTCAAGAATTCGTATGGGAAGAAAATCGGCCACCTGCAGGAGAAAGCCCCCGACCCTTTGAAGTAGCGTTGACCGCGCTTTCGTTAGAGTGCGGTCGAGGAATAGCACCCGTTCATCGGTTGAGAACCAGGAGCGCACTTCCTCTAGGGCCAGCGCAGGTTTCCGTTGGATCGCCCGTAGCCGGGCGCCGATCGAGCTGCTAGTAGGCGAGGACTCCAGGAGAACGACATAGTAGATGGAGAGAGAAAACATCTGGTTCGCTTTGTTTCGGAGATAGGCCATGCGGTTCGCAATGGCGGCGTCGACCACCGGCGTGTCGTACAACTTGTGAGGAATTTTAGGATCATTACGCTTGAACAAGTATTGATAGAGGCGGTAGTTCTCATCAAACAGCTTCAGTGCCGATTCCAGACGTTTCGTTAGGGCGTCGACCGAGCGGCCGTCCAGGCATTCGTAATCCACGCCGCGGACTTCGAGAATCACGCCCAGATCGCCAGACTTGGTGAGAAAGACCTGGTTGTCGAGAAAGCCGTAGAGGTTCACCTGCGCGTTGAGTGCTCCGGCCTCTTCGTAGTTCTTGACGATGCGTTTGAGCCTAAGCAAAGGGCCTCCTGCGGACGGTCACTGGAGCAAATTTTGCTGGATCGTACTGCGTTCGAAATCGCGCGGACGTCAGCACCAGCCGCAGAATTTGCGGATCGGTGCGCGTGGCCCAATGCGCCAACCCATAGAGCAGAAGAAACATGAGCAGACCGCCGCGCAAACTGCCCAGCAGGTTGAAGGTGCCGGCGCCGACACACATGGCGAAGAAAAACAATTTACGCTCCGCACCCCAGATCGTGAGCGGGCGCGACAGCGAGCGAAGCACGAGATGCATCCGTCTAGAAGCGGTCACAGAGCCTCCTTACCTGTCTGTGCTTTCATGGAAAAAGCCAGGCGAGGAAATTGACAGCTGCGATGGCCATGCCGACGCCGAACAACACACCGGCCAGCACGCGCTTTGAGCCTCCCTCGCCGAACGCAAAGGTCAAGCCGGAGACCACAATGGCCACGAGTGACAGCCCGCGGGCGATCGTAGTGGTGAACGCCTGCTGCAAAACGGTAGCGGCGTTCTCCCACGGAGAGTTCCCTTGGGCAAAGGCCGGGACGGCGACGAAGAGACTCGCGAAAACGATGACAGCACTCCGGATGAAGCGTCCCCGGCTGTGCGACACAGGCCAAAGCATTTTCATGGCTAACCTCAGCAAGAGTCTTGAACGTGTAGAAACAAGGAGGGAGCTAATCACAACCTGCAGCTTGTGCAGTTCGTTACTTGGAACTTGAACTCCCCTCTACCTATCTATTCAGCGGAGAAAATGGAAAATGTGTCGCAGAACCCGACGAATATTTGTTCCAGCCCGCGCGACACGTTTCCGGAAAGTCAGCGGTCAAGAAGTCGGCTCGCCTTCTTTCTTCCGCGCTCTTGCGTTCGTCGGCCTTGCGCGGGCCATACGGCGCAGCTTCGCCAATAGGCGCTTCACGCGTTGCCGGAAAGCGTTTGAGGTGATTCCGAGCTCTTCGCAAAACAGTTCGCCCGGCTCTCCATCAATTTTTATTTGGATGAGCAACTCGACGTCCGCCGCATCGATGGACCCCCGGACGCTGGCGCGATGCAGGAAATGCCGAAGGAACGCATGATGTTCGAACGGATGGTTATCCTGAACAGGTTGAACAGTGAGCGAGGGAGGCGGCGGGTCTAACACCGTCTCCGACTCCGCCCATTCATGAACGCGGCGTTTAATCCTGCGGGACAGAGCGAAAGCCAAATGCGAGGTGCGGCGGGCAAACGCTTCGGACGGTAGGAATTCGAGAAAGAGAAGAATCGCCTGCTGGGTGGCATCTTCCCAATGCAAATGCGGATAACGGGTTGTGGCGCGACGTATGGCCGCGTGCAACACGGGCAGGAAGGCCAGCAGCAAGATATTTGTTACGAGTCCGTCTTGAAACGTGCGCTGCCATTTTGTCAGTTCCAGGAGGATTTCATCCGAACGGCCGTCGACGCGCGCTGCCCGTAGGTGTGCGAGAAGAAGCTCCGCTTCGGGAAATCCAGCCAGGGCTGGAGAAGCCAAGTGCAGGAGGGAGTAGTTTTCGCGAGCGGTGCGCGTATCGAGTTCGCGGAGCAGCTTAGGTTCGAGCCGGCAAAGCAGACATGCGCATCGGGGCCTCTCGCTCATAACGGTCTCCTGTCGCAAGCGGAACAGCGTTTGGGTTTTCACCGTAGAGGGGGGACGCCACTCTGCCGGCTGCGGACCGCCATGTGGGGACCTAGTTAGCGGCGAAGCGGATAATTCGTCGTGAAAATAACCCTGTGTTGGGTTTTCAAAAACTGTCCAGCATTGTGGACAGTCTGTCAGACCTCGGGTGAAACTGAGCGAGTGGATGCCGGCTCGTAAAATTGCGCAGAAAAAAAGGCTCCGGCAGAGCCGGAGCTTTTTTACCGCCCTCCTTCAGAACGAAGGATCTTCCGCTCGCCTGTCTCGCCCGAAGGGGCCGCGGCTGACTCCGGCGCAGGTTTGCTGCGATCGAGCTTGCGAACGACATCGGCACGAATGGTCCACGAGGTGATCTTCGTGGAGGCAGACTTTTGGCTCTTGTCGTTGGGCCGGTCGTAGCTCGAACTGACGAGGCTGCCTTCGACGAGCACATGCCTTTCTTGATGGTGCGAGCCACATGATCTCCTAAGCGTGGCCGGAACAGCACTATCCGATGCCATTCTGTTTTGGAGCTCCACTCATCATCGGCGTTCTTCGAAGAGCGCTGTGTAGCGACGGAGAACACGGTGAACTTCGAACCGTTTCCTTTCGCTTGAACGTTGCTCCGGGTCGGCTCCAACGAATCCTACGAGAGTTACTGAGTTGAGGTAAGACATTTTTTGAATCTCCTTTTTTGCCCCATTTTCTTGGGGCACCCGAAAAGCGAGGGCTGCTGCTCCCAAAGCGAGTGGCTGCATTCTGGCAGGGAACCAATGCAGGTCTTAGGGCGGAACCGAGAAAGCAGAAGCCGCGAAGCTGCAGCGGCGCAGGAATTAGCGCGAAGCGGATGTCCAAGAAAAGGAACAGCGGGAATAGCTGGCGTAGCAATTCAGTTCCAGCAGGAGTGAGATGAAACGCGAAACTGTCAGCGGAGACAGTGTTTCGAAGGCAGCCTTACCTGACGGATGGAAAGACGAGGAGAGGAGTGCCGTTACACTTTTGACCCGGGGCGTCGACGACCTCACTCATGACCGGGTCTAGCCGGTGCGGTACGCGCCTCACGATTACTCGGACTGTCGTGCGGTCGAGTTATTTCCCGTAAGCGGAATTGGAGCTCCGCGGCATAGATTTCGGCACACTCACGAAGCCTTGCGTTGCGAATGGCAACTGCCGCCGGAATAGCAAGTGATTTCGCGAGCCGAAAATGCTCCATCGTAAATTTGTGAGCGTCGGTTGAACCGACGGATAAGACCCCCAAGACATCGCCTGAAGCGACAAGGGGCACCCCCATCCAGGCGCGAGAATCGGCGAAGGCGCGATGATTCCTCCATTCCGTTTCGGACTGAGTATCCTGTATGAATGCGCTCTTGCGTTCGCGGAGGATGGGCCCAAGGACCGGTTGCTCGTCGAAGCTCAAAGTGACGATGGCGCGCTTGGCAGCAGAATTTCTGGGTGCCACCCTCGCGACGAGGAGATCGGTTCCCTCCTCCGTGAGCAGCACGGAGGCCGACGAGTAGGGCACAAGGTCCAAGAGGCAGGCTAGAAGCGTATCCAGCACGGTGTCCATTGCCAAGTTTTGCGACAACACAAGTGTGGATTTTCGAAGGGCATTGATTTCGGCGAGAGCGGCTTCGGCTGCGGCAAGGTGGGCACCGCTCTCGATCTCGGCACGTCTGCGAGCCGTCACATCCTGGGCGGTGCCAATCAACCAGCTCGTTTGTTGTCCCGAATCGCGGACAAGCAGAGCCTTCACAGCAACCCAGCGAAGTTGACCATCTTTGCGAATGATCCGGAATTCCTCGTCGAAGTTGCCATCGGATGCAGCGCGATCCAACTTCATCACAATCTCCTCGCGGTCTTCGGGGCAGATTAGTTCGACATAGGAGAGTGGACTTTCGTAGAGAGAGGAAACAGTGCGTCCGGTGATCGCCTCATAAGCGGGGTTAACGTATTTGACCTCTTTGGTTTGGGCGTCCATTGTCCAGAACACTTCTTCGATTCGGTCGGCCATTTGCTCGAAGCGCAGCTGGCTATGGCGCAGCGAATTCTCGGCGAGTTTTCGTTGGGTGGTATCGCAGAGGATGAGCACGTGCCGTCCCGGGAGGTAGTTTGCGGCCGCAGTATAGGAAACGAACAATGTGGTTTGGTCATCTCGCAACAGTTCCGCCTGGCCGCGTTGGTATTTGACTTCGAGAAAGGACCGCCAATTGCGGTCAAATTCCTGTGGGTCTTTATAGAAGTCTCGGATGGGATGGCCAATGAGAGCAGCCTTCGGAACGCCTAAGAGCGAAAACGTAGCGGGATTGGCATTAAGGCACATCCCCCCGCTATTCACGATCACAATTGCGTCAAGCGCATGATCAAAGACAGAGCGAAATTCTCGCTCCGCGGTCTGGAATGCTGACGCCGCGTCCCGATGGAGCCGCCGCTCGTGCAATAAATGATGCAGCTGAAGGGCGATGACACATGTGAGCCCTACTAATGCATACATGCGAAGGCCCGACGCTATCTGAGGTCGTGTTATGGTGAGGACGGCCATGAGTACGACAAGCGACGCGACGAGCAAAAGCCAGGATCCAGCGCGGATCCATGATCGAGCGAACGAGTTAGCACTCTCTGGGGTGGTCAACTGAGATTGCATCCAGATGTCTCAGGTCCAACTTCTGGCACGGTTGGCTCGCGATGTTACTACAAGCACCGAGTGGGCGATAGACACGGACATGGATTCGATTCGCATCACTCGCTCCGGAACTTATGCTTGAGTTGTCTTTTCGCCGCTAATTTACCAAAATCCACCCAAGTGTCAGAGGAGATTCAATGGCCTTCTGACGGCAGTGGCACAAAGTCTATGAGCCTCGCCCCAACGCAGCAGCGGACGGCCCGGTGGATGAAGAACTCAAATACATGATGACTGCTATGAACGTGTGTGGAGGCTCGGATACCAAGTGACCAGCCCGAGTTTTTGGTCCAGGAGGAGTGAGAGAGTTTTATATCACTTAGAGGTGGGTGACATTATGTCGCAGCAGAGAGGCGTCATAGTAAGCAGGCGAGCGACACTTAAAAACTCGCGCAGCGCACCATTATTAACTGCAAACTAGATATGCGTCCGGCTCGTTATCAGCCCTTCGGTTTCCGACACTCCCGCTCATCAAACGGGAAACCGCGCTGGATTGCGGAGACGACAAAGCCCTTGTCTCCTCAGAAGAACCATCAGATGAGGCACTCGTCCACGCAATCCGCATAGGTGATTCGGATGCGTTACAAATTCTCTTCCGACGGTACGTTGGATTGGTTCGTAGTATTGGCAGACGGATTCTGAGGGACGATGCTGAAGCGGAAGACTTAGTTCAAGAAGTGTTTCTTTTCTTCGTCGATCACGCACAAGTCTTTGACAGTAAGAAGGGGTCTGCCCGGTCGTGGATCGTGCAGAACATCTACTATCAAGCGATTAGCAGGCGACGCTACTTGGCCGTTCGCCACCGGCTGTTTGAGAGTCAAACTGCGGCTCTATTGACTGCACAAGAAGTCTCTAAATGCGAATTCTCTGCTGGCGCGATGTTTGATAATACGCTAGTTGAGGAAATTCTTCAGACCTTAACCTCAGACCAATTCGAAACGATTCGCCTCTTCTTCTTCGAAGGCTACACGTTGAGCGAGATCAGTAAAAAACTTGGCCAGCCTCTCGGGAACGTAAGACATCATTATTACCGCGGGCTGAACAAGCTCCGTGCGCGTTTATCTTGGAAGGGGCAGGACACGAGGATGTCCGAGTTTTAGTTGATTGCAGCGACTCTCGATGTTCGGCACTGTAAGCCTTCCTAACAACCAAGTTCAAGCAACTTCTACTGTCCTGACCTCCTTCTGCGGAAGGCGCG
>Ga0070698_100009139_pt1 | contig 10637 bp, 10 predicted proteins | sample KBSK1502metaG_FD_65477 | JGI IMG/M metagenome (GOLD analysis project Ga0070698, IMG submission 65477) | Corn, switchgrass and miscanthus rhizosphere microbial communities from Kellogg Biological Station, Michigan, USA - KBS K1-50-2 metaG | ecosystem: Host-associated > Plants > Roots >... | reverse complement strand
GACATTGCTGGAGCTGGCGAAGGAAGAACCCCTTCTACAGGCCAGTTCCCCTGAACTCTACCAGGGATACGAAGAGCGAAAGGTATCCAATGTCAGTGATTACGGCGACGTCGTTGCGACCGTGGAGGAAGTGCATCGGTTTCCGGTCGATGACGCGGTAGTGCTCTTCGGGCATATCGAGAATAAGGGCGCTAAAACTGTAAGCTTCGATCCTGCGGCGATTACAATCGGGATCGGTGACCGGCAATATCCGAGCGCATTGGTAGATTGCGCTTCGGCGGTTAATCCGGGTCAAACAATCAGATTCGGCGTGATCGGGCAGGGGGACGTGGACGGAGGGCGTGCGCATCTGGCCATCCGTAATACGTTTCGGGTGCTATTGCCGAAGTATTGGGCGCCCGCGAGCAGTCCGGCTCCAGCGCAACCTCCCGGGCGGCTGTCGGAATCCAAGGCGGTTCACAGGCGAGTAAAGGTATCAAATGACGCAAAGGCTAGCGTCAAGGCGAGTCCTTCTCCGCAAAAAACTGATCATCCGTGGACGTGGCCCTGGCAGCATGCGCAGGCTTCTCCGTCTCCGAGCCCGAAGCGCTAGTCCCAGGAAAGGATAACAGATGGACAAAGACCAAAGAAAAGCGTTCGTGATGATCGGCTGTTTCGCGCTGGTGTTAGTGGGTGCCTTCCTGTTGTTCGACTGGCGCGGTTTAATTGGGGGCAACGGTCAGAACGTGAAGCGCCAGGTGTTTGCGGAGGCGAGTCCGACGCCAAAAGCTAACGCGCGCCAGGCGGCGGAATCCGAGGGCGAGATTACCACGGTGGAAGGGCCGAAACTGGAGGGTATCAAGCCCGAGGTGTCGCCCTCAGCTTCGGCGCGTCCTCAAGGACAGCCGCAACAGAAGAAGGCGAATTATGAGATGGTGGCGTACTACACCTCGTCGCGCCCGGTGATCGCGCCTACTCCGCTGCCCGATCCGAAGCTGTATCTGCCGCGCGCGACTCTCATTCCGTGTGCATTGATTTTGACGATTGATTCATCCAGCCGGGATACACCGGTTTTGGCCGAGGTAACACAGGACGTAAAAGCCTTTGGCGCTAATGGCAAGGTAGTGATACCTGCCGGGACGCTGGTCGCGGGTTTCGCGAGTCCGAACCGAGTACGTGACCGAATCGAGGTCAAAGGCTCATGGGATCTGATCTTCGTTAAAACCGGTAAGGAGTACGAGTTCCGGGGGATCGCGTGTGATCGAATTTATGATCAAAACACCGGACGCTACGGGCTGACCGATGGCTCGGCTGGGCTGCATGGACAGATCTTTTATACAGATCAATACGCGGAGCTGAAGGCATTCGGCGCGGCTGCGCTAGCTGGTGTGGCGCAAGGGTTCCAGACGGTGCAGGGGAATTCGCTCGCGGGGAACGATCTGGAGCACACGCCGCGGAATGCGGGGCTCCAAGGACTGAGCAACGTCATGGAGCTCATGGTGCAAAAATATCTGAACGCGAATGACGGCGACGAGACTTACGTGCGGGTGCCTGCGAGCAAAGAGTTCTACGTGTTTACAACGTCGGTCATTGAGCCTGATCGAGCCAGCGTAGGAGCTTATGAGCAGGGAGCAAAGGCACAAACCCTCTGGGAAAAAATCGAAGCGTCAAAAGAAGATTTAAAACAGAACGGAATCAGTCCGGAACTCAAACAGATGCTGAACGACATGGCTCAGCGCCAGGCGCAGCTGGAGAAGTTAAAAGGTCAGGCTTCGCCCGGTCCGTCGGCCAGTGGCAATAACCCGTTCTAAAGAACAATATGAAGACGAGAGTGATCATTGTTAGTTTGGCTGTTGGAGCTGTGTTGAGCGGCTGCTCTTACTCGCAGCAAAAGCCGCTGGCGACGCGCGCGAAAGCTTCGGTTGGCCGCCGATCTGGGCACAGGATAACTTATCAGGGAAATGGGCTTGTTCGTGTACCGGACCAGACTCATGTCTACAAGGTAGGACGGCTGCCCGATGGAGATTCAATGCGTGAGGCGGGTAATTACTACCATATCGAACAGAGCGCTTACGGGAACCGCTTTGTAAAGGGTGGCCGTCCCGTCGTGACGAATAGGGTATCGGTAACGAGCGGGCCGAGCGAAACCGCGGCAGCGAAGGCTTACCGGATTGCGCCGGATGACCACGAGCTTACCGAGTTACGGAACGAGGCTCGGGACGATAAGGAAAAGGCGGCGCAGGAGCTGGCCCAGGCGAAACTGGCCCGGGAAAAGTTGGAGGGCCTGACACAAGGCTTGGCGCATACAGATCAGGTCATTAAAGAGGCGCAAACCCAGATCGCGGAACTCAAAGCTCAGAACGAAGAATTGCGGCGGAAAGCTGCTATGAAAGAGAGCGAGAAGTCACCGGACACGGATTTTTCGAAGATCGAGGGGATGAGCAAACAATCCAAGACAGAGGGTTTGCAGCCGGGTCCAGGAAGCGATGATTGACGCGTCGTTACGGGAGAAACTTAAAGCCCTTGAGAAACGTCTGTGCGAGAGCATTCTCGGGCAGGAGGAAGTCATCAGGGAAATAGTTCCGATCCTGATCAATGGCGAATTGGGGATTAATTCTGAAGGCAAACCTAAAGCGAACCTGCTGTTGCTCGGGCCGCCGGGGGTGGGCAAAACCGACATCTGTAATGTTTTCACGGATTACCTGCTCGGGACCGAGAAGCTGATCCGATTTGACATGAGCGAGTACCAGACCGTGGAATCAATCTATCGTCTCTTGGGCCATAACGGAGAGGAAGGATTGTTCGGCTTAAACTACGACCGCGTAGACGGCACTGGAACATTGTTATTTGATGAGATCGAGAAAGCTCATGAGCGTGTGCTGGACTTGTTCTTACAGTTGCTTTCCGCGGCGCGAATAACTTTGGGGAGCGGCCGGGTGTTGAATCTGGAGGGATTCTACGTGGCCGCAACTTCGAATATCGGCTCACCGCTGTTAATCGGTTCAAAGACTAACGTTCGGGAAACGCTTGTGCGCCGCGTATTGCAGGAAGCTCAAGCCCAGATGCGTCCCGAGATCTTCGACCGCTTCGACCGCGTGTTAGTTTTTAATCGGCTTTCTTATGAGGTGCAGATCGACGTGGGCCGGTTGCATTTATCGCGGGAAATCGAGGCCCAGAAGCGCCGGGGTTACAGGGTTAGAGAGTGGGGTGCTGAAGCTTTAACAGCCATTGTGCGCAACGGCTACTGCGAGAAACAGGGCGCGCGCCGGATGCGTAACGCCGCGCGGGAAGCCGTGCAGGAAGCCATCCGTGATGCGCTGCTTAGCGGCAAAGAAGCGAGTGGCCGCCTGCATTACGACGGACAGAGAAAAGCTTTCTTTCTTAATGGGTAGAGTTGATGGCTTGCTCCTGGTGGTAGGTGCGATTCTGAAGGCGGGGTTGTTGGTGTTCCCCGCCTCAGCGCACGCGGGAGGCGCGGTTGAACCGCTTCATACAGCCTTTGCGATCAAGCCTAGGAAGGCAGACAGCGATGTGAAGGCTCGGCTATCTGGTGTAGTAAGTCTTGCAAAACTTGCGCCCGATCTCTCGATCAAGTGTGAGGACTATTCGTCACGCTATCCTTGGAAGATCGGAATTGTTTCAACGGTGTTTTGGGTCGGTGAGATAGGCGGCGGCCCGGCTAACACACGTAGCGCGTGGGACCCGAATTGGGAGGGGACTTACGGAGGCGTGGATGATCCGGTGCGGCGAAACGGTTTTGAGCCGGTCGGGTTCAGGCCGCTCCAGAACCCGTTCTACGTGGCGCTGCCGTACTGCGATATGCAGGGCGGCCGGTTAAAGGCTGAAGCGGCAAAGCTGGTGCCATGGTTTATTGAAGTGTTTCGCGGTGCAACGACCAGCGTTTGCAAAGGCCGCTGGCTCGAGATCCGCCATGGGTCCAAAGCCTGTTATGCCCAGTGGGAGGATGTGGGACCGTTCCGTACCGATCATGCGGCGTATGTGTTCGGTGAGGAGAGGCCGTCGCCGAATCTCAATCATGGCGCCGGGATCGACGTCTCACCTGGCGTTCGGGATTATCTGGGACTGGGGCCTATGGATCTGGTTGACTGGCGATTCATCGAACAAGTCGAAGTGCCTGCCGGTCCGTGGTTACTGTACAACGGCCCACAAATTGTCGAGGGCAGCCGTTGATCATGATCGGCAAAACGTATCTGGAGCACGGGAAGCCGGTAGTCGTGCTGGTGCGATGGGGCAAAGGAGGCGGACCTCGCAACGTTCTGATTCAACGAGAGCATCGAACGAAGGTGGTGCGGCCCTTTCGAGGGATAAGAAATGCAAGAAAAGCACGTGGCATGAAGTAGCCGGTCGTGGAACGGAGCCCACGGCAAACAATGTGTTGGCGCAGACCTTCAGATCCTTGGGATGCCGATCTCCTAATTGAGTAACTAACAGCCCCTTAATTCCTGTGCAGAATAAGTGACGCTGTGCCTAAAAAGGCATGGTTTCCACAAATTTCGTAGGTATTAGGATGAGTCAAAATTGTGGTGGTTTAATTTTGCAAGTCGGGTGCCGTACTGCCTTCAACAAGAGTAAACGGGCCCCGCCAATGGCTACCCAACGTTTGAGACAATCGGAAATCAATGCGCTTTCCGGCGTGCTTCTGGAACTCTACTGTCCGGGGCCAACGTCCGACTTACCCCAGCGACTATTCAATGTTCTCCGCCGCTGTTTTCCATTCGATTTCTTCGCTTACCACGAGATCGTCGCCAACCACAGCGAGCGGCACTGCATGTTTCCGGAATACAATCTAGACATGCACGCTTTTGAGACGTACCTGAAGCAGCATCCGACTTGGAATGCGTTCGTTAAACAGCGAGCTAAGTCGCCCCTAAGGATTTCCGATTTGGTACCTCTCGGGCATTGGCACCGTACCGATTTGTACAATCACATTTTCAGGCCGCGTGACCAGAACTACCAGTTGGCATACGTCGCACTCGACCAACATCCGCAGGTAGGGGTAGCATTCAATCGATCAACACGGGATTTTTCTGACGAGGAGCGCTTGATGCTGCAGATCCTTCGTCCGCACATCGTACAAGCGTACAGAACGAGTACTTTGTTTTCCTCGCTTTCCGAAACGATGGCAACGCAAGGCCGTGGATACTTGATTGCCGATCAAGCAGGCCACATCCGGTTCGCGACGGACGCAGTGTTCGGCTGGTTGCGTGAATACTTCGTAGAAGAGAACGGCGCAAGGCTGCCTACCCTATTGATGGATTGGCTCAAGAGCCGACGCCAAGGCCTTTCCACGGATCGGCTCGCTACCCCGCTAACAGAATTCTGCATAGAACGCGGAGAAAAACGCCTGACTATCCAGTGTATATCGCCAGTTGAATCCACTGAATATCGCTTGGTTCTTACGGAAGCTGTTGATCAGGGCGACGCCTCTCCTCTGGAAACGCTGGGCCTAACCAAGCGCGAGGCGGAAGTTTTACTTTGGGTTAGCCGCGGTAAGCGCAACAGTGAGATTGGCCTAATTCTTGGGACGGGGGAGAGGACCATCTACAAACATCTCGAACGCGTTTTTGCGAAGCTCAATGTTGAGACTCGGACCGCTGCAGCCAACATCGTGTTCGAGCACTTGCGCAAGGCTGCGGTCTCCAAGTCGCGCTAGGATAGGCGCGTTTCTCAACGGCAGAATATACCCGACGCCGGTTCTGGAGGAACGCTCCCGACGTACGCTGTCCGTCGTATATACAGTCTTTTCGCTAGTCCGTAACATGCCCGGGCAATGAAAGCATCAAATCTTATTCGAAGTATTCTCGCGGGCGCTGCGGCGGCCGCTCTCATGTCTAGCTCTGTCAATTCGACAGCAGCCGAACTCAAACCGTTGGTCGTTATCGGCGTTCCGCTTGATAGCGTCGCAATCAAGCATCCGGTCCCGACTTACCCTCGGAACGCGCAGCTCCTATGGATTGACGGAGTTGTGAGCCTGCAGGTGCAAGTGGAGCGAGGCAAGATCGTGAATATCACTGTTAAATCTGGTGCGCCTCTGTTGGCAGACTATTCTCTCCGCTGGGTGCGCAATTGCTGGCAGTTTAAACCATCTGTCAGCGGCCAGTATCTTCTCCCGATCGCTTACAAACTTAGTAGCTAGCGAGCCCAATCGCCCCACGCTCCGTGTTTTTGAAACAATAGTATGAGCAGCGCAGCCACTCGACTCTACATCCCGGTTCGCGAACAGCCAAAGGCTAAGGACCTCGCAGTTTCAAAGCCGGAGAGGAAAGCAGAAGAACACTTCTGGAGGATCGGTGCAGAAATCCGCGATAAGGGCGAGCGAGACTGGATTGTCTTTTTGCTCTTTGGAGCGATTGCCTTGGCAGCGGTCGTCCCGGCCTTCGTTACTTTGTTCCACTTGGTTAACACGGACGCCCTCTTGCACGTCGTCGAGAGGGTGCTCCGTTAAGTAACACTGGACGCAATAGCCGGCGTTGAAAAATGGCCCTGGTATCTATGCCTGCTTGACGCTGCTGGAAAGTTTCCAGAAAAAAAGCGACCAAAGTTGTTGTTCCTGATTAGATGCCGAACGATCAACCCGACTTTCGAAGTTCATTAGTGGTGGTTCACGGACCGGTGGCGTAAAGATGGGGAATATAGGTGCTCGGGATCGCTGGCGATCATGTGCCCGCTGCCGTTAGCGTCACGGATCTCGACGATAAGCACGTTAATTGCGAGCACGTAACCGAGCGAGAAAACGCAGATAGCAAGAAGCAAGAGCTTGAGGCAGGCAAACGGGCTGAATATGAGGAACCATTTCATAGAGCAACGCCGAGTTCGATCCTTGGCAAGAGTATGAGCTGCTTGCGAAGCAGTTGTAAAGGCTATCCTAACGGCCCTGCGAATTGGTTTAATCGTGGTTATACTCGCTGCCAGGGAGCGTTATTGAAGACGCGTTTGTTGACTTTCCTTTGCTGCTCTGCCTGGTCATGGGCGTTCTTGAGAAATGGTCTGATCTTGCCAGCAATATCATCACCAGCCTCTAACGCGGCTTTGGCCGTCTGACGGATCTCGATTTTCCGTGATGCGGGCAAATCGGCGCGCAGCAAAGAAACTAGCTGTGCGGCAGCTTGCTCTGAAGTCATTGTTTTATCAGTTACTGCGGCTCGAAGGACTTCGATTACGGCTTCTTGCGGACTGAGAGCGTGCTCTTCCACAGCTTGACGCGCTTCGGCGTACATATGGTCGTATCGCTGCGTGCGAATCTCGTGATTCACAGCGTCGATGTGAGTGCGAAGATCGGTTAGCTGCGCGTGCAGTGCGCCTAAATGCTGAGCCTGCTCTTGGTTAATCTGCACCTTGCGTTCGTTCTGCTCCTGTAGCTTGCGCGCGAGACGAACTAACGAGTCGCCCAACTCCGTGCTTTGTTTGATCAGCCTCTCGATTTGTTGGAGGTCTTCACTCATAAAGTCTGTTCTTTGCCGGTGTTAATTTTGATTTCGCTTCCGGTCAGCATCTTAAGGGAAACTCTCTTGAATTGTCCGGGCCGGCCCGCATGGACAAGCACGGCGCGGTAAATGGGCATCTGCCGCAGTTGCCAAGGCTTAAGTTTATATTCCTCGGTCTCCTGGTACGAATAGGTTGCGCCTCTGGAGCCGATGGAACGGCTGCGTTTGTTTACCATTTTTTTCCCGATAAATTCGGCGCTTTGTTTAGCACACTGTTCATCGGCGGCGCGGAAGATCATGCGGTTGCGCAAGTTAAGGACCAGGACATTCGCCTGGTCCTTGCTGGCGTGAGGGGGCAACAAAGACAAGTAACTTTGAGTAAGGGCGATCAGAGCGACATTCGCTTCACGGATTTTACCGGAGACAGTGTAGTCACTCATACCGCCGACCGATGAAGTGACCACATCCTGAAACTCTTCGCCGACCAGGACGAGGAGGTTCTTCTTCCAGAACTCGTGCGGATCGCGCGCTTTGAGATCAAGCCGACGCAGGCCGTGCTGATAAAAGAGCAGCTTAAGTACCGAGAATACGTATTTACGTTCGTGCGCGTACTCCTCGCTCATTGATAGACAGATTTTCTTACCTCGATCAACTTGATCGATCGTCACGGTATCAGGCTCATCGGAGCAGAAGACTTCGGCGACCGCAGGGTGCTGATAGGGAGCCAGGAAGTTACCGATCGTGCCGAGCTCGCCTTCGCTCTGGCCCTCACTTTTCAAATTCAGGTAGAACGTTTCGAAATGCTGTACCAGCGGAAGGAGCTCTTTGGCGCGTGGATGCTCGGGCACAGTGTCGAGGGTGTTCTTCAGATGATCTTTGTTGGCCAGAAGGTTGTAAGCCGTGCGCAAGTTGAACGGCAACTCCAGGGCGCGCATCAATTCAAAGCAGCGAGCGATGTGTTCCATGGCGCGCTGGTTAAAGAAATCGGAATTGCCGGATAAACTACCCGCGCGGTGAGCGGCGTGAGTATCGACAATCATCTGCGCATAGGTGCTGCAAGGAACACTTGGGTCACCGATTAAATTGAATCGGATTGGGTGATAATTCTCCTTCGCCTCCTTCGGCGAGCGAACCCGCAATACAGCAAGATCCTCGGCTTTTCCCGCCGTTTCGAGCATGGCTTGAACGGTCCGCCAGTAGACGCTTTTGGGATCGAGTATCAGTCCTCCCCAGCGGGGGTAATGTTCTGTCAGTGAAATCAAAAGTTTATTGAGACCTGCAGAGGTCTTCCCTACCCCGGTCTCGCCCGTGATAAACCAGTGAGTACAGAATTCTTCGATATCCCACTTCCAGGGGCCGATCTGGCAAACGATCTGATGAGAATCGTAGATAACTGGCGCATTTTTGCCTTCACCGTCTCTAATGACGCGCCTGGGCCGCCTGGAGCGAGAACTGGAAGCGGTATCGACAAGGAGGACCGCGCAAGTAATCGCCAGGGCGAAGATCATGGCGTCGTAGTAGTACGGCAGGGTCCGCACGGAGGTATACCAGAGAGCGGCCATAGCGGCGACAGCCAGCGCTGTGAGAACAATCATTCGCATCATTGCAAGACAGTGATGGCGTACTTGCCGCTCGCGTAACGAGGATTGAATAGGGACACCCCTGGACGGCCCTGGAAATACAGTGTGGTGTCGCCCTCCGAGTCGCGCAACACCGAGACCGTCACTCCGGTGTTAACGAATGCTTTCAGAGTGTCCAAATGCTCCTCAATGTACTCTGATTGGAGTCGCTCCAAGGCATCCTCGGTGTGTAGAGCTACCTGTTGGTAAATGGTCTTCTGGACAGCACGATGATCGTTCCAGACAAACCATGCGCCGCCGATGAAATATAGAAGTCCCAGCCCGGCGAAAACCAGAAGATCCCAGCGTCGGATGGCGGCGAGGCGCCGGCTAATGGCAATGGCCGTGCTGGTAATAGCTTGCGCCGTCTTAACGTTGTCTTCAATGGCGGCTTTGATTTTGTCTGCATCGGCGAGGGTGAGGTGCTCGGCGACGGTCTTGGCTGAATCGACTGTTTTTTGGAGCGTGGTTAACTGTGTGCATAATTGGGTTGTTGCCGCACGCATCTCGGGACAAGCCGTATTGGCCGCGTGGGACGCCGCCAGCCCACGGTCGATCTCGACGGCAATTCGTTTCGGAAGATCGTTCGTGTAGAGGCTCAAGAAGCCCATGACCTCGACCAACCGCAAGAGCTCGGGGTTATGATCGCCGTATTCTTTTAGCTGTCTGGATAGACGTAAGAAAGCGTCTCTGCGCTCTGCAGGGACCAGCTGCTCCAGATCGTCGTAAATATCCAGGCTCATGCGGCTACGAGTGCCGCTCCGCCGGACGGCAGAAGAATTTGTGATGCCGACTCGAAGGCGCTATATGCCTCTTGCTGATAACGTCGAGCCTGCACGATGCGAGTGAGGGATTTAAACCAATCGATGGGGTGGTCTTTTGCTATCACCCGTTCCAGCGTTAATCTGTTTGCCCGCAGCATATCCTCGAAGTCCGGATTCCTGTTCTGAAGGCCAATGACCTTGGGTTTAGCGGCCGAAACAAAGGCTTTGACCTCAGTCGTGTCGGTCCAGGCATCAAAGCCCGTGCCGCGCAACAGCTCATTGAGCACGATCAGATAGCGGACGCGGTCCCCTAAATGATGCGCCCAGGTAAGGACTGACTCGACCGAGCCGGGGTCTTTGGTTACGATGCCGATCGAGGTTACGTCCGCGAACTCGCGCACAATTTCCGCCGTCCGGTCAAACCATGAGAAGGTTTCTGCGCCCGATCCCGCGCCTTGATCGGCAATGACTACGGCGCCAGGCGTCTCGAGAAAATGAAATACCCTGTCGAGAGAATCCGGAGCGCGAATATCAATCTTTTGCGCTTCCGGATAGAAGCTCTGGAAGCTGGATTTGTCTCGGTTCTCATTGTCAAAATCGAGCAATATAGGATCCAATTCCTTTGTTCTGATCCATGCAGTTAAAGCGGCAATAACGGTCGTTTTTCCGACCCCTCCCTTACCGCCCTGGGTGAATAGTATTTGTGATCGTTTTGTCATTGTTAATTCTTGGGTACGTAGTGAATTCCTTGTTCTGGGTCGTAACCGAACCAGTTGCCTCTCTTCCGTTGATTGATTGGCATCAGAGAGACCTGTCCGCCTTCCGATGTT
>Ga0070698_100009137_pt1 | contig 10638 bp, 8 predicted proteins | sample KBSK1502metaG_FD_65477 | JGI IMG/M metagenome (GOLD analysis project Ga0070698, IMG submission 65477) | Corn, switchgrass and miscanthus rhizosphere microbial communities from Kellogg Biological Station, Michigan, USA - KBS K1-50-2 metaG | ecosystem: Host-associated > Plants > Roots >... | reverse complement strand
CATCGAAGTCGACACGAAGGCCTTGAGGCGCGGGTTGGTGTCTGGGGAGACGCTGCGGGCACCGCGCCAGCAGTTACGTCAACTTCGCGCCTCAGCCTTCGAGTTAGCATTAGACTTTCAAGGATTACTTAAATCCGCCTCAATTGCGCGCCTTTCCGGCGCGCATCGTGTTTTTGGCTTCTCCTCCAGTTCTCTTCGTGAGCCCGCCAGCCGCCTGCTTTTATCCAAATCAATCAGGGTATCCAAAAATTTGCATGTGATCCAAAAAAACTTAGCACTCGCGAGCGGTGCTTTGCGGATTTCGGTTCCTAAGGACGCCGGCAGCATGGAGTTTCCCATCGCCACCAGCGCTGCGCACGAGGCCGAGGCCCTCAACGCTGAACTACTAACTAACGGGAACTACGCCATCCTGAATCCGGGCGGCGGCTGGCCGACAAAACTTTGGAGCGCGGAACGTTTTGGCCGGCTAGCCGATGACCTGTGGTCGCATTATGGTCTGCATTCTTTGGTAAGTTATGGACCCGGCGAGAATCAATTAGCTGAGACAGTCTTGCAGGCCAGTCAGTCCGGCAAAGCGCATGCGGTCAGTCTTTCGCTGAAGGGATTCTATCAACTGGCGAAACGTGCTCAGGTTTACGTTGGCGGAGATACCGGGCCTACTCATCTTGCCATTGCGGCTGGCGCGCCAATAGTAGGCCTGTTTGGCCCCACCGAATGGTGGCGCAACGGCAGCCTGCAACCCGCAGATATCTGCGTCGAACGGATTGACATAGACTGCCGCACAGACTGTCATCGTCGCGCCTGTTCCAAGTGGATTTGCATGGACATCGAAGTTGAACGAGTGCTGCAGGCGGTTGGCCAAAGATTGAAAGCAGGACAGGCGTCTTTGCCCGTAAATCTTTAGACAGGATTTACAACAGGACTTACAAGAGGAAATACTAAACTGAAGTGGCCTCTTAAACTTGTTCGTCCTGTTGATCCTGTCTATTGGAGTAAAACTAATATTGCGTAGAGGCGGAACCTGGATTCAACGTTGGCGCGTGCCGCTCGGCTTTCTATGCGCCGCGCTGTTTATTTTGTTTGCGGAACCGCGCCCTGCGACGCTCGCGGCGGGTGCGCCGCTATCCATTGTGGGGCTCCTGCTCCGGGCCTGGGGCTCTGGTCACCTCAGAAAAAACGACGCCCTGGCAACGTCTGGTCCTTACGCGCACACACGAAATCCACTCTACCTGGGCAGTTTTATCATGGGTCTGGGATTCACCATCGCTTCGGGCAAATGGTGGCTCGCAGCACTTTTTGTCGCGCTATTTCTTGGCATCTATTTGCCGGTTATGCGCGTCGAATCCGCGACACTGGCACAACTGTTTGGCGAAAGTTTTCAACAATACGCGAGGGCGGTGCCGGTTTTTTTGCCTCGCATAACGCCTTATCGAACCGGAGAGTCGATGATAAGGTTCGATCAAAGTTTGTACCTGCGGTATCGCGAGTATCGAGCCGCTCTGGGCTTAATGATCGCCTGGGGATTCCTGGTGTTCAAGGCTTACTATCTGAAATGAAACGAAGAAATCAAGACCATTCGCTCGGCATCATTCGGACCATTGCCATTCTCTTCGCGACGCTTCTGTTGTTGCAGCCGGCACGACTAATTGCACAGAACGCGAAAAAACCTGCCGCAACTGCATCCACATCTAAAGCCGGCGTCGCTCGCGTCCACCCCTTCGAGCCCACCGAGGAGCTTGTGTATGTAGCTGAATTTTCCCGGGCGCTCCTGAAGAAAGTGGACGTTGCCGATTTTCGTTTCACGGCCAGCAAACAGCCGGCACAGGCATCGCTGCAGAAGGTTTCTACGAGACTTGAGCTCGACAAGAATGACGACCCTTATCTACTAAAGTTTACCGGGGACGTTACCAGCAAGGGCTTCTTCGTCAAACTTTTCAACCTGCGTTTTCGCGAGCAGATCGAATCAATCGTAGACCCTGCCTCCTTCACGGTCAGGAAAACTAAAAAAGTAGACGAGCAGGGGAAACGCCATCGCGTCAGCGAGACTATTTATGCTGATGGCAAAGTAACCTGGGTTGAAAAGGATCCTAACGATCCTTCGCGCCCACCTCGAGAAACGGTGGCAACTTTTGCCGGTCAAGTGCAGGACGCATTGTCAGCCATCTACTACCTCAGAACTCAGCCACTCGAAGTCGGTAAAAGATTTGAAGTAACGATTAGCGATTCGGGCGTCGTCTATCAGGTTCCAGTGCAGGTAGTTGAAAGGAAGCGGAAAAAGACTGTGCTGGGGCGGGTAGAGACGTTTCTCGTCGAGCCGGAGGTTTTTGGTTCCGACCGGATGATTTCGGGTGAGGGACTGTTCTCAATCTGGATCACTAACGACAACAGACGGATACCGGTGAGCGCCCGTATCAAAATGAAGTACGGAACATTTGATATCACACTGCGAAAAGTCATTCGTAACCAGCCGCAGGAATCGGTGGCCCGCTCCTAGTTTCTTTTGCGTCGCAGCCGTAGTCCCTCTACCACCTTCTATCCATTAAGAAATGAAAAACGGATAATGGGCTCATGTCTATTCGTCCCTTGATTCTTGGCCATCGCGGCGCCGCAGCACTAGCTCCTGAAAACACCCTGGCAGCGTTTTCGCGTGCCATAAGCGACGGTGCAGACGGGACCGAGTTTGACGTCAGGCTTTCGCGCGACGGCGTACCCGTGGTTATTCATGACGCCAGTCTGAAACGAACCGGACTGATCGATCGTCGTGTAGGCGAACTAAGTGTGGCCGAGCTGTCGGAGATTGACGTCGGCAGTTGGTTTGCGTCGCGCGCTCAGAATTCAAAGCAGTCGTTCAGTGGTGAGAAGCTACCAACCCTGGCCCAGGTGTTCGATCTCTTCAGTGCGAATGATGGCCAGCTATACGTCGAAATGAAATGTGAGCCAGCCGAAGGCGAGGCATTGGCGGCCGAGGTCGTAAGGCTGGTACGAAAGTCTGAAATGGTCAATCGAGTGGTAGTTGAAAGTTTCGATCTTTCTGCCGTTGCGGCCATCAAGCGGATCGACTCGGGAATTCGTACGGCTGCGTTATTTGAACCTAAGTTCACACGTCCGATTTCGACTATTCGCCGGCTCAAGATGGTCGAAGCCGCTCTGGCTGTTGCTGCCGACGAGATCGCACTTCATCACACACTCGCCGGGGAACGTGTGGTCGAGAAGGCGAGGCAGGCCGGGCTGCAGGTAGTCATTTGGACGGTCGACGATCCCAGTTGGATCAAGCGGGCTCGCGAGCTGAGTATCAAGGCGCTAATCTCAAATAACCCCGGCGAGATGCTTAGACACCGGAACGAAGCCCAACCGATGACTCAATGAACAGTCAATTTGTCGCAACAAACGTCAAGCTAAGACCCATCCAACAACAAAATCCCAGCTCGCAAAATTGCCTCCAGATGACAGCAGCCACGCGCATCTGTATCATTCGCACGACAAACCTCTAAATTAGGAGACTAGATTAATGCCAGTTCGAAAAGACGCCGAGATTGTTGAGCCTAAAGGCAGACTGGGAGTGCTGCTGGTTGGTCTCGGCGCAGTTAGCACCACTTTCATTGCGGGCGTGGAGGCCGTAAAAAAGGGTATTGGGCAGCCAGTTGGTAGTTTGACGCAGATGGGAACGATTCGCCTCGGCAAGCGAACCGATAATCGCGTTCCACTAATTAAAGATTTTGTTCCTTTGGCAAAGCTGGAAGACCTGGTCTTCGGCGCCTGGGACATTTTCGAAGACTCCGCTTATGAAGCGGCGATGCATGCCGGGGTGCTGGAGAAAGACCTTCTGAAAAAGCTGAAGCCTCAACTTCAGAAGGTCAAACCCATGAAGGCGGTCTTCGATCAGAACTACGTAAAGCGCCTTAATGGAGTCAATGTCAAGACCGGTCCCAATAAGTTTAAGCTGGCGCAGCAACTCATCGCCGAAATAGCAGAATGGAAACGGAAGAACCGCTGCTCTCGGGTAGTAATGATCTGGGCAGCGTCTACTGAAATCTTTCTTAAACAGCATCCGGTTCACAAGACGCTGGAATCGTTTGAGCGGGCGATGAAAGATAACCACCGGTCGATCGCGCCGTCGATGATTTACGCCTATGCAGCCCTGAAGTCAGGAATCCCGTTTGCTAACGGCGCCCCGAACCTGACCGTTGATATTCCCGCGCTGCGAACTCTTGCCGAGGAAAACAACCTGGCGATTTGTGGCAAAGACTTCAAGACCGGACAAACTTTGATGAAGACCATCATCGCCCCGGGATTGAAGGCCAGGATGCTGGGCCTGCATGGATGGTATTCAACAAACATACTTGGTAATCGCGATGGCGAGGTGCTTGACGATCCGGAGTCGTTCAAAACGAAAGAAGAATCGAAGTTGTCGGTGCTCGAGTACATCCTTCAGCCTGAAGTTTATCCCAACCTCTACAAAGATTTTTCGCACGTAGTTCGCATCAACTACTACCCGCCGCGGGGCGACAACAAAGAGGGCTGGGACAATATCGATATTTTCGGCTGGCTGGGTTATCCCATGCAGATCAAGATCGATTTTCTCTGTCGAGACTCCATACTCGCGGCTCCGATCGTGCTGGACCTGGCGTTGTTTCTCGACCTGGCCCAACGCTCCGGCATGAAAGGTATCCAGGAGTGGCTGTCGTTTTACTTCAAGTCACCTCAAACCGCACCGGGCCTCTATCCTGAGCACGATGTGTTCATCCAGTTGATGAAGCTCAAAAACACTTTGCGTTACCTTCGCGGAGAAGATTTGATCACACACCTGGGAACCGAGTATTACGACTGACGACGAATCGGATCCTCACCATCCTGATCCTCCCAAATATACGGTGGTCGCGTTCGATGCGACCTTTTGGTGGATCTCCGCGCTAAAAGGTGCGGTCTGACCCTCGGATTGAGGCCGAACAATTATTGGCACGCGCGTTCTGACATGAATTGTCAGGCTTGGAAATGTTTGAAAACATTCAACACGCAACCTCTATTTCATATCAATCGCAGTATTTTGTGATGACATTTGCTGCTACGTCGTATATATAGCATCGGTCGATTTTGCTGCCTCGCATTCTGCCTGACGAAAAAGGCAAACGAAGGTAGAGAGTGGCGCATCAATACGCTTAACGGATCGTTCCTTGCATTAATAGAGGCCGGCCAATAGGGGCCGAGCCAGGAAATAGAGCCTGGATGGCAGTTGAAAGGCTCTCGCACCTGCAAGGAGGCCGAGCATGATTTCTGAAATGGAGTTAGAAAAACTAAACAAAACCATGGGCACAGTCTTCCTGGATCCTGATCAGAAAAGCCCGCGCGCCCAGGACTTCGAGGAGCGGCTTTACGCTCGCATCGTAGGACAAGAGCGCGCAGTCCGGCGCATGAGTGGCCTTTACCAGATATTTCTCGCCGGTATGAACCCGCCCAACCGGCCAATCGGCACGATGCTCTTTCTGGGCCCAACCGGCTCTGGAAAAACTCGCGTGATTGAAGCCGCAGCGGAAGTTTTGTACGGCGACTCCAACGCGATCGTGAAGATTGATTGCGCGGAGTTTCAGCACTCGCACGAAATTGCGAAGTTGATTGGCTCGCCTCCGGGATATCTCGGTCATCGCGAGACTGCTCCGATGCTCACGCAGGAAAATCTCGACCGCATGCACACGGAGGACTTGAAGCTTTCGCTAATCTTGTTTGACGAGATCGAGAAAGCTTCTGACAGCCTCTGGCAGTTGCTGCTCGGCATTCTCGACAAAGCGACATTGACCTTGGGCGACAACCGCCGCGTCGACTTCTCCCGCTGCATGGTCGTGTTGACTTCCAACCTTGGCGCCAGAGAGATGTCAGAGTTGATCTCAGGCGGCATCGGGTTTGCGCCAGGAAAAGGCTCAAAGAACCCAAACGACACTGAGGTCGATCAGAAGATCTATAGAACGGCCGTCGAGTCAGCGCGGCGAAAGTTTTCACCCGAGTTCATGAACCGCATCGATAAGGTTGTGGTGTTTCGTTCATTGAAGGAACATCATCTGCGGCAAATTCTTGAACTGGAATTGGCAGCGGTCCAAGATCGCATAATGCAGTCAGCCGGAATCAAGTTTGTTTTCCAATGTTCCGACGCCGCAAAAGATACATTGCTGAAGGAAGGTCTCGACTTTAAATACGGCGCTCGGCATCTGAAGCGTTCAGTCGAGCGTTTCCTGGTCTACCCGCTGTCAAATCTGGTAGCGACCGGACAAATTGGTCTTGGGGATTTGGTGCACGTCGACCTCGATGAGTACACACATAAGCTAATCTTTTCGAAGAGTTCCGGTGGTGCTCTTATCCACGACTTGCCGGAGCCAAAGGCGGAGGAACAGGAAGCTTTGGAATCACTTTCGGGTGGCGTGGGCTTACCAATTCCGCAGGCGACGAAGGCCGCCAAGAAGAGCCAGGGCCGCGGAGAAAAGACTGAAAGCTAGGAATTGTTCTCAGAACAAAGAAAAAGCGCCGTTCACTTGAAGTGTTCGGCGCTTTTTCACTTGGGCCTCAATCGTATCTAAATGCCGCCGGCAGTCCGAGATCTTGAAATCCTTCTTAACGCCTGATGAGCCGCTGCTGCAAGGTAAGGATCGCCTGCAGTAGTAACATCTCGAAGCGCGGGAATGGCTGAGGCATCACCAATCTCTCCAAGGGCAGATGCCGCTTCTCTGCGGAGGTCAGTCTCCGCCTTTTCGTCTTGAAGCGCCCCAATGAGAGCGGGCACGCCGGCGCCATTGCCAATCTGTCCCAAAGAGCGCGCCGCTGATCTCAAAACAAAAGGATTCTGTTCTCGTTTGCCCTTTTGACTTTTCTTTGAGGGCGCCAATCCGGCCTGCGGATTCAAGACTGCAGCCAATGCAGTTACCGCGCTTGCGTCTGCGATTTGACCAAGAGCAACTGCCGCCGCACCACGAACTGAATCTTTCTTGTCGGTAAGGCGTTCGATGAGTCCAGCGACAGCGGCACGACTATGTGTGAGACCAAGTGCATAGGCTGCGTGCTGGCGAACAAACTCCTCTTTGTCGCTTAACAGCGGCATCAGACCAGCGACACTTTCGTCAGCTGGTAGCCACAGGACTGCAGCAGTTGCTGTCGCCCGAACTATAGGCGCCGGATCATTCAGTGCCGACAACGCCACTCGTGAGGCTTCCGGACGCTGCAACGCGCGCAACTGCATCAAAGCTTCGCGGCGATCTTCGATCTCTGCGGAACTCAAACGCTGCCTCTGCTTTTCAATCGCCAGCTGGATCGGTGTTAGTTTTGTGAGGTCCTGCGCCGCCTGAACATTCATCAAGTGATCACCAACTGCGATAAGCAGAACAACACCCATTAGTATTGTGGCATGCAGCGCGTTCACGCTTCGGTTGTTTCGCATTTGTTTCTGCGCTACGAGCGGAGTCAACTAGTCCATCCGGGAAGTCAGAGCTTGCATTGAATCTACAATCAAGACAGCGATGGGAGGGTAAACTACGAGGTCCGGGATCAGCAAGACTGTGGACGAGTAAAGGAGCATGTTTGAATGGACGACTTCGCGCGGGATCAGCATGTTCAAGCCGTTCATGAAGCCGTGGACGTGCCAACCGATAATCAATCCCACTCCAATGCTCAGCACATATCCAACCAAAAGAAAGGTATAGGCAGAGAATCTGGTGAAGGGTTGTTCAGGTTTCTCGTCATCCCGCATGATGGAATCCTGAATCGACTTCGGACGATATGTGTAGTGTGCGAAATATTCACGGAGTCGCGTGGCCAGATGCCAGACGCCAATCACAAAAAGTGTGAGAACGATCGCCCGGCCCGCGAAATCAAAGGTTTCCCACAGGTGAGGCTTGATCATGGCGACAAAGAATGTCGACAGAAACAATGAGACCGTTGTAAACACTGCGCGCTGACGTTCCCGGCTTTCCTGCCGGTCTCTTTCAAGAACTTCATTGACTACCCTGTCCCAGCGCGCCTGCACCGCAAGATTTCGCGCCCGCCGCGCATGGGGATTTTCTGACTGTAGGATGGAATATCCGCTCGACTGGGCGGTCAATTGCTGATCGTGGTAAGACCGTTCTTGAGGATCGATTAGGACGCGATAAGCCCTGGAGAGAAGCGCGAATTCGCGGGCGGCCTCTTCTGAACCGCCATTTACGTCCGGGTGCCGTAGCCTTGCGAGCTTTCGGTAGGCCGACTTGACTTCCGACCTCGACGCCGAACGCTTGATTCCAAGGACTTTGTAATAATTAGTCACCACGCGCTTGCGCACTCCTCAAAAGTAAACAGACGAGCCGAGGGACGTTTACCCCAGGGTGAACCGCCAAAATTATAACACTTTCTGCTAATCCTTTAGACAAGAATGGCGGGGTCTTACAAATTCCGAAGAGTGACGAATGCTGGAAAGGGTGAGGCCAAAGGAGTGGCTGCTTACAATACCTCGAACGGCTGTCGAGGGGGGCGAGGACATCTATTGAGGGATTCCACTCCTTTGGCAACTAACCCCCCTTTAACAATTCTGATGCCACGATCGGAGGCTAGAAAAAGCTCAGTAAAATTAAGCTTCGAGGTGAGTTGAAGTGAAATTGGTGTTCACGAATGAGGACAGACGATGTCCTCTGCTGTTTGCAGTTCCTACGAGCCGTTACGCTTCGCCGCCGCTCGCGCCACAATTCTAATGAATGTTCGTACCGCCACGCCGGTTGGCCCTTTCGCCCTAAACGGTTTCGCCTCATCGCTCCACGCGGTGCCTGCGATATCCAGGTGCGCCCAGGAAACGCCATCAGCAAACTCTTTGAGGAAAGCCGCAGCTGTAATAGTCCCCGCCTTCCTGCCACCGACATTCTTAATATCGGCAATGTCTGATTTGATCTGCTTGGAATATTCTTTGTCGAGCGGCAGCTGCCAAAACTTTTCACCCGCCTCTTTTCCCGCCGCCACTATCTCACCGATGAGCTCCTGATCAGTACCAATCACCGCGGTATTCACGTCGCCCAGTGCGATCGACACCGCGCCAGTTAGAGTAGCGATATCTACTATCGTTGTGGCTCCGAGCTTCCTGGCGTACGCAATGGCGTCGGCGAGAATCAACCTGCCTTCAGCGTCGGTGTTGATTACCTCAATAGTTTTACCAGTCATCGCGCGCACTACATCTCCCGGCTTGGTGGCTTTTCCCGAAGGAAGATTTTCCGAACACGGAACCACGCCCAACACGGGAATCGAGGGCTTAATCTGGGCGATTGCACGCATGGCTCCCATGACCGTGGCGCCACCAGTCATGTCATACTTCATCAGCTCCATATTGTCGCCGGGTTTGAGTGAAATGCCTCCGGAATCAAAGGTGATTCCCTTCCCGACGAACGCCAGCAGATCGCCACCATCCTCGCTCGCATTTGGCGGCGTGTACTTCAATATGATCAGCTTGGCCGGCTCCTCCGATCCATGCGAGACACTCAACAGCGAGCCCATGCCTTCCTGCTCCATCCGGGCTTCATCAAGCACATCAATACTAAGGCCAAATTCCGTAGCTATTTCACGAGCGCGTTCGGACATGTTCGTCGGTGTCATATAGGCACCCGGCTCGTTCGCTAGATCGCGCGTGAAGTTGACGGATTCGCCGATGATTCTGCCGCGTTCGACGCCACGCCTCAGGCTGGTTTCATCAGCGCCGTCCATCACAACTACGAGTTTGCTTATCTCCCGTGCTTCTTTGTCCTCGGTGCGATACTTGTCCGGATCAAACAGGGCCATGAATGCACCTTCCACCACGACCGACGCGATCTCTTCCGGATTTCCCTCGAGTCTGGAAACAATTGCAATCGACTTCACGTTCTTTCCGCGAAGCGCGCGCACCGCAGTTCCCGCCATCTGTGACGCCTGCGCGGGGGTGTACTCGGTGCGTTCTCCGATGCCCACCAGTAACAATCGCTGCGCTTTGATCTTGCTATTGCCGACCAGATGAAGATAGACGGTCTCGGCCTCTTTGCCTTTCAACTCCTCGGAATCGATTATTGACTTGATAACGCCGCCGGTAACTGAATCGAGTTCCTTGAGAAATCCGTCGTCATCAGCCTTTTCATCTTTGAACACCGCAATAGCGATCGCCTGAACATCGAGGTCTCGGTAGGATCCATTTGTGCTTTCAATTTGCATTTTTACGATTACTCCTGGCAGTTCTAATAATCTTCACCTATTGCGTTCTTTTAATTGCGCGCGCGTTTCTCTTTCAACCGTACGCCGCAATTCGGTCTCCCGCTTGTCGTACATTTTCTTTCCTCTCGCCACTGCGACTTCAACTTTGATCCGGCGTTTTTTCAGATAGACCCGCAAGGCCACCAACGTCATACCCTGCTTTACTGCGGCCTCGTCCAACTTCTCAATCTCCCGCTTATGGAGAAGTAACTTGCGCGTTCGCAGCGGCTCGTGGTTCTCACGGTTGCCATGAGCATAAGGCGAAATGTGGGCATTAAACAACCAAACCTCGCCTCCGCGAACGGCAACATACCCTTCTTTTAGTTGCACACGGCCCGCCAGCACGCTCTTCACTTCTGTCCCCGTTAATGCAATACCAGCCTCGTATTTGTCCAGGATGTGGTATTCGTGAAACGCGGCACGATT
>Ga0070698_100009136_pt1 | contig 10639 bp, 8 predicted proteins | sample KBSK1502metaG_FD_65477 | JGI IMG/M metagenome (GOLD analysis project Ga0070698, IMG submission 65477) | Corn, switchgrass and miscanthus rhizosphere microbial communities from Kellogg Biological Station, Michigan, USA - KBS K1-50-2 metaG | ecosystem: Host-associated > Plants > Roots >... | reverse complement strand
TCTCCCTTCATCTCATAGAACAAGGCCAATGTAAGAGCGTCAGGCTTGAGCTTGTTGTAACTGAGGTTCGACGCTTGTGAGATAGCGACATCAGCTCGGCTGATCCTCTCCAGGACCTGCTGGTCGCGGGGAATTTGGTTCAAGGCAGTGATCGGACGAGTGTAATTGCGAAATCGAGAGGTAGGGCTTGAACGTGCTGTACCAAGCCGATGTCGTTGGCTTCGCTAGCCCCAATGAACCGACCCGTAACGAATAGTTCCAGAGCCTTCACCTTGCCAATCACGCGTGGCAAACGTTGAGTCCCGCCCCACCCGGTAATGATCCCGAGTCGAGCACCGGGATGCGCAAAGACTGCAGTCTTAGAAGCGATGCGAAGATCACAAGCGAGAGCTAGGTCAATACCACCACCCATGCAGTAGCCATTTATGGCAGCGATAGTTACCTGATGCGCGTCGGCGATCCGTTGCATCAGCGCTTGCCCTTTTTGTGAGAACGCTCGCGCGGTTGATTGATCAAGTGTTGCCAGTTCACGGATGTCAGCTCCGGACAGAAACACGTCCTCTGAACCGGTAAATATGATTGCGCTCAGATTGTCGTTATCGCCAAGTTGACGCAGGAGTTGATCGAGGTCGTCGAGGAGTGAGGTTGAAAGTGGATTTCGTTCGGCTGCTCTATCGAAAGTTACGATCGCGATCGAGTCGGAGATGTCCAGGACAATTGGAGAGCTGGGAGGTTCATTCATTCGCGAGGCTTCACGTTCTCTTGGAGAAACTTCACGATGTCTTCTGTTGATGTTCCAGGTAGGAATATTTCAGAGACTCCTTGTTGCTTCAGTTTCGGGAGATCTTCCTGGGGGACGATTCCGCCAACCAGTACGAGACAATCGTTCATGCCCTTTTCACGTAGAAGCTGCACGATGCGAGGACAGAGTGTGTTGTGCGCTCCGCTTAGAATTGAGACGCCGACAGCGTCTACGTCTTCCTGAAGAGCCGCAGCCGCGATCATCTCGGGTGTTTGGCGTAGACCCGTGTAGATCACTTCCATTCCTGCGTCTCGGAGAGCACGCGCGATCACTTTCGCACCTCGGTCGTGACCATCAAGACCGGGCTTCGCGACGAGTACACGGATTTTTCGAGTGGACATAAACGATCTAGAACGCAGGCTCTTCATAGATGCCGTAAACGTCACGAAGCGCCGAACAGATTTCCCCTAGCGTCGCATAGGCACGAACAGCATCAATCGTTGCCGGCATTGTGTTCTCGTTACTCTTCGCCGCGAGCTTTAGCTTTTCGAGTGCATTTGCAACCGCTCCAGCGTCTCTTCGCGAACGAGTCTCCTCGAGACGTTCCACTTGATGAGTACGAACCGACTCATCAATGATGAGGATTGGCACTTCAGCCGGCTCATCGGTCATCGCATACTTATTCACGCCGACAATAACTTGATCTCCTCGTTCAACGGCCTTCTGATAATGGTAGGCAGAGTCGTGTATTTCGCGCTGCGGAAATCCTTTCTCAATGGCGGCGACCATTCCGCCCATTGCGTCGATCTTGCGGAAATAATCGAGCGCTTCCTGCTCCATTTTCTCGGTTAGTGATTCGATATAGTAGGAGCCTCCCAGTGGGTCGACAGTGTTAGCGACACCAGTTTCCTCGGCGATGATCTGCTGCGTGCGGAGTGCGATTAGTGCAGCTCGATCAGTCGGTAGTGCTAGCGCTTCGTCGTAGGCGTCAGTATGTAAACTCTGTGTACCGCCCAATACGCCCGCCAGTGCTTGAATGGCAACTCGAACAATATTGTTCAGAGGTTGTTGCACGGTGAGCGAGACGCCGGCTGTCTGTGTGTGAAACCGTAGTTGAAGGGTGCGCTCAAAGTGACTCCCGAAACGACTCTTCATTTCGCGAGCCCAAATTCGCCGCGCAGCTCGATACTTAGCAATTTCTTCGAAGAAGTCATTGTGAGCGTTAAAGAAAAAAGACATCCGCGGAACGAATCGATCCACATCCAAGCCAGCTTCGACGCCCCAACTGACGTACTCGATACCGTCACGCAAAGTAAACGCGAGTTCCTGCGCCGCAGTAGCACCAGCTTCGCGTATGTGATAACCGCTGACTGAAACTGGGTTATAACGCGGAACCCGATCTGTGCAGAACTCGAAAGTGTCGACGACCAACTTCATTGCCGGCTTGATCGGGTAAATCCATTCCTTCTGTGCGATGTATTCCTTCAGAATGTCGTTTTGAAGAGTTCCTGAGATCTTAGTCCAATCGGCGCCTTGTTTGTTTGCGACGACAAGATACATTGCAAGTAAAACTGATGCTGGCGCGTTGATTGTTTGCGAAACGGTGACTTGTTCGAGAGGAATATTGTCGAACAACACTTCCATATCAGCGAGTGAAGAGACCGCTACTCCACATTTACCAACTTCGCCTTCCGCCAATTCAGAGTCAGCGTCGTATCCCATCAACGTTGGCAAGTCGTAGGCAACGGATAAACCGGTTTGACCCTGTTCGAGCAAGTACTTGAAGCGCGCATTGGTTTCTTCAGGCGTGCTGAAACCGGCAAATTGTCGCATTGTCCAAAGTTTGCCGCGGTAACCTGTAGGGTGAATGCCACGCGTATACGGAAACTCGCCCGGGAAGGAGGTATCGTTGGTAAAATCTATGGTCGCTGTATCGGCGGGAGTGTAAAGTCGGGCGACTTCTTCCAGTGAAACAGTTTGAAAACTCTTCTTGCGTTCCGGACGCTTCGTTAGTGCCGGATCAAGCGTCTCATTTTCCCATCGTTCAACTGCCTCTTCAGCGTTTGATGGGTGTTCCTTTGTTTCAGGCATTGAACTTCTCTGTTAACAAAAATGTTCCAGGAAAATCGGATATTAAGTTACCGATTTTAGGGTGTCAAACCGCGCACAAGATCGATGAGGTGTTTGCGAGTGGGGAGCGCGGCTGCGATGGCAGTCACAGCCGCGCGAGACTCGGAGGGAACCCGGTTACGTGGATGTCGAGCAGGGAACTAATCGGCAGGCTTCTGCAGGCATGAAATTAGATTCTCTTGTTTCTATTGTGGTCATTCGACTGGTACCACATATTCGTTGCTGCGAACCATGTTCAGCCGCGATCGTGCGGCTAACTCGATAGTTCTGGGATCAGTTTTCAACTTTTGGACTTCAGCTTTGAGCAATTGATTAACAGCACGAAGCGATTTGACATCAGATTCAATCGACGACAACTGAACGGCGGCTGTTTGCGCTTTTGCTCGTGTGCGCATGTTAACGGTGGCGCAGACTGCAGCGATTGCCAGGATTACCATGCTAAATACCACCCAGGATGGAATAAGCCCACCACGGCGTCGGACCTCTGCTCGCGAGCCCAGGATGTCGATTGAAATCTCTTGGACCGATGCCAAAGAGGTGTTTGCTCGGGGCAGCACCCGCTGTGATCTAATTCGTTCGTCTACCCAGTAACTATTTGCGACCCTGCTCACGTAACACCTCCATGTCCTTGGTCCTTTATGCCGGTTTTGGGAAAACTGTAGTGACGTCGCGTCAAAAGAAGTACCAACTGCCTAAACGACACGTGAATCTCGCCTCAATGTGACTCGAATCGTCGGCGCCATCTTCGCTGTTGCGAAACGCGCAAAGAGGCCATTTTGCGTCGAAGAGTGACCTTTGACTGCCAATATCGACAATTCTTCAAAACCGAGATGTCTGTTCTCATGTGCAATTCTCCAATGTATCTAAGCCCAACTGCTGCTGGGGGTGTAAGCGAGAAGCGCTTGAAATACTGAACAGTTCAACGGCAAAGCCGAATCCCCGATTTAGACCTTGCACCCTCTAGTTCGTTTTGGAGTTTCTATTCCCGGTTTAAGAATTTGCTTAACTTGCTTTTGCAGCCTCGACCACAAGATAGGCGATCATTGATAATTGCTCACCACAATAAAGTGTGCTTTGTGGGGCGTCAATGTGTTGTCAATCAACAACTTAGCTGCAAAGTTGCCGGAATGTAGCATCCGTGCTTAAGTGTGTAAAGACATTTCTCCGCAAGGCTTTAAGCCCGTAAGTTGAACATTTACATGAAGTAACAGCGCTTAAGCTGCGCTAACGGCGAACGGGAGGCGAACGGAAATCGGGAGCGAGAACGGCGGACTTTTACTTGGGTTTAAAACTTGTTGACAATTGCGAACAGCGGCAATTAGACTCAGACCCGAGGCTGGCTGAACCTTCGTGGCAAGACAGCACCAGACCGTGAACTACAAACACCTACTAGCTTGTCCCCCGACTCAAGCTGTTCGATCCATGACACCTCAATAGTGGATCCGTAAAGACCACTCGATTTCAGGGAATGCTCTAGATGTCTGATTCTTCCGAATTAGGTCGGAGCACACAATCTGTGCTTTCAAACCCATCAAAGCTACCTATTAGCTCAATAATCAGTGCAGTCTGTGAGGCGGCAACCCAGGGTCCGGATCGCCTCTATGAAGTTATGATCAAAATGAGCTTGATGGTGGAAGCCACCGCTCCCACGTACGGGCTCTCGATCTGGATCGGATCACAAAACGGCAAGCCAAGGCCGCAATGGGCCGAAGGCTTGGCAGAGGATGAGCTTGAGATCGCCGAGTTAGTTGTAGCTGAAGCTTTGGCCAGCAAGGGACGTTTTACCACCGCGCGAGAGGGTGACTCTTCAATCTGCTTATTACTGAGCATGGCTGCAGAGGGCAAGGAGGGTGCGGCCCTCTATGGACGTTGCGTAAAGCCGCTAACTGCAGATCAAGCCAAGGACCTGTGTGCGCTAGGCGAAGTAGCTCAATTGGCGCATCTTCATCTGGCTTCGACCATTCGCGAAGAACCGTCAGAACACCAAGCACCCAGCCTAAGATCGATTACAACACTACCGGGGATGGTTTTTAGCAGTCGAGCAATGTCAGAAGTTGCGCGCAACGTTGAGCGAATCAAAGATTCCGATTCAACGGTTTTGGTTACTGGGGAATCCGGGACGGGCAAGGAACTTATCGCACGTGCCATTCACCGAGTTAGTCACCGGGCCGCACACGAGTTTATTCCTTTCAATTGTTCTGCGGTTCCGGCGGAACTAATTGAGAGCATGCTATTTGGTCACCGCAAGGGTACGTTTACTGGTGCCCTAAATGATCATGCCGGATTGATTCGTTCCGCGGAAAATGGAACTCTATTTTTGGATGAAATTGGGGATTTGCCACTTGCGCTCCAACCCAAACTGCTTAGATTCCTGCAGGAGGGTGAGGTACATACGTTAGGTGAAAAGGCGCCACGGAAGGTCAATGTTAGGGTCATCGCAGCGACACACAAGAATTTGGAGCGATTGGTAAGTGAGAAACAGTTCCGTGAGGATTTATATTATCGAATAGCCACACTGACGCTTAAGGTACCTTCCTTACGTGAACGTCCCGAGGATATCTCGACCCTCATTTCACATTTCATAAGTCATTACGCTCGCAAAAATCAAAAACCCATTTCCGGAATTACCTGGGAAGCTATTCAAATTCTTGAAAGTCATTCGTGGCCCGGGAATATTCGAGAGTTGGCTGCAGAAATTGAGCGGCTGGTTTTGTATGCTGATGACGACGGCTATATACGTCCAGAGAACATTAGCCCCCGCATTCATCCCCAGTCTGATTCAGAAACGCGAGTCGCCGCAGAAAAACTCGAAGACCTTTTGGAGAGTTATGAACGACGTGTAATCACGGAAACGTTGAAACGCCATGATTGCAACGTTGCCAAAGCCAGCGAGGCTCTGGGTCTGGGTTCGCGCCAAACCCTGTACAAAAAACTGAAGCGACTAGCTATAGATATTGGCGAGTTTCTCCAGGAAGATACCGCGCCGGGATTACAGTTTCGTAGTCCTGAGCGGTAAACGCCCTCCCACAAACCGCACGGAAGCGAAGCTCCTCTAAAATCGTTCCGGCCATTCCGAACTTGTTCTATGTCTTCAATATGTTTCTTACGTACGCCATTTGTTTTGTATTAGCCCTGCTTATTCATGAAGGCTCTCATTCCCTTGCAGCATATGCCTGTGGCGTCTCGATAAGCGAATTTGGCTTTGGTTGGGGACCAAGAGTCTTTGGCGTACGCGTTAGAAACGTTGAATTCATTTTCCGAGCATTACCGCTCGGCGCGTATGTCAGACTTGATTTGGTTGAACTACAAGAACGTAAGTTGCGCCAGCAGATATTAGTGATGATGGCCGGAATCATTGGAAACTTGATCGCTGCAAGCCTGCCAATCAGTGTCACATTTACCTTGATGAACTACCTACTGGCGGCCACGAATATTCTTCCGCTCTACCAACAAGATGGATGGAAATGCGGGATGTTGATGCTTCGTAAAATCATGCAACGTAAAAGTGCAACGGTGGAATGGGTCTTCACGATCGCAGGAAGCGCTTTGAGTTTTGTGGTAATCGCCGCGGAAGTTTTGCGACGCTTTTCCTAATTATGTGTTCAGTCGAATGAGCGACTCACCAACAGCTTCGATGCAGTCTTCTCAGTATTCGCACTTAGATGTGGCGATTCACTGGCGTTGGGGGATCATTTGTGGCGCGGTATTGGCGCTACTCAGTCTTTATCCGCAGCTACATCTCTGGTTGACTCGCGGAGAGTATTGGCAGGACGCAGTTGCATACAATCAGGGACTTGGTGATGAGGTCGCATACGCTGCCTACGTTAAGTCATTGATCGAGGGCAAACCTCGACGCAACGATCCTTACACTGGACGTCAGGACAGCGCGGGTTCTCGGCTACCGGAGTCACTTTTCTCCATCCAATTTGTCCCGGCATACATGGTGGCATTGCCAGCTCGCGCGCTGGGGATTTCGGCAACAACAGCGTTCATGTTCGTCACTCCGCTTGTCGCATTCTGTTCAGGCTTGCTCGTGTTTTGGTTCGTTGTGTTATTAACGCATAACAACCACCTTGCGGCCTGTGGAGTCCTTGTAGTTCTGTGTTTGGGTACCCTTGCAGCAGGCGAAGGCACGTTTAGCAGTCTAACGGGGCGAGAAACGCACTTCGATTTCTTTCCCTTTCTGCGGCGATACGAGCCGTCTGTCTGTTTTCCCTTCTTTCTCTTGTTTTTTATTCTCGTCTGTAGATTTCTGAAGAAACCTCAGCGAGCTGTTTTGGCCGGCTTTTCAGTCGGGAGTCTTTTTGCAGTGCTGGTTTTTTCCTATTTCTATCTCTGGACTGCGGCGGCAGCCTGGCTCGCCGTAATCGTGACGTTGTCGTTCATCAGTCGACCAGCGGATCGTCGTGCCATATTTCGGTTTCTTATCGGCGTTGTTGCGATAAGTACCTGCGCCCTCATTCCCTACTTCGCAATGATTGTTAATAGTCTGGAATCGACACGTACCGTCCAATCGCTGGTGTCTTCCCGTAAAGCGGATTTGTTTTCGGTGGCAGAACTACTCGGCGCGGCGGTGCTCATCATTCTTGCGTGGGGAGTAAGACGAAATAGCCTTAACTTTAAAGACACCAGCGTAATTGCTGCAGTTTCGTTTGCTCTATTGCCTTTTGTTGTTCTCAATCAACAGATCATTACTGGCCGTGTACTGCAGCCAATTCATTACAAGGGTTTTGTTACGAGTTACTCCGTATTGGTCGCATTTGTAATTGCATCTGGCTTGCAATGGCGAAGGCAACAGAGGGAGAACTCACAGGCCTGGCAACTCTCGAGACGAGCATTACTCTGGATCGCCATCGCCGCCTTTGACTGGGGGTTCATTGAAGCACAACAAGCGACAAAGCGAAGCGCTGAAGCCAATAACCTGGCCGCACAAGAGATGCATGTCTACGCTCACTTTGATGATCAGTTTCGCAAAGGACTACAGCGGAATCTCGACGAGGTAATGTTGTTTGACGACCTTCGCATGGCAGATGGCGCGCCTGCGGCCTCACCCTTCCCAGTGTTGTGGGCGCCGCACATGGTTGTTTATCCAGGTGTCGCTCAACAGGAGAGCAAGGAACGCCTGTTCAAACATTTGTACTACACGGGCGTTGGAGTTCGTGATCTTGATGATTATTTTCACGGTCAAAATGTCTACTACGGATGCGCAGTAGGTTTATTCGGCTTTGATCGATTTATCGACGGACTCAATCCGAACGCGAAGCCGATTACGTCCGAAGAAAAAAATGCTGAGCTCGAGTCCTATGCTCGCTTTGTGGAGACTTTCGACAAACAGCGCGCCTCGAGTCCGCGTCTTTCGCACGTGATCGTGGCGGTAGATCGGGAAGGCAGACTTCAGAATCTTGATCGTTGGTATCAACGTGATGCGGGCGAACAAGTAGGTAAGTTCAAGATTTATCGAGTGAAACTCAGAGATGACCTCGCAGTTCAAACTTCTGTTGAAGTTCGAGAGAGCAATCCGTTCTAAGGAAACAGTCAAATGTCAGAGCACCTTACAAACCTTCCACCAATTGTTCGAGCAGATACGCTCGATGCCAGCTACGACGAAAAAGGGTTTGTCAACACGATGCTGTCCAGCCGGCGGTTACTCGTGATCGTTTTCATGCTGGTGATCTTTGCGGCTGCCTCGAGGCCAATCAAAGATCCGGATTTCTATTGGCATCTGAAGACTGGTCAGTACTTGCTTGAGACTAAGACAATTCCGTCAACCGACATGTTTTCGTGGACCCGCTTTGGGAGTGAATGGGTAACACATGAATGGTTGTCGGAATTATTCATGTTTTCCATCTTTCGAGTGCTGGGTTACGGTGGCTTGATTGTCGTGTTCTCGCTGGTCATTACCGCCGCTTTCAAAATTGCTTATCGGCGTTGCAAAGAGGTTGCCGATCATCCTTATGTTGCGGGATTCGCATTAATCGTGGGTGCGGCTGCAACGATGCCGACATGGGGTGTTCGTCCGCAAATGTTCTCACTGCTTTTTGGCAGCATCTTTGTCTCCCTTCTTGGAGATTATTACCGTGAGAAGAGCACCCGCATGGTTTGGTGGCTGATTCCGTTGACTGCGTTGTGGGTCAATATGCACGCGGGTTTCGCAATGGGTTTGGCTTTCATAGTGCTAACGATGATCAGCCAGCTCGTCGATACGTTGCTATTGCGTGAAAGAACTCTCTCTGAGACTTGGAAGAGTGTTCGTCGGTTGGGTTTGGTTTTTGTCGGGTGCATCGCGGCTGTTTGTGTGAATCCGAGTGGCGCGCGAATGTACTCCTATCCGTTCGAAACGCTGACCTCTCGAGCCATGATGCAGTACATCCAGGAATGGAAGTCTCCCAACTTTCACGAGCCCATGTTCCAGGCGTTGGCCTTGTTACTGCTTGTGAGCTTTGCCGCGCTCGCGTTATCAGCCAAGCGCGTCCGACCTGGTGAACTGCTCATACTTCTGGTCATGACTCTCGCCACACTGCGATCGAGTCGCAACGTTCCATTCTTTGCTTTGGTGGCAATGCCGTTGTTGGCGGAGCATTCGTGGAACTGGGTTGCTGCTCAGCGGTGGGGTAGGTGGGTCACGAAACCCGAAAAACGCGAAAGCGGACGAGCGTCGTTGATGAAACTAGTACTCAATGTAGCGATACTCCTAATTACTCCCCTAACAGTAGTGGCCGTTAGAGTCGGTAACAGCGTTGCAAACCAACCTGCCACAGAAGCCGGGATTTACCCGGCAGCGGCTGTCGACTTTATGATAAAGGAGAAGCCTCCGCAGCCCATCTATAACGAATATGTTTGGGGTGGGTACTTGATTTGGCGTCTCTATCCGGAGTATCGCGTCAACATGGACGGGCGAGCGGACGTCTATGGCGACGATTTGGTAGAAGAGTCTTTGGCGGTCCATGATGGTGAACCGAAATGGCGCGACTCGCTAAATCGCGATGGAGTCCGCACCGTTTTAGTTAAGCCTGATGTTCCGCTGGCGAGCCTCCTTAGGGACGACGCGGCCTGGCAAAAAGTTTTCGAAGATAAGTACTCGGTGATATTTGTGCGAAAGTAAGCTCAAGTAGTCAGTCCTCCGCGGCGAGCTACTGGCCCATGAACCAGGGTTGCCGAGGACCCACTCCGTTCCCCATCCACGTTCCGCACTTATAGAAAGCCTCTAGAAAGCCTCGCAGCGGCGCTTCTGGGGTATTCCAGCCCTACCTTAAAAGGCGCCGTAGTCTAAGACCAAACAACTCCGGAGCCGACGGTGTCGTTAGGAGCGAGTTGTTTTCGGACCAACCAACGTTGAACCTCCACGCGCTGAAGCCCATGCGGTCCTTTGTCGTTACCTTGCGGGTAAATAGAGTCATAGCGGTTGTCAACCAGAGGCGACAAGCCAAACTCCGAAAGATTTCTGCTAAAAGAAACCGCTTCCGCTGGATTGGGCCTATTGACACGCAAGGCCGTTGTAAACTCCGGGCGACAAACCGATAAGCCCTTCCCTCACAAAACCGAGCAAAAACCTACAAATCATTGAATGTTCGTTACGGCATGACCCTTGTAATGGACACCATGCGCCCGCTAGGCGAATCCGAACGGATTACCCGAGAGCTTAAAGGCGCAGGCTAAAACCAATGAAAAGTGTCGATCGCAAAAACGGGCTGATGGTTGTGTTGGGGATAGTGGTGGTAGCGCCATTTCTCCTGATCGCCTCGGCGGTAGGCATCCACGCTGCAGGGC
>Ga0070698_100009135_pt1 | contig 10640 bp, 9 predicted proteins | sample KBSK1502metaG_FD_65477 | JGI IMG/M metagenome (GOLD analysis project Ga0070698, IMG submission 65477) | Corn, switchgrass and miscanthus rhizosphere microbial communities from Kellogg Biological Station, Michigan, USA - KBS K1-50-2 metaG | ecosystem: Host-associated > Plants > Roots >... | reverse complement strand
CCTAAAGCCGGCATTAATTTTTATGACATCACGACACTGCTGAAGCATCCGGACGGCCTACACAAAACCGTCGACGCTTTGGCAGCAGAATATGACGGCGAAAAAGTTGATACCGTCATTGGCGTCGAGGCCCGCGGCTTCATCTTTGCACCGGCTCTTGCTTATCACCTGGGCGCGGGCTTTGTGCCCGTCCGCAAACCGAAAAAGTTGCCGGCGGCATGCGCTTCCATCTCGTATGATCTCGAGTATGGACAGGACACTCTGGAGATTCATCGCGACGCAGTCGGCAACGGCCATCGAGTGATCATCGCCGATGATCTACTGGCCACCGGCGGAACCGCGAAGGCCGTTTGCGATCTGGTCGAAGGATTGGGCGGAACCGTTGTAGGACTCGTGTTTGTAGTCGAGCTGGAATTTCTGCCCGGACGTCAAAAACTCGAAGGCTACGACGTGAGATCTTTGATCAAATATCAGACGTAAAGGTAAACAGCAAACAGTGAACAGCAAACAGCCGGGACGACGAGCTTCCAGTGACAGTAATGGTCTGGTGGGGCGAGGCTTTTTTGCTGTCTGCTGTTTGCTGTATGCTGTTTACCCTTATTTGCTCCCGTAGCTCAGTTGCATAGAGCGTCCGCCTCCTAAGCGGAAGGTCGCGCGTTGGAATCGCGCCGGGGGCACCATTTTTTCGCTCCTCACACACATTGGCACACAAAAACCGCCTTCTTGTATCATGGGATCAATTCAACCCCCGGAGGAGATGTCATGGTTCCTCGAGACTTTTCCCGTCATCTTGTTCTTGCTTCTTCCCTGGCTTTCGTAGCCCTGGCTTCTGTCATATTCATGCGGACTGACGCACTGGCAACGCCTGGAATCCAGGGATCCGTAACGAAAGCTTATTGCAGTTCGGAGTTGGACGGCCAAGCTGTCTATATCAGCAAGATCTTCGACATTGTCTCCCCTACTCGCGTGGGAGGAGGAATCAGCACTGCGCCGCTAAACTTTGCCTTCAAGAACTATTTGATAGAGGAGTATGACTTCAAGAGTAATGCCCACTATTCTGCCGGTTGTGCAGTTTTCCTAACCCTCAGCCTGGCAGAAGCTAACCGACGCCAAATAATCAGCCAGGCGCAGCAAGCGAACAAACAGATCGTGGAGATCAAGTGGAATCCCGGCCCCATAGTCGCAGTGGACCGTGGCGACAGCTTTGACATCGGCCCCAAAGGACCGGTGCCGACGCACACAATCTGCGCCATTGGGCATCAAAATACGACATACTTCAGCGCTGTGTTCGACACCGGCGGCCCGCTGGTGGATCCGGCCTGGGACAACGCCTTCAATAATTTCCTACGCAAGAACTACGGGGCCGAGGGCTTGTCCACTTGCACGAGCATGGCCACTGTGCGCGAAGCGACACGATTGCTTCATGACCGAGTCACCGGGCTGCGTCTCAACAACCACAAAGCGGTTGAGACCGGATGGAAGTTTGACCCGACTGACATAGCGGCTAACAAACCCAGACCGAAACCGACTCCCACACCCGACGATGATCCAGAACCAGTCGTGCAGCAACGTCCAGCTGCACAGACGGCGCCACCATCGCAGTCGATCACAGATTTTGCGGCGAAGGAAGGTCCAAAGGTTTTGGCCTACTGCCAAAAAGATCCGATGTTGAGCAAGATATTTGATTGCTACCGCGTGCAGCTAAGTGTCTCCAACTATCGTATGGAGCATGGCAGTAGCGAGCCACTAGCCAGTCTATTTACGCAGGAGAAAGTGAATCTGGCGGGAGCCATCGGCACTGGAGCGGGGCAATGGGTAAGGGACCGTGCGACTTCCCAGGGACTAGGCAACAGAGTCATCAACTGCATCGAGCAAAAGTTCAACGTCAGTTTTTACGAGAAACCCTACATCAGCAAGATGCAGGAGATCTACAACGCCTCAGTCGCCGCGTGCAAACCATGAGGATTTGAGGCTTTGCACAAAAAGTCTAATTCACAGCGTGGAATTGAGTTGTCGGTAATACAAAATCAGAACTGGGAGCGACAGCGACCAGCCGAATAGGCAACTTCCAGAAGTTGGAGCGCCGAGTTGGGCCGCATTTTCATGAGTTGACTCTTCAGCTGGTCGCTAACGCTCCCAGTTCTGATTTTGTCTAGAGCCCGCTCCAGAAACCAGGCTGCGCACTTTTTGTGCAAAGCCATGATTTGAAGTCGATCTTTGAAGCTCGCGCCGGGGGCACGACTCTTCTGTAAGGTCCAATCTCCTGGTCCAAACTTTCCTTGACACATTCCGTGTCGGTTGGTATACCCAAATCCTCAGTATTCTCGGTAACGCAAAGGTCCCTCTTTCCAATTCTCGCTTGGAGAAAGTCCGGCCTCTTTCAACTTTGACAACACCAACCAGCCAATAGGAGGCCTCAATGAAGAATCTAAAGTACATACCCTCAATTCTCAGCATGTTATTCATGGTCGTCTGCCTTTACATTTCTGCATCGGGGCAAACGGCTGATGACTTAAACAGGCTAGCCACTGTCAGCGGCGCCGGCTCGAGCGTTAGATGGGACGTGTCCGCTGCAAACGGTGGCGGGACCGTGACCATTCTGACGCCGGACGGCAGGGTATTCCGCCGGGAGTTTAAATCAGGCGCACCCGCGGAATTCACGCTGCTCGATTTGGAAGGCGGCAGATTGCCCGATGGAACGTACACCTACGAACTGCGTCTGACCCCTGCCAACGCGAAGCTCGCGTCGGGGCGCGCAAAGGACGACGCTCCTGAGGAGGTGCGGGCAGCGCGGAGGCCTGCAGCGCTCCCAGCCATGGTGCAGTCAGGCGCCTTTTCAATACTCAATGGCGCCGTCATTGTTGCCGGCAGTATGCAAGAAAGTCAGCGACACGCCACAAGGGTCAGTGAAGAGCGACCTGATTCGGCAGTTCCAACCGGTGTTGCTTCAAACAAGCCCCAGCTACACCATCCCCTTATGATCGCAAAACCTGATGACGTAATTCCTGACGATCTAGTCGTGCAGGGCAGCGTCTGCGCCGGCCTTGATTGCGTCGACGGCGAAGTCTTCGGTTTTGACACCATCAGGTTGAAAGAGAACAACACGCGTCTCCAGTTTGACGACACCAGCGCCGCGGGCTTTCCTCTCAACAACTGGCAGATAAGGGCGAACGCCTCAGGGGCCGGTGGTGCTAGTTTTCTCGGTTTTGTCGACCAGGGAGCAGCCGGCAATTCCGAGACCGGCACGATCGTATTTGAAGTCGATGCCGGTGCTCCCGCCAACTCTCTCAAAGTAAGCAGCACGGGCAAGGTCGGACTCAGGACGGCCACTCCAGTTTTAGATCTGCACATCTCTACTGCAGATACTCCTGCCCACCGACTGGAACAAACAAACCAGGGCGGCTTCGTAGCGCAAACCTGGGACATTGCCGGCAACGAAGCTAACTTTTTCGTTCGTGATGTGACCAGTGGCTCTCGCCTGCCTTTCCGCATCCGGCCCGGAGCGCCAACCAGCAGCATTGATATCTCTGCGACCGGCAACGTCGGCATCGGCACGGGAAGCCCTGCAACCAAGCTGGATATTTTGGATAACACCACCACTGTAGCGGGGATGCAGGTTAAGAATACTAGCACCGGCCCCAGTGCTCAGATTCAAAACAAATTGGTAAACAATGCGGGATCGCTTGCGTATTACGGCATCACCTCCAGTGGCTATACTGACGCACCAATCCTGTCCAATAGAGCTTTCTTTGGCAGCAACGCAGTCGATACAGTTATTTGGACCCAAAGTGCGAATAACATACTCTTCGCCACCAACGGACTGGCGGCTGCGACCGAGCGCATGCGAATCACTTCCGCCGGCAACGTCGGCATCGCGACAACTGCGCCCACCGATACTCTGTCGGTCAACGGAACTGCCAGCAAGACCGGTGGTGGAGCCTGGGCGGTCTTTTCCGATGAACGCCTCAAGAACATCACGGGCCGCTTCAATAGCGGTCTGAAAGCGGTCATGCAGTTGCAGCCGATCCGCTACGAGTACAAGGCTGACAATGCTCTTGGCCTTAAGGCCAACGGCGAAAACATCGGCTTTGGGGCCCAGACGCTGCAGCGAGTTATTCCGGAAGCTGTGACCAGGAATGCTAATGGCTATTTGCAGGTTAACAATGATCCGATCATCTGGACCATGCTCAACGCAATCAAGGAGCAGCAGAAAGAGATCGAGCAATTGAAGGGGCAAATCAAGCAGTTGCGGGCACGCACACACAAGCGCAGGTAGCGCACAGGAATGGGGGAACGGGGTAAAGGGGAAGAGGGGAAGGGATAACAACTCTTCTCAATCCCTTTCCCCATTCCCCTATTCCCCATTTCCCCGGGGCTTTTCGCTATGCCTACACATCCATGAACTTGGCGCGATGTTTTGGCTCCGGCAACATGCACGATTCGTGTTTGCCGAAAACCTGGTAACGATGGCGCGCTACAAAGTTATAGAGGCTATCGCAAACTGCTTTAGGCAAAGCCTTTCCCATACCGGCGATTCTCCAGATTCCGCCCAGGTTAGTGAGCGCATACACCACGCCGTCTGAGCGCGATAGCAGACTCTCGGAAGCACGCCCGTAATCGAGAACGACATAGAAGGTGTCAAGGTCGAGAGGATTCGCGCCGTGGCGCTTAAGAATCTCCTGCCCAAAGCTACTTTGCAGCGATGCGAACCGAAAGCGATCGTGCCTATCCCGCTTCAGAATAAACTGAACGAGCCGGTTGCAGAGTCCGCAAACGCCGTCGTAGAGGACGATGGGGTTGGGTTCGGTTGTTGGCAAACTTGTCAGCAGCTTAACTCTAATAAGCGAAAGTTGAACGTTACTTGAACTCGAACGACTTGATGTACTCGTTGTAAGCCTGGTCCCAATGCTCGACAGTTTTTTCGGGACCGGTCAGCTTCACGAAATAGGATCCCTTCGGCGTCTCAATGACCGCGCCGCGCAGGCGGTAGATCGAGTTAGCATCTTTTGGAGTGCTGTCCTGCGACATTCCTCCGGAGTATGTGCCTTTAACGTCGACGGTACTAACTTGCAGCCCGTTAACCGTCATCGTTTCCGTTTTGGCTCTGTCCTGCGAGGGAGACCCATCGGGTTGCTTTACCTGATTGACCCAGCGATCGATGTTCGCCTGCGGTGTACCACCCTGGCCGGGTCCAAAATAAAAGACGATGAGCAGCGCGTCTTCCCCATCGCCCGGGGCCTTCGGCAATTTGTATTGCGCCAGGCGCATTTCGGAAGTCGGTTTTTCCACCGTCCAACCCTCGGGGACTTTGTAGCTCACCTCACCCGTGACTGCCAATTTTAACGATGGAGACGATGGAGCCGAACTGCTTGAAGTTTGAGAAGCTGAGCTTCGCGGGCCTCCAGAGACGGAACCTTTCGAGCAGCTTAAGCAAGTGAACGCTAGCGTGATTATTACTATGAATGTTTTCAGCATGATATTGATTTAAGCGCAAGACGTGAATCTACCGCAAGCGCTAAGCGTCAAGTGATTTGCTGTTCACGGCTCGGGCGTCGAGAGCAAATAGACTGCAAATGATGCCAGCCAGTGTTCACCAGCGTAATCACCGCTTGCTACATGAGCCAGTGCATCGCTCGCATGTATGCGTGCTGACCTGACCAACACTCTTCGCGCCGGATCAGTTGGCGGCAGCGCCTTGGCGATACTGCGCATACACCAGGCGCGGCTCAAGTTCAGGCCATCTAAATGAACGAGCTTCGGATCGCTGCGGTCGGTAACCGTTGCGGGCTGCAGTAATTTCTTTGGAATTCCCGCAGCGAGTTGTGGCAGAAATCGATCGAACCACTCGCGAAACTCTGCCTGGCCCAACACTCTACGCATCAAGTCAGCTTCCAGCAGCGCCGGCGAAAAGAAGTCTTCACCACCCGGTTCCCAGGCGCCAGGATAATTCCTGTCGTTCAAGAAATACGTCCGGCTACGTTCAGCTATGAGCGCGGCCAGTTTTTTGTTATTGCTGGTCTTTGCGTAATCAAAGGCGAAGGCTAAGCCAAACGCCGTATTCGGATGAACGCCAGTGCGAATCGGATAGGTTTGTTTCGGCAGAAATCGGACATAGGAATCCACCAGGGCGTCGACCAGCGGCTGCAGATTACGAGACCATGTTTTAGCATCAGCGTCGCTTGTTAAAGAAAGTTCCTCGGCAAGTTTCAGCAGCCAGGCCCAACCATACGTTCGTTCAAACGATTGCCGATTCTTCTGTTTGAGGTAAGCAGTCTCGACAAGAATATTCTCCGCGCTTAGATTCTCGTTTAGTGCCTTGTGAATCTCGCCGGCTTCCGGAAGATCGGGAAACGATCTCAACAGACGCACCAACATCCAGTGGCCATGAACTGATGAATGCCAATCGAAACAGCCATAGAACGCCGGATGTTGCGCTTTGGGACTTTGGACGTCCTGAGCGTCATTTATCACGTGGTCTGGCTTGTTTGGGAATTCCCTGGTGACGCATTTAAGTGCCAGCTGGGCGAAGTGCGACGCCTGGGCTTGAGTTAGAGAAGTAGTTGCCGGCATAGATTTTGTTAATTGTGCGTCTGCTGAGACGGTGAAGAAGGCAGAGAGCGCGACTGCGAAAATGAGCAGGAGTTTTTGGTTGTACACATTTACCTTCCGTAGGTTTTTGTCATTGTTGATGTCCGATAAGCTTCAGCTTGTCGATGACCAGCTCCAGAGACTCGATCCGTCAACAACGACAAGCTAAAAGCTTGTCGGACGTTGCGGAACATCAGTAACGGTGCGATGGCCGTCCAATATGAATGTGTGGTCCGGTGGCTGTGCCGGGGATCGCCTGACGAAAAGCAAGGAAAGGAATGCCATTAGCGCGCAGGTAGCCAAGCAGGGCCTGTCCTTCCGGGCCATCGGGATGTAGAGAAACATCCATTGCGTTGCGATGATCCAATCGCCAGCGATCGTGGATGGCACCCTGGCCAAACACAGCGACCGGCAACGGTCGTTTGAACGTGTCCTGGAAGAAGCGCTGCACTTTGAATGCATCTGACAATCCCCAGATGGCGCCGCCGTTGTAACGAATCATGGCAAGCGTGCTTACCATGCCACCCCTTGGAATCGGTTTGGTCCTGGCGAACTTCTTTTCAGCTTCCGCTTCAAGCAGAGTATCAGCGATCCGCGTGTCGGCATTTGCGATTGCCTGGTTTATCTCAGTTACCTTGTCCTTAGCTTCGTTAAGCGCAAGTTCGCTTGCGTCCATCTCCTGCTTCGAAATCAAGCCTTCAGCAAACAGCTGCTTCATTTTTGCCAGGTGGTCTTGCGCGCGTTCCACATTACGCTCGCGGCCTGGTAGCTGCTGCTTCAGAAGAGTCTGATATTCGTTAGTCGCCTTGATGTATTCCTCCCGCAACCTTTCAAGTTCATTTGCCGGTTTGGACGGAGTACCTTTGGCTCGCGCCGGTTTGCGCTTCTGCGGCCGCGTGTTCACAGTTTCGCGTTTAGCAGCCGCGCTCTGAAATGCGTACAAAGGCTGCGGTAGGATTAGCGACAATGCCAGGAGCGGCAGCTGAGCAAATACACCAAGGACAGGAAACTTGATCGCGATCTGGTTCTTCATGAGTTTCGCGTCCGCAGCTCCAGTTCTGAGTTGACCTCTCCACCAATGAGAATCGCCAAGCCGGTAAAATAGAACCAGAGCATGAGCACGATCAACGCGCCCAGCGAGCCGTAGGTTACGCTGTAGGAATTAAAGAAATGCAGGTACAGCCTGAATCCAAACGAGACCAGCAGCCATAGAACCACGGCGATTACCGCACCGCCAGTCAGCAGCCTTTGCTTTGGACGACGGTCATTTGGCGCCAGGTAATAAATGAGATCGAAGGTAAGCAACAGAAACACGATAGCAATGGGCCACTGCAGAACGTTCCAAACAATCTTGAAAGCTGCACTAAAACCGAAATGCGCCGCCACCCGGTCGCCGAGGTTCCCGCCGAAAAACACGACGGCCAGAGCGATCACGATAAACAACGAAACCAGGATCGTCAGAAAGATGGCCACCAGTCTCACTTTCCACCAGGGGCGATCTTCCTTCACTGCATAGGCGACATTCAGCGTTGAACTGATTGCACCCATTCCATTAGACGCGGCCCACAAAGCGGCCAAAATTCCCAGAGAAATCTTGCCACCGCCACGCGCCTGTGTAATCTCGTCGAGAGTAGTGTGAACCAGTGTTACCGCGGAAGAGGGCATGACCGCGGCGAGGTATGAAAGTAGTTTGCTTCGCAGATCGGATCCAGCCCCGGCAATGTAACCCAGCAGAGTGACCAGAACCAACAGCAGCGGAAAGAGTGCCAGCAGAAAATAATAGGAGAGTTGAGCAGCGCGCCCGAGAAGGTCGTGATGTTTGAAGCGCGTCCAAATGCAGCCGGTAAAATTTTTCCAATCCAAAGCGGCAAGACCCCTTGGAACCCGTCCAAAATCCAAAGTCGTATGTCCAAAGTCTAATGCCTAACGTAAACGAACGCACGCATGGGAAAGACTTTGGACCTTGGACTTTGGACCTTGGACTTTGGACCTTGTACTTTGGACCTTTATTTGACCATCGTGCCAGTGCGTGACCAGCGAGTATTAAGGAGAAAGTTGGTAATAGGGTTGCCGTCGGTCGGCGCGCTCTCGTCGTAAGACCAGTAAACAAACATCGCGCGACCGATGACAAACTCGCGCGGGACGAAACCCCAGTAGCGGCTGTCTTCGCTGTTTTCGCGATTGTCACCCATGACGAAGTATTTGTTCGCGGGTACGACTAACTCTTTCCCGTTTCCTTCATGAGTGAAGGCGTCATAGTCTTCACTGCTCTGCTCATCGCCGGAGCCGGGATGGTAATAGACGTCGTAAGTCTCGCCCGGCTTACGTTCAAGATCACTTTCAACTACCAGCGGAGATTTCTCGTCTCGCTTATCGACTGCCTCGATGCGGTGTTCCGGTAAAGGCGTTCCGTTGACTATGACGTTTCGGCCTTGAATGCTAATGCGATCGCCCGGCAAGCCGATAACTCGTTTGACGTAGTTCGTAATAATCGGCCTGTTGTTGGGACTCTCATCGCGGCGAGGATCATATTTGTTGCCGGGATATTTGAAGACAATGATATCGCCACGCCTGATCTCTCGCTGTGGCAGAAACGATAGAGTTTTGCCCGGGGCGAAAATAAATTTGTTAACCAGGAGATGATCGCCAATAGTTATTGTGTTCTGCATCGACCCGGTCGGAACTTTGACCGCCTGCACAACGAACGTCATCCCAAACAGCGCCATAATGACGGTGACCACCGCCGACTCAAAATATTCCCGCAAGACAGACTTGGGCGGACCTTTTGGCTTGGTTTCCGGCTCCGGCGCGGAACCATGACCGTTGCGGTTAAAGACTCGCGAGAAAACAGACGTCTTCGGAGTCGCTTGCGTCTCGGATACGTTGGTAGAAAGTGGTCGAATGGAAGGATTGCTCATTATCAGGTCATCCTAGATACGTTAGCTGCGGCGGTCAAGTTTGCCCGTTCACTAGTACTGGGTCAGTTTGATGTCCGAAAAGCTTTAGCTTGTCGTGGTGCTACGACAAACTGAAGTTTGTCGGACATTTTCGTTGAACCTGACCCACTACCCGTTCACTCTCTGTCGTTAGTTTTCATTAATGCAAGGGCCTCTTTGGCGGCAGCGGCCTCGGCTGTCTTCTTCGAGCGGCCCTCCGCGCGCACGCTGCCATTGTCCCAGCTTACTTCGACATGGAAAGTCCGGCGATGTGGTGGACCGATCGACTCCACTACCGAATACTTCGGAGCCGGTCGCCGCTCCGCCTGAAGTTTTTCCTGCAGCATTGTTTTGTAGTCGGCTTCGGCCGCAGCACTTGGCGTTACTTTTTGTAGTTCTTCGCCGAGCGCCTGCAGGACAAATCGAGTTGCCGCCGGCAATCCACCGTCAACAAAAATCGCGCCGGTAAGCGCCTCCAGCACATCGGCCAGCAGCGCATCCTTGCGACGGCCGCCGCTCATCTCCTCGCCCCGGCCAAACCGTAAAAAACTTCCGAGGTTCAAACGCAACGAGGCTTGCGCCAACGTCGACGCGCTGACCAGCCGGTGCTTCATTCTCGAGAGTTCGCCCTCAGTCCCGGCGGGATACGCCTTGCAGAGATAGTCAGCTACGACCAGTCCCAGCACGGAATCACCAAGAAACTCCAGCGCTTCGTTATGGAGTTGTCGAGCCTTGTCTTCCGCTCCGGGGGCAACCTGTTCGTGCGCCCAGGAGCGATGCGTGATAGCACGTTCCATCAAAGCGCGATTTTCGAACTTGTACTCGAGAACGGTCTCCAGGAGGTCGAGATCCGGAAGTGTAATCCCGTGTTTCTTCAAGGTAGGTCCAACTGTGATAAAGCCGGAAGTGTCGTCAAACTCGGGCGACAGGGCTTCCGGCTGTAAATGAAAAAGGTTCCAACGACGCGCGAGCTTACGGACGCCGATGATTGTTTCGAATCTTCGGTTTGACTGCCGCTTTCGACTTTGCCGTCTCCGCGGCGTTTGTAGTCGTTTTCTGAGTTGTTGTCATCGGCGCCACAGCCCCTGACGTTTTGTTTGCGCCTGGCGCTGCGGT
>Ga0070698_100009134_pt1 | contig 10641 bp, 8 predicted proteins | sample KBSK1502metaG_FD_65477 | JGI IMG/M metagenome (GOLD analysis project Ga0070698, IMG submission 65477) | Corn, switchgrass and miscanthus rhizosphere microbial communities from Kellogg Biological Station, Michigan, USA - KBS K1-50-2 metaG | ecosystem: Host-associated > Plants > Roots >... | reverse complement strand
CAGACGCTGGTCTCGTTCACGCTGATGGGCAAGTACAGGGTCGTCGGGACGTTCGACGATCAGAATCTGCTCGCGCTGGTCCACACGTGGGTGCCCAACCCCGTCTACGGCGACATGCTGTACGAGCTGCGGTACCTTAACTACAAGGATTTCGGCGGCGTGAAGTATCCGACGGTGCTGCACATCCACCAGGGCGACCCGCGGCTGATGACGGCCCATAACTCCATGGAGATCACGCTGAGCAACGTCCAGCCGAACGCCACTGTCCCGGCGATGCCGGTGCCGGCGGAGGTACAGAGCGCAACCGCGCCGCCAGTGCGTGCGGAGTCGCAGAAGCTGGCGGACGGCGTGTGGCTCATCGCCGGCGGCACGCATAACAGCCTTGCCGTCGACTTCCGTGACTTCGTCACGGTGATCGAGGCGCCCCTCAACGAGGAACGCTCGCTCGCGGTGATCGCGGAAGTCGGCAGGCTCATTCCCAACAAGCCGATCCGCTACGTCGTGAACACCCATCACCACTTCGATCATTCGGGCGGGCTCCGCACGTACCTCGCACAGGGCGCCACCGTCGTCAGCCACCAGGCGAATCGCGACTTTCTCGAGAACGTGCTGTTCAGCCCGGGGCAGCGGACGATGATGCCCGATCGGTTCTCCACGTACTATCCGTATTTCTCGGGGGGCAGGCGACCACTGCCGATTGAAACGGTGAATCAGAAGTACGTGATCAGCGACGGCGTGCGGACGATCGACCTTCTCCCGACGCAGGGGCTCAATCACCACGGGGGCATGCTGCTGGTGTACCTCCCGAAGGAAAAGATCCTGGTGAATGCCGACCTGTACAGCCCGGCGGCCCCGGGCGCGCCAGCTCCAGCTCTCAACGACAACATGAGAAGCCTGCAGCAGAACATCCAGCGCCTGAAGCTGGACGTCGTTCAGCACGTGCCGATCCATGGCGTGCCGGGAACGGGCCAGCAATTCACGCAGATAGCCGGAAGGGGAACGAACTAGATCAGGGATCGGGGATCGGGGATCGGGGACCGGGGATCCGAAAGCTTTTGATCCCTGATCCCCGATCCCTGATCCCTTCCGAAGCTACTGCGCCCCGCCGCGACCGGCGGGCTGAATGCTCTGCCTCCACCCTTCCACGTCGTAGCGAATCAGCCACGCGCGGAAGCCCTTCATGTCCGTGAAGTGGTGAGGCACGCCCGGCGGCACGTACAGCAGATCGCCGGAGTGGACGGGTCGCGACATGCCGTTGCGAATGGTTGGCGCGCCGTTGACCTCGACGAGTTGTCCATCCGTGCGCGCGACTGCCTCGCCGGCGGTCACGAGCCACAGGTCCGCGGTGCCCTCGTGCGCCTGCGGCGGGTCGCCGGGCAGCACGATCCGCACGTTCGCGCTGATGTTCGCCGGACCGTCGAAGATGCGCGAGTTGATCCGCTTCTGCGCCTCGTTCTCCTTCCAGCGCGCGTCGATGTCGGCCGCCGTCCAGAACATCGTCTTGTCGGTGGAGAGCTTCGGCACCGGTGGCGCGGCAGCCTGTCCTCCACGCCCTTCGCGTCCGGCACCGCCGGCGCGGGGCGCGGCGCCGCCGGCTCGCGCCGGAGCGGCCGGCGCCGGCGTCGTGCGCTCCAGTCCCAGCGTGTCGAAGCGCATGAGCCACGCCCTGAAGCCGTTCATCTGCGTGAAGTGGTGCGGCACGCCGGGCGGCACGTAGAGAACGTCGCCGGGATGCACGGCCCGCTCTGTCGCGCCATTGATCGAGCTCTTGCCGCCGCTGTCTACGAGCTTGCCGTCGGTCCGCGCCACCGCGGTCCCGGCGGTGACGATCCACAGATCGGCCGTCGTCTCGTGCACGAGCGGCGGATCCTCGCCGGCGACGATGCGGACGTTCGCCGAGATGTTGGTCGGCCCGTCGAAGAGCCGCGAGTTGTTCCGCTTGAGCCGCTCGTTGTCCTTCCATCGCGCCTCGATGTCCGCGGCCGGCCAGAACATGGTCTTGTCGGTGGCCAGTTTCGGGACCGCCGGCGCAGCGGCGCCGGCACCGCGTTGTCCTCCACCCTGGGCCTGGGTCAGCGTCCCGCACAGCCCAATCAGGGCAATCGCGGCGACTGTGGCGAGCATCCTGTTGCGCATCTTTGGTCCTTTCGTGAGGCAGGCCGATCGTGTGGGCGGCGGCCGTCGGTGTCAACAGGAGATTGAAGGGCCCCTGCATCCTGAGGTACGCTCCGCCCAACCCACAACCTGGTTTCGAGGGAGGTCGCACGTTATGAGATGCGCTCGCGCCGTTGTCGCTGTCGGGGTCATGGTGCTCTTCGCCGCGCTCGCCTACGCGCAGGGCGCCCCCGATTTCAGCAAGGTCGAAATCAAGGCGAACAGGGTGACCGACAAGTTCTACACGCTCGACGGCCAGGGCGGGACCATCGGCGTGCTGTTCGGGCCCGACGGCGTGTTCATGGTGGACACGCAGTTCGCGCCGCTCAGCGAGAAGATCGCCGCGGCCATCAAGCGCCTGACGCCGCAGCCGATCAAGTTCGTGGTCAACACGCACGTCCACGGCGATCACACGGGCGGCGACGAGAACTTCGGCAAGATGGGCGCGACCATCATCTCGCGCGAGGAGCTGCGCTACCGGCTCGCGCACCCGAACCCGAACGCCAACGGGACGCCCGGCGTGCCGATGCCGGCGGCCGGGCTGCCGAAGCAGACGTATCGTGAACTGTTGACGATGCGGATGAACGGCGAGGACATTCAGATGATCGCCATTCCGCGCGCGCACACGGATGGCGACACGCTGGTGGTCTTCCCGGGTCTCGACGTCATCATGACCGGTGACTTCTACCGGTCGATTCAGTATCCCAACGTGGACCGCGCCAACGGCGGCTCGCTGCAGGGGCTGATCGATGGACTGGGCGTCGTCATCGGTCACGCGGGTCCGAACACGAAGATCATCCCGGGTCACGGCCCGACGGTCGATCGCAACGCGGTCGTCGCGCATCGGGATATGGCGTTGGCGGTTCGCGACCGCGTCGCGCGGCTGGTCGAGCAGGGGAAGAGCGAGGACGAGGTCGTCGCGGCCAAGGTGACGGCGGATCTCGACGCGAAGGTTCAGGAAGTTGGCACCACTGGCGAGCGATTCGTCCGGCAGGTGTACGCGGAAGTAAAGTCGACCCGCTGACGAGCACGGGGAGTGGCTCGCTCATCGACATCGGGGGCGAGCCGCTTCGCCGTTCGCTTCAACGGGAGCCCTCCGCGAGCAGCTTTGCTTTTTGAGCGAGGAATGCCTCGGACGTCAGGACTCCTTGTTCTGACGTGGCTGCTCGCCATTTTCCTAGGTCCGGCGCCGACTCGCGCGCAGGAGCCATCGCCGGCCCCCGCCGCGGCGGCCCAGGCACCATCGGTGGCACAGCCGGAGACCGTCCCGTCACCGACCGGGCGCCGGACGATCGCGGCCACGCGCATGACCAGCGGCGAATCGATCGTGCTCGACGGACGACTGGACGACGCGATCTGGACGCGCGCGCAACCGGCCGGCGATTTCGTCCAGCAGGATCCCGACAACGGCAAGCCGGCGACCGAGCCAACCGAAGTTCGGATCGCGTACGACGCAAACAGTCTGTACATCGGCGTCACGTGTTTCGACTCCGACCCCGACGCGTGGCTCGGCTATCAGCGCCGCCGCGACGAGCCGCTCACCGCGGACGACCGTTTCATCTGGACGATCGACACGTATCTCGATGCGCGCACGGCCTACTACTTCGAGATGAACCCGTCGGGGCTGATGGGCGATGCGCTGCAAGGCGCAGGCAACGCCAACAATCGCCAGTGGGATGGCATCTGGACCGGCCGGGCCTCACGGAGCGACATCGGGTGGACGCTCGAAGTCGAGATTCCGTTCCGCACGCTGAACTTCAACCCGGCCAGCGATACGTGGGGGATCAATTTCCAGCGGACCGTCCGGCGCAAGAACGAAGAGAGCCTCTGGTCCGGCTGGGCCCGCAATCAGGGCGTACGCCGCATGGCCAACGCCGGCCTGCTGACAGGCATCCGCGACGTCAGCCAGGGGCACGGCCTCGACGTCAAGCCGTACGCCGTGGCCACGTCGTTGTCATCGCCCGGTCGCGGCGATTCGCAGGTTCGCAACGAGGGCGACGCCGGTGTCGATCTGTTCTACAACCTCACGCCGGGGCTGCGAGCCAATCTCACGGTCAATACCGACTTCGCCGAGACCGAGGTCGATCAGCGCCAGGTCAACCTCACCCGCTTCTCGCTGTTCTTTCCGGAGAAGCGCGATTTCTTCCTCGACGGTTCGACGTTCCTCGACTTCGGCAGCGGGTTCGCCGTCAGCGGCGCGTTCACGCCGTTTTACAGCCGGCGAATCGGGCTGGACGAAGCGTCAGGCACGCAACAGCGCATCAACTTCGGCGGCAAGCTGACCGGCCAGGCGGGCGACCAGGACATCGGCGTCCTGCACGTGCAGACGGGCCAGGAGGACGCCTCACCCGGTCACAGGACGGTCCCGGTCGCTGGCGAAGACTTCACCGTCATGCGGGTGAAGCGGCGGCTGCTGCGTCAGTCCTACATCGGCGCGATGTACACGCGGCGCGCGAGCCGGGGGCTGCCGGTTCCCGATCGCCACACGATCGGCCTCGACTTCCGTCTCGAAACGGCGAACTTTCTGGGTTCGGAGAACCTCAGCGCGGCGGGATTCTTCCTGCACGCGACCAATCCGCTCGCCACCGGCAGGAATTCGGCGATGGGGCTCGAGCTCGGGTTCCCCAACGACCCGTGGAGCGGCGAGCTCGAGCTCAGCGAGGTGCAATCCAACTACCAGTCCGCCGTCGGCTTCGAGACAAGGACCGGCATCCGGCGTATCAGTCCGACGATCGCCTATACGGCCCGCCCCCGCGGCAACCGGCTCATACGCCGCTTCCAGTTCAGCAACGACGTGAACTGGATCCTCGACAGCGACGACGGCCGGCTGCTGAACCGCGACTTCAGCATTACTCCGTTCCTGATGGAGCTCAACTCGCAGGACACGATCCAGTTCCGGGTGCTCCCGTCGTACGAGCTGCTCGAACACGATTTCCGCATCAGCCGTGGCATCACGCTGCCGGCCGCCAATCATTACGCATTCACACGCTATCGTCTGCAGGCGACGACCGCGAGCCGGCGCGTGCTGGCCGTCAGTCCAACCGTGGAATGGGGCGGGTTCTATTCCGGCGACCGCCGGCGGCTCGCGCTGAACCTAGACGTGCGCGTACGGCCAGGGATCATCTTCTATTCGTCCGCCGAGTGGAACAAGGTGGACCTGGCGGAGGGCGGCTTCCAGACACGGCTCTATCGAGGCATCGTCGAAACGCAGTTCAGCCCGTGGATGTCACTCGTCAACAACGTGCAGTTCGATACGCAGAGCAGCATCCTCGGCTGGCAGTCGCGGTTCCGATGGATTCTCAAGCCGGGCAACGATCTCTACTTCGTCTACCTGCACAACTGGCTGGACGACCCGCTGCTCGCCCGCTTCGCGACGCTGGACCACCGCGCTTCGTCGAAGCTGCTCTACACGCACAGATTCTGATCAGGCCCCGGGCGTACGTGTCCGCTTCTGATCTCGAAATGGTCTTTTTGCCGCCTGATGTCCCGGAGCCGCTCACAAGATGCGGAGACCGCCCACGGCGGCCGTGGCTCTCCGGCGCCGAAAAAAATGAAGCGGCGGGCACCGCGCATGCTACCGTTTTCGCGAATTGGTAGTCATCGTGCTCAGACGCAGTCAATCAGCGGCTGACCGTCGGCGTCCGCATCGAAGGGCGACGTGTTGACTTCGCTGCGTTCGATCGCCGGCGCCCTCATGGTCGTCAGCGTGCCCGTCTGGGCGTGGGCTGCGGATCCGGTCGCAGCCGGACGCATCAAGGTCGTGTCGGGCCCGGTCTTCGTCGTCCGTGCGAACGTCGCCATGCCGGCCGCCGCCGGCCAGGCGCTGTTCGAGGCGGACACGCTGAGGACCGGCGCGAACGGCCGGGTGGGCGTCACGCTGAACGACGACACGCGCGTCTCGCTCGGGTCCGACAGCGAGGCGCGCCTCGATCAATTCGTGTACGCGCCTGCCGACAAGCGCGGCAGCCTCGTGCTCAGGATCGTCCGCGGCCTGATCGCGTACGTCTCGGGCCGAATCGCCAAGCTCTCACCCGACGCCATCAAGCTCGAAACGCCGAACGCGATTGTCGGCGTCCGCGGCACCACCCTGGTGCTGCGCGTCGATGCACGATGACCCGCCACACGCGCCTCATCGCGCTCCTGATGACGACGGCATGCGCCGGCGCGCTGCTGTCCGCCTGTCACGTCCGCGTGCGGGGGCCCGAGCGTCAAGCCGGAACGCTGGTTGCGCTATTGCCGGATTCCGATGACGGCCTCGTCGGGCGCGCGGTCGTGTCCAACGCGTCCGGCATGGCCGAGCTCGAGGCGGCGCGCGCCTCTACCCGCGTGGCGGGCACCCGCGCGCCAAGCGCTGCCGCACCTCTCGCGGAGGCCGAGGTGCAGACGCTCTTCGGCGACGTGCTGTCGACACTCCCGCGCCGCGCGCACCAGTTCACGCTCTACTTCCAGTTCGAGTCGGATCAGCTGACGGCGGAGAGCCGGGCGCTCGTCCCGCAGGTCGTGCAGTCGGTGAAGGACTACCCCTTTCCCGACGTCGAGGTGATCGGACACACCGACACCACCGGAAACGCGGCCTCGAACGTCGAGCTCGGGCTGAGGCGCGCGAACGTGGTGCGCCGGCTCCTGCTGGCCGCGGGGCTCGACGGATCGATCGTGGACGCGACGTCGCACGGCGAAGCCGACCTCCTCGTGGCGACGCCCGACGAGACATTCGAGCCGCGCAACCGGCGCGTCGAGATCTCCGTCCGATGACGGCTCCGCCCCGCCTGCTCCTGCTGTGCGGCGCGATCCCTGCCCTGATCGCCGTCGCCCTCTCGCTGCTGCGTCCTTCCTTCCTGACGCCGCTGGAGTATCGCGTCTACGACACGCTCGTTCGCTATGGTGGGACGCGCCCCCACAGCGGCCGCATCGTCATCGTCGATATCGACGAGCGGAGCCTCGCAGCGGTCGGCCAGTGGCCCTGGCGGCGGGACGTCATCGCCCGGCTCGTCACTCGCCTGCGCGACATGGGCGCGTCGGCCGTCGCCCTCGACATGGTGTTTGCGGAACCCGATCGCAGCGGCGGCGGAGATACGGACGCGACGCTCGCGAACGCGCTGCAGGGCGGGCGCGTCGTCATCGGGCTCGCGATGACGTTCGATTCGCCCTCCGGCGGCGCCTGCGGTGAACGCTCGCTTCCGCTGGCCATCCTCAAGCGCGGCGACGAGGTGGAGGACCCGTTCTTCAAGGCGACGGGCACCATCTGCAGCCTGCCGCCGCTGGCGACGGCGGCCAGCGCGTCGGGATTCATGAACGCCGCACCGGATCCCGACGGACTGGTCCGCCGGGTCCCGCTGCTGATGGAGTACGGCGGCCGTGTCTACCCCTCGCTGGCGCTCGCGGCGGTTGCCGAGAGCACCGGCGCGCGCGACGCCGTGCTGCGCGTGGCGGACGTGAACTCGTCGACGCTGACGCTCGGCGCCCTGCGCGTACCGCTCGACGGCAAGAGCAACCTGCTCCTGCGCTATCGCGGGGCCAGGCGCGTGTTTCCGTACGTCTCGGCCGCCGACGTGCTGAACGGCGGCGCGCCGGCCGGCGCGTTCCGCGACAAGCTGGTGCTCGTCGGCACGACCGCGCTGGGGACGCGCGAGGTCGTCTCGACGCCGCTCGACACGCTGTTCAGCGGCGTCGAGGTGCAGGCCACCATCGCGGACAACCTGCTCCAGCAGGACTCGCTGCATCGGCCCGCCTATGGCGCCGCGCTCGAAACCGAAGTCGTGCTCGTGCTCGGCGTCCTGCTGGTCCTGATCGTTCGCCGGTTCGGTCTCACCTGGGGGGCGCTCGTGACGTCGGCGGTCGTCGCGATGACGTGGGGCGGGGCCGCGTTCGTGATGTCGTCGGGCGGGATGTTCGTGTCGCCGCTCCTGCCGACGCTGCAACTGGCCGCGTCGCTGGCGGCGATGACGGTGGCGAAGCTCACGATCGAGCGGCGGCGCGCCGATCGTGCACACGAGGCGACCGAGGCGTCACGACGCCTGATGGTGCAGACGCTGTTGTCGCTGACCGCGACGAGGGACGCGGAAACCGGCGGGCATTCCCGGCGGACCGAGCAGTACGTCCGCGTGCTCGCCCTGCAGCTCGCCACGCATCCCGATTACAAGGACTACCTGACGCCCGAGCGGATCACGCTGCTCTCGCGACTGGCGCCGCTGCACGACATCGGCAAGGTCGGCGTGCCCGACCGGCTGCTCCTCAAGCAGGGCGCGCTCACGCCGGAGGAAGTGGCCGAATTCCGCAAGCATCCGGTGTACGGGCGCGACGTCATCGCAGAAGCCGAGCGGCAGGCGGGCGTGCACGACGACGTGACGCTCGCGATCGCGAAGGACATCATCTACACGCACCACGAATGGTGGGACGGCACGGGCTACCCGCAGGGGCTGAAGGGGACGCAGATTCCGATTGCGGGCCGGATCATGGCGCTCGTGGACGTCTACGACGCGCTGCACACCAAGCGGCGCTACGCCTCGCCGCGATCGCACGACGAGAGCGTCACCATCATCGTCGCGGGGCGAGGTACGCACTTCGATCCCGCGGTGGTCGATGCGTTCGTGGTGGTGTCGTCGGTCCTGCGCGCGCTGTCGGAGGGGGGCGGCGATCAAGCCGAGACGCGCGCCGAACCATCGTCCTCACGCATCGGGATCTCGCGGTAATGCATCGCGCCTTCGACCGCTATCCCGGATTGCTTACGGAGACGTTACTTGCTTCGCGTAACGGTCCGCCGCCGTTTGACTGGCCGCTCCGGCGCCGGGGTTGAGGTAGGCGCCAAGCGGACGACGGGCGTCGAGAACATGCGCGAGCCGTGATCGTCGAAATCGATGACGGTATGGCGATCGTTGGCCATCGTGATCGTTCCGTTGCCGAACTGCATCTGAGCGACACGGGCGCCGATTGAATATGCTGACACCTGGGAACTCCCTGCCTTCGATGAGGGAGTCCACCGTAAGGATGGGCTGACTCAGGAAAGTGTCATCAATAATATGCGCTCCCGCTCCCCGCCGCAAGGTCGTCGCGGGGCGGAGCGCTCGGGCGAAAGCATCGCTTTTCCGTGTGTTTCAGGCCACGCCGTGGCGCCGATGCCGCGTCGTAAGCGCCAGGAACGCGAGCCCGACGCTCGCGATCGTGAGGCTCCGCAGCCGCCTGACAAATGCGACGGCGAACCCCGCGGCGAGCGGCAGGCCCATCACGCCGAAGATCTCCGCGTACGCGCCTTCCGATACGCCGAGCTGCAGCGGAATCAGCAGGAACGCGAAATCGAAGAACTTGATCGACGCCTCGATCGCAAACGCGGACACGGCCTGAACGGGGACGTCGAGGGCCCGGAGCAGCCAGAACAATTCGATCACCAGAACGGCCTGGGCCACGCCTTCCATCATCACGATCGTCAACAGCCGCGCGGGCGAGTCGCGAAGGATCGTCAGCAGCAGGTCCTCCATCTGATTGATCCAGCGCATGTCCGGCGTCAGGCGTCCGCGCAGCACGCCGAACCGCGCGAGCGCGGCGATGATGGTGCCAATCAGGTAGAAGCGCAGCGCGATCGCAGCCGCGGATGCGAGGAGGTACGCGGCGCACGCGCAGATGATGCCGGCCGCAATGCCCGCAATCGCCGGCGGCAGTTCGACGTTCGCGAGGATGTACACGAGTCCCGCGATCGACATCGCGGCGGTCACGAACGTGTAGATCAAATACTCCGTGATCGTCGCGGCAAAACCCTCCTTCAGCGTCAGCCCTCGTGTTTCGAGCAGCCAGGCCTTCGTCGGTTCCGCGAGGACGGGACCGGTCAGCGTCAGCGACTGAATCGCCTCGCCGGACAGTCGAATCGCGAGCGCGTCACGATACCGGACGAGGCCGGGCCGGAGGACGCACGCGTGCAACGCGAGCGCCCGCGTCGCCTGGTGCGCGGCGCCCAGGAGAAGGACGAGCACGAAGACCCAGCCGATTCGCGCGAGCGCGTCGACGATTTCCGACACGCCGAGCTGCCAGACCAGGACCACGAGAAGCGCCGCGCCGCCGAGCAGAAGAGCAATCCGCGTCATGTGGGTGTCTGCGAACTATCGCACGACCTCAGCCGTGGGGCCGGCGTTATGCTTGCACCCTGCGCCGTACACACCCCACGGTTGGAGGCTAACGATGCGTAAACAGGATCGTGTCGCCGCAGCCAAGCAGGAGCAGGGCCGTCAGGAAGGTGAGACCCAGGCACGGCCCGAACCGAGAGACCGCGAACAGCTGAGAGGAGCCAAGTCGACGGACCAGCCGACCAGGCCACAGCGGCAGGGCGCCAAGCTACCGCTGCCCGACTGACGGCGACGACTCACTACACGATCCGTTGAAGGCCGCGTAGACGGCGAGTGCGCTACCTCTGCGCCTTTAGTGTCAGTCCAAATCGTGCCCCGCTGACAAATTCTGTCGTCCTGACAATTTCTCGCCCGCCGAAATGTTCACGGGTGCGCG
>Ga0070698_100009132_pt1 | contig 10643 bp, 5 predicted proteins | sample KBSK1502metaG_FD_65477 | JGI IMG/M metagenome (GOLD analysis project Ga0070698, IMG submission 65477) | Corn, switchgrass and miscanthus rhizosphere microbial communities from Kellogg Biological Station, Michigan, USA - KBS K1-50-2 metaG | ecosystem: Host-associated > Plants > Roots >... | reverse complement strand
CAGCACTTCTGCAAATCCATCAGCCAGGTCTCTTGTTCTTGTGTACAAATGCGGTTGAAATATTATTGTACACCTTTTCCCGCTGAACAAAGATTTTGCGCCGCTGATCAATGCCCTTAATTCCTCCGGGTGATGAGCATAATCATCAATAAAAACCAACTCATCAGTTTTTATGATATACTCGAATCTTCTTTTCACCCCTTTGAAATCTGCCACTGCCGCTTTTATCTTCTCTTCATCTATATTTAAAGAACTTGCTACGGTTATTGCTGCTACTGCATTCTCTACATTATGCATCCCTCCAATATTTAATCTCACCTTTTTAATCTTCTTTTCTTTGATCACTACATCAAATTCATAACTCCCATTTATCATCTTTATATTCTCAGCGTGTGCATCTGCACTTTTATTTTGAACGCTGTAAGTCAGGTGTCTTGTTCCTTTTAAATCTTTTGCCCGCTTTAATCCAAACTTGCTGATCAATAAGCCGCCTTCCTTTATATTACCACTGAAATAAATAAATGCTTTTTCCATTTCTTCTGCAGTTCCATAAATATCCAGGTGATCCGGGTCCATTGCCGTAATGATCGCCACATCGGGACTTAATTTCAAAAAACTTCTGTCGTATTCATCAGCTTCAACCACACTTGCATTTCTTTCACTGCTCCAAAAATTAGTTCCATAGTTCACCGAAATACCACCCAGAAAGGCATTACAACCATAACCGGTATGTCGTAACAAATGTGCCACCATGGTTGTAATTGTTGTTTTACCATGCGTTCCTGCGATACATATATTAAAAGAACTTTCAGTTACCATTTGTAGTACATCGCTTCGCTTCACTACTTTATATCCATGCTGTTGATAAAACACCAACTCTTTATGTTCCTTTGGAACAGCAGGTGTATACACTACCAATTCTGCATCTTTCGGAATCAAGTCAACATTTTCTTCATAATGGATCTGCATTCCTGTTTGCTCTAATTCCTTTGTTAAAGAACTTGCTGTTTTATCATATCCACTTACTCTTGCTCCCTTTGAATGAAAGTATCTCGCCAATGCACTCATCCCAATTCCGCCAATTCCGATAAAATAGATCACTTTCATACTTAATAAACTTCTTTCTCTTCATAGCCCCCGAAGGGGGAATCATAAGGACAGTATTTAAATCATCGTGAATCCGTCAAAGCTCATCTCAATACACTAAGAATCTCTTCAGCTATTTTTTCATCAGCATTTGTTATTGCTAACCGGCTGATACTATTTTTTAATTCGTTTTGTTTTGCTTCATCTTTTGCCAACTCAATGATCATTGATATCACCTTGTCTTTTGCTTCATCATCTTTTACGATCAATGCTGCGTTTTTATTTACCAGGCTCATTGCATTCACAGTTTGATGATCTTCCGCTGCATAAGGAAACGGAACAAACAAGGCAGGTTTTTTCATCACACATAATTCTGCGATTGCAATTGCGCCAGCTCTTGAGATCACTATGTCAGCTGCAGCATAAGCATCTTCCATCTTCGTGATAAAATCATTTACCCATACACCTTGCCTTCCGGCTGCTCTTTCTCTTGCTTTTGCCAAATAAAGTTTCCCGGTTTGCCAAATAAGTTGAAGGTTTGCATTCAGCAGTTCTTCGAAATGTGCATCAACAGCTTCATTAATTGATTTTGCACCAAGACTGCCGCCAACTACAAAAACTGTTTTTCTCCCTTCTGCCAATTGGAAAAATCTCAAGCCTTCAGCTTTCGAAACAGTCGATCGGGAAATGGCAGCTCTTACAGGATTTCCTGTAATGACAATTTTTTCTTTTGGAAAAAATTTCTCCATTCCCTCATAAGCCACGCAAACTTTCTTTGCTCTTTTACCTAAGATCATATTTGTTTTTCCTGCAAAAGAGTTTTGCTCCTGTATCACTGTCGGTATTCTTTTTTGTTGCGCTAATTGCAACATCGGGAAGCTTGCATAGCCGCCAACGCCAACAACTGCATCAGGTTTGAACTCCCTCATTATCCCTCTCGCCTGGAAAAAACTTTTAATGATCTTAAATGGTAAACCAATATTTTTTATCAAAGAACTCCTGTTGAAACCAACTATATCTAATCCGATAATTTTATATCCTGCCTGCGGCACTTTTTCCATTTCCATTCTTCCCTTCGCACCAATAAATAATATCTCGATCGTGTTATCTTTTTTTTTCAAGGCATTGGCAATTGCTATTGCCGGAAAAATATGTCCGCCGGTTCCTCCACCTGCTATGATTATCCTCCTGCTCATGCATTTTCATTTGCCATTTCCCTTTTTCCTTCTAATTGTTCTACATTTCGCGCCACACTTAGTATAATGCCAATTGCAAAACATGTAAATAAAAAACTACTTCCACCCATGCTGATCAGTGGAAGTGTTACTCCGGTCACAGGAAATAGGTTTACACTTACTGCCATATTTGCGACTGCCTGTATTACCAATGTAAAACTGAGTCCCAACGCAAGGAATGCACCGAATGCATAAGGGCAACGTTTGAATATTCTTATACTTCGCCACAAGAACACGAGATAGATAAATAAAATAAATGCGCCTCCTATCAATCCATACTCCTCCATGATGATCGGATAAATAAAATCATTATAAGCCTGTGGTAAAAAATCTCTTTGTGTGCTATTACCCGGACCAACGCCGACCAAACCACCTTTTGCAATGGCGATCTTTGCTTGTGTTACCTGGTAACTATCATCATCGATTGATTGTTTACTTCCATAAATAAATCCTTCCACACGATTGATCCATGTATCTGCTCTTGCAAATAATCCTGAAGAAGTTTTCTTAGAACCTGTTAATTCATCACCGGCTGAATTATGCCGAACAACTGCCGCAATGATCAATATGGCAATTGGAATACACGCAATTCCAACCGTCATTAATAAATGTTTTGTATTTGCTCTTCCGATAAAAAATAAAAGCAAGCAGCTTGCACCAAGCAATAATGCTGTTGAAAGATTTGCGGGTGCAATTAATGCACAAACAAGTCCAACAGGTATGATCAATGGCAAATACCCTTGTTTAAAATCTTTGATTACATTTTGTCTTTTGCTTATCTGTCTTGAGATATACATGAACAAAGCAAGCTTGGCAAGATCTGAAGTCTGCATTGTCATATTAATGATCGGCAGGCGGATCCAACGGCTGCCTTCATTCATGCGAACTCCAAAGAATAATGTATAGATCAAAAGTGGAATGGAAATGATAAAAAGGAAATAAGCAACTTTTGACCAGATAGTATAATTGACACGATGAGCAAAATAGATAACTGCCATTCCTATTGCTATAAAAACAATTTGCTTGAACAAATACACTTCGGTATTGCCTCTATATAATTTATATGCCAGCGAACCAGTGGCGCTATACACTACAAGCAGTGACGCAAGTACCAAAAGGATAACTAATGCCCAGATCACTTTATCACCTTTGGTTCTTTGTCCAAAATTTCTGATCTGCTGTTGTATGTTTAATGCTTCGGTCATATACCCCAAACCCCTAAAGGGGCTTAAATTTTATTTTGTTTTTTCACCCACAGGCTAAAGCCTGTGGCAATTCATTTGTTGAATAAAGAACTAAGTGTACAAGAGTGCGACGCAACTAAAGTTTCATAGTAGCACTAAAGCCGGGTACATAACCAATCTCATTTTAATTATCATCTATCATCTATTCAATTATCATCTCCGGACTAAAGCCCGGAGTAAGTCATTATAGGTCCTTCACTGCTTTCTTAAACTGGTTACCCCTGTCTTCATAGTTTTTAAACAGATCGAAACTTGCACAAGCAGGACTTAATAAAACCACATCGCCCTTTTGTGCAAAATGAAAGGCAGCATGTACGGCTTCCGAGGCGCTGCCAGTGTTTACAATAGGGTTAATTATATTTCCAAATGCCTCGTGAATTTTTCGGTTATCGGTACCGAGACAAATAATGGCTCTTACTTTTTCTTTTACCAGTTCAGTGATCAATGAATAATCATTTCCTTTATCAACTCCTCCAAGGATGAGGATAGTGGGCTTGTTCATACTTTCCAATGCATACCATGTACTGTTCACATTCGTTGCTTTGCTGTCATTGATAAATTCAACGCCGCGGATAGTAGCCACGGGTTCCATTCGATGTTCAAGACTTTGAAAAGTAGTTACGGCTTCTCTTATCTTTTCCTTTCTTAGATCCAGTATAGATGCTGCGACACAAGCGGCCATTGTGTTATATTGATTATGTATTCCTTTTAATGCAAAATCATAGACACTCATACTTACGTAATCGTTTCCTGTTCTTACGTACATATCCCCGTCTTTGATAAATGCTCCATTCGGTGGTTCTTTTTTCATGCTGATTGGCAGTTGTTTTGATTGAATATTGAATTGATCTAAATATTTCATAGTTATGGTATCATCCAGGCAATAAATGAAATGATCATTTGTTGTCTGGTTCATAGCGATACGGAATTTGCTCCGTATATAATTTTCAAACTTGTATTCATAGCGGTCAAGGTGATCTTCGGTAATGTTGGTGAGTATCGCTATATCAGGTCTGAATGTCCTGATATCATCCAACTGGAAACTGCTGATCTCTGCTACATACAGTGGTTTGGGATCTGTTGCAACTTGTCTTGCAAATGAAAAACCGATATTGCCAACCAATGCACAATCCAAACCTGCGGTTTTGCAGATATGATATATTAATGCAGTGGTTGTCGTTTTTCCGTTGCTGCCAGTAATACCGATTAGTTTACTATTTTCTTTGAAACGATAAGCCAGTTCTATTTCACTGATGATCTCAATTCCTTTTGCTCTTATCTTTTTCACTATTTCATTTTTTTCCGGTATGCCCGGGCTCTTCATGACTTCATCGGCTTTCAAAATTTTTTCTTCAGTGTGCTTACCCTCTTCAAATTCAATTCCGGCATTCAGCAACTCGTTGCGATAGATCTCTTTCAAAGAACTTTCATCTGTAAGAAAAACATCATACCCTTTTTGTTTGGCCAGCAGCGCAGCGCCGACACCACTTTCACCTCCGCCAAGTATGACAATTCGCTTGTTCATAAGCCTCTCCCTCTTATCCCTCTCCGAAAGAGAGGGAGGCCGGGCCTTAGTTTTTCAATCAACTGCAGTAATTAAGCATTTCAGCTTTTGCTGCTAATTCATCAATCAGGCACGGACTACTTAAAAACTGTTTCATCAGGCAGGCCCTTGTGCGACTGATCTCCTTCCCTTTGGGAAGGATGGGATGGGCTAGTTGTACGGAATTGGTTCTTCACAAGCATTAGTTTTTTCTGCACCACAATTTGGTCTGGACTTTTATTAGTTTCTTAGGGTTTCGAATAGGGCGGTTTTTCAATAATAGCCTCACCCTCATTCTCCCGATTTATCGGGAGAGGCCGGGCATAGTATTTTCAATCAACCATTGTAATTAAGCATTTCAACTTTTATTTTCTATTCAGCTATTTTTTAACTCATTGACCATTCACGTTCCTATCTCAATTTCAACGTTGCAATACTTAGCGCTACACAAAGAATTGTCACGATCCAAAACCTCGTCGCTATTTTTGCTTCATGATATCCTTGCTTTTGATAATGATGATGCAAAGGACTCATGAGAAAAATTCTTTTTCCTATTCCATATTTCTTTTTCGTGTATTTGAAATAAGTGACCTGTAGCATTACACTTAATAATTCCACGAAAAACACTCCACAGAAAATCGGTATCAATAATTCTTTATGAACAATAATTGCAATAGACGCTATAATTCCTCCCAGCGTTAAACTTCCTGTATCGCCCATAAATACCTGGGCAGGATAAGAATTATACCATAGAAAACCGATACATGCTCCAATCATTGCCGCAATAAAAATGGTTAACTCTGCCATATCCGGGATATACATGATGTTGAGATAATCGGCGAAGTAAAACTGACCACTTGCATATGCAAAAATTCCAAGACATACACCGATCAATGCTGATGTTCCTGTTGCTAAGCCATCCAGGCCGTCAGTTATATTAGCACCATTGGAAACAGCAGTGATAATAAATATTACAATGAGTATATAAAGTATCCATGTATAATCACGCCAGCTTGCGGGCAACAATTTCGAATAATTGAACTCATGACTCTTTACAAATGGAATAGTTGTAATTGGCACTTTGGTTTCTACAAAGTATTTTGGTTTATTATTTACTATTCTTGTAATAACCGTTGGATCGCCGGGTTGTGGCACACCCTGGTATTCTCTCCAGATCCTTACATCATCATTAAAATACAGTGTAGCGCCAACAAGAATTCCGAGTCCAACCTGGCCTAAAATTTTAAACCATCCTGCTAATCCATCTTTATCACCTTTTTTATAATTAACCCCTTGCTCATGTGCAATACGTTTAGCTCTCAATTTCAAATAGTCATCAATAAAACCTATGATACCAAGCCATACTGTGGCAATCAGCATAAGCTGTATATATATGGTATTAAGTTTTGCAAAGAGCAAAGTAGGAACTACTATACCAAGAATAATGATGACGCCGCCCATTGTTGGTGTTCCTTTCTTTTGTTGTTCGCCAGCAAGTCCAAGGTCACGGACAGTTTCATCTCCAAGTCTTCTTTTAATTACATTGATAAGCCTTTTACCAAATACCAATGTAATAACCAACGATAACAACATTGCCAGCAATACCCGGAAAGAAATGAAATCAAGTATTCCACTTCCGGGGAACTTTATGTTTTGTTCTTTAAACCATTCAAACAAATGGTATAGCATTGTTGGTCTTAGGTTTTCGCCCCTCCTAACCTCTCCGCTACGAGCGGAGAGGAATAAGAGAAGGCTTGGTTTTTCTTTCGATCATCTTCTCATGATGATCATTTTATTATGATTACCGTCCAAGTAATTCTATTTGACTTCCGTTGCGTCGTCCCGATAGCTATCGGGATACTTTCTATTCTCTATTCAGCTTTCTTCTCATAACTCAAAGCTCACGGCTCACAGCTCACAGCTAATCGCTAACGGTTCAATAATTCAAACATCTCCCTCACCACTTCTTTATCATCAAAATGATTTCTTACTCCTTTTATCTCCTGGTATTTTTCATGTCCTTTGCCTGCTACCAGTATTATATCTTCAGTTTTTGCTAAGCTTATCGCTGTCTTTATTGCTTCTTTTCTATCTACGATCGATAAACATTTTCTTTTTGATACAATGCTTACTCCTTGTTCCATGTCTTTAATGATCTGCGTCGGGTCTTCACTTCTTGGATTATCACTAGTCAATATCACTTTATCACTATGCTCACATGCTACCTCTGCCATTATTGGTCTTTTCGTTTTATCTCTATCGCCACCGCAACCAACTACAGTAATTACCTGTTCATTTCCTTTCTTCAACTTTTTTATTGTCGCCAGCACATTCAACAAAGCATCCGGTGTATGTGCATAATCAACAATTGCTATCAGCCGGTCTTTTGGTGAGATCATATAATCAAATCTTCCTTCGGCACCCGTCAATACACTTAAACATCTTAATACTTCCTGTTTGTCTTCTCCCATACACTTTGCCGTGCCATACACAGCAAGAAGATTATATGCATTGAACTCTCCGATCAATCTGAAATGAACTTCAGTGTCATTCACCGTCATCACCAAACCTGTCAGGCTGTTATCAAGGATCTTTCCTTTGAAATCAGCCATCGTTCTTAAGCTGTAGAAATACTTTTTAGCATTTGTATTTTGCAGCATCACCATTCCTCTTTTATCATCTGCATTACTAACAGCAAATGCATCTGATGATAATGAATCGAAGAATGATTTTTTCACCCTGATATATTCGTCAAACGTTTTATGATAATCAAGATGATCATGTGTGATGTTGCTAAAAATGCCACCGGCAAACTTTATTCCTGTGCTTCGATGTTGATGAATGGCATGAGAACTATTCTCCATAAAAACATGAGAACATCCATCATCAGCCATTTGTTTCAGCAAAGCATTCAGGCTTATTGCATCCGGTGTGGTATGCGTAGCGGCTAATATTTTTTCGCCGATACGATTTTCCACTGTGCTTAACAATCCGCATGTATATCCCAATGATGTAAAGAGCTTATATAATAATGTCGCAATAGTTGTTTTACCATTCGTGCCCGTCACTCCCACTACTTTCATTTTCTCAGAAGGCTGACCGAAAAAATTTGCTGCGATATAACCAACTGCCTCGGCACTATTCTCCACCTGTACATACACAACTCCATCTTTTTTTGAAGCAGGTAACACTTCACAAACAATAACTGATGCACCGGCTTCAGTTGCCTTATCAATAAAAAGATGACCATCTGCAGCAGAACCTTTTACAGCAATAAACAAAGAGCCTTTAGTAATTTTTCTCGAATCGATCTGAATATCCTTTACATCTATATCCGTACTTCCGCTTATTGATCTGATACTTACTTTATATAAAACATCACTTAGCTTCACATTAAACATTTATCCTAATTCAACATAAACCGTCATTCCCTTTGTCAAAGCTGTTCCTTCCTGTATAGATTGTACCATCACTTTTCCTTTTCCATTTGCTTTTACCTTCAATCCTATATTTTCAAGCAGGTAAACAACATCTTTCAATCCCATGCCTTTTATATTCGGCATTACAGCTTTGCTGACATTTATTTCTTTTATTACCGGCTGATAATTATTTGCTGTAACATTTCCCCAGCTTGATTGTCGTACTGAATCGCTGTAATCAACATTCAATGTTTTGAAAACATTTTTTATATCACTGCTATTACCTGCATAGAAATAGCTCAAACTATCTTTCTTTACCTCGTATGTTGGACCTGTTTTTTGTTCGATATACATTGCATATAACTTAATTGCTATCTCACGGAAAACCGGCGCAGCAATTTGACCGCCGTAATGCAATGCAGCATGAGCCTTTGTGCGAACAACTACGATACACGTATAAACAGGATCATTTGCAGGGAAGTATCCAACAAATGAAGCCTGGTAAACCATATCATCATATTTAATATTACCATCAGCAACATGTGCAGTTCCTGTTTTACCAGCTACAGCGAAAGGCATGTCTTTAAAAGCAGGCTTACCAGTTCCTTCAGTAATTACAGCTTCCATGCTCTGCTGTGCAGCTTTTACTATCGATGCCTTACAAATATTTTCTTCAAGAATTGTTGGTTGAAACTCACGATAAGGAATTCCATCTCTGACAATTCTATTCACCAAATAAGGTTTCATCATTTTACCATCATTCGCAATGGCATTATAAAGTGTAAGTGTATGCAACGGACTTACTTGTATTGCATAACCAAAACTCATTGTGATCATGTTCATCGTACCACCCGCATTTTTTTCGAATGAAGCAAGCTGTGGTCTTGGTACATCAGTAAGATCGATTGGCGATTTTACATCAAGTAAATATTCATGCAGATATTCTTTGAATTTCTTTGGATTATTACCAAATGCTTTATAAGCCAATTTGCTCATCCCCACATTTGAACTGTGAGCAAAACATTCTTTCACTGTTAATACAGGTTTTGGTGCTCTTTCTGCATCGTTTACATTTCTTGGGCCAACTATCATTTGACCTGCGCTTCCTACTTCCACCAGATCATCCAGCTTAGAACTGCCACTTTCAAGTACAGATAAAAGGGTTGCCAGTTTCATTGTTGAGCCTGGTTCGGTAACTCTTAAAGCATAATTATCATCTTCAAAATAACTTCCGTCTTTTTGTCTGCCGAGATTGGCAATCGCTTTGATCTTCCCTGTTTTTGTTTCCATCACAATTGCAGTTCCATATTGTGATTCGCTTTCGATCATCTTTTTCATCAAGGCTGTTGAAGCAATGTCCTGTATGTTTACATCCAATGTTGTAATAATATCTTTTCCATTTTCAGGCTCCACCTGGTAACCATCAATTGGTACAGGAACACCGCCAGCTATAAAACGAACAAGTCGCTGACCTTTTTGACCAGTCAACAAACTGTCATAACTTTTTTCAAGACCAACATTTTGTTTTTTTGCTTTACCGTTGCTGGCAACATATTCTCTCGACAACCCAATAGTTCTTGTAGCTAATGTTTGATATGGCATTAAACGTTTGCTATTCTCTTCTACGATCACACCGCTTTTGTTTCTTCCTTGCCTTGCTAAAGGAAATTCTCGAAAAACTTTATAGTCTTCGAATTGCAATTTCTTTTTCAGCGGGTAGTAGCGATCTTTCTTTTTATATGCAGTTTGTAATTCTGATTTGTAACTCGCAGCAGTCTTATCATGGAAATAATTAGCCAATGCTCTGGAAAATGAATCAATATTTTCTTTGAAACGTTTTCCGTTTTTCTCACGAAGACCATCAGCCATAAAATCAATGTAGATATCAAAGGTGGGAAGCGAGGTACTCAGCATTTGTCCGTCTTCGCTATAGATAGTGCCCCGGCCGGCATCAATTTCTTCAATTCTTTGGTGAAGGCTGTCGCTCATGCTGCGCCAGTAGTTGCCCTGCACTTGCTGAATATAGAAAGCCCTGCCAAGGACCAACAGGCTCAGCAACGCTATGCCGATAAAACTGAGGTACACTCTCCACAGTATGTCACGTTTTACTTCCACT
>Ga0070698_100009131_pt1 | contig 10644 bp, 5 predicted proteins | sample KBSK1502metaG_FD_65477 | JGI IMG/M metagenome (GOLD analysis project Ga0070698, IMG submission 65477) | Corn, switchgrass and miscanthus rhizosphere microbial communities from Kellogg Biological Station, Michigan, USA - KBS K1-50-2 metaG | ecosystem: Host-associated > Plants > Roots >... | reverse complement strand
GTGTTGCAGCTGCACCCCCGCCCGGGACCGGCGCGCCAGCGGCCGCGACGGAGATCCGATCCTCAGACTGCACTCCAAAGGGACTGAGGACGTGCACGAGGTATGACCCCTCCGCTAGTGCGTTCGTATCCAGCTTGAACTCAAGCCTTCCCTCGCTATCGGTGATCGCCCAGAGCTGCACCGTCGTCGGGACTCCGGTCGGATCGAGAAGGGTCGCCACGACCGTCGGAGATGCCCCGATCCTCGTCTTGTAACCGGCCTGCAGACTGGCTTTTAGGACCGCAACGGTCCCGCTCTTCACGGCTTTCGAGGCCGCGTCCAGGGCGAGCCGCACCGGCCGGACGTCGGCCGCGCCGACCTCGGCCGAAGCACGGTTGCCGAAGTAGAAGCCGATGATCGTCGAAAGCAACCCAAAGAGCAGGACCACCGCCTTGTTGCTCCCCCACTGATCCGGCAACAGCGTGAAGAGGATGATCACCAAGATCACAAGAAGGATGAGGAACACGCGCACGGTCGCGATCGGGAGGCCGAGCGGGTTCTTGACGTTCGCTTCGTCGTTGACGAAGAGCGCGCCCCACATGATCACAAGGAACATTTCCAGTGTGACGGTGACGATGAGGATCAGAGTCGCCACGAGGTACTTCGAGTAACTCGCGAGATTCCCGCTTGGATCGAATATCCCAAAGACGCCCGGCATCACTGTCGGAGCGGGAATGGCTGGTTGCAGCGCTACCTGCCCCGGCGCCGATGGTGCGGTGGTGCCCACCGGGGCAAGAGTCGGAGGCGACGTTGGCGCCGCCGACTGCGTCCCGCGCGGAACAGGTGTCGCAGCTCCCTGCGTGACGAGCGCCTGAGGTTCAGGAGTGTTGGTACCGAGTATCGCGTAGATGCTGGCGACGCCCGTTCCGAGAACGACGAGCATCAAGACGGCAAGGAGAAGCTTCAGCTCCCAGTAGCTCTTCAAGGCGGATCTCCCCCCTGCTGGGCTACCTGCGCACGCCGGTGAGAAGCAGCTTGAGCTTGCATGTGCCTCGCACGTAGGCGACGAGCCCGTGCGTCGTCAAGATCTCCTCGTACATCACGTACTGGACGCCCCAGTCGCCGACCTTACGCGCCGGGAAGTTCTGGTTCCGCTTGTCGATCACCTTCTCGACGTTGCTCAGGGCTCGATAGGCGCGTCTCTTCGAGATCCGCTTCGCATCCGCGATGGTGCCGCCGGTCGCGTCGCTTTCCACGACGACGATGAGATTGATGACACCCGTTGGCCACGGCGTGTTCGCGCCGAAGGAGGGAGTGATCGAGGTCGTCATGGTTCTGGTACCACCACCTGGCAATTTGCGCGATCACCGCAGCTTCCGACCGCGTTCAGGTCGATCCGCGTCGCGCCGCGCGGCAGCGGTCGGGCCGACTCGAGGACCTTCACGCGCGAGACGGCGAAGTCGGCCTCGCGGGGGCCGCAGTGGAATTCCGCGTTGACCTCGCCGGCGAAGACCACCCGGACGAGTGCGTCGTGATCGCAGCCGATGACCCGGTACTGCACCCGGTAGGTGTCCTTCTTGGCGAAGAGGTCTTTCGGCTTCGTCTGACGCAGCTGGACCCGAGAGTCGGAGTTGCCGATGTTCTTGGCATCCGCTCCGGATTGCGATTGCCCCGCGGCCTTCGCGTCCGCCGCGGAGTCGGACTTGGCGCTTGCGGCCGGGCCTGGCGTTCCGACCGCGGCGGTCTCGACGTGAGAGATCGCTTGGTCCTGAACGATCTCGTTCGCGTTCGCGACCGCGTTGACCGTCTCATCCACCCTCGCGTTGACGGCGAGGTCCTCGTTGAGGTTCACCTCGTTGCCGATCGCCGTGATCACAGCGTCACTCCCGGCGATGACGGCGATGCGCATCGCGCAGCAGTCAGGAGGCTTGAGCTCCACCGGTCGGGAACGCTCGGCTGGCTTGCTTCGTTCGCGCCGTCGTGGTGCCGGCATACCTTCCTCCCCCGCTGTCAGCGGCGGTGTAAGGAAGCGCCAGCTCGTTGTCAAGTATCGCTGAACAGAATGCGGATCCGCTATTCAGCCTCGGGGGCGGTCACGTCGGAGCGACGGTGGGACCGGGGACCCGGACAGGCTGTCCGTGGATCTGGTCGACCACGGACGCGGAGTCGTCGGGCGCTCCCGCCTCCTATCTGCACCGGCAGGCCGCGGTCATCCACCACGGGGACGCGAAGCCACGAGAAGTCACCGCTGAAGCCGGTCGAGAAGATCACGGAGCCGATCCCGCGGTCGCGGAGATCGAGCTCGGCCGGACCGTACGATCACCACCGGTGGACGCTCTGGCTGAGGCGGCGATCGGCGAGTTCCGGCAGCTGCACGACAGGCTTCGCACCCTGGTCAAAGAGCTCGACGAGACCGCTCTCGACCGCGTGCCCGCCGCAGGCGAGAACTCGATCGCGGTGCTCGTCACCCACACGCTCGGATCCGAGCTCGGCTGGCTCCATCGCGCCGCGGACCGTCCGTTCAAGCGCGACCGCGACGCGGAGTTCCGCGCACGAGCATTGCGATCGGCTCTGACCGACGCCATCGACGCGACGGAGCGAGAGGGGGCCGAGCTGATCCGCGCGACGGCGGATTCCGGGCTCGCCGCATCGCGCGGCGTCTTCGGCGGTCAGGAGCTGACGGCGGGCGGCTGCATCACGCATTCGTTGGCGCACACAGCCGAGCACGTCGGGCACGCCGAGCTGACCCGCAACCTCCTGGGCTACCGGGCGCAATAGAGAGGGGCCGGTCACCCGGCCCCTCTCGTGATCGCGGCGTCGCGAGAAGGGCTACCCCTTCTCTTCGGTCGTGGCTTCCGTGACCTCTGCCGGACCCTCTTCGTCGAGGATGTCCGTCAGCTCCTCGCCCTCTTCGCCCTCATCGTCGTCGAGGTCCTCGAGCGAGAGCTCCTCGTCCGGCGGAAGCGCCGGCAGCTCCTCTTCCTCCGCTCCGAACACCGCGGAGAGCGGCTTCGGGCGCGGCATCCAGTCGAGCTGCTCGCGGCGGGACGGAAGGCCCGTGCCCGCGGGGATGAGCTTGCCGATGATCACGTTCTCCTTGAGCCCGAGCAGCCGGTCCTTCTGGCCCATCACGGCGGCCTCGGTGAGCACGCGCGTCGTCTCCTGGAAGGACGCCGCCGCGAGGAACGAGCTGGTCGAGAGGGACGCCTTGGTCACGCCGAGCAGAACGGTCTGCGCGGTGGCCGGCTCGCCGCCGGCCGCGATGGTCCGCGCGTTGATGTCCTCGAACTCGAAGCGGTCGAAGAGCTCCATCGGCAGGAGCTCGGTGTCGCCCGGCTCCTCGACGCGGACCTTGCGCAGCATCTGGCGGACGATGATCTCGATGTGCTTGTCGTTGATCGTGACGCCCTGGCTGCGATAGACCTGCTGGACCTGGCCGATGAGGTAGCGGTACACGGCCTCGCGGCCGGAGATGCGGAGGATGTCCTGCGGGTTCGCGTGTCCCTCGGTGAGGAAGTCGCCGGCGGCGACCTTCTGCCCGTTCTCGATGCGGAGGCGCGCCTGATGGGCGACCTCGTACGTGCGCTCCTCCACCTCGCGCATGGCGATGGTGATGCGCCCTTCCCCGATGTGGATCATGCCGGCGACCGGGGCCGCGAGGTCGGTCTTGCCCTTCCCCCGCTTCTCCGGCTTGGCCAGAGCGTCGCCCGCCTTGACGACGTCGCCGTCCTTGACGTTAGCGTGTACCCGCTGGGGATGGAGATGGGGATCGTGTAGTCGTAGGCGTTGCGCACGACGATCTTCCGCGCCCCGTCAGGGTCGCGGACGATCTCGGCGATGCCGTCGATCTCGCTGATGACGGCGAGGCCCTTCGGCACCCGCGCCTCGAACAGCTCCTCGACGCGAGGGAGACCCATGGTGATGTCCTCGCCGGCGACCCCTCCGGTGTGGAACGTACGCATGGTGAGCTGCGTTCCCGGCTCGCCGATTGACTGCGCCGCGACGATGCCGACCGCGTCGCCGCTTTCGGCGAGCTTGCCGGTCGCGAGGCTGCGTCCGTAGCAGGTGCGGCAGATGCCGTGCTTCGCCATGCACGAGAGCGGCGACCGCACGCGGACGCGGTCAAGCTCGCTCGACTGGATCGCGCGCGCCTGGGGCTTGTCGATCTCGGCGCCCTTGTCGACGATGCGCTTCCCGCTCTTGGGGTCGTCGATGTCCTGCGCCGCGACGCGGCCGAACACGCGGTCCGCGAACGGCTCGGGGTTCCATTCCTCGACGCGCTGGACGAAGATCCCGTCCTCGTCGCCGCAGTCGTCCATGCGGACGATGACGTCCTGCGCGACGTCGACGAGACGGCGCGTCAGGTAGCCCGAGTCCGCGGTACGGATGGCCGTGTCGGCGAGACCCTTGCGGCCACCGTGGGTCGAGATGAAGTACTCGAGGACGGAGAGGCCCTCGCGGAAGTTCGAACGGATGGGTAGGTCGATGATCCGACCCTGCGGGTCGGCGATGAGGCCACGCATGCCGCCGATCTGACCCATCTGGCGCGGGTTACCACGGGCGCCAGATGTGGCCATCATGTAGACGCTTCCGCGCTTGTCGAGCGCGTCCATCATCCCGCCGATCACCTGTTCCGTCGTGTCGGTCCAGAACTTCACGGTCTGGTCGTAGCGCTCCTCTTCGGTGATGAGGCCGCGCTGGAACTGACGGTCGGTCTCGGCGACCTTCTTCTCGGTGACCGCGATGCGCTCCCACTTGTCGGCGGGGATCGCGACGTCGTCGACGGAGATGGAGACGCCGGCACGCGTCGCGGCCATGAAGCCGAGCTTCTTGATCTTGTCGACGACCTCCGCCGTGACGTCGTTGCCGTGCTTCTCGAAGACCTGGACGACGATGTCGCGGACCGCGGAGCGGTCCATGATCTTGTTCACGAACCGCATGTCCTCGGGGATCACGCTGTTGAAGAGGACGCGGCCGACCGTCGTCTCGATGACCTTCTTGCCGTTCACGCCGGCGATGATCGCCGGGTCGTGGAACGTGACCTCATCGAGGTCGAATGTCGACTGGACCTCGGCGAAGTCGTGATAGATGCGCGTGGGCTTGCTCTTGTCGGCGTCGAGCGTGAGGTAGTAGCAGCCGAGCACCATGTCCTGCCGCGGCGTGACGACGGGCTGGCCGTCGGCCGGCTTGAGCAGGTTGCGCGTCGAGAGCATGAGGTTCTTCGCCTCGGCCTGCGCCGCGGCGGAGAGCGGGACGTGCACGGCCATCTGGTCGCCGTCGAAGTCCGCGCCGAAGGCCTCGCACACGAGCGGGTGGATCTGGATGGCGTTGCCCTCGATGAGCACGGGCATGAACGCCTGGATGCCGAGGCGGTGCAGGGTCGGGGCGCGGTTGAGCAGGACCGGGTGATCCTTGATCACGTCCTCGAGGACGTCCCACACCTCGGGATGCACGCGCTCGACGTAGCGCTTCGCTGACTTGATGTTGTGCGCGAGGCCGCGGTCGACGAGCTGGCGCATGACGAACGGCTTGAACAGCTCGAGGGCCATCTTCTTCGGCAGCCCGCACTGGTGGAGCTTGAGGTCGTTGCCGACGACGATGACCGAGCGGCCCGAGTAGTCGACGCGCTTGCCGAGCAGGTTCTGGCGGAACCGCCCCTGCTTGCCGCGGAGCATGTCGCTCAGGCTCTTGAGCTTGTGGTTGCCGGTGCCGCTGATCGCGCGGCCGCGGCGGCCGTTGTCCATGAGGGCGTCGACCGCCTCCTGGAGCATGCGCTTCTCGTTCCGGATGATGATCTCCGGCGCGCCGAGCTCGAGGAGCCGCTTGAGGCGGTTGTTGCGGTTGATGACGCGGCGGTAGAGGTCGTTGAGGTCGCTCGTGGCGAAGCGGCCGCCGTCGAGCTGCACCATCGGGCGCAGGTCGGGCGGGATGACCGGGAGGATCGTGAGGATCATCCATTCCGGCGAGCTGCGCGAGCGCAGGAACGCCTTGATGAGCCGCAGGCGCTTGATGGCCTTCTTGCGCCGCTGCCCCGTGGTCTGCCGCATCTCCGCCTGCAGCTGGTGGCTCAGCTTCTCCATCTCGAACTGGCGGATGATCTCGAGGATCGCCTCGGCGCCCATCTGAGCGCGGAAGAAGCGGTACTTGTCAGCGTAGGCGCGGTACTCGGGCTCGGTCATGATCTGCATCCACTTGATCTGACCGACCTCGTCCGCCTTCGTCTTGCTCTCGTCGCGCACCTTCGCGACGTCCGGGGCGATCTCCTGGCGGACGACGCCGAGGTCCTGATCGGCGCGGGCGCGGATGTCCGCGATCCGCTGATCCGCCTCCTTGCGCGTCTTCCCCTCTTCCTCGCGGCCCTGCTTCACGAGCGCATCGAGCTGCTTCTGGAGGGTGCGCTGGAGCTGGTTGAGCATCGTGCGCGTCACGTTCGCGCCCTTCTCGGCGAGGCGCAGGTCCGCGGGCTTGAACACGATGTCCTTGGGGGCCGGCTTTCCGAGAGCGGTCTCGAGCTGCTCCTTCACCGCTTGCGCGGCCGTGGTGAGCGCCTCGGTATCGGTCCCGAGCTGCTCCTCCTGCTGGCGGACGCGCTGCTCCGTCTGCGTGCGGATGCGCATGATCTCGGCGTTCGCGCGCGCCTCGATGGCGCCGGTGCGGTCGCCGATGGTCTGCTCGAGGCGGCGGATCTTGCCCTCCGCCTCCTCCTGGATCGTCTGGAGCGCGCGCTCGCGTGCGTGGTCGTCGATGTGCGTGACGACGTAGAGCGCGAAGTAGAGGATGCGCTCGAGGTTGCGCGGCGACATGTCGAGGAGGATCCCGAGACGGCTCGGCGTCCCCTTGAAGAACCAGATGTGCGACACCGGCGCGGCGAGCTGGATGTGGCCCATGCGCTCGCGGCGCACCTTGGCCCGCGTCACCTCGACGCCGCACTTGTCGCAGACGATCCCCTTGTATCGGATCCGCTTGTACTTGCCGCAGTAGCACTCCCAGTCGCGCGTCGGCCCGAAGATGCGCTCGTCGAAGAGCCCATCCTTCTCGGGACGCAGCGTCCGGTAGTTGATGGTCTCGGGCTTCGTGACTTCGCCGCTCGACCACGTCCGGATCTGCTCCGGCGACGCGAGGGCGATGCGGATGGCGTTGAACTCGTTGACTTCAAGCATTCGTTAGCTCCCTGACTCGAGGCCTGAGATGTTGATGCCGAGATCCGGCGCCGAGATGGCGTCGGCCTCGACGAAGCGGATCTCCTGCTCCTGCTCGTTCAGCACCTCGACGCTGAGTCCGAGCGACTGGAGCTCCTTGATGAGCACCTTGAACGATTCCGGCACTCCGGGCGGCTGGATGTCCTCGCCCTTGACGATGGCCTCGTACGTCTGCACGCGGCCGAGCACGTCGTCGGACTTGACGGTGAGCAGCTCCTGGAGGATGTACGCGGCGCCGTACGCCTCGAGCGCCCACACCTCCATCTCGCCGAAGCGCTGACCACCGAACTGCGCCTTGCCGCCCAGCGGCTGCTGCGTGATGAGCGAGTACGGACCCGTCGACCGCGCGTGGATCTTGTCGTCGACGAGGTGGTGCAGCTTCATCATGTACATGTAGCCGACGGTCACGGAGCGCTCGAACGGGCGACCCGTGCGGCCGTCGCGCAGGAAGACCTTGCCGTCCTCCGGCAGTCCCGCCTGCTTCAGCGTCTCCTTGATGCGGTTCTCGCGCGCGCCGTCGAAGACGGGCGACGCCACGCGCATCCCGAGGGCCTCGGCGGCCCACCCGAGGTGGGTCTCGAGGATCTGGCCGATGTTCATGCGGCTCGGCACGCCGAGCGGGTTGAGGACGATGTCGACCGGCGTCCCGTCGGGCAGGAAGGGCATGTCCTCCGCGGGGAGGATCTTGGCGATGACGCCCTTGTTGCCATGGCGGCCGGCCATCTTGTCGCCGACGCTGATCTTGCGCTTCTGAGCGACCGCTACCTGGATCAGCTTGTTCACGCCCGGCAGGAGCTCGTCGTTGTTGTCCCGGCTGAAGATCTTGATGTCGACGACCTTGCCGTGCTCGCCCGACGGCAGGCGGAGCGAGGTGTCCTTCACCTCGCGCGCCTTCTCGCCGAAGATGGCGCGTAGCAGGCGCTCCTCGGCCGTCAGCTCGGTCTCGCCCTTGGGCGTGATCTTGCCGACGAGGATGTCCTGCGGGCCCACCTCGGCGCCGATGTACACGATCCCGTTCTCGTCGAGGTCCGCGAGGGCCTCTTCGCCGACGTTCGGGATGTCACGCGTGATCTCCTCGGGGCCGAGCTTGGTGTCGCGCGCCTCGGCCTCGTACTTCTCGATGTGGATCGAGGTGAAGCGGTCGTCGGCGACGAGCCGCTCGCTGATGATGATGGCGTCCTCGTAGTTGCCGCCCTCCCAGGGCATGAACGCGACGAGGATGTTCTGGCCGAGCGCGAGCTCGCCCGAATCGGTCGAGTACGAGTCGGCGATGACCTGGCCCCCCGCGACGCGGTCCCCCACCTTCACGACGGGGCGCTGGTTGAAGCACGTGCCCTGGTTGGTGCGCACGAACTTCTGCATGCGATACCGGGTGGCCTCGCCGCCGTCATCCTCGACATAGATCTCGGCCGCGCTGACGCTGCGGACGGTGCCGCCGCGGAACGCGATGACGACCTGCCCCGAGTCCGTCGCCGCGCGATGCTCGACCCCGGTGCCGACGATGGGGGCCTGCGGGTGGATGAGCGGTACGGCCTGGCGCTGCATGTTCGCGCCCATCAGGGCGCGGTTGGCGTCGTCGTGCTCGAGGAACGGGATGAGCGCCGCGGAGACCGACACGATCTGCGCCGGTGAGACGTCCATGTAGTCGGCGTTGAGCGGCGACTCCTCGTGGTACACGGCGCCGCGGTGGATCTGGACGCGCTCGTCCATGAACACGCCGCGGTCGTCGAGCCGGGCGTTGGCCTGGACGACCGTCGCGAGCTCCTGCTCGTCCGCGGTGAGGTACACGATCTCGTCGCCGACGCGGGCGCGGCCGCCGTCCTTGATGAGCCGGCGGTATGGCGACTCGATGAATCCATACGGGTTCACGCGCGCGTAGGTCGCGAGCGAGCCGATCAGTCCGATGTTCGGTCCTTCCGGCGTCTCGATCGGGCAGATGCGGCCGTAGTGGCTGTAGTGCACGTCACGGACGTCGAAGCCGGCGCGCTCGCGCGACAGGCCGCCCGGCCCGAGGGCCGAGAGGCGGCGCTTGTGGGTCAGCTCGTCGAGCGGGTTCGTCTGCTGCATGAACTGCGATAGCTGGCTCCCGCCGAAGAACTCCTTTATCGCGGCGACGACCGGACGGATGTTGATGAGCTCCTTCGGCGTCGCCTTCTCCGGCTCGACGATCGACATGCGCTCGCGCACGACGCGCTCCATGCGCAGCAGCCCCACCCGGAACTGGCCCTGGATGAGCTCACCGACCGCGCGGACGCGGCGGTTACCGAGGTGGTCGATGTCGTCGGGGCCGCCCTTGCCGTTGTTGAGATCCACGATCCGCGCGACGATGCGGACGATGTCGTCGGTCGTGATCGTGCGCTGCGTGATCGGGAGGTCGAGGCCGAGCTTGCGGTTCAGCTTGTAGCGGCCGACCTTCGCCAGGTCGTAGCGGCGGAAGTTGAAGAAGAGCGAGTTGACGAGGTTGCGCGCGTTGTCCTCGGTGGGCGGGTCGCCCGGACGGAGGCGCTTGTAGACCTCGACGAGCGAGTCCTTCACCGTGTGTTGCGTCGTCTCGCGCTCGAGGGTCGTGCCGATGTACTGGTGCTCGGCGTCGTTGTCGATGCTGGTGAAGTGCGACTTCATCTCCTCGTCGGAGACGCCCACGCCGATCGCGCGCAGGAAGGTCGTCACCGGCAGCTTGCGCTTCCGGTCGACCTTGACCGAGACGACGTCCTTGTTCGACGTCTCGAATTCGAGCCACGCGCCGCGGTTCGGGATGAGCTTGGCGTAGAAGAGCTTGCGACCCGTCGTCGGGTCGTCGACCGCCGTGAAGTACACGCCCGGCGAACGGACCAGCTGGCTCACGACGACGCGCTCCGCGCCGTTGATGACGAACGTGCCCTTGTCCGTCATCCACGGGAAGTCACCGAGGAAGACGTCCTGCTCGTTGACCTCGCCGGTCTCCTTGTTGATGAGCTCGACGCGCGCCCACAGCGGACGGCTGTAGGTCAGGTCGCGCGTGCGGCACTCCTCCTCGGAGTACTTCGGGTCACGGAACTCATAGGACTTGAACTTGAGGTCGAGGTTCTTCCCCGTGAAGTCCTGGATCGGGGAGATCTCGTCGAACAGCTCCTGCAGGCCCTCCTTGCAGAACCAGTCGAACGAGTCGATCTGGGTCTGGATGAGGTTCGGCAGTGGCAGGATCTCGGGCAGCGCCGCGAAGTTCATGCGGTCGCGCGTGGGGATAGGGACAGGAGCGACGACGCGGTCGAGGGTCGTGGACATGCAGCCCTCCTAGCGGGTCTGGAGCGATGGGGGCGCGACGGACGTGCGGAACGGCTGGGCCGTGGAGCTCAAGAGGTGTTCAGGATAGCACGCGGCGCGGCGGACCCCGCATCTTCCCACGGCGGACGGGAGAGTCAAGACCCCATATCTAGCGGTCAGAAGTCTGTTAGATGTGCCCGGGAGGGGCTTTTCGCCAGCACAT
>Ga0070698_100009130_pt1 | contig 10645 bp, 12 predicted proteins | sample KBSK1502metaG_FD_65477 | JGI IMG/M metagenome (GOLD analysis project Ga0070698, IMG submission 65477) | Corn, switchgrass and miscanthus rhizosphere microbial communities from Kellogg Biological Station, Michigan, USA - KBS K1-50-2 metaG | ecosystem: Host-associated > Plants > Roots >... | reverse complement strand
GCAGTCCGCGAAAGACGAAGCGGAACGCGCCCATCGCGCCCAGCAGGAAATGTACTCGACGCAGATTGCGCCGGCACTTGACCAGTGGGCCAACGAAAAGGCCACGCTCGCCGCAGAACGCGACTTTTACCGCACACAGGCCCTCGAAGCGAAAAACGGAGGCTTTATTCCGAAAGAGGCACCGTCCTATCAAGCTCCGCAACCCGGTCAGCAGCGTGGTCCTGACGGCCAATACATCGCTGGCGGAAACCAAGTCCCTGGCTCGCCGGCGTACCTGACACCGCAAGACGGCATCAAGGCCGTGTCGAACGTCACATGGGTCATGTCGGAGCATCAACGTCTCTTCGGTCAGCCGCTACCGGATGACTTCGAAACGCTGATGAACGAGTCGCAGCGTGATCGGTTGCCGTTCCGCGACTACGTCAGCAAGAAATACGGTTTCGAGGCGAAGAAAGCCGAAATCACGGCCGCTCGCCAGAAGGAACACGACGACAAGATTCGCGCTGAAGCTCGAGCCGCAGCCGACAAAGAATGGGCCGAGCGCACCGGGAATAACCCGATGGTGCGAACTGCGCAGCCGTCGCAGTATTCGCAGATTCGAGCCGCGCAACAGGCGGGAACGCGTAAAGATCCATTGACGATGACGCCAGAAGAACGACGTGAAAATACGCGCCAGAACATCATGAAAGAACTGACCGATAACGCGGCTGGCACGATAAACTAACGCGATGAGCATTCGATCAAATCGACCAGATTTAGACGCAACGAAAATTCCCAGCGAGATAGATATTGCTTGGGCCGCTGGTATTTACGAGGGCGAAGGAACCTGCCGGCTCGCTGGAAGAACGAAGCGTGGATTTATGGTATCTGTGCCGCAGAAAGAACCAGAGATCCTTTACCGATTACGCGATTGGTTCGGCGGTTCAGTCGCTAAACCGTGCGGCAAGAATCCATGTTTTAACTGGAATGTTTGCGGCGATCGGGCGCGTGTATTCATCGCAGTAATATACAGATTTTTAACAGCTCATCGTCGCGCACAAGTTGACGGAACGAATGGCCTGGAAGCAATTGAAGCTTTATCGCTTGGCGGCATTTCAATGATCGAAGCATATGAAGCCATAGGCCTGTTCAATGAGCAAAAGAAGTCTCGTACCTGGCGAGGTTCTGAACGCAATGAAATTCGCCGAGAAAATTATCGCAAACGGAAAGCTGAAGATCCGACCTTTCTGCCGCGCCTAACTGCTCGCAACAATGAATGGAAAGCGCGACAAACTCAAAACGGCGACACTAACGAGACGCCTAAAACGGCCTAAGTGGAGTATTTTCAATGCCTACGGACCCACTATATAACGAAATAGATTCAACAAACCTTGAAAGTGTAAGAAAAAACACGGTTTTTGATAACCTCTTCGTAGATACCCCGTTCCAAGCCAAGCTCCGACGTGCAGGCGTCTGGGATCCGTTCCTCGGCGGCAACGGGATGTTCGAAGGTTTCATCTACGGCCGGCCGCAGGGTGCCGCAGTGGCGCCAGGTTCGACAGTGACGGTCACGCGTCAGCAGATGAACACCGGCATGAAGTTTCAGCCGAAGGCGTACGTGAGTTGGTTGCCACTGGACGACTGGGAGTTGGACGACGGTTCTGGGACTGGTGGTGTGATCAACTCCGGACCGGCGATGATCGCGAATCAGTACCAGATCCTCATGGAATTGACCGTCAAGATGATCAATACCATGATCGAGATGGACTCGTTCCGTCACGGGCAGGCTGCGGGAACCGGTGTCGCGGACAATCGCATTCTGGATTCGAACGGTCTCTCGGAAGCGCTGAACAACGGCATCGATCCGTCGTGGGATGGCAATTATTTCACGACTTATGGCGGCAACACGCGTAACGGCGTGATCGGCCCCGCGCTGAATTCCGTACCGCTATTCCTCGGAACAGCCTCCGGCGGAACCGGCCAGATCGACTTCAACGCACTGATGCGGATGTGGGCTCAGGGAACGGTGACCGGTGGGTCGCTCGATCTCGGCATCACGAACGTTCTTGGATTCGCCGCCGTCGCGAACGCGCTCGACGCGCAGCGCCGCGATGTATCGAACACGCGTCACGACATCAACTGGACCGGTCTGAACTTCAACGGTGTGGATATCTACGCCGATCCGCTGGCGCCGTCCGCGCAGGCAGGAGACTTCCTGTCGCTGGCAACGGCGAATGGTCAGTCTGGAAACAACACCCTCGTTGACGGTGCGGGCATCTCGACGCAGACCTCGACGTTCTTGTCACCGACGTACTCGGGACTCTCCACGGGCGAACTGTCGCCGACCGGATCGCTGGTTCCATCGAACACGACGATCACTGTTGGAGAGGTTCTGTTCTTCCTCGAGTCGGGTAGCTTCAAGATTCGTCCGACGAACAAGAAGGGCTGGAACTACGGTTTGCGCCGTGCGCCGATGCCGAACAATGTGTCGATGGATGCCCTCTTCATGCGTTTAGGAACAAATTTGTACAACGTGTCGCCCAGACACAACGTGCAGGCTTACGGATTCGCGTCCTAAAGGAGACGAACGATGCCTTATTTGCCAATACTGCCCACTTGGGTCGCGATCAATGGCGCGGATGACCCCACGCCGACGGGATTGCAAGACATCCGTACCGGCCAGACGGTCTACGGCGGTGCGCTGAATCTCGGCGACTATTTCGACATGACCGAGAAGGAAGCGAACGGCAACTCGGATACCGACACCGGTACGCTGCACGCTGGTCGCTATCGTCGCGTTCAGGTTGATTCCGGGGCGACTGCCGCCAACGTCAAGACGGGAACGATCGGTCTGATGGTCGCCGGCGGACAGCCGCAGTTGAATCTGGTCACGAGTTACGACAAGGGAATCGTCGGAGCGCATCCGGTGGTGTTCTTGAACTCGATCACGCCGGGCAACTACGGATTCGTTCAGGAACTCGGTATCGCGACGGTGCTGTGCGGTTCGTCCATCCAGAAAGCGTCACCGGCAAGCGGCGATCTACTGGAAATGACCACGGCTGGCGTTGTGGACGACAAGACGACGCAGACGGTGAATCAGGCGACGATCGGTTTGGCGTTGGCACCTCCGATTGCCAATACGCTCATCATCGCGCAGTTGAATCTGCCGGTACTTCAGGGGTAACTCAGGATGCAAGTCACATTACTCAACGGATACCCGGATCTCATCGGCAAGCGGTCGTCATGGGCCGGTTATGGCAACGGGCCGACGTCGTACTCGCAGACAGTCGGCGACATGATCGAACTGCCGGGATTCCAGTACTACATCGACGCGGTGTTCGGCGGCGTATCGGTCAGCGGCACGTACTTCGTGATCGCGCAGCCGTCGGCGCAGGGACCGCGAGGCACGTGGTATCTGAAATGGTTCACGTCGTCGACTGGCGCGGAAGTATCGAATGCGGTGAATCTGTCCGCAGAGAAAGTCCAAATCGGAGGACTCGGCGGATCGTACTAAGGTTTCGACGCTGGAGAGCATACGGCGCTCAGGCTCAGCGATGAGCGGGAGCGCCGTTTTTGTTTAAAGGAGGCGGAAATGCCAGTCAGCGAGTACTTCAAGGGTGAAGGCAAGAAAGTCATGCGGAATATGAAGAACGAATATGGCCCGAAGAAAGGCAAGAGCGTATTCTACGCAACGGCTAACAAAAAAGGGCTGACCGCAAAGAAAGTCAGCAAGTAAATGGCCTTCGCGAACATGGCGTTTCAGTTGGTCGGCGAGATACCGGGTCTACCGATGCCGTTATCGAAGACGCAAATCAACGAAGCGCTCGGCTACATCTACGACGAACAGCTATGGAGCTTCCAGTTCGTAGAGTCGGGTTGGCTGACGCCAGGTCTGCAGTTTCGCACTGGAAATCAATCGTCGGGCACGATCACGGTAACGGCGGGCTCGACATCTGTCATCGGTGACGCCACCGCATCAGCCGCATGGGCCGCATACGTTCTCGCTGGCACGTCGCCACCGTTGACGTCGTACCAGATTCGCGTCCCCTATTATTCCCTGTACAACATCGTCGGCTACAGCGCGGTCACGAACGCGCCGTTCGGCACATTTACACTGGATCGGCCGTGGATGGAGCCATCAGGATCCGCGCAGAGTTACATGGTGTATCAAGCGTACTTTCCGGTACCGGTGTCGGATTTCAAGCGATTCCTCGCGCTCCGCGACACGACAAACGCGGCGCCAATCGATTACTGGACCTACGGTCAGCGCGACCTGATGATGATCGATCCCCAGCGGACGAACTTCGATCTGCCTGCATATGCCGTTCCGTACGAAGTCGACCAACGCACGGGTAGTTCGACGCTCGGCTACATGCTGTACGAATTGTGGCCACACCCGTTGCGACAGTTACCGTACACGATCGCGTATTTGAGGCGTGGGACGTTACTCAGCGCACCGACCGATACGGTGCCGTATCCACTCACCGAAGAACTCGTGAAGTGGCGCAGCAAGGAAGTCGCCTGCCTCTGGAAAGAAGGCCAGAAGGGCGATGGCTTGAAACGGGGTCAAGGAGCGGATTGGCAGTTTCTGGCTCAAGCTGCAGCTCGAGAATACGCGCGGTGCAAGAAAATCATCGCTGATCGGGACCGCGATATGGTCGATAAATATTTCACGCGATTTACGCGGTACGCCGCCATCGGTGCCAACGGGGAACCGTTTGCTTCGATTGGCAGTTTGCTGAACGTGGGGAGGTTTTAGTGCCGCTGTACGGATCGGCTGGACCGAATTTGTTGCATGAAAATCAGCAGGAGTACTTACTTCAGAATGAAGAAGTCGTGGCAGGAGACGCGAGTGTGCCGGTGCAACTTCGGCGCGTGAAAGGACTGACGTATCCATTCGGATTCTCGGTACAGGTGGCGTTCGACGATGATCCTGGCACGTTTCAGGTCGATGTTCAGGATGCCGACTTGGACGAGGACGATATGTACGTCACGGTGAGTTCGCTATCGGGCAACCTAAATGATTCGTTCGTCGGTCGCGTGGAATTGCCGATTGTTTGGACGAAATACACGCGCGTTCGAGTGGTCACGTTGACGAATCCAGTCGCCATCACGGCGTTGATTTCACGATGAAGATATTTATTCTGACTTTATTCATGGCGGTTTCTGGATACGGACAGGTGATCGGAAACATCACCGCGAACCGGATCGTTGGTGGCACGAAGCCCGCGAAATGCCAGCCTGGGCCGCCGGCCGATGTCTGGATCGATACGTCGGTATCGCCCCGGGTGTTTAACTTCTGTGGGGCAGGCGGGGCGTGGATTGCTGCTGGTGGAGGTTCGACGCCTACAGGAGACGCCAATGCCGTCGCGTTCTTTGATGCGATGGGTGCGTTGGATTCCAGCACCGACTTCACTTTCACCAAGCCACGGGTGGCCAATTCGCTGGCCGGGTTAGTCATCCGCGATGCTATCACTGTCAACCTCCCCACAGAATCCTTAGACGCTGGGTTGTACCTCGGTATCCCGATCACGTTCACTGGAATGGATACCGGCACGAGAAATTATGTCGTTGATGTCGATTCCGGGTTCGAGGGAACTTTCTCAGAACTAATCGGAGTGAACATATCACTATACGACAACGACACGACGGCAAGCGCTACAGTGATCGGATTCCGCGCAGATGTGACCGCTACCGGCGCAACAGATGGCATTGGCTTGCTGGTACGTGATGTCACTGGAGCCACCAACAACTACGCCATTAAAACTGGCGCTGGCCTTGTTCAATTCGGCGACAACCTGAATGTCGGTTCATCTGGCGCATGGAAGGACGTGCATGCTGCTAACTTTGTGATGGAATCCTCTTCGATCTCAACCGACACGACAACTGCACATACCGGCTGTTTCGCTTCTGTTTACGACGTAGATGGCATGGCGTATAAGTGTTTCGGCCTCGGAACGAACGGCAATACGCCGGATTTCAAAATCACCATTCCGACCAATTCAACCTATTCGATGATCATCCACGACGACAACGACAATACCGACCGCACATTTCTAACGGCAACTCCCGGCAATACGCCAGCATTATCCATTGCGGCACCATCTGGCGGATCGCTGGCGCTAGACGTGACGACGTTTGCCATCGGCGGCGTTTCTGGAGTGACTGGGTGTATCGCCGCAACAATTAAAGTTCAAGGAGGCGTCGTGACCGGAATCGGCGCTGGGGTGACTTGCTAAATGCTGTTAATCACCGCAGGTCAACGTCCCGCATCGGTCTACCATCGTGGCGGCGAGGTGCGCATCGATATCCACGACGCCATGTTTACTCGAACCAACGGCCAGTTTCTCGCCGATCTACAGGCCATGCATCCAGACACGATGATTCAACATAACCATCGGCGACGGTACGCGTTCCATGGATCAAGGAAAGAATGGACGGGATACGGGTTTGCAAGCGTTATGCGGACCTACAAAGCATGGCTCGCGAAAGAAAAGAAATGGTATGCCGTGTTCGGATTACTGCCGCCAAAATCCAGAAAAGTCGTTCATCGGACCGGCGCTATCAAGGCACCGCAGAACCAATATTCAAGGCAGCGACGGATTCAATCCGGCTTAGGACTTTAACACATGCCATCATACCCCGGACCCAATCAAGCACCGCTGCTCCACGAGAACCAGTGGTACTACCTGCTCCAAAACGAGACCGTCGTCGACGGAACAGCTAGCCGCGCGGTTCAGCTGCGGCGACTCAAGGGAACGACATATTTTGTCGGCGTGTCGCTGGAAATTACCTTCAGTGGCGATCCCGGCACGTTCGCGATCGATATCCAGACGGCGGACAACGATCTCGCGTCGAAATATGTGACCATTGATCAAGCGGTCGGGGCACTGAACGCCGATTTCGTGACGCGGATCGAGTTGCCGTCGTTCTGGGCAAAATTCCTGAGAGTGAATGTGGTCACGCTAACGAATCCGGTGAACGTGACCGTACTGGTGACGCGATGAAAAAACTGCTGTTCGGTTTACTGATACTGGCGTGCGCCGAAACGATGTATGGACAGGCGACCACGCAGCCGGCGCGAGTCGTTACGGCGTGCGACCAGGCGGCGTTAGCGGCAGGTTCAACCACGTACCTGCAACTCACCACGACCGGAATGCTTTGCACAACGGCAGGCGGCAGCGGTGGCGGCAACCCTGCTGCAGGACTGACTGGAAGCGCTGTGCCATCATATGCCGACTATCTCGGTGTTAGTGTTGGAGGTAACCTCGTCGGCGTCACGGGACACGGGACGGCTGCGGATTTCTACTGTACTGGAGGATGCGCTGCGGGCACTGAAGATGTTGACGATGGGAGTATCGCCGCAGGGCAAACGACAGGACTGCAACTGGGCCTCGGCTATATGTACAGCGGGACGGCGTGGATTCGACTGTCCGGATCGTCTGCGGACGGACTGCTCGTAAATCTCGGCGCGAATAATGATGTCACGGTGACGGGTACGGTATCGGGCACCGGCGCGGCTGGAACGGCAGCGACTGGCGTACTGACTGTGCAGGGAATCTCGTCGATGACGCCGTTGCTCGTCACGCTGAGCGGCACGAATACCATCGATCACATCATTACGTTGGATACGATCACGAATCCGGTAACGGTGACCGGATCGGTGACGGCGACGATTACGAACTTCGGATCGTCGATCGAGGTTCTGCAAGATACGGCAGCAGACCTAAACGCGACCGTCGTTGGGACAAAAACGAACAACAACGCTGCGCCCAGCACGACAAACGTTGGAGCGCTAACTGCGGTAGCGAATGCCGCTCAACCGTCATGGACCGAAGGAAACCTCGTCTCCGCTTCTGTAAATCTGAAGGGCAGCCTGCGTGCGATCATCTGCGATGCTCAGTTAAACGACCGGTGCGCGTACGTGAACGCGAACAACTACCTGCAAGTGCAGTCGCCGCCGATCACGTACAACTCCACGCAGCCGACGTTGACCAACGGACAGACCTCGGATTTTCAGATTACGTCACGGGCGGCGCTTATTGTGGCACCGGGCACGGAAGGATTCGCTGTCACCGGCACTGGATCAGCCGGTACTGCTGCGGCTGGAGTATTGTCAGTTCAAGGTATTGCCTCCATGACCCCCTTATTGGTTAATCCCGGTACGGCAGCGAATTGGGCAGTGGGCGCAACCGGATCCGCCGTCCCCGCTAACGCAATTTACAACGGAGCGATTGCGCGAAGTTCAGAGGCGTCTGCTGCTACGACTGGCAATCTCGCTGGGTTAATGGCTGATCTTGTTGGCAAACTCGTGGTTCTGCCATACGCCAATCCAGAGAACTTCCTAGACGGCACGATTACGACCGCGATGACGAGTACGACTTCTACGGCGGTCAGCGGTATGGGAGCGCAAGGGGGCTCGCTGAGGGTCTATGTAACGGCCTGTACTGTCTCAAATAGTAGTGCCACTATCCCGACTGATGTTCTCTTGCAAGACGGCAGTGGTGGAACAACGCTTTGGACGATTCCAGGACCGAATGGAACAGGTACAGGGAGCGGAACAGGTGGGGCGCATATCACTTTCCCAACTCCGATCAAGACTACGGCGAACACGGCACTTTACGCAGCCAACGTAACAACCGGATCGAGCACGAAAGTGTCCTGCACGGGATATAAGGGGCTGTAGGCATGAAACGATTAATTCCTGTTCTGGCGTTTCTTTGTTGGTGTTTCATTGCTCAGTCGGCTTCAGCGTCCTGCCTTGTCTCGTTTCCGGGTTGTGTAGTCGATACGATTAAGACTTCCACTCCCGGCGCGATGAATACCGTGACAACAGATGCGATCGACACGTCTACAGCAACCGGAATTCTGATTGGCCAAACATGGGACCAAACCGATTTAACATCCGTAAGCGATAACAGTACTTGTGGATTCGATAATCGCGGTGGCCAGAACAGCGCCATCAGTGTATTTCGATGGACGTATATTACAAACACCCTAAGTTGTCGAAAGTCAGGGCACACCTTCACTCTGACTAAAACCTTCGGCCCATCGGATATGTTCGGCGTGATTGTTGTGATTGCATTTAACACTATGTATTCCAGTAGTGCGGTGGATGGCCTAGACCACGCGAATCATGCGGATACCGGAACCTCTCTAGCGATTGGAAGTTTTACCCCTTCTCAGGACAACGAACTTGTTTGCGCTGGCGGGAGTGTAGAGCGCACTGATTTTGCAGCAGGGATACCGACTATCGATAGCGGCATGACTATTCTGCGTAGTGTGGGCCTGGTATCCGGCTCTAATTGGCCTCTTATGGTTGCCTGTGTTCAACAGACTACTGCCGCAGCAATCAACCCCACATTCAGCATGGCATCGAACAGTTTTTACTCCTTGGCGGCTCTTGCCTTATTTGCAAATCAACCCGTGACATCCAATGGCTGTATTGCAGGCGGACTATTGGCGGCAGGCGTCGGATGCTAATCAGTGGGAGTAATAGGTAAATGAAGTGTGTCAGCCGACTGATCCTTTTAGTCGCACTCCTGCTTTTACCGATCGCAGTACGCGCCCAATGCACGACACCGCCGACCACGTTCGGCTGCACGTTCGTCGATTCGACATCGCAGACGATCACCGCAGGAAACCTCGCGCTGTCGTCACCGTGGAATCCATACAGCGGCAACGACGCCCCGACGGCCGGTGAGCCGAACGGGTTTCTGATCCAGCGGGTTGATCTGACATCGACAACGGCAACATTCACGTTAACAAACGCGCTCGTTTCCGGTACGCCCTATAACATCTTCATTCAAGGCGTCAGTTACGATTTCTTCAATACGTTCGACTGTGTGATTGGCGGCAGCACCTCGACCACGATGACGCTCAGCGACCGGACCGGCGGTGCGGTACCCAATCCGAATCGGTACTGGAACGGTCCAATCGTGGTCACGCCAGCCTCCACCTCGTCGTCGCTTGTCTGTACGCTCCATGCGGCAAACGGCGAACTCGCATTGCTGTTTCTCGCGATTCGCGTCGATTCCAACCTTCAAAACGTCGTGACGCCATTTTCGGGCCAAGATAACGCCCGTGTTGTGAATCTGACCGCTCCGGTCGCCAGAGATAACGTCACGATGCCGGGAAACTTCATTGTGGGTGGAAGTTTTGAAGCCTATTCCGCTGGTGTATGGGACGCGGAATTCGCGATCAGCACGAACAAGATCACCGATCCGCGAACGGTCGTCGATTGTACCGGAGTCGCCGCGCATGGTGGTTCCTGCGGCCTCGCCATTCCGATTGACGACGCTTCGTATGGGACTGGAACGGCGGACTCGCCGACGTCGGTTCTGCACACCGTGCTGCATCTGCAGCCGAATAAGAAAACGAATTCTTCCGTATGGGTGAAAACGTCGACCGGTTCCGTCGCGTGTGCCCTCTTTATCCAAAATGTATTCACCGATCCGAACACCGGCAATCCGACCTGGACCTTTGGCACTTCCGGTACAGCGAATTCGTCCACGTGGACGCAACTCGTCACGCCGAACGGCGTCAACGATTACGCGCTGGAATATCCGTCATCCGACTACGTGACGTATCTACAGTGCAACGGCGAGCCGCTGACTCCAGGCGCAAAACTGTACATCGACGACTGGTATCTCGCTCACGATACCAG
>Ga0070698_100009129_pt1 | contig 10645 bp, 9 predicted proteins | sample KBSK1502metaG_FD_65477 | JGI IMG/M metagenome (GOLD analysis project Ga0070698, IMG submission 65477) | Corn, switchgrass and miscanthus rhizosphere microbial communities from Kellogg Biological Station, Michigan, USA - KBS K1-50-2 metaG | ecosystem: Host-associated > Plants > Roots >... | reverse complement strand
ATTACCCGGCGGTCGCGTTCCATGGCCGCGCGGCGCGGGGGTCAGCCGCTGATGTCGGGCCCGGCGCGGGTAAGCGTGATCCGCGCGATTACCCGGCGGTCGCGTTCCATGGCCGCGCGGTAGTCGTCCCAGTCCGGGTGCTCGCCCGCGACGCTCCGGTAGTAGCTGACCAGGATCTCCATCGCGTCGGGCAGCGGCACGATCTCGGCCGTTCCCTCGGCCTGGATCCACTCACCGTAGAACCCGTCGTTCATCACGCACAGCGATGCGCGCGGATCGCGTCTCAGGTTCCGCGTCTTGACCGCGGTCTCCCGGGTGCTGATCAGCACCCGGCCTTCGTCGTCTACCGTGGCCGTCACCGGTGACAGCTGCGGCCGCCCGTCGGATCGCGAGGTGGCGAGCACCGCCCGGTGATGGACGCGCAGGAATTCGCGTGCGGCGTCCAGGTCCACGTCAGGCGCTGCTGAGCCTGCTCTGGCGCTGCAGCGCGTACTCGTGCACGATGGCACTCGCGTAGCCGTGCGTCAGGCCATGCTCGTCTGCCAGCCAGTACGCACGCTCGTCGCAGCGCGAGAAGGATGGTCCCGATTCAAGTCTTTTGAACCACTCACGGAGGTCTCGCCCTGTGACGATCGGGATGCGGGCGATGAGGTTCCTGTGCATCTCCGGAGAGTGGGTCATTGACAAGTGGCACCTCCAGGGCCGATCTCCTCTTGGTGCCGACACTGCACCACGCTCGGGCGTCTGACAACCCCCCACGGCCAGCTTTCCGATTTGGCCGCCAAGTTCCCCGGCCGCGCGAGCCTGAACCGGCCGCCGGACGGTCAGGGCTGGCCCCGTCAGGGCCCCGCCAGATAGCCATGAGCAGGCCTGCAGAGCGCGTCGCGGCGGCGTTCTGGGCAGGTGCCGGCGGCTGACCGCGATGCGGGCTAGCCACGCCGGGCGCTGGTTACGACAGCCGCTCGAAGATCATCGCCATGCCCTGGCCGCCGCCCACGCACATGGTCTCAAGCCCGAAGGTCTTGTCGTGGAACTGCAGGCTGTTCAGCAGCGTCGAGGTGATGCGCGCGCCCGTCATGCCGAACGGGTGGCCAACCGCGATCGCGCCGCCATTGACGTTCAGCTTGTCGATATCGATGCCGATGTCCCGGTAGGAGGGGATCACCTGGGCGGCGAACGCCTCGTTGATCTCGACCAGGTCGATGTCCTCGATGCTCATCCCGGCCCGGGCCAGCGCGCGGCGGGATGCCTCCACCGGGCCGAGGCCCATGATCTCCGGCGACAGCGCGGTGACTCCCGTGGAGACGATCCTGGCCAGCGGCGTGATGCCGAGCTCGGCGGCCTTGCGGTCGCTCATCACGACAACGGCCGCTGCGCCGTCGTTGAGCGGGCAGCAGTTGCCGGCCGTCACGGTGCCGTCCGGCCGGAACACCGGCTTCAGCGCCGCCACCTTCTCCAGCGTGGTCCCGGGCCGTGGCCCGTCGTCCGCCGACACGACCGAGCCGTCCGGCAGCGTCGCCGGGGTGATGTCGCGCTGCCAGAACCCGTCGGCTAGCGCCTTCTCGGCCAGGTTCTGCGACCGCACGCCGAACTCGTCCTGCTCGCCGCGGGTGATGCCGCGCAGCTTGGCGACATTCTCCGCGGTCTGGCCCATCGCCAGGTAGATGTCGGGGATCGCGCCGTCGCGCCGCGGGTCGTGCCAGACGTCCCCGCCGCCGTTGGCTGCCTCAGCGGTCCGCTCCTCGGCGGCGGCGAAGACCGGGTTCTTGGTGTCCGGCCAGCTGTCACTGCTGCCCTTGGCGAGCCGGCTCACGCACTCCACGCCCGCGGAGATGAACGCGTCACCCTCGCCGGCCTTGATCGCGTGGTAGGCCATCCGGGTGGTCTGCAGCGAGGAAGAGCAGTACCGGGTGATCGTCGTCCCCGGCAGGTTGTCGTAGCCGAGCATGATGGCGACGACGCGGGCCATGTTGTAGCCCTGCTCGCCGCCGGGCAGACCGCAGCCGAGCATCAGATCGTCGATGTCGGCCGGGTCCAGCTGCGGCACCTTGGCCAGCGCGGCACGGACCATCGCCACGGTCAGGTCATCCGGGCGAATGCTGGTCATCGAGCCCTTAAAGGCCCTGCCGATGGGCGAGCGGGCGGTAGCGACGACGACTGCCTCGGGCATGGCGGGCTCCCTCAGGACTTGTAGTTAACCGCAGACTACCTCGCACTCCTCGTGCAGATTGCATGCCCACCGGCGTCTTCTGGTCCTATCGACGTCCAGCGACGGCCCCGAGATCCGCCCGCCGGCATCACCGAGCACCAGATCGGGCAGGCTGTTGTCGTCGCTGCTCACCGCACTCCTCGCAACTGTGCATACGGGGTTTCCATAAACAAGAACTCTACAGTGCTATACGTGGCGATATGTAGCATCGCGAGCATTTTGGTAGGTCAACGCTGCCTTACAGTGATCGACATGGCTGAGCCGCCGATCTTCGACCCGGACTCACCGACGCCTCTGTACGTCCAAGCCGCCGACTACATCGCGGCCAGGGTCGCTGCAGGCGAACTGGCGCCAGGCGCGCGGCTGCCATCAGAGCGGGACCTGGCGGATCAGTGGGGAATCGCCTACCAGACTGTGCGCCGGACCATGCGGGAACTCCGTGAGCGCGGCCTAATCACCAGCGTGGTGGGCAAGGGAACGTTCGTCACCGAGCGGAACTAGGCCCCAGCTGGGATAGCGTCGTTTGCACAGGTAAGGGGGTCCGGATGCAGGTTCACGATTCCCTGATCGAGCTGATCGGGAACACTCCGCTGGTCAGGCTGCGTAAGGTCACGCGCGGGCTTGGCGGTGGCGGACCGGCCCCTGACGTGCTGGCCAAGGTCGAGTACTTCAATCCGGGCGGCTCGGTAAAGGACCGGATCGCGCTGCGCATGGTGGTGGCGGCCGAGGCCTCAGGAGCGCTCAAGCCGGGCGGCACCATCATCGAGCCGACGTCCGGCAACACCGGCATCGGGCTGGCGATCGTCGCCGCGGAGAAGGGCTACAAATGCCTCTTCGTCTGCCCGGACAAGGTGGGCCAGGACAAGATCAGCGTGCTGCGCGCCTACGGGGCGGAGGTGGTGGTGTGCCCCACCACCGTCTCGCCGGAGCACCCGGACTCCTACTACTCGGTGTCGGACCGGCTAGCCGCCGAGACCCCAGGCGGATGGAAGCCCGATCAGTATGCCAACCCGGAGAACCCGGGCTCGCACTATGACTCCACCGGCCCCGAGATCTGGGCGCAGACCGAGGGCAAGATCACGCATTTCGTGGCCGGCATCGGTACCGGCGGCACGATATCGGGCACCGGCAGGTACCTGAAGGAGATATCCGGCGGGCGAGTGCAGGTGATCGGCGCCGATCCCGAGGGGTCGGTGTATTCCGGCGGATCCGGCCGGCCCTACCTGGTCGAGGGCGTCGGCGAGGACATCTGGCCTGCTACCTATGACAAGACCATCTGCGACCAGGTCATCGCGGTCAGCGATGCCCAGTCGTTCCAGATGACGCGCCGGCTGGCCCGCGAGGAGGCCCTGCTCACCGGGGGCTCGTGCGGGCTGGCGGTGGTCGCCGCGCTGCGGGTGGCCGCGGCGGCAGCACCGGACGACGTGATCGTGGTGCTGTTGCCCGACGGCGGCCGCGGCTACCTGTCGAAGATTTTCAATGACGACTGGATGGCCGATTACGGCTTCCTCTCCTCCGAGACCGCGGAGCCGAGAATCGAGGACGTGCTGGCCAGGAAGCAAAGCGGCCTGCCCGAGTTCGTGCACGCGCACCCGGATGAGACCGTCCGGGTGGCGATCGAGACCCTGCGCGAGTACAACGTCTCGCAGCTTCCTGTCATGAAGCAGGAGCCGCCCGTGATGGCGGCAGAATTGGTCGGCTCGATCGTCGAGCGGGACCTGCTCGACGCGCTGGTGTCCGGCCGGGCGCGGCCGGCCGATCCGCTTGGCGATCACATGTCGCCCCCGCTGCCGATGGTGGGCTCCGGCGAGCCGGTCAGCTCCGCGGTGACCGCGATGGAGAAGGCGGGCGCGGCCGTGGTCCTGGTGGACGGCAAGCCGGCGGGAATGATCACCCGGCAGGATGTGCTGACATTCCTGTCCGCTGGCACTGGCTGACGGCCTAAGGTTGGCAGGTCGCCGGGCGGCCGTGGCCCGGGCGCGCGCCGCCCGGGATCGGCATAGCCTGCGGCACGACGGGGGCCCGGGGCACGCTGCCAGGGCCCGGACGCTTACCTAGGCAAAGTGGCACGCAATGCAGACGCAGCACTCCGATGGATTCGAGACCCTGGCGATCCATGCCGGGCAGGAGCCCGACCCGGTGACCGGGGCGGTCATCCCGCCTATCTACCAGGTGTCCACCTATAAGCAGGACGGCGTGGGCGGGCTGCGCGGCGCCGGCCTTGGCGCCGGCGGCGGCGCCGGGCCGGCCCGCTGGGTGGAAGGCTATGAGTACTCCAGGACGGCAAACCCGACTAGGGGCGCCCTGGAGGAATGTCTGGCCGCGCTGGAGGGCGGGACCCGCGCGCTGGCGTTCGCCTCCGGGATGGCGGCCGAGGACTGCCTGCTCCGCGTCGTCACCAGGCCGGGGGATCACGTGCTCATCCCGCACGACGCGTACGGCGGCACCTACCGTCTGTTCGACAAGGTCTTCCAGTCGTGGGGAGTCAGTTACCAGCCCGTCCGGGTGTCCGACGTAGGCCGCGTAAAAAATGCCTTGCGAGACAGGCCCGCCCGGGTGGTCTGGATCGAGACGCCGACCAATCCGCTGCTGTCCATCGCCGACATCACCGCGATCGCCGAGATCGCGCATGCGGAAGGCGCGATGCTGGTGGTGGACAGCACCTTCGCGTCGCCGTACCTGCAGCAGCCGCTGGCACTCGGCGCCGACGTGGTCGTGCACTCGACCACCAAGTACATCGGCGGGCACTCGGACGTGGTGGGCGGCGCGCTGGTGGTGGCCGATGCCGGCCTGGGCGAGCAACTCGCCTTCCTGCAGAACGCGACGGGCTCGGCGGGCGGGCCGTTCGACGCCTGGCTGACGCTGCGCGGGATCAAGACCCTCGGCGTCCGGATGGACCGGCATTGCGAGAACGCGGCCAGGGTCGCCGACATGCTCGCCAGTCACCCCGCGGTTGCCGAGGTGTTCTACCCGGGCCTGGCGTCTCATCCCGGGCACGAGACGGCGGCCAAGCAGATGCGCGGGTTCGGCGGGATCGTGTCGATGCGCGTCCGCGGCGGGGAAGAAGCAGCGGTGGCGGTGTGCGGGCGGACCCGGCTGTTCACGCTCGGCGAGTCGCTGGGCGGGGTGGAGTCGCTGATCGAGCACCCCGGGCGGATGACGCACGCGTCGGTGACCGGCTCGGCGCTTGAGGTTCCTGCCGACCTGGTCCGGCTATCCGTAGGCATCGAGACCTGTGACGACCTGCTTGAGGATCTCCGCTCAGCGCTCGGCTAAGCCCGGACCCAGCGCCCGCCTGCGTCCCATCGCTCGCGGTTCATGATCACGGATGATCCGAGGGGTTCTAGCGCGCGGATCATCCGTGATCATCAGCGAACCTGTGCGGCGCCGTAGGGAGGCGGATGCGGCGGGTGGTGTGGGTGGCCGGTGCGGCGCAGGTGGTGGGAGTGGCCAGAGTGGCGCGGTGCGAGGGCCGGGCTGGGGACGGTGCGGAGCGGGGCGGGACGGCGGTCAGCCGTTCCATACCATCAGGATGAGGATCACTAGGTAGATCAGGCCGACCACGCCGCTCATGGTGGCGATCCGGCCGCGCTCGACGGTGGCGATCTGCGACGCGGGCGCGCCTGGACTGCCCGGCTGGTTCGCCGGAACCGGCTCCGCGTCGCTGGCCGCCTCGGCGTTGTCGGCCTGGTGCTCAGCGGACACCGGCACGACCTGCGCCGCGGCCGGGGGAGTCCCGGCGGCCGGCGCCTCGGCCGCTGCGGCGAGCTCAAGTGCCGCGATCGCCTTGCGCTGGTCCCGCATGATCAGCACGAGCAGCACCAGCGCGACCACGAAGAGGGTTATCGCGACGGTCAGCCACGGACGCGAGAAGTCCTTCTTGAGCTGAGCGAGGACCAGGCCGAAGACCAGCACGCCCAGCGACAGCACCGTGTAGATCCTGGTGGTCCGGAGCAGGTAGCCGACCACGGTCTGGTTGCGGGCCCTGATGTACCTGGGCGTGGACGCGATCGCCACCGTTACCGGGCCGAGCGCGAATATCGCGAATGCGATGTGCAGCCAGAGCACGAGCCGGTCAGTGAACGACATGGCCCGATCCTAGGGCCATTACGGCCGGGCGCAGGCGCGGACCTTGCCGGGAACAGTCCTGCGCCTGCCGCCTGCTGGATCTTTCCCCGGTCAGGTATGGCTCGCGGCGGCGAGCCTGGCAGCGGCCCCGGCGCCAGCTTGTTTAGCCGGTACTTGGCTTTTTTCTGAGCAAGTACCACGCGGCCGCAATGGCAACGACGCCCACGATGAACGACGCGGCAGCACGCAGATCATGGTTCGTCGCGATGAAGATCACCCCGATGACGCACACGACCACCCCGAAGGCCAGGACAACCAGGGCAGTCGTGCGCTGAGAGCCCGTCCGTCCATTTCCTAGCGACACCGTTCCTCCCGGGAGGTTTCCTCGGACTCACCTCGGCTGGCCGGCCTGGCCAGCCACGTATCAGCTGATTCACGGACGTTACTACCCGGCGGGGGCGGGCAGGGGCCATCCCGGTCACCGGGACAGAACTTGGCAATGCGCTTGCCATTCCATGACGTTAGCCAGGCCGGGCACGCCAGGTCGGCCAGGCCGCTAGGTCAGGCCCGCTTGGCCAGGCCCGTTAGGCCGGGCGGGCCAGGGCCGCGCTCGCCGGGCCAGGGCCCGCCAGGTCAGGCGCCTGCTAGGCCGGCCGGGCCGGGCCCGCTAGGCCAGGCCGCTCACCGGCCGCGCATCCCGGCGCTGCGCGTGCGGAGAAAGTCCCTGACCACGTACTCGCCGAGGCTGTCGGCCATCGCCCGCAGCACCCGGCCCCCATTGCGCCTGGCCACCTCGTCGACGAACGCGGTGAGCCGCTCGTCCTCGGCGAGCATGAACACGTTCAGGGTGGCCCGCCGCCTTGTCATCTTGTCGACCTCGGCCAGGGTGAGCTCGATGGTCTCCGGAGACGGCGGCCAGTCAAACCACGATTGCCCGTCCCGCCGCAGGTGCGCGGTCGGCTCGCCGTCGGTCACGATCAGCACCACCGGATTGTGCTCCGGGCGCCGGTCTAGGTACCGCCCGGCAAGCACAAGCGCATGGTGCAGGTTGGTGCCCTGGACCATGTCCCAGCCCAGTCCGGCGAGATCCGTCTCGCGCAGCTCGCGTGCGTAGTTCGAGAACCCGATCACCTGGATCGAGTCTTGCGGGTACCTCGTGCGGACCAGGGCGTGCAACGCGAGCGCCGTCTGCTTGGCGGCACTCCAGGTGCCGCGCAGGGCCATCGAGTAGGACAGGTCCACCAGCAGGCAGACCGCGGCCGCCGCCCTCCGTTCGGTCTCGCCGACCTCGAAGTCGCGCACGGACAGCCGCACCCGTGGCCGACCCCGCGTGCCGGACCCGCCCGGCGTGCCGGACCCGCCCGGCGTGCCGGATCCGTCCGGCGTGCCGGATCCGTCCGGCCGCGTGCCAGACCCGCCCGGCTCGCCAGACTCGCCCGTCGTGCCAGACTGCCCGCGCGCCCCGGCCGGCTCGCGGGGCAACGCGGTCGCCCCGCCGCGGCCGCCGTCCCCGGCCTGGTCCCCGGCCAACGGCATCCCGCCGCGCAGCAGCGCGTTGCGCACCGTCGTTGCCGCGTCGATCGCCTGCTCGTCCCCGAAATGCCACGGGCGCGTGCTGCCGGTAACCTCCCCGGCCTGCCCGGCGTCATGCTGATCATGATCACCGTGACCGCCCTCGGGCAGGTCGGCGAAGACCCGCCGCAGCGCGGTCTCGCCGAGCCGCCGCACCGCCTTCGGCGTCAGCTCCAGCTTGCCGTCGGACCGCTCCAGGTAGCCCTGCCGCTCTAGTTCCCGCTCGATCTGGCGGAGCGCCTCCATGTCATCGACCGCCTGGCGGCCGAGCGCGCGCCTGACCGCGTCCTCGTCGATGTCGTCAAGCCGCGCGCCGGGGTAGTCCTGCCGCAACGCGTCCTCCAGCTCGGCCAGGTCCGCGAGCTCAGCCAGTGCGGTGGTCGCGTCGCCGAGGCCGAGCGGCTGCTGGCCGCTCATCTGGTCTCCCGGCCACCCGCCGAAGTCGAGGTCGGGCCGGCGAGACCGGAGCGCGTCGGCCAGCCGGGCCATCTCGGCCGCCAGCCCGGCGTCCTCCAGGGTCTGCGACATCAGCCCGGACAGCTCATCGCGCTGCGACTCCGTCAGCGAGCCGAGCAGCCGCTGCGCCGCCGACATCCGGCGGACCAGCGAGTCGACGAGCTGCTCCAGATTCTGCGGCTGCTCGGGGAACATCTCCCCGAACTCGGCCATGAAGTCGTCGAAGTCCTGCTGGGTATGGATGCCCTGGGCATCGGCGTCCAGCATCGCGTTGAGCCTGGCCATCATGTCCTTGACCCGCTGCATGGCCTCGGGATCGGGCTCCTGCAGGGTCTGCTTCATGCCACGGAACTGGCTGTCAAGCACCTCCCGGCGGAGCAGGCCCTTCAGCCGCTCGAACGTCTCCCTGGCCGCGGCCGAGCGCCACTCGTAGTCGGCAAGCTCGCGGATCGCCTGCGCCGTGTCGGCGGGCAGCGCGTCAAGCTCGTCCTCGCGCAGCCTGGCGTCGTCGCTGGGATCGGGGAACAGCTCGGCTCGCTCCTGGCCGATCGCCGTGTCGAGCAGCGCCCGCGCCTGCTCCAGGATGCCGTCCAGGCGCCCTCGGTCGCGGATCTCGCGCCGCTGCTCGCGGACGCGGCGGAGCAGGTCGTCGAGGCCGCGGCGGCCGGACATTCCCCGCCGCAGCAGATCGCGCAGCGCGCTGGCCGGATCCGACCCGTCGAGTACCGATTCCCCCAGCGCGTCCACGGCGCCGCGGACGTCATAGGGCGGCTCGAGCGGGTCGGGCCCGTCGTGATACTGGCCGTACCGGTAACCGCTCACGGCTGCTCCCTGGCTCCCAAGCTTCCCGGCTTCATGGCTCCCTAGCTGCGGTAGACGGCCTAAGTGCGATAGACGGCGCCGCCGTCAATGGCGTCCTTGGACAGCCGCCGCATCAGGTACAGGCCCTCCAGGGTGAATTCAAGCGCGGCGGCGGCCTCGCCGAATGACTCGCCGCCGTGCATGCCGAGGCGTTCCATGATCTTGGCGAGCCCGGGCACCTCGCCGATCCTGCGCAGCAGGTCGGGCGCGGGTGTCAGGTCGCCGGACTCCACGCTGCCGCCCTCCTCGAACTTGGCAAGCACGCCGGACAGGTCGGCGTTGCCGAGCGTGGCGCGGAACGTCTCGGCGATGGCCCGGCGCAGCAGATGCTCAAGTACCTCCTGCTCGCGGCCTTCCTCGCTGACCTCGAACTCGACCTTGCCGCGGAGCGTGCTCACGATCGGAGACAGGTCGCAGACCCTGGCCACCGGCTGCGCCTCCCCGGTGATCGCTGCCCGCCGGACGGCCGAGGCGGCGACCGCCTCCGCGGCGGCGATGGCGAACCGCGCGGAGACGCCGGACCGCGCGTCAACCGCCGGCGACGCACGCACCAGCCGGGTGAACCGGGCGATCACCTGCACGAGATGCCCGGGCAGCACCGCGCCGGGCTCCTCGCCCGCCCAGGCGAGCCGCGATTCCTGCTGGATCAAGGCGAGCTCGGCAGCCAGCGAGGCCGGGTAGTGGGTTCGGATCTCGGCGCCGAACCGGTCCTTAAGCGGGGTGATGATCCGCCCCCGGTTGGTGTAGTCCTCGGGGTTGGCGCTGGCCACAAGCACCAGGTCAAGCGGCAGCCGGAGCGCGTACCCGCGGACGCCGATGTCGCGTTCCTCCAGCACGTTGAGCAGCGCCACCTGGATCCGCTCGGCCAGATCCGGGAGCTCGTTCAGGCAGAACACGCCCCGGTTCGTCCGCGGCACCAGGCCGAAATGAATGGTCTCCGGGTCGCCGAGCGTGCGGCCCTCGGCAACCTTGACCGGATCGATGTCGCCGATCAGGTCACCGACGCTGGTATCCGGGGTGGCGAGCTTCTCGCCGTACCGGTCGCTGCGGTGCCGCCAGGTGATCGCCAGGTCGTCACCCTGCTCGGCGGCCAGGCGGCGGCACCTCGCGCATACCGGGGCATACGGATGGTCGTGGATCTCGCAGCCCGCGACGGTCGGCGTCCATTCATCGAGCAGCCCGGTCAGGGTCCTGATCAGGCGGGTTTTGCCCTGGCCGCGCTCGCCGAGCAGGATCACGTCATGCCCGGCCAGCAGCGAGCGCTCCAGCTGCGGCAGCACGGTCTGGCCGAATCCGATGATTCCGGGGAAGGCATCCTCGCCTGCGCGCAGCCTGGCTAGTAGGTTCTGCCGTATCTCCTGCTTGACGGTGACGAACTTATGCTGCCCGGCCCGCAGCTGCGCCAGCGTCGAGGCGGCCGGCGGCGCTGACCGGGCCGGCTGGCCTGGCAGGGTGACTACTGACTGGGATTCGTTGTTC
>Ga0070698_100009128_pt1 | contig 10645 bp, 5 predicted proteins | sample KBSK1502metaG_FD_65477 | JGI IMG/M metagenome (GOLD analysis project Ga0070698, IMG submission 65477) | Corn, switchgrass and miscanthus rhizosphere microbial communities from Kellogg Biological Station, Michigan, USA - KBS K1-50-2 metaG | ecosystem: Host-associated > Plants > Roots >... | reverse complement strand
CGGATAGGAACCCGTAGTCGGCGATCGGCGGATAGGGCGAGAATTCGGCGAAAGCACTCGCAAGCTGCTCGCCGAATCCATCGGACCGCGCCTCGTGGATCGTCATCTGGCCGATCCCCCCTGCTTGATGGCTCCGCGAGCCTTTATGCGCAGTATGACACGCGGCCGTCCATCACGGCAGACCATGAGGCGGCAAACGTGGCAATTACAGTTTGGCTCCAGCCCGCCATTTGATTGGGCTCTGTGGTGCTGCTCGGCGGAATTTTCCTCGCGACCAACCAGGCGATCGCGCGGCCGGAAGGTCCCGCGCGCCAAGGCCTGGCTGACGACGTTCGCGACCGCCTTTGCCGTCGTGCAGGTCGTCACCGGCCGTCGGGCAGGCAAACAGGGCGCCGCCTCCTGGTTCCTGGCCAAGATGCTCAGCCTCACCTGGCGCGAATCAATGCCACGATGGGCAGTCCCGGCACTAGGCGGTACGGTCTTCCTAGGGCTGATAGGCGTGTGGCTGACCTCGTCCCTGTGGCTCTGCACGAGCAAGGGATGGCACTTCTGACCATACGGCGTCCGGCTGCCGATCGCGAAAGGGGAGGCGCCGTGCAGCAGATGACCACGCACATAGGCATCGAGCAAGGTCGCGGTCTCGTCGGTCGGTTCGGCGACACGGTCATCCTGATCCCCGGCGATGCTGACGAGGCCGCCGGGGAACTTCTCGACCTCGCCGCGGCCGTCGCCTCGGACCCCGGGATGTCGGCCAGGATGCTGGCCGCCCGCCTGGCGACCTGGGTTATCGGCCGGATGCCGGACGACGTCACCGCGTTCGGGCTGGTGGCACCGGTTCACGACGGCGTCGTCATGTTCCTTCGCGGAGCGGTCTGGTGCGAGGTCACCGAGGACGATTCGACGCGCGTGCTGTCCGGGGAACAGGCGCTGAGCTGGGTCGATCAGATCGTCCCGCCCTCGTTCTCGCGGCTGGCGATCAGCAGCACGGGCGGCCGCTCGGTGCAGGCGCATCCCCGATCTGACCTGCGGGCCGGCGTGGTGCCCGGGCAAGGCTTCGTCTTGACCCGGGTCACGGTGGCGGCCCCGGAGGACGGCGCGGCGTCGCCGCTCGCGGCCCGAAGAGACGCGCCCACCGAGCCGGCTAGGCGTCCCGAGGCCATGCGCCCCGAGCCGGTCGCGCCCGCCGAGCCCGTGCGCCCCGAGCCCGTGCGGCTCGAGCCCGCACGTCCTGCGCCGGTGCCCCGCGAGCCCGTCGCGCATGCCGAGCCGGGTGTGCGTCCCGAGCCGGCTCTGGGTCCCGAGCCGGCTCTGCGCGCCGAGCCCGTGCGGCCTGAGCCCGCTGTGCGGACTGAGCCGGTCGTGCGCGCCGAGCCCCTGCGTCCCGAGCCCGTTGCGCGTCCTGAGCGCGCGGCTCAGCCCGGGCCGGCCGCGCGGCCATCGCCCAGCGCAACGGTGCGGGCGGCGAGCATCGCCGAGCCGCCCGCGCGCCCCGAGCCCGGACCGTCGGCCCGCGCGGCCGCGCGGGCGGAGGACCGGGCGCCGAGCGGCGCCGAGACCATGGTGCACTCGAGGCCCGCGGGCCGGCCTCCCGCGGACCGGGCCGGCGCGGCCAAGGAGACCGTGCTCGCGCCGAGGCCGCTGGGCGTCCTGACCTCGGACAACGGGCTGGTCATCCCGCTGGACCGGGCCTATGTCCTGGGCCGTGAGCCGCAGAACGACCCCTCGGTGCAGCGCGGCGCGGCATCGCCGGTCCTGATGCAAGATCCGGACCACATGATCTCGCGGGTGCACATGTACATCTCGGTCGAGAACGGGGTTGTGCTGGTCCGCGACGCCTCCTCGGCCCACGGGACGTTCATCAGCCCGCCCGGCGGCGAGGAGTGGACCCGCATCGGCCGCGAGCCGAGCCGGCTGCTCCCGGGCTGGAGCGTCCGCATCGGCCGGCAGGTCTTCGTGTTCCAGACCACCGGACCGGCCGATGCCGGGTGACCGGGACGGTTTGGGGGTCCCGGGCACGCTCGTCCTCGCCCCGGACACCGAGCACGAAAGATCCACGCCGGTCTACGACTGGCTCGTCGTCGGCCGCGAATGCCCGGGCGTCGCCGAGCGCCACCGGCTGCTGATCGAGGACCCCGCGATCTCCCGGACGCACCTGGAGGTGTGGCTGGACCACGATCGCGATCAGGCCTGGCTGACCGACCGCAGCACGAACGGGACCCGGCTCAACGGGCAGCGGATAGAGCGGTCCGTCCCGACCCCGATCAAGCCGGGGGACCGGGTTCGCCTCGGCGACGCGGAGCTGCAGTTCCGCTCGCGGCGCTTCACCGCCACGGTGAGCAGCGTGGCGCTGGAGACCGTCCGGCAGATCGCGGTCGCCGAGATGGTCATGGTGGTCGGCGACATCGTGTCGTTCTCGAGCATCGCCGAGTACACCGACGACCGCGTGCTTCTGGAGAACATCGACCGTCTCTACGCCGAGCTGCGGCAGATCCTCGCCCGGCACCACGGCACGCTCAGCAACTACGTGGGGGACGCGTTCTTCGCCACCTGGGAGGCCGCCGCCAGCCCGGACGCCGCCCGGGCGGCGGTGGCGTTCGCCGTGGAGGCCGCCGAGACCGTGCCGCGGATCGCCTCGGGCCTGGACCTGCGGGACCCGTCGGGCGGGCCGATCCAGATGGGCTGGGGCGTCGCCGGCGGGCCGGCCGCGGTCAGCCTGATGACCGGGATGCTCGTGTCGGTGCTGGGCGACACGACGAACATCGCGTTCCGGCTGTCCGGTGTCGCCGGCCGGGACGGCCGGCCGGATGTCCTGGTGACCGACGCCGTCCGCCGCGCGACCGGGCCGAGGTTTGCCTTCACCCAGCCGTCGGCCATTCGCCTCAAGGGCCGCAGCCAGGCCGTCGAGGCCCTAGGCGCCGGCCGGCTCTGAAACCCTGCCCGGGTCCTTCAGGAACTCCCAGTCACCGCGGCGCAGCGGGGCGAGGTCGCGGATCTCCGCGCGGTTCTTGACCGCCTTCGTGACCGAGGCGACCACCTCGGGATGGTTGCCCAGCACGATGGCACCCACCGCCCGCCCCTGCGAGATCACCAGCTTCCGGTAGGACGGGGCCGACGGATCCTCGTCGACGACCACCTCGTCGCCCGCCTTCGGCGCGAACTGGCCGATCGAGAACAGGTCGACGCCGACGCCCTTGAGTATCGTCGCCGGAACCTCCGCGGTGAGCCGCTCGTCGCCGCCCAGCGCGTTCAGCGCCGCGACCTCGCCCTGCTTGGCCGCGATCGGCCACAGCCCGAGGACCCGTCCGTCATGCTCGGCCACGTCACCGGCGGCGAACACGCCGGGAACGGACGTCTCCATCCGGTCGTCGACGACGACGCCGCGGTTGACCGCGATGCCCGCCTGCCGTGCGAGCTCTATGTTGGGGCGGATCCCGACCGCCGCCAGGAACATGTCGCAGCGGAGCCGGCGCCCGTCCTTCAAAGTGAGCCCGCGGACCCGGTTGTCGCCGGTCAGCGCCTGCGACTCGGCCCGGTACAGCACCTGCATGCCGATGCGCGCGAAGTGACCGTGCACCAGCTCGCTGCAGTGCTCATCGATCTGCTTCGACAGCAGCCGCGCGCCGCGCTCGAGCACGGTCACCCGCAGCCCGAGCTCGTGCAGCGAATGCCCGGCCTCGAGCCCGAGCAGGCCGCCGCCGGCGACCACGGCGTTGCGGCAGCCGTGCTCCTGGGCGTAAGCGCGGATCAGCATGGCGTCCGCCGCGCTGCGCAGCACGAAGCTGCCCGGCCGGCCGAAGCCGTCCACCGGTGGTGGCGCGCTGTTGCTGCCCATGGCCAGGATCAGCCGGTCGTAGGGGAGCGTGTCGCCCGTGGCCAGAAACACGCGCTTCGACCCGAGGTCGACCCGGCTGACGACGGTGTTCAGCCAGGCGACGATCTGGTGCTCGTCGTACCACTGCTCGGGCAGCAGGTAGAGGCCCTGCATCGCCGACCTGCCGTACACCAGCCGGGAGATCCCCATCCGGTTGTAGAGCACGTGCGACTCGCTGCCGACCACGTGGATCTCGCATTCGGGATGGCCGCGCCGCACGAAGTCGGCCGCGGTCACGCCCGCGATCCCGTTCCCGAGCACGACCACGCTGACGATCGAGCGGTCGAAGTCGGTCGCCGCGCCCTGCTGCGGGGTGCCCGGCTGGGGGGTCAGCGACACGGTCACCGGCCCGGACTGGATCCGCGCGACGCACGCCATCCTGGTGTTGTCCGCATACCCGAGCCGCCGCAGCGTGTTGCACTCGTCCTCGTCCGCCGGTGACAGGCACGCCCCGCCGTCGAGCACCGCGACCGGGTCGGCGCCGCACACGCCCATCCGGCAGCCGGCCTCGACGGGCTGGCCCTCCCGCTCGGCCAGGGCCAGCAGGCTCGTGCCGATCTCGGCCCGCGCGGACTTCTCAGTGTCGGCGAACCGGACCTCGGCCCCGCCCGCGTCGATGGTCCTCTGGGCGACCTTCGCCGCGCGCGGGCTGATCTGGATCAGCGGCAGCGCCGCCGGTGACGCGGCCACCTCGTCCTCATACTGGCGTCCCTTGACGTAGGTCCTGGCGATCCAGAACAGAGAGAGGAACAGCACGAGCGCCCGGATCGCCCACCGCAGCCACGGCAGGCGTGCGCCGGTGATCGTGGCGAACGAGTCCTCGAGGATGACGCCGCTGAACCAGTAGAAAATGTTGATCGCGACCGACGCCCACAGCGCGATCGTCATGTTCAGGCTCACCCGCAGCAGCGCCTGCAGCGCGTAGAAGAGCCCGATGCTGCCGATGAAGTACAGGGCCAGCCGCAGGTAGACCTGGGGCAGCGGGCCATGGGCGTGGACCAGGAGGAAGAAGCCGAGAACGAACCCGGGCAGCGCCGAGACGAACAGCTTCCTCGGGGCGGTCCAGTTCGGGTCGGGCTCGTGCATGTCCGCCTGGTAGGCCACGCTGGGCCGGAAGTCGTAGCAGTTCTTCGTGCACCCGACACAGGGCTGGCAATGACTGTTCGGAATCTTCGCGAACGGGGTCTGGCCGTACACGCGCTGGAGCGGCAGCAGCGGGCAGATGCTGGAGCACCATCCGCTCTTGCCCTTGAACGCGACGCCAGCGACGAAAGCGTTGAGGATCGTCAGGGACAGCAGCACGCCGAGGGCCGGGCCGTTGGTGTTCCAGAGGGCGATGCGCGTGCTTGTAATGCCGAAGAACAAGACGATCGATATCACGTAGCCATAACGGCGCAGCCATTCCGGCGGAGTGAGCGCGCGGGTAAAGCCGAGCACCCGCGGCGCCTGATTCGAGGCCGCGAGCGGGCAGATGTTGCGCCATAGTCCCGGCGCCGTGAAGAACAGGATCGGCAGCAGCGGCACGATCACCTTGAAGAACCAGAACTCCCCGCCCGCCGGGCGGATGAACAACGCGACGCACAGCGCCACGTACAGCAGCACGCTGCCGATCCGGATCGCGTGCCAGGCCGGCAGCGGAAGCCGCCTGCGCATCTCGGTGTAGGCGGGGAACAGCGGCTCGCCCGGACGCGCCGACGTCCCGAAGACCCGGCCCCAGAACCTCGACATCGCCGACGGGGGGGCCGGGGGCGGCGGGGGCGGCGTCGGCGGTTTCGGCACGGCCAGGCCGGCCGCCAGCACGCCGCGGAGCGTCGGCGCGGCCGTGGCCGGCTCGACCCGGTCCACGCGGCCGATCATCATGATCTCGGTGCTGCCCAGGCGCACCACGGCACCGGGCTCCAGGACCGTGCGCCCGGTGATCTGCACCCCGTTGACCAGCGTTCCGTTCCGGCTGCCGAGATCGACCACGGACAGCGCGACGGGGCTCGGCACGAGCCGCAGATGGCGCCGGGACACGCCCTCGTCGGACAGGACCTCGCCGTCGCATTCCCGCCCGACCTCGATCGCCCGGTCCACCACCCGCCGGCGGACGGGCCGCCCGGGCTCTCTGATCTCGACGATCGGCGCCCCGGCCATCAGCTCGCTCGCGTCATCGACTCGGTACGCTGCACCGCGCGCAGCCGCTGAGCCAGGATCCGGCCCAGGTCGAACAGCAGCCGGCGGGCCAGAGCCGGGTTCGAGACCGCGAGCGAGTCGAACTCGGCGGGCGACAGCTCGGCGAGCACCGCGGGCGTCACCGCGCGGACCAGGGCCGAGCGTGCCTCGCCGTCGAAGAACGAGAGTTCCCCGATCACGCTGCCCGCGCCGATCGAGGCGATCCGCCTGTGACCCCGCCGCCCGCGCTCGACCAGCACTTCCAGCTGACCCTCGAGGACCAGGTACAGCGACTGGTCCCGCGCCCCGGCCGTCACGACCGGGTCACCCGGGCCGTACCGGCGGTAGATCGTATGCTTCAGCAGGGTCGCCCATTCCTCCTCGGAGGCATCGGCCAGCAGCTGATCGACCTTCCCCGACGGGGCAGGAGATTCGTTTGGGTAATCAAAGAAAGACGCCGGACTCATTGATTTTCCCGCCCCCTCAGCCCGCCGCGCTAGCCTGCGTGGAATGGATCCCCTCCCAGGGGGTACCGTACATTTCCCCGATGCATTCGTAAATACCCGCCGGGACTCGATTTTGGCTGCCAGGGCACCCCCAGGGCGGCGGACCGGGGTGGGGTCACGCCGCCGCCGCGGGCACCCGCTGACAGGTACGCCGGCCGTCCGCCGGTGGGTTCAAGACACCTGGCCGAGCACGTCGGCGTCGCGTCGCGTCATGGTGTTGCTGGTGTGGCCGGAGGCGCCAGCCCGGGGCCCTCGCCGTGCGGAAACTGCTGTGGGAGCAGCAGTTAGCGCACGTGCTTGCGGAGCGGGAAGGCGCCTGCTCGCGGCCTCGATCCCGTCCTGGCGCCCTGGAAGGGCGGGCTGTCCAAGCGAGAAATCATCGCGCAAGCTTGTGCGCTGGGCGCCTTCGGCGCGCCGACCGAGGATGATCGGGTGGGCGGCCCGGGCGATGACCGCGCGGCGGCGGGTGCCGGCGCCAGCGGGGCGGGCGGGGTGTCGCCCGCTCGTGTCCGGCCGGTCGGCGGGATACGGACAGGCGGGGTACGGTGCCTTTCACAAGTACCAGGGAGTAACCAGGGTGGGTTGCTCCGTTTTGCGCCACGGAACATATGAAAGGGTCGTCCTCCCCGGATTACGGACAAGCCCTCCGACACCAGCGCTGTGTCCTAAATGCCCGATCTCGGCCAGGCGGACCAGCGGTCGCTCCTGCTGCTCTCGCAGTAGTGCGCGGACCGGGCGTCGGTCTCGCCGGTCCGGTGCGGGCCCGCCGAACTGGAGCTTCGCCGTCGCCAGAGCCTGGAACGGGTCCGCGGGCTCCTGGTCGCCGAGGACCCGGTCCCGGCGCTCCGTCGCTAACGCTCCCCGGACGTGGACCGCGCCCTGCGCGAGTGGGACGCGGCGGCTTAGCGCGCGCCTGCTCGCGACGGGATCACCGGAGCGAGCTTTGACCTGCGCTGGCGTCGGCGCCGTCGGGGTCGGGCTGGAAGCGGTAGCCCATGCCCGGCTCCGTGAGCAGCCAGCGCGGCCGCGCCGGGTCGGGCTCGAGCTTCCGGCGCAACTGGGCCATGTAGAGCCGCAGGTTCCCGGTGGCCTCGGCGTATCCGGGACCCCAGACCTCGCGGAGCAGGTACTGCTGGCTGAGCAGCTTGCCGGGGTGGCGGAGCATCACCTCGAGCAGGTGCCACTCGGTCGGGGTCAGCCTGATGTCGGCCGCGTCGGGCAGGCCCGCGCCGCGGATAACCCGCTTCGCGGCCAGGTCGACGACCAGGTCGCCGAGCCGGACCCGCGGCTCGTCACCGTCGCCGACGGCCCGCCGCCCGACCGCGCGCATGCGGGCGAGCAGTTCGTCCATGCCGAACGGTTTGGTCACGTAGTCATCCGCGCCGGCGTCAAGGGCCTCCACCTTGTCCGTGCTGTCGGCGCGGCCGGACAGCACGATGATCGGAGCGGCGGTCCAGCCGCGCAGGCCCTGGATCACCTCGATGCCCTCCAGGTCGGGCAGGCCCAGGTCCAGGATGACCAGGTCAGGGGGACGCCGTGCGGCGTGCTCCAGCGCCTCGGCGCCGGTCGCGGCCACGTCCACGTCGTACTGGCGTACCCGCAGGTTGATCCGGAGCGCGCGCAGGATCTGCGGCTCGTCGTCGATGACGAGAACTCGGGTCACAGGATTACCGTGCCACGGCTACCGGCCACCGGGTGAAGGCGCGGCCGGGTCCGCCGACGGAATCTGCGCGAGCTCACGCCTGCCCGGCCGGCCGTCGGCGGCCCGGCCGGGGCCGGGCGCGGCGGGGAGGGACAGGGTCATGGTCAGCCCGCCGCCGGGGGTGTCCTCCGGCTCCAGGGTGCCGCCCATCACCTCGGTGAGCCCCCGGGAGAGCGCGAGGCCCAGCCCCACGCCCGTCGTGTTGTCGGTGTCGCCGAGCCGCTGGAACGGAACGAAGATCCGGTCCCGGTCGGCCTCGGGTATGCCCGGCCCGCGGTCCACGATGCGCAGCTCGACCCGGTCGCCCAGCGCGCTCGCGGTCAGCAGCGGCGGCGACCCGTCGGGCGAGTACCGCACCGCGTTGGCCGTCAGGTTGGCGATGACACGCTCCAGGATCGCGGGATCGACCTGGACCTCCGGCAGCGTGTGCGGCATCTCCACCATGACCATCCGGGCCGTCGGCCCCAGGTCGTCGAGCGACCGGGAGACGATCTCCTCCAGGTCGGACGCCTTCGGGAAGACCGACAGCGCGCCCGCCTGCAGCCTGCTCATGTCGAGCAGGTTGTCGACCAGGTGGGTGAGCCGGTCCAGGGACTCGTCGGCGGTGGCCAGCAGCTCGCTCCTGTCCTCCTCCGCCCACTGCACGTCGCGCGACCGCAGGCTGGTCACCGCCGCCTTGGCCGAGGCGAGCGGCGTGCGCAGGTCGTGACTGACCGCGGCGAGCAGCGCGGTGCGCATCCGGTCGGCCTCCGCGATCGGGCGGGCCGCCTCGGCCTCGGCGGCGAGCCGCTGCTGCTCCAGCGCGGCGGCGGCGTAGGCGGCGAACGCGCCGAGGATCCTCCGGTCGCTGGCGGGCAGGGGCCGTCCGCGCAGCCCCAGGCAGAGGCGGTCGGTGACCGGCACGTCCACGTCGGCGTCCTCCGGGCGGGCCAGAGCAGGGTCGCCCGAGGTCGCGACCGGCGTCCAGCCGCTCACCGGGCTTCGCGGGGCGCCGGGCTCGCGCTCCAGCAGCGTGACCGACTGCATCCCGAACGCCTCCCGCACCCGGTCCAGCACCGCGGCCAGCGCCTGCTGGCCGCGCAGGACGCTCCCGGCGGCGGTGACCAGCAGCTCGGACTCCGCGCTCGCGCGGGCCGCCTGCTTGCTGCGCCGTGCCGCCCGGTCCACGACCGAGCTGGTTACCAGCCCCACGGCGACGAAGACGCCCAGCGCCAGCCAGTTGTTCGCCTCGGCGATGGTCCATTTATGGATCGGCGGGACGAAGTAGTAGTTCAGCAGCGTCGAGCCCGCGATGGCCTCGAGGACCGCCGGGACGAACCCGCCGACCAGGGCGACCGCGATCACGGCGACGAGGAAGAACAGGACGTCGCTGGTCAGGTTCAGCCCGTTGCGCAGGCCGGCCAGGAACAGCGTGAGCAGCGGCGCGAGCAGCACCGCGAGCGCGTACCCGGCCAGCCTGCGCCGCAGCGGGAGCCCGCCGCCGGCCCGGGGCAGGCCCCGGCCGCGCCCCATCTGGGAGTGCGTCACCATGTGCACGTCGATGTCGCCGGAGCCCCGGATCGTGCGGTTGCTCACGCCGGGCCCGGTGAGCAGCGCGGACAGCCAGTTGCGGCGGCTGACGCCGAGCACGAGCTGGGTCGCGTTCTCGCCGCGGGCGAACGTCAGCAGGGCCTCGGGCACGTTGTCGCCGACGACCTGGTGATAGCTGCCGCCGAGGGACTCGACCAGCCGCCGCTGCGCGGCGAGGGCAGCGGGGTCGGCCCCGGTCAGGCCGTCCGACCTGGTCACGTGGACCGCCAGCAGGTCGCCGCCGGTCGAGCGGGCGGCGATCCGGGCCGCGCGCCGGATCAGCGTGTCGCCCTCGGGCCCCCCGGTGAGCGCGACCACCACGCGCTCGCGCGCCTCCCAGGTCGCGTGGATGTCGTGCGCGGCGCGATAGCGCTGCAGGCCCTCGTCGACCTTGTCGGCAAGCCAGAGCAGCGCCAGCTCGCGCAGCGCGGCCAGGTTGCCGGGACGGAAGTAGTGGGTCAGCGCCGCGTCGATCTTCTCCGCCGGGTAGATGTTGCCGTGGACCATCCGGCGGCGCAGGGCCTCGGGCGTCATGTCCACGAGCTCGACCTGGTCGGCCGCGCGGACGACCGCGTCGGGGACCGTCTCCCGCTGCGGGACTCCGGTGATCTTCTCGACCACGTCGTTCAGCGACTCAAGATGCTGGATGTTGACGTTCGAGATGACGTCGATGCCCGCCTCGAGCAGTTCCTCGACGTCCTGCCAGCGCTTCTCGTTCCGCGAGCCGGGCACGTTGGTGTGGGCGAACTCGTCGACCAGCGCGACCTCGGGCCGGCGCGCCAGTACGGCGTCGACGTCCATCTCCTCGAAGGACGTCCCCCGGTAGACCAGCCGATGCCGGGG
>Ga0070698_100009127_pt1 | contig 10646 bp, 6 predicted proteins | sample KBSK1502metaG_FD_65477 | JGI IMG/M metagenome (GOLD analysis project Ga0070698, IMG submission 65477) | Corn, switchgrass and miscanthus rhizosphere microbial communities from Kellogg Biological Station, Michigan, USA - KBS K1-50-2 metaG | ecosystem: Host-associated > Plants > Roots >... | reverse complement strand
CGCCTGCGCAGGTGCTCGCGCACCTCGGGGTCGCGCAGCAGGTAGTTGTTGATCTGCTCGCTGGACTCGAACTCGACGTAGGGGCGGTTCTGCGGGGTGAAGACCCGGGGATGCTGGCCGTCCCAGGAGTCGTAGTAGGTGATGTACTGGAAGTTGCGCACCCAGCGGTCGATGCCGAGCAGGTTGAAGGCCGTCGGCCCCACGAAGTAGATCGGCTGCTGGTTGGTGCGGAAGAACATGCGGATCTCGGCGATGCCGTCGAGCGGGCGGGCCGGCGACCCGGCGGCGCCGGCTGAACGTGAGGCAGCGGTCACAGGTCCTCCCTCGCGCCGGGGAACCGCCGGCCCGCGCGCCGCGGGCCTGGCCCGGATACCGTCAGGCTAGGCTCGCACCCCGCCCGGCGTCGAGATCGGTTTCGCCTGCCCCCGGCCTCCGGCCCTCGGCCCTTCGGGCCCTTCGGGCCCGGGTCAGATCAGCGTCGGGCCCGCCGGCGGGGTGCTGCCGCCGCGGCGGCTCAGCCCGGAGACCACCCCGGGCAGCTCGCGCCCGTGCCCGGCGCTGCCCCGGCCGCCGAGCACCCCGCCAACGGCGTCGAACGCGCGCAGCGTGTCCTGCAGGTACAGCACGTTCTGCGCCTGCGGCCAGCTCGAGAACTTCACGCAGACCGTGCGGGTACTCCGGCTGACGTGCAGCATCTGCCCGTGAATGCCCAGGCACAGCAGCACGTCGCCGTGCTCGCCGGGGCGGAACCAGAACTGGTTGCGGTACCAGCCGCCGGGAAACACCCGCTCGTCGGGTGACGCGGCGAACGCGCCGCGCGCGTCGGCGTCCGCCACCCAGCTTTCGCGCAGCCACCGGGGCGGTATGACCTGGCGCGTCCCCCCGGCGCCGTCCGGCACCGCTCCCCCGTCCAGCAGCATCTGGCCGAAGCGGGCCACGTCCCGCGCGGTGGCGCACAGGCCCCCGTCGTGGACCGCGGTGCCCAGGCCGTCGTGCAGCAGGTCGGCGTCGTACTCGGCGCCCATCGGCGCCCACACCAGGACGGCCACCAGCTCGGCCATCGGCGCCCCGGCGGCGCGCTCGCAGACCCAGCCGAGCACGTCGGTCTCCGCGGAGCGGTACCGAAACCGGCTGCCGTGCGGTGCCTCGGCCGGCAGCGCGGCCAGGAACCGGTACAGCCCGCGCGGTTCGCCGCCAGCCGCGCCCGGCCGCCACCCGATCCACTCATCGAGCAGCCGCACGTTGGCCTGCGGGTCGGCGTACTCCTCGCGGAACCTCACCCCGCTGCGCATGTCCAGGACGTGCCGCACGGTCGCGCCGGCGTAGCCGCTGACCGCGAGCTCGGGAACGTAGTCGGTGACCTGGCGGCCGGCGTCCAGCAGGCCGTTGCCGATCAGCACCGCGGCGACGCAGCCGACCACGGATTTCGACACCGACATCAGCGCGTGCGGCAGGCCGGGGCCCCCCTCGGGGCCGTACCACTCGCAGACGAACTCGCCGTCCTGCACCACCACGTACGCGTCGGTGAACGTGGCGTCCAGCACGTCGGCCACGGTGCCCGCCGACCCGTCGACCCGCAGCACGCCGATGGCCGGCACCTCGGCGGAGCCCGGGGCGGCCGACAGCACGCGGGCCGGCCCGCTGCCGCGCCGCACCCGGTAGGTGGGCAGGATCTCGCGGACGTGCCAGTACGCCCACCGGTTGAACGGCGGTTCCTGCCAGTTGCGGGCGGTGACGGCGGTACCCATGGCGCCCGTCAATGCGCTGGGTGGCTCGGCGGCACGTCGAGCGCCGGGTTGCGGGTGAAGAACCCGAACGGCTTGAGCCAGAACGAGACGATGTCGGCGGGCATCACCGGCCAGTCCTCCGGGCGCGTGATGTGGTGCAGGCCGAACACGTACCACAACACGACGTCGGTGTTCTGGATCGGCCTGTCCCGGGCGGTCCAGGCGGGCAGGCCGGTGTCCCGCGCGCTCTGCACCGGGAAGTCGCCGCACGGCCAGCGCTCGTCTTCCCGGTAGGGCGTGACCCACAGCGTGTGCCCGATCACCTCGGCCCGCCGGAACGCGGGCGAGGACCGGTCGAGCAGCGGCGGGAACGTCGCGGACGGCACCAGCTTGTACGCCACCGGGGTGCCCAGGCCGTTGCGGACGTTGTCGTTCACCACCTTCCAGCCGCGCTGCGCGTGCCAGTCGTAGTCCTGTTTCCCCTCCGCCTCGGTGCGCAGCGGCGTGTCCTTGATCACCAGGCCCAGGCCGTACGGGTCGTCCGGGCCGGCCGCGGCGGGCTGCGACTCGCTGGCGTAGACCGTGTTGTCCGGCCCGTCCACGTCGAGATCCAGCCGCGCGACGATGAAATGCTGGTGGTACGGCGCGTAGGTGCGCTCGTCCACCAGCGTGCCGTTGGCGGGCTTGCTGCCCTCGGGCACGGGCGAGGTGACCATGATCCCGGTGGCCCGCACCTCGCACTCGATGTTGCCGTCCTGGTAGAACCGCCAGTACACGAGGTACTCGTAGTTGGCCACGGTGACGTGGATGGAGATCACCAGCCGCCTGGCCCGCCGCACCTCCGCGCCGGCCACGGGGTCCACGTGCTTCCACAGCACCCCGCTGTCCTCCTCGTGGACGCAGATCGCGTTCGGGATCGTGCGCGGCTCGCCGTGCGAGTCGTGCGACACCGCGTCCAGGTAGGTGATCTCGCCCAGGCAGTCGCAGCCGAGGGCGAGCGAGGTGGTCATGAAGCCGAGGCCCCACTCGCCGATGTCGAACGCGGTCCGGCGGTAGTGATCCGGGCTGGCGTCCCGGTAGGGCACGATCATCTCCGCGAACGAGAGCCGGTGCGCGACCGGCCGTAGCCGGCCCGCGTCCGTGAACCCCACCGTGTGCAGCACCAGGCCCTCGCGCTGGCTGAAGCCGAGCCGCAGCCGCCAGTTCTGCCACGACAGCAGGCGGCCGTCGAGGGTGAACCCGACCCCCTCGGGCTGGGTGACCTGCAGCGGCTTCACCTCGCGCAGCGGCATGGGGATGAGCTTCGGCAGGTACTCGCCCATCACCCCGGGCTGCCCGGCGTCCCCGCTGTCCTCGAGCTCTAGCAGCGTCACGCGGTTCAGGTCGACGATGGGGTGCAGCCCGCCGACCTGGTGGGCGTACGGGTTGCCGTGCTCGCTGCCCCGGTACCAGACGTCCGCCCAGCCGAGCCGCAGCCCGTTATAACGTTCGGGGACGAGATCGGCGCCGTACGCCCACACGTCGGTCAGCACCAGCGACATGTCGGTGATGCCGCGCCGCGCCAGCGCCGCGACCAGCGCCGGGTGGGCGCGGAGCATCAGGTCGCATTCGTGCCACTCGTCCGCCGTGATGTTCGGCTGCTGGCCGGGCAGGTGCTCCCACGCCGTGACCTCGCCGTCGGCGATCGACACCACCGCCCGGTAGGCCTGGCCGCTGCCCCGGTCCCAGCACACCGCGAGGGCCTGGCGGCGGCCCGGGCCGCCCGCCGCCAGGGCGGCCAGCGCGTCCTTCGCGGGCTCCCGCAGCTCGATCGACGCGAACCGCCAGCCGTCGCCGACGCCGCGGTCACGCTGCAGGACGCTCGCCACCTGCCGGATCTCCTCGGCGGTCAGCGGATCGAGCGGATGCGCGCCCGCGCCCGCCAGGGCCTCCGACGTCTTCGGTGAGTTGGTCACGATGGTCCTCCGTCTGGCCCGTTTCTCCGTTGCCTGGTACGTATATGTTGATCCCCAGCGAGGTGCCGGCAGCACCCGGCAGCAGGCCGCGTCCGCCGCCGACTCCAGCCGAGCAGAACGGAGGCCCCGGGGTGGACGAGTTGCGCAACTTCATCGGCGGACGCCAGGCAGACACCAAGGATGGCAGGCGGGCCGACCTGATCGACCCGAGCACCGGGGAAGCCTTCGCCACCGCGCCCGTGTCCGGCGAGGCCGACGTGGACGCCGCCGTGACCTCGGCGGCCGAGGCGTTCGAGGGCTGGCGGGACGCCACCCCGTCCGAGCGCAGCCTGGCCCTGCTTCGGATCGCCGACGCGATCGAGGCGCGGGCCGACCAGTTCGTGGCCGCCGAGTCACGCAACACCGGCAAGCCGCTCGCGCTGACCGCCTCCGAGGAGATCCCGCCGATGGTGGACCAGATCCGGTTCTTCGCCGGCGCGGCGCGGATGCTGGAGGGCCGCTCTGCCGGGGAGTACATGTCGGGGTTCACGTCGTTCATCAGGCGCGAGCCGGTGGGCGTGTGCGCCGCGGTGACGCCGTGGAACTACCCGATGATGATGGCCGTCTGGAAGTGGGCGCCGGCCCTGGCGGCGGGCAACACGATGGTGCTCAAGCCGTCGGACACCACGCCGGTGTCCACGCTGAAGATGGCCGAGCTGATGAGCGAGTTCCTCCCGCCGGGGGTGTTCAACGTGGTCTGCGGCGACCGCGACACCGGCCGGGCGCTGGTCAGCCACCCGATGCCGCAGATGGTGTCGATCACCGGCAGCGTCCGGGCGGGCATCGAGGTGGCGGCCACCGCCGCGCAGGATGTCAAGCGGGTCCACCTGGAGCTCGGCGGCAAGGCCCCGGTCGTGGTGTTCGACGACGCCGACCCGGCCAAGGCGGCGGAGGCCATCGCGATCGCCGGGTACTTCAACGCCGGGCAGGACTGCACCGCGGCGACCCGCGTGCTCGCCGGGGCCGGCGTGCACGACGGGTTCGTCGAGGCGCTGGTCGAGGACGCGAAGGCCCAGACCGTGGCCGGCCCCGACGTGCCGGGGGCCGACTTCGGGCCGCTGAACAACGCCGGCCAGCTGGAGCGGGTGTCCGGGTTCATCAGCCGGCTGCCCGATCACGCCCGGCTGCTCACCGGCGGCAATCGGATCGGAGACCGCGGCTACTTCTTCGAGGCCAGCGTCGTGGACGGGCTGCGCCAGCAGGACGAGATCATCCAGAGCGAGGTGTTCGGGCCGGTCATCACCGTTCAGCAGTTCAGCGACGAGGAGGAGGCCCTGGCCTGGGCCAACGGCACCCAATACGGGCTGGCGTCCTCGGTGTGGACCGCCGACCACGGCCGCGCGATGCGGATGGCCCGGCGGCTCGACTTCGGCTGCGTGTGGATCAACACCCACATCCCGCTCGTCGCCGAGATGCCGCACGGCGGGTTCAAGCACTCCGGCTACGGCAAGGATCTGTCGATGTACGGGTTCGAGGACTACACCCGGGTCAAGCACGTGATGTCGGCGCTGGACTGACGGGCCTCCGCCCGTGCACAGCGTGGATCCGACCACCGAATCGATGATCCGGTCGGTGCTCGCCTACGCGGAGAACCGGCTGCGGCTGGACCCGGTGTCGCTGGACGGCTGCCCGCGGACGCCGGCCGAGCTTGACGCGGCGATGAAGGGCCTGCTCGGCGACGAGGCGCACAACAGCGACCAGGTCCTCGGCGTGTACACGTCGGTCATGGCGCCCGCCGTGCTGTCGGCGGACAGCCCCCGGTTCCTCGGGTTCATCCCGGCCGCCCCGACGAAGGCCTCGCTGCTGTTCGACATGCTGATCTCCTGCGCCTCGATCCAGGGGATCTCCTGGCTGGAGGCCGCGGGCGCGGTGCACGCGGAGAACCTCGTGCTGCGGCTGATCGCGGACCGCGCCGGGCTGCCCGCGGCGGCGGGCGGCTGCTTCGTCTCCGGCGGCTCGGCGGCCAACCTGTCCGCGCTCGTGGTGGCCCGCGAGGTCGCCAAGCGCAGGGCCGGGGCAGTCGGCGCGGCACGCCGCTGGCGCGTGGCGGTCGGCCAGGACGCGCATTCCTCGATCGTCAACTCGCTGCGGATCCTGGAGATGGATCCGCTGACCGTGCGCACCGACGATCACCGTGTCACCGGCGCCGCGCTGCGGGCCGCCATCGAGGCGGACGGCGATCCCGGGTCGCTCGCGGCGGTCGTGACGACGGCGGGCTCGACGAACGCGGGCATCATCGACGACCTGGCCGGCGCGGCGGCGGTCGCGCGCGAGCACGGCCTGTGGTTGCACGTGGACGGCGCCTACGGCGGCGCCGGCCTGTTCGCGCCCAGCGTCCGGCGCCGGTACGACGGCATCGAGCACGCCGACTCGTTCATCGTGGACCCGCACAAGTGGCTGTTCGCCCCCTACGACTCCGCGGCGCTGCTGTACCGCGACCCCGCGCTCGCCCGGACGGTACACAAGCAGGACGCCTCCTACCTCGACGTCATCCACGACACCCCGGGCGAGTGGAACCCGACCGACTACGCCTACCACCTCACCCGGCGCGCCAGGGGCCTGCCGCTGTGGTTCTCGCTGTCGGTGCACGGAGTCGCCGCGTATAGCGAGGCGATCGAGGCGGCGATCAGCCTCGCCCGCGAGACGGCAGCGGAGATCCGGTCGCGGGACAACCTGGAGCTGATCCGCGAGCCCGAGCTCGGGATCTTGCTGTTCCGCCGGCTCGGCTGGGAACCGGAGCAGTACACCCGGTGGGCGGACGCGCTGCTGCGCGACCAGGTGGCGTTCATCCCGCCGTCGGCCTGGGAGGGCGAGACGGTCGCCAGGTTCGCGTTCCTGCACCCGCAGACCTCGATGGACCTGGTCAGGGAGATCCTGGACCGGATGGACTGACGCCCCTGGGGTCCGCCGGCAGCTGGCCCTCCCGCGGTCCCCCGCTGTTGCCATGGGAGTGCTGGTGGCCAAAGATAGTAATGCCTAGATGTGGAGGGCGGGCTCTCGCAGATGCCGGATATGCGGCTGGCACACCTGCACCCCCTGCGGTGGCTTGGCCAGCGCGATCGCGGGTTCGCCGCACTGCGCCGTGCCACCCGGGCAGCGATCATCATGCCAGCCATGTTCGCCTTGGGCGACAAGGTCATCGGCAACCCGCAGTTGGCTACGTTCGCGGCGTTCGGGTCTTTCGCGATGCTGCTCCTGGTCGATTTCGGCGGCCCCATGGCGGAAAGGCTCCAGGCGGAGGCGGCGCTCGCCGTCACCGGCGGGGTGTTCGTCTGCGTTGCCACGCTGGCCTCGCAGACCGCGTGGCTCGCTGCCGTTGCGATGGCGGTAGTGGGGTTCGGCGTGATCTTTGCTGGTGTGGTCAGCTCGGTGCTGGCCGGGGCGACCACGGCGCTGCTGCTGGCGTTCATCTTGCCGGTGTCGCTGGCCGCTCCGGCGTCGGCCGTGCCCGACCGGCTGGCCGGCTGGGGGATGGCGGGAGGCGTCGCGCTGGTTGCGATTGCGCTCCTGTGGCCCGCGCCGTCGCGCGACCGGCTGCGTGGTGCCGCGGCCGCCGCCTGCCGGGCGCTGGCTACCCGGCTGCGTGCGGGGGTCGCGTACCTGCTCAGCGGCATGGACGAACAATTTGCGCTGGATCGCGATCACGCGGCTGCGCAGGCGGATCAGGCGGTCGAGGCGCTGCACAGTGCCTTCATGGCGACGCCCTACCGCCCAACCGGGTTGAGCACTCCCGCTAGGACGACTGTGCGCCTGGTAGACGAGCTGAACTGGCTGAACAGCATTGTCATTCAGCCTGGGCTCCACCGCGACGGCGTCAACCGCGCAGCGCTGAGGGTCAAGGAGGCCGCGGCCGCGGTTCTCGAACGCGCCGCGGATCTCCTCGACTCCAGGGGAGGGAGCAGCGATGAGCTCGACGCCGCGCTGACTGAACTGGCTGCTGCGCACGCGAAAATGCAGGAGGGCGTGACGGCCGACCTGCCGGTCCGGTCCCTGCGGCCGGCGGGCGACCCGGCCGCGGACGGGGAGCCGGTCACCGAGTTCATCACCTCGGTTGACCCCGCCTTCCGCGCGGAGGAGCTGAGCTACGCGGTCTCGCTCATCGCGCACAACGTCGAGCTGACCGCCGCCGCCGAGCGACGGAGCTGGCAGGAGCGCTGGCTTGGCCGCCAGCCCAAGGGTGTGCCGGGGACGCTGTCCGCGGCGCGGGAACGGATCACGTCCTACCTCGAGCCGCACTCGGTCTGGTTGCACAACAGCTTGCGTGGTGCCGCCGGGCTGGGGCTGGCGGTGCTCGCCGCGAGACTGACCGGGGTCCAGCACTCGTTCTGGGTAGTCCTCGGCGCGCTGTCGGTGCTGCGCTCGAATGCGCTGAACACCGGGCAGGACGCCGTTCGCGCCATGCTCGGCACGGTAGCGGGTTTCATCGTCGGTGCGGCCCTGCTCGTGGGGATCGGCACGAACACCACGCTGCTGTGGTTCCTGCTGCCGCTCGCGGTCTTTCTTGCCGGGGTCGCTCCGGCGGTCATCTCGTTCGCTGGAGGGCAGGCGGCGTTCACGCTCACACTGGTGATCTTGTTCAACATCATCCAGCCGACTGGATGGCGCGTCGGCCTGGTGCGGATCGAAGACGTTGCCATCGGGGTTGGCGTGAGCCTGGTCGTGGGTGTCCTGTTCTGGCCGCGGGGCGCGACGCCCGCGCTCCGCCAGGCGCTGGCGGAGGCGTACGCCGACGGCGTGGGCTACTTCGCCAGCACGGTGCGATTCGGGATGTCACGCGGCGACCCAAGCTCGCCCGCACTCCGCGCTCTGGCCAGCGACGCTGCCCGGGCCGCTGCGGCATCGCGGCGGCTCGATGACGCGTTCCGCACGTACTTGGCCGAGCGCGGTGCGAAACGGTTCCCGCTTGCCGATGTGGCCGGGCTGGTCACCGGGGTCGCCGGACTGCGTCTGGAGGCTGATGCGGTACTGGACCTCTGGCGAGGCGGCGACGGCCAAGCGGGCGGCGACGTGGCCGCCGCACGCCATGAGATTCTGGGCACGGCTGAACGCGTCACGGGCTGGTACGACGGTCTCGCGACAACCATAATCACCGGCGGTGAGCTGCCCCAGCCGCTCGCTCACGACAAGGCCGCCGACAGCCGCCTTGTCCAGGCCGTACGCCGCGACCTGCTCGGTGCCGACGGCAGAGCCAGCGCCACCGCGGTCCGGATGATCTGGACCAGCGATCACCTTGACGTCGTCCGCCGTCTGCAGGCGGCCATCATCTCACCGGCGCGCGCCACTGCCGGGCAGCCCGCAGGCGGCGGCAGCATACCGCCGCTTCCCAGGCGATTCCTGGCGCTACTCCGGTAATTCGGCGTGGTATGCCTGGCGCATCCGCTTCTCCGCGACGGCCCGCAGCTTCTCCGGCAGCTTGTCCCTAACGTTTTGATCTTGTGCCGCTGGCATCTTTGGATAAGCGGCTTGTCGAAGACGCCCTTGACCGCGCGGGACAGCGGCCCGGCCCATCCAGCACGGCGAGGATGGGCCGGGTGACGTCCAGGCCACGGTCGCGCAGCCCGGTGATCAAGCCGGTGACCAGGGTGGCGTTCTCGGTCGAGCCCTTCTCGACCGCCAGTCGCTCGCCAACGCGCACTCATGCCGATGAGCGGGCGTTGCCGCACGCATGCTTATGCACTAACCAGCATGTTTACTCAATTCGGCGAGCATTAATTTTCGAGGTCGCGATCCGCATTTCATTGAATGCCCGGCAGCCAGATCGCCGAATAGGGGTCAGCTGCGGCTCCCTCACGAAGGTGGGAGTTGCGCACGCAGATGGTCCAGTTCTGTGCGAACAGCAGACCGACGCCAGACCTGTCATTGTGGTGTGAGCCTGATTGCTCGTGCACCGCCAGCCCATGCGAGGTGGAGGTCGTGGTGATCTGGCTCGCCGTCCTCACTGAGGTGGATGTTGCTGAACTTCGCGAACGTGGGGTTGGCGCATGCCATGTGCGCGTACGCCGAGACGACCTCGGGCTCGGTCGTGGAGATGTGGACGCCGGCGCGCCGGCGCTTGCCTTTGAGCCTGATGGCGACGGGTTGGCCGGTGCGAAGGTTCCGTCCCCACCCGGACGATGTGCCGGTCAGGAGGTCGTTTCCCTCGGCCATGTAAGCCACCGGGACGCAGTAGCGGCGCCCTGACTTGCGCCCGACGGGGTACAGGGTGACCAGGCGGCCGCCCGCGATCGGGGCAAGGCCCGGGGTGCGCAGCATGGCGCGTACCAGGAGATTCACCGCGCGCTGGCCCGGCATCGTGCGAGCCCGCTGCCCGGCAGGCGAGGCAGGATCGCCGGTGTGCGGCTTACCGGTCAGGGCTGCGTGTGTTCACTTCGCTGACGGTTGGGAGCTGGCTGCTCGCCGATGGTGAGCCGGCGGCGGAACTGCCGCCGGCCGGGACCATGCCCGTGACGCTCTGCGGCATCGCACCGGCCGTGAAGGTGCGGACGGCCGGGCCGGCGGTAACGGCGATGAACGAGGCCACGGAGGGAACCGCAGCAGGCAGCGCGATGCTGTAGGACCCTGCTTCGAGCTCGGCGTCGAGAACCCGCATCGAGGTGCTTGTGGGCTCTGGGGGCGTGAAGGAGGTATGCCACCAGGCCTGCACGGTGACGTGAGCAGCCTTGTGCAGTGTCAGGTGCACCGAGCGCTGGTCCTGGTCGTAGGCGACGTGAATCTCGCCGGGCTCGCCAGCCGTGATCGCGCCCTCGACCTGGGCCGCGATCAGGCCGGCGATCCCGGCGAGTCCCTGCACGAACGTCACGTGCGGGTTGCGCTCGCCGATCTCCTGGCGGAGGTGCTGCTTGGTGCCGGCCGGAACCATGCCCCCGAAGACGACGATGTCGATGTCTTGGGCGTCGTAGTCGTCTAGGACGCGGTCGAACTGATT